>Ga0307489_10002577_pt1 | contig 12104 bp, 22 predicted proteins | sample SB12metaG_FD_202247 | JGI IMG/M metagenome (GOLD analysis project Ga0307489, IMG submission 202247) | Sea-ice brine microbial communities from Beaufort Sea near Barrow, Alaska, United States - SB 1.2 | ecosystem: Environmental > Aquatic > Marine > Coastal | place: USA: Alaska | collected...
GATTAGACCGTCGATATCGAGAAAATCAATATATGAAAAACAAGTCGCGCGTACAAACATGGTTCAATCTGAACCATTTTAGCGAGGAGCAAATGCGACCATTTGGTACGGGGACTGAACTGTGTAGTTGGACGCGCCGGGATAGACAATGGCTATCGAGCACCGTTTTGCTCAACAAAGGGCTAAGTGCATCATGCCACACTCATTGTGGATACACACCCCAACGACACCATAACTCCACGACAGGAGAATTTCTCATGCCAGGCTAAACAAACATCAGAAAAACACACAAAGTCACTCACCATAAACCTAACACACAGGAAAGAAGCACGGCGCACAACCGCCGCCAACCGACCGCTCACGCGCGCCGCCAACCGACCGCCAACACGGCCCGCCGCGCGCCCGCTGACGCGCGGCGGCGCTACCCCGCTCCCTCGCTGACGCGCGGCGGCGCTACCCCGCTCATGCGCGGCGGCGCTTGGCGTCCGCCTCGCGCTCCTGCGAGTTGGTCACGTCCACGGGGCGCTTGGACCCCGCGCTGCAGGGTCCTTGACAACAAGCAACCGGGCCGATATCGGAGCATGACTTGCCTTCCGGGTAGACGTGCATACATACGCGAGGAGGAGAAGGGGGAGTTTCAACGTCGATCGATTGCTTGTTCTCAACAACCCCCTGCCCTGCCCGGATGCTCTTATTCTTCGACTTGTGAGCTGAGTCCTCCCGCAGCGGCGGCGGCTCATCCGCATCCCCCGCCCCCGCCCCCGCCTCCGCCCCCGTCCCCGCCGCCCCCACTGCCTCCGCCTCCGCCTCCGCCGCCTCCGCTGCCGCCGCCGCATCCGCATCCCGAGGCTCCGCCGCCGCCGCCGCAGCCGCCGCCGCCACCGCCGCCGCCGCCGCCCCCTTGGCTGCCTTGGCCCCCCTCACCGGCGTCTTCGCCGGCGCCGCCCCGCCCTCTTCCGGCCCCGCCGACGCGCGCGACCCGCCGCTGCCGCCGCCGTCGTTGTTGGTCAGACGAGATGAGCTCGCGCCGTTGTGTAGCGGCGCCAGTTGAATTTGAAAGCAAAGTTTGAAAGCGGTTCATCACATTTTAGTTTCAAGCGGTTAGTTCCAGGCGGTTTCAACGTAGGCTTCATAGGGTCAACCTGCACCGCCCTACCGTTGCCGTTGCCGTTCATCATTGCGCGCGGCGCCTCCTCCTCCTCCCAGGGCCTGCAAAATACTGCTCGCCTCGCCATTCAGCACACTTTAAATCCTCGTTTCTTGAGTTGAATAACAGCCCATGACCTGGCAAGCAACATCTGCCAGGCTCTGGCTCGTCACGTCATCCAACGCGTTTTGAACCCTCGTTTCATGAGCTTGATGACACAGTATGACGTGGCGAGCACGGGCGGATATCTGGCAGGGCCTACCTCGTCCACGTCGTCTCCCTCGCGGTGCGACATGAGCCCCTCCATCCCGCCGTTCGCCGCGCACTGCGCTTGCCACCCCTCGGTGTAGGGCCGGCCACATATTGCTCGCCACGTCATCCGACGACCAACGCACGAGCCCTCGTGTATTGAGTCAAACGGCATCCTATGAATGACGAGTAACATCTGTCAGGCCCGACCTTGATGTCGAGGTGTTAAGGGTTTAGGGTTCAGGGTTTAGGGTTCAGGTTTTAGGGTTCAGGGTTTAGAGTTTAGGGTTATCTGACAGGCCCGACCTTGATGTCGAGGTGCATCACAAACGTTGAGCGCTCCACCTGCTCCTCCTAGGTGTAGTGGCGCACCATAAATTTGAAAGCAAAATTGAAGCAAAAATTGAAAGCAGTATATCATATTTCAGTTTCAAGTGCATATTTCCGAGCGCTTTCACCGTGGGTTTGATAGGGTCAACCTGCACCGGCCTACCTCGGGCTTGTGCTTCTTGACCACCGTCGGGGCGGCGCCGGCGCCCGCCTCATAGTTGAAACCCGCCTCGCCGTCCTTGCAATAGAGCCATTGAGACCAAGCACTCGAGCCCAGATCGGACGTGCCCGCATGACTTACGAGTACCTTCAGGGTGAGCCCTGAATGCTGATGCAGATGCGCAGGTTCAGTTTGTCGTGTTTCGGTGGATTGCGTGTTCTCAATAACTTCCCTGCCTTGATGAGGAAGGAGAGCGTGAACATGTTTTCCACAAACTGCGCGAACGACTTCGGGTTGGCCACCAGTTGGTCCACCCCTGCGGCCAGGGTGCCACAACCAGGCACAACAGCTCTGTAAGGTGTCCATGCAGGGGGTTTAGGGTTTAGGGTTTAGGATTTAGGGTTCAGGGTTTAGGCTAAACCTACTGAGAACAAGTACTCGAAGCAGATCCGAGCATAGTGTACCGGTGCTCGTTAATTCATCCACAACATAGTGTACCGGTGCTCGCCACGTCATCGGACCGGAGTGTACCAGTGGCCGCCACGTCATCCAGCACGCAGGGTAGCGGTGCCCCGGCGGCGGCCCCACCCGCGGTTTCCTTGGCGGCGCGCTTGGCCTTGAGCACCTTGCCCATCTTCTTCATCGCCTGGTTGTAGCGGCGCAACTTGAATTTGAAAGCCAAAATTGAAGCAAAAGTGAAAGCGAATTTTATCATATTTGAATTTCAAGGGCTTAGCTCCAGGCGCTTTCAACGTGGTTTCATTGTGTCGACCTGCACCGCCTTACCTGGTCCGTCTGCTGCTCCATCTTGGTGTCCTCCACATCGTCGGGGTTCACCGCGCAGCAGGGTCGCTCAGAACAAGCACCCTAAATGAGATCGGAGCATGACCTCCCTTCAGGGTGAACGCTCATATAGATGCGCGGAGGAGGAGGGGGAGGAGGCACCGCTACCCTGCGTGGTGGGTGACGTGGCGGCCACTGGTACACTACGGTCCGATGATGTGGCGAGCACCGGTAGACTATGTTGTGGATGAAGTAACGAGCACCTGTACACTATGCTCCAATCTGCTTGGAGTACTTGTTCTCGGTGATCCCCCCTGCAGGGTAGAGTTTGGACGTCGGTCGAGTGCTTGTTCTCAGTACCCCCCCTGCCGTGGGGCCCGCCTCGGTGCGGCGCTGGCGCTGCGCCACGCGCCGCTCCTTCACCTGCGCATCCATCGGCCCGTTCCTGTGCATACAGGCGCGGGGTGAGGGGGGGGGGGCGTTAGAGGACGGGGGAGGGGCGGCAGAGCTTGGGATGAGAGGAGTAGAGTGGGGTAGCGGGGGGTGGAGGGGCGTACAGGGGGTCAAGAGGGGTGGTAGAGTGGGGGTATAATGGGGGTAGAGTGGGGTGGAGTAGGGTAGTTGCCAACCCTGGAAGTGCGCGCGGCACCGATACGCTCCTCTAACCCGACCCAGGCCATCCCCCTGACGCGTTTCTCAATCAAAACACCCACCTGAAAAACAACAATAGGAGGGGGGGAAAAGGAAAACACAGCTGGCAGGTCTCACATGAATGACATGGTGGGCGCGTCGAGGAAGTGCTTGGAGACGCCGTCGCCGAAGACAAGGGTTCAACATACGTTATCTTACAGCCGTTTGTTCCTGAAACCACTCGAGTCGTCCCACTTAACACCTCAAAGACGCTATGTTTCCCACGTGACACTAAGAGGGTGCAGTTGAGCTCCTGCCGAAGACGCTCCAGTTGAAGGATCCCGGGTCCTCGATGGCCTGGCTCGCCGGGTCCCAGCCCGTGACGTAGGAGCGGCACAGCACGGCGAGGAACTCGCGCGCGCTGAACGCCGCGGCGCCGCGCGGCCCCAGCTTCAGGGGCTTACACTCGTTCACTTCTCAGCTCAACTTGAGCGCATTTTATGGGACAGGGGGTGCGCTTAGGGGTTGTGTAACCCGTGTTAAGGGGGTGTTAGGGGGTGTTTAGGGTGTGTAGGGTTGTTTTGTGTGTCAGACCGGCTCAAGTTGAGCTGAGAAGTGGACGAGTGTAAGCCCCTGCCAAGCTTCTTGGACATCTCCACGCCGTAGTCCGCCAACGTGCACAGCAGCTCGCTGTCCACCGCCTGCTCGCGCGGCCGCTTCACTGCGGTGCCGGAGAGGCGCGAGGGAAGGGAATGGAAGTGGGTTGGGTTGGGCTAGGTTAGCACGGTGACGTTCACGGGGAGATACGAGAGAGGACATGAGGTGGGTTAGCACGGCGCCACGGGCGCATCGCTGCGTGTCTGGCCGGCGGTCTCTCGGCTGGATAGATGCACACAAATCACACAAGACAATTTTGAAAAGTGCCTCTTGCGGCGACGTACGTTTCTTGGAGAGCGCGTCCACCTTGTCCACCATCTCCGCGAGCGCGCTCTTGCCGGGCGCGACGAGCTCATCTTTTTGTTCTGCGATCTCAGGGGCGCGCGGCGGTTGTCAGTAAAGAGGAGTGCAGATCTCTCGCCGTGGGTAACCTTTCTCATTTTTTTGAAAAGCCGAAGACAGGGTGTGCGCCAGGCATCTTTGAGGTGTGGGGGTACTCCACACACACTGCACAGTCGTCTAGCTCGGCGATAGCTGCGCTGCCCTCACACCTCCCGACCCTTTCGGGGTTTAGTTCGCGCGTCAGCGTCTTCCCCCTGCTCGCATGGGGGCATCCAAACATTTCAAGAGGGAAGGAAAGAAGACTGTCCTCTCACCAGTGGCCTCGGCCTGTAGCGCCCGGTAGTCCTTCCGCAGCTGCCGGCGGAACTCCGGGTTCTCGATGTCGGGACCGTCGGCGTCGGGGGGGTCCGCGGCGCGCGGCATGGCGGCGGAGGCGGGTGGGCGGCGTGAGGCGATGCTGAATGTGCACAGGGGGGCGGGAAGGGAGGGAGGGTGCCAACAAAAATGAGGTTTCTTGGATTTTGAACCTTCCTGAGTCCGAGAATATTGGAAGGGTTTAGGGTTTCGGGTTTAGGGTTTTTATAAACCCTAAACCCTAAATCCTAAATATGGACACGTGGCGAGAAACAGAAAGCGTTTTGTTGAGTAGGACTCATTTGTACACTCAAGGACGGGCAAGGCTGACGCGTGACGGGAAAGGGTCCGGCCTTCTATCCAGCGCTGGCATTGCCCGCCGCACGCGCGCTCCAACACACACATCCGCTTCGCCACTCTTTTTTTCCCTCCGAGAAACAAAAACGCCGCGGCAACAGACTCTGCATCACACAAGTCAACACAAGCACCTCGCCTCTATCCACTTCTCCTCCCCGAGTCTCGTCAGATATTTCCGTCTCTCGTCTCGGCAGCCTCGCTTCTCCAACGCCACGCCAACGGCGAGGAACACATCCACGCGCTGTACCACTTCAAACTCCCGTTCGACGAAGATGCACCGCATCGCCAGCTACGGCGAGATCCAGGAGAGCAACAAAAGCGCGCGGCACGGGCAGGCAACATCCCCATTCCCGCTACTCGTAACGGAGCTGAACAAAGTCGCGCTCATGGACCTCGGCCGCGCGTTCGAGGCAGGGGCTTCACTCGATCACTTCTCAGCTCACCTTGAGCGCTTTTCATGGATTTGGGGTACCCGTAGGGGCTGTGCGGCCCGTTACAAGGGGGTGCTAAGGGGTATCTAGGGTGTTACACGGCTCAAGTTGAGCTAAAAATTGAACGAGTGTAAGCCCCTTGTTTGAGGCGGTGCTGGCGTGGACGGTATGTGCCGTGTCCACTCGCCTGCTGCTACGAATGTGTGTGCCGGTACACATGTGTTGTGACACCCTGCTACTACTAACGGGTGTGACAGTACACTATGTGGCAACGACCCTATCGTCAGGTGATACCCATGGTGACGGCGTGCTGGCAGGGACTTACACTCGTCCACTTCTCAGCTCAACTTCAGCCGTGTCTCATCCTAAACACCCTCAAGACCCCCTGACACCCCCCAAACACGGGCTACACAATCCCTGCGCGCAACCCCTATCCCATAACAAGCGCTCAAGTTGAGCTGAAAAGTGGACGAGTGTAAGCCCCTGCGTGCTGGCAGTCGGTGGCGGGGCTGTACTACGTGGTGCGATACTCAGACTACGACGCACTGTGGGAGCCCACCGTCCAGGCCGGGCCCCCGAACGGCAGCGATAATATACACGCACAACGTTTGTTTGTCACTCTTCCTCTTGCTTTTCAGAATGGCCGACCCCCTTTCACCGGGCCAGATCGGCGGAGCCAGTTTGGCCGATCCAGTTTGGCGGATTCACCCCCTCACAGAGCTAATATTTCAGCTCTGTGAGGTCTTAAAAGCAAGAGGAACTCTGAATGCGAGCAGCATATTAGCAACGATCCTTTGTCACACTGAAGACGGTCACCTTTATACCAAGTAGCTCTGTTTGATGTTCCTGGCCCTGCTCTCGGTTGTACCACGGCGACCCGTAGAGAGAAACGACATCCCACCAAACACATCGCGACGACGAGGCCGTCCCTCTGGCTGTCTGGTATCTGGTTCCTGTGATTTGTGCACAATGACTGGGTCCTTCATTTGTATAGCATTCTTCATAGCGTTGGCTTGGAAGCACAACGCCAGTCTCGTTCTGGAGGATGGGGCTGGTTTAATGCCCACAATGCGAGTGCCTGTGGGCTCCATGCACGTGACAACACAATATGTACCCGTATCATCTGTTTCACCTTCATAGCTGCATGATGAACCCAACAAGTCCACCTGTTGTAGTAACGACAAACACAAATATCTGTATTAGATTCTCGCCGCCGCTGCCCCCCTGCGCCAGCCCGTTTTGTCGCTCTCTCGCAACGACGACATAAATTAAATGAAGAACACGCATCCTTACTGACGTGCATCGAGCCCCAAGGCACTCCCATGATGGGCACTACTCCATCCACCAGATGTTGTCTGAAATTGCGATCGCCGGCACGGATCGAGGGACGAAACTATGCTATGCTAGGTTCACATTCACACCCCCGCTGCGCTCAGAGCCACCCGCTCAAGACGCACTCCTATTGCCTAGACCGTGGGCTAGAAACTTCTAGTATGCTGGAGTTTGGTGATCTGGCCAAAAGTCAAATGAGTTTTGGTGAAACTCACCAAACGCCTACTTACTGCGGGTAGTACGAGATACTATATAGTGCACTTTACAGACTAGGCACTAGTCCCAGAACCGGTTGACGCCGTTGCGCATCGCCCGCTTCTTCCGCGCCAACTCCCGCAGCGTGGAGTAGAACGCGTCGCCGTGCTGCGGCGGGCGCTGATACGTGTACTTCAACCAGATATTGTCCATCTCCCGCCGCCGTCGCTCCCGCTCCTCCTCCGGCATGCCCAGCATCAGGGGCTTACACTCGTCCACTGTTCGGCTCAAAGTTAGCACATTTTGTGGGATACGTTGGGTGCATGATTTCCCCCAGTATATTAGACATGGGGACACGGGGAGGTGTGATCAAAACGGCTTAGGTTGAGCTAAGAAGTGAACGAGTGTAAGCCCCTGCCCCGCATGATCTCCAGGATGTTGTTCACGTCCTTCTCCGGCAGCTTCAGCGTGAAGCTGCTGTAGTTGATCTCGCTCTCGTACGGGAACTCGATGTCGTCGGCGATGACGACGGGGATGCAGCGGGTCATCACCGCCTGGTAGGGGCTTACACTCGTCCACTTCTCAGCTCAACTTGAGCGCTTTGCATGGGATAGGGGGTGCGCGTAGGGGTTGTGGAGCCCGTGTTAAGGGGGTGTAGGGGGTGTTGAGGGTGTGTAGGGTATTTTCTTGTGCCAGATACGGCTCAAGTTGAGCTGAGAAGTGGACGAGTGTAAGCCCCTGCCGCCTGGTAGAAGCGCAGCGTCCACGGCGTCCACCCGAGCTGTAGTGGTGCAAGTTGATTTTGAAAGCAAATTTTGAAGGCGGTTCATCATATCATAGTTTCAAGCGCTTAGTTTCAGGCGCTTTCGATGTGGGTTTGATAGGGTCAACCTGCACCGCCCTACCGAGGGGGTTCATGCAGAACACGCTCTCCGCCATCTCCTGCACGTAGCAGTCCCGGTTGCAGTCCTTCTTCTTCGTGTCGTATATCACCTCAGTCACGTTGGCGAAGATCTGCTTCAGCCTCGGCCCAGGGCCCGGCAGATGTTGCTCGCCGCGTCATAGCATGCTATATGATATGTGACAATTAAAGACAATCCCACCTTCAAAACCACATGTTAACTCAAGACGTCTTGAGTCAAAATGTCGGAAAATTACATTTTCGAACGTGGGCTTGTCTTGAAATGTCATAGAAATGCGAGCTCAGAATGCGATGCATGACGTGGCGAGCAAAATATGCGCGGTCCTACCTGGGGCGCAGGCCGCGGCTGTACGCGTTGCCCTCGCGGTGGTCGATGGTGCCGCGGAACATTGCCAGATACTTGCGCTGCGGCGGATTGTCGACCAGCGCCTGCCTGTGCCGCGCCAGGTACAGCCGCTCGTCAGGGGCTTACACTCGTCCCCTTTTCAGCTCAACTTGAGCCATTTCTGACACTCAATACACCCTGAATACCCCCTATCACACCCTAACCCCTCATAACAACCCCTAACTGCACCCCCTATCCCACGGAAAGCGCTTACGTTGAGCCGAAAAGTGAACGAGTGTAAGCCCCTGCCGCTCGTCCGCCTCCATGCCCGGGATCACGATGTCCTTCCAGGTGTCAAAGTAGTGCGCCTTGCGGTCACCCTCGGGCTACGGCCAGACATATATTGCCCGCCAAGTTATAGGATGACGTTTTACTCAAACAAGCAGGGTTGAAAATACGTCGGATGACGTGGCGGGGGGCAATGTCTGCGCGGCCCTGCCTCGGGCGTGAGGTAGACAGAGCGGCCGATCTGGGACTGCCACTCGTTAAAGATGGTGGGGCCTCGCGCGCCCGGGAACACGAAAATGTGGTCGCGCCCCTCCGTGCGGTTCCACCAGGGCTGCTGCCGGATGATGCCCAGCACCAGAGGCTTACACTCGTCCACTTTCAGCTCAACCTGAGCCATTTCTGACACAAAATATACCCTAAACACCCCCTGCTACCCCTGTGCACCCCCTGTACACCCCCTAAACATCCCATAAACAGCCCCTAAATGCAGCCCCTATCCAACATAAAGCGTTTACGTTGAGCCCAAAAGTGGACGAGTGTAAGCCCCTGCCCAGCACCTCCAGGTACAACGCGTTGGTGTACTCGAACGACTTGGCGCGGTTCTCCCGCCGCAACATCTCCCAGCTCCACAGAAAGCACTCGCCGTATATCGGAACGAAGAAGAAATCCGCCTGCTCCGGCCGCGTCGTCACCACGTCGCGCGCCACCTCCGAGAGCCCGACAGATATACTTCGCCACGTCATACAACGCCATCCAACTCAAGAAAAGAGGTTTTGAAAAGCGTGACGATTATATTTTCGTGTACGAGTAGGCAAACCGTTTGGTTACTCGGGCATACACATTGTGGCGGAGTGGACATTTTACTTCGACGCGTAGACGTTTTAAGTCCATCTCCCAATGGAATTAGGAGCGGAGAAATATCTGTGGTCCCCACCGCCATGAGTGCCTCGTGGAAGAAGACCTCGGTGCAGGGGCTTACACTCGTCCACTTCTCAGCTCAACCTGAGCCGTTCCTGACAAAACATACACCCTAGACACCCCCTAATCCTCCATCACACCTCCTACACCCCCTCCAAACAGCCCCTAATTGCACCCCCTATTCCGGAGAAAGCGCTTAAGTTGAGCCGAAAAGTGGACGAGTGTAAGCCCCTGCCTCGGTGCCGTACTGGTCCGTGCTACACCGCTTCCACTTGCGGCTCATGTCCGTCGTGAACTTGCTCGGCACGTCGTACACGTAGATCCTGTGTGTAGCGGCGCAAGTTGAAATTGAAAGCACAGTTTGAAAGCGGTTCATCATATCATAGTTTCAAGCGCTTTCAACGTGGGTTGAAATTGAAAGCACAGTTTGAAAGCGGTTCATCATATCATAGTTTCAAGCGCTTGGTTCCAAGCGCTTTCAACGTGGGTTTGAAAGGGTCAACCTGCACCGCCCTACCTGGGCAGCGGCACCTCCTCCTCTGCGTGGTGCGCCACTCGCTGGCACTGCGGGTTGTTGATGGCGTTGCTGGGGTTGGCGCACGGGTCGGGCGGGTGCTTCACCGACAGTTGATAGGAGAACGCCTGGCTGATGCCCCCGGCCAGGTCCTCGACCCAGGGGCTTACACTCGTTCCTATTTCCGCTCAATTTGAGCTTACTTTGCCCCTTTCCGCTCGACTTGAGCGTACTTTGTCCCCCTTACAACCCAAACTAATTCGTGGATGTGTCCCGAAGGTGCTCAAGTTGAGTTCTAACGTGAGCGATGTGTCCCGAAGGTCCTCAAGTTGAGCTCTGAAGTGAGCGAGTGAAAGCCCCTGCCTCCTCCGCCGCGGGGTCGGCCACCTCCTCGGGCTCGGAGGAGTCCAGCATGTTCATCAGCTTGGACCGCTCGCTCGACAGCGTCGCCACCTCGTTGTAGCGGCGCAAGTCGAATTTGAAAGCAGAAGTTGAAACCAGTATATCACACTTTAGGTTTCAAGAGCGTCGTTCCAGGCGCTTTCAACGTGGATTTGATAGGGTCAACCTGCACCGGCCTACCTCGTGCTCCGCCACGTGCAGCGCCGCGTCCACCGCCTGGAGCGAGGCGAGGGCAGGCAGGGTGAAGCGGGGTCAGAGATGGACGCTTCCACGCGTACAAGGATGCAGGCACCAGGCAGGCTCTCACCGTGCCGTGCCCGCAGCAGCACTGGGTGAGGTGAGGTCTCGCGAGTCAGGGGATGTCGCGTTGGGAGGAAGACGCCAAGTTAGGATGTCGCGACAGGCTTTGGAGAAGATATCGCCGCCACTGAGCGTTGGAAGGACATCGCGTTGGGACTTGGGAGAGGCGGGAAGTTTTAGGGTGTTTGTTTGCGGGCCGGTGCTCACTTGGATGCGATCAGTTGTGCTCATGCTGAGGAACTCTTTGCTGCTCAGGAAGTCCATCTCGCCGTCGTCGCCATCGCCGTGCTCACCGCCACCGCCGCCGCCGCCGCCGCCGCCGCCCTCATCCCCAGCCTCATGGCGCCCCCCTGCCCCCGCCGACGCCGACGCCTCGCCGCGGTGCCCACCGCCCTCCGAGCCTGAGAAAAGAATTATCAATAACAACAATCCTACGCCGCCACCGACGACGACGGTGTGGAGCCGCGGCCGCGGCCACCCGCTGCTGCGGAACTCGCCGTACTCGCCGTACTCGCCGGGTGACGACGGCGACGCCGCGCGCGAACGCCGCATTGCGCCCTGTTTGTGGTCAAGGCGAGCTGAAACGGGATGAAACAGTACAGTAGCGCATAAGTTACTTGACAGTTATTGACTCATTATCTAGCACAATCAAAAATATATCGTGATTCCAAAGTGCGCGCACGTCTGGACCGTTGTCAGATCTAAGATGAATCGCGCGGCATTTTCGCTCATTTTTGACGTTTCTGAGCACCCCCCCCTCTTGCGCCGTGATCTAATTGGTCCACGTGGCATGTTTTAACTGGTCCCCCGAGACACGTGGCATTTTCTTATTGGTCCACGTGGCAGCCCGTAACTGGTCCCCCTCATCCACGTGGCAGATCCAGCTGTCATATTCTTATTGGTCCACGTGGCACAAGCAGATCACATCAGATCACCGCGGATCACATCAGATCACCGCGGATCACATCAGATCACCGCGGATCACATGATGTGGGTGGCATGGGTGAAATCCGCCATCCGCCATCCGTCATTTCTGAGGAAGGTAAAATCTCAGATCATGTGGGATGTCGGGTGAGTGAGTGAGTAAGACAAAACCCAAACTATTTGATCTCAGTTATATATCTCTCTCTTATGTCTCTCTCTCTTAGGTATATATATTTTTTCAAAATACTTTATTTAGGGATGTGTCTTACTCACATACTCACCACCCATACCCTACATTAGAATATGAATATAGAAAAGTTTGGGATGTGTCTTACTCACACACTCATCAATCTCATCATCATCATCATCATCATCATCATCATCATCATCATATCATCATCAATCTCATCATCGATCTCATCATCTTTCAATTTCAAATTGATAACAGTATATAAATTCAGATCCCCCCACTGATCTCAATCATATTCATCAATGGATTCACCAACAGATATAGCAATGGATACACCAACACGTTAGATATTCA
>Ga0307489_10002578_pt1 | contig 12103 bp, 19 predicted proteins | sample SB12metaG_FD_202247 | JGI IMG/M metagenome (GOLD analysis project Ga0307489, IMG submission 202247) | Sea-ice brine microbial communities from Beaufort Sea near Barrow, Alaska, United States - SB 1.2 | ecosystem: Environmental > Aquatic > Marine > Coastal | place: USA: Alaska | collected...
TACAGCCGAAACCACGCTCTGGGAGACGTGTTGCTGTGGCCACAGAACGGGAGAGCACCAGGTAGGGCGGTGCAGGTTGACAGTATCAACACCCGTGCTGAAAGCGCCTATGGTTTCAGCGATTGACCCTGCAATATCATGAACTGGTTTCAACAGTTGCTTTCAAATTCAACGTGCGCCTCTACAACCAGAGGTGAGCGTGTTCAAGGTGCACGGCGACGTGCCGGCGGCAGCGGACATCATCGTGACCAACATCAGCGCTCTCGTTGTCAAAGGAGGGGGCGTGCGCGACACAACTCAGGTGCGTTGAACGAATCGCAGTAAATATTTTCACCCGCCATGAGAAACTACAGTACCAATACAGCAGCAGAACGCCGTGTTTTTGCTCTACTCGTACTCGTACTCGTACTACAAGTAGCTCAGATATGACCAAGATTTGCATTTCGACCAGCATTGAATCTCTTCACACGCTATTTTGAAGCTCATTTGTTGACAATAGTGCGCCCTCCCACGCTCCCCCCATCCAACACTGGACCACGCAGAGCCTGATGGGCGGGCAGTTCCACCCTGAGCTCGTTGTTTTCGACGAGGGCCACCACAGCTTGGCCAACAGCTGGACTCAGGTCCAACAGCAGTTCAACCCTGACCTGGTAGCGCGGTGCAGGTGCCCGTCGACCCCATATTGACCCCGGGTTGACCTCGCTTGATTTCAGCGATTGAAGCTGAAATATGATGAGCGGCTTTCAAGTCTTGCTTTCAATCTCAACTTGCGCCGCTACGGCCTGGGACATCAGTGGAAGTATCTTCTGTTCACTGCCACTCCTCATCGCGGCAGTGGCGCGAAGAAGTACGGTCTGACGGGTAGGGCCTTGACGGATAATGCTCGCCACGTCATAGGATGCCCATTAACCCAGGAATCGAGGGTCTAAAATGTGGATGATGACGTGGCAGGTATGATCCGTCAGGCCCTACTGACAGGGTCCCACGGCCTCAGACCCGAAGACTTCTACTTCAAGTACTCGCGGCGTGAGGCGGTGCCAAGTGGGTACATCAAGGGGACGAATAACGTGTCAATCAAAGTCCCCGCAGATCTTCTCAACAAGGCCGGCACGATGAAAGTGGCGGCTTACTCCGACGAGGGCTACATGGCATGGAATACAGACATCACTTTGGCGTGTCTGACTGAATGCCTGTGACGGATATTCGGGGAGCTCTACACTCGGGGGCCAGGGTGAAAGCCTGGTGCCTCCTCATACACGCGGAAGCGTCTCTCTCTCTCTCTCACTGTGTGTGACCAGTGGAGTCGTGCTGATGTGTTGCTGCGCTGATGTGATGATGCGTTGACATGTTGATGTGTCGATGTATTCATGTGTTAAGGTGCTGATGTGTTGATGTGTTCCCTACTTGACGCGCGCGCTCATCGTCCCGGCTGCAGCGCAACTCCTAGCGCTGCGCAAAAGTCTGCTGGGCGCGATCCCGGCGAAGATGCTGATCCACTGCTGGAAAAATGAAGACGCCACCGCCGCGGCAAAGTTCTTCAACGAGCTCAGCGTCGAGAACGGCTGGAAGCTTTTCGCCGCCCCCATCCACGGTGCCCTTTCGGAAGCTTCCCACGGTGGTCTTTCGGATGAAGACGTCAGACTGACGAAAGAAGCGTACAAATATCCCAAAACCAAGGATGACGTGAGAGCGTGGAAGAACGGCGATCCGATGCCGGGTGGTGGGCGCATCGTTGACGTCGGAGTGCAGTGCATGACACTCGGGGAGGGCTACGACAACCCGTGGCAGGGCCTGGTGCCTCCTTATACATGTGCACGCGTCTCTCTCTCACGGGGGCCAGGGCGAAAGCCTGGTGCCTCCTCATACACGCGGAAGCATCTCTCTCTCTCTCTCACGGGGGCCAGGGCGAAAGCCTGGTGCCTCCTCATACACGCGGAAGCATCTCTCTCTCACGGGGGCCAGGGCGAAAAACTGGTGTCTCCGTATACACGCGGCAGCGTCTCTCTCTCACGGGGGGCAGAGTGAAAGCCTGGTGTCTCCCTTAACACGCGGAAGCGTCTCTCTCTCCTGGCAGCAATTGCTGAAAATGTCCAACAACGCAATCAAGACGCTCGTCTATTGAGTTTAATTGAAACAAATCCACCCGCCTGATGCTTTCAGCATTTTCCGCCTGGCCCTGCCCCGTGGATCGCGGTCAGCCTGTTCCTCGCGCCCGCCAAGTCAGTCTCCAAGCTCGCGCAATACCACGGGCGCGCCATCCGCATCTACAACAAAAAACATTATGATTTCGGCGGCGCCCCCCCGCCCTCATCTAGAACCATAGATGAGGCGTATCTGTTTTACCCAGGGCTGGCGAAAGCGGTAGGGCCTGCTGGCAGAGATTGCTCAAAATGGCCTTCCGCAACAGTTTGACACCCTCGTGGCTGATGGGTTGATCTTGCTGCCGCGTGTTGCTCTGCTGTGTGCTCTGTCCTTTGCTTCGAGAAACATTAATTTCTCTTTTTCTTTCTCGTTCAAGATTGAGTGATGTTAGAGTCTGACTGCCGCCTGCCTTTCTGATGTTTTGAGCAGTTTCTGCCGGGCCCTAGGATACGAAGGAGGCGGTGGACGAGTACAATAACCGCGTGGACGAGACGGTGGACTTCGACAAACAGGAGTCGGACGCGGATGACGACGAATAAGACTGCGCAGTTCTGCTGGGGTCAAATGGGGATGGCGCGAGGCGCTGTCTGGTCACGATCATGAGTTAATAGACCCTCGTCCACATATTGGTTTAACTTCTGTACATGTACACGGGGTTTGTGCTACATTGTAATTTATATGAGCGACGGTCTATTGACTGAAGGAAATCCACATTCCCGCTTCGTAGCTACCTATCGTTCTACGCGCCCTTGCCCCCCCTCCCCCTCCACCGCTCCTGCCCTAGCCCCCTCCCCCTCCACCGTCCCCGCCCCCTCCCCTCCCACCGCCCCCGCCCCCTACCCTCGGCACCCTGCGCCCGCGCCCGCGCCAAACCCGGATAATCCCCGGATGGCCTCACCGTTATGCGCTGCCCGCTCATAGCTCATAATATCGTCGGACGTCGCGGCTGCCCGCGCCCGCGCCCGGGCCCACGCCCGCGGCGAAGATCGGGCTAGAATCATGACGCGAGGCGGTGCGGATGGTCGCACACGGGAGGAAGCGATACGCCACTACAGTCGGTGAGGCGGCGGGGGGGGGGTGCCGGCGTTTGTGAGATGCGAACGCGCTGTCGCCGCCGGGTGGCACACACTCATAATCCACCTTACAGGCGCCGTACGAAGCCATTTTGCGGATCAGGGATTCCTACGCGCAACCATCCGGCCCGCCTCTGGGCAGCTCCTGACTGTGTCTGCCTCATAGTCGACCGAGAGGTTTTGCATAACTCTGGCCCGGGGTCGACGGGACACCGTATACTCGTATGCCGCCATGCGGCCTTGCGCGGCGTTTTTTCAATGGCACGTCCGCATGTAATGCACTTGTGACGACAGTGTCAACGTGTTCAGCGCCCGGTCATATGGCGCGTCAATGTACAAGATGGCATGCACGGTGTCGGCGTCGGCGAAGATGCCGCAAAGATGGTGAAGGGTTTCCGGGGCACTGAAGTTCAGAGTTTCAGAATACGCTGACACTATCTATGCCGGCGCCAGGCGGCCTTGTGTGGCGTTTGATTATTGGCCCGTCAACGAGTGATACACCCGGGGGAACGTCATCACGAAAACTGTCGTCGACTGGCAATCTGGCGTGTCCCGGCGCGCAATGGCGTCGCGTCGGCGTGGGCGAAGAAGAGGCCGAGTGGCTGGACTTGAAAGGAAATTTGGCCGTTTTCAGGCCGTTTCAGGAGCTCCGGACGGTCGGATTGTCCGTTGGTAGGTTTGCAGCTTCAGGTGGAAAGAAGGTGATTGTCCCGGGCATCAGGGTGCGGGCACGGGCATAGAGAAGCTTACGCGCACGGCAACGTGGGTTAAGCGGCGAGGCGAAGATGGCGCTGCGCATCGCCGTGAGTTATGCCTACGTGGAGCGCCCCAACACGCGGCGCAATCTCGAGTTTTTCCTGCGCCACGGCCTGGACTCCAGCGTCGCGTTCGTCTCCATCGTAGTCAAGGGCAGAGGTTTACACTCGTCCACTTTTCTGTTCAACTTGAGCGCTTTGTGTGGGATAGGGGGTGCGCGTAGGGGTTGTGTAGCCCTTGTTGAGGGGGTGCTAGGGGGTATTTAGGGTGTGTCGGGTGTTATCTTGTGTCAGACACGGCTCAAGTTGAGCTGAGAGGTGGACGAGTGTAAGCCCCTGGTCCAGGCGACTTGGAATGCACGGTTGAAATCCCCGAGGAGCATCGGGGGCGGGTGCGCGTGACGCACGCCGATAACGTGGGGTACGACATGCAGTCGCACCGAATGAACGCCAGGCTGTTCGCGGCGGCGGCGGCGGCGGGCGCGGCGGCGGGCGCGGAGTTGTTCACACACTTCGTCGCGATGAACGACTCGGCGATGGGACCATTCGTGGGTTCGTCTGAGCGGGCCGCCGCCGCCGACGCCGACGCCGACGCCGACGGCGCCGCCGACGACAGCCCGGACGCCGCTCCGTGGCACCGCCTGTTCGCCGCGCGGCTGACACGGCTCCGCAGCCACCCCCCCACGATGTTCGTCGCCACCATCCAACACTTCAGCTACTTCCTCTTCTTCGACCCGCCAGGGTGGAACACGTTCGCCGCTGAGCTGGAGCGGCGGCAGGGGCTTACACTCGTCCACTTTTCAGCTCAACCTAAGCCGGTTTGGTCACACCTTTCCGTGCCCCCCTGTCTACTAGACCGGGGGCAAATCATGCAACCAACGTATCCCAGAAAATGTGCTTACGTTGAGCCGAAAAGTGGACGTGTGTGAGCCCCTGAGCGGCGGCAGCTCGTGACGTACCGCGACGCCGCGGATGTGGAGGTCAGGGCCAACCCATCGTTCCCTTCTCACCTCAATCGCGGCGCCGTGTTGTCCCTTACATCTCACCAGAGCAGAGTAGCTCTTAAAAGTGCTTACTTACTTGAAGCTGAACAGGGAACGAGAACCCCGTCTGGTCCCCATCCCCGTCCCCGTCCCCGTTCCCGTTTGGTCCCTGCCCCGTCTGGTCCCTCGACCGTCACCAGAAACCGCTCAAAAGGTGCTCACGTTCAGCAGAGAATGGAAGGAGTGTGAGTCCCTGGTGGGGAGCTGTGGCTGGGCACGCAGCCGCACGACAGCATGTACCCGGACGCCAAGCACTGGGTAGGGCGGTGCATGTTCAAACCAACTGGAACTCGAGTTGAAAGCGCGATGGTTTTGTCAGTGGGGCAGGCCCCCTATGGACCATCATTTCCTCACTCTGATACATGGGGGAGGCCCCCTGCGCACCATTCAGCGCTTCAATTCAAAATGTGATGAAGCTCTTTCGAACTTTGCTTTCAATTTCAACTTGCGCCACTACAACTGGGACTGCCCGCACACGCCGTGGGACGTGGTGTTCGTGAAGGAGAACCGCGTGGGGTGGAAGAAGACGGACACGCCCGGGACCTCGGAGCGCCTCAGCGATATCACGACAGAGGAGCTCGAGGCAGCGGCGGGGCCCTCACAGCCTGTACTTTCTCAGCTAGCGCTTCAAGCGATGTGTGTCTGATACCACTTGAGTTATCGTATATCTTTTTACAACTCAAGGTTGCTTAAATTGAGCTGGAAAAATGTGAGGCCTTGGGCGGCGGTGGGGCGGGTGGAATTGGAGGCGGCGGCGGCGGAGGAGGTGGCGGAGGCGGAGGCGGAGGCAGAGGCGGCAGGGGCAGCGGTGGAGGAGGAGGAGGCGGCGGCGGCGGCGGCAGGGACTGCGGTGGAGGAGGCGGCGGCGGTGGAGGAGGAGGGCGCGGGCACTGATGAGGAGAGCGAGTGGGAGGAGGTGGATGGCGAAGTCGAGGAGGGAGGTGATGACAACGACGATAGAGAGGGCGAGGAGGAGGAGGAGGAGAAGAAGGAGGACGAGGCTGACGACGTTCTGTCGCAGCTGGTGGACATGTTCACGGAGCAGAACGGTCGGTCGCCGACCGAGGAGGAGATGGCGCAGTGGGTGCAGGTGCTCAAGGAGGCGGCGGAGGACGGTGGCCTGGACCTGTGATGGAGCTGTGGTGAAGTTGTGATGGAGCTGTATTAGAGCGAGCTGTGAGGAGGTGGAGGCCAATGCTGGGGCGTAGAGCTCTCCATTAGCATCAGATAGTCGAGGGCTAGTTACTCGCAGAATGGTTGGAATTAATGTCGATATTATCATAATTTGTCAAAATAACAGCGCACCAATTAAATTGCGCATCATAGGTGGCGACACGGGTCGGGTGGATATGATGGAGATCGCGATCGGGTGGTGACGACTGTGATGAGATGGGATTTCAGGTGATGGGTACAAGAGCACTTGATATAAATAGGAGTAATCGTGCAGTAAGGCGGGCCGCCGCTGCCGCCGCAGTTACTTCTCTGCGCCCATATACTTCTCCAATAATCCGACTGGGTTGCGGTTCATGGGTAAGTAGGCCATCGGTTTCAAGGAAACACACTGAGGCACAAGGAATAAACCAGCAGCCGCCCATCGCCCGCAGCTCCCAACCAATCGCTCGCCGATATACGCGAAGTAGAATCTCGTAAAATCGAAGTCTTATGAGTAATATTACTTGTGTCCATAATAAGGCGTCTCCCGCAATGCAACCTGCATCAGACTCGCGACTACACGGCCGGCCGGGGGTACCGCACTCCAAGGGCCCCGCGGCAGTGCGGCGGGGCGGGGCGTTATCTTCACGGCGGCAAGCGGCGGCTGCAGTGGGGGCCCGCCAGAGGATCACCTTGTCTTCAACTCCGCATCCTCGAAACACCCGTACAAACAAAGTGTCACCCCCGTCCTTTAGTCCTCGTCCTCACATCTGTCCACAGTATCCGCCCAGACCACCGCGTCCTCCTTGGGCCGCCCAGACCTCCACCCCGCCGCCGCTGCCTCCCCCGCCGCCGCCTCCGCCGCCTTTGCAACAATGGGGTCTCAGCGCCGCCCGAAGGAGGCCGAGCCGCTGCCGCCGCTGCGGAAGCTGGTCTCGCCCTTGTGGCCACGGCCCGGCATTTGCGCGCCGCCGTCGGCCGTCTCGCCGAACGCCGTGCCGCTGTCTCCGATGGTCCGCATCGCATCGCCGAGCTTCGCGCGGTAGTCGCTGCCATCCACCACGTCGACCGAATCCACGTCGATGGCCCCGCCATACCCCCGCTCCTCCACCTGCCGCGCCGCTGCCGCCGCTTGCGCCGCCGCCGCCGCCGCCGCCGCTTCCGCTGCCGCCGCCGCCCCTGTCTTGATGTAGCGGCGCAAGTTGAATTTGAGGGCAAAAGTTGAAAGCGGTTCATCATATTTCAGTTTCAGCACGCTTAGTTCCAGGCGGTTTCGACTTGGGGTTTGATAGGATAGGGTCAACCTGCACCGCCCTACCTTGTCCCGGTATTCCGCGTCTCCATCCGCCTTCTCCTTTGTGTAGCGGCGCAAGTTGAACTCGAAAGCAAAGTTTAAAAGCGGTTTGGCATATATCAGTTTCAAGAGCTGATTTCCAGGCGCTTTCAACGTGGGCATGATAGGGTCAAACTGCACCGCCCTACCTTGTCCCTCGCCTGCTCCGCCTTCTCCGCCTTAGTCTGCGCCTTAGTGTAGCGGCACAGGTTAAATTTGAAACCAAAGTTTGAAAGCGGTTCACCACATTTCAGTCACAAGCGTTGAAACCACACGCGCGCTTTCAACTCGGGTTTGATAGGGTCAACCTGCACCGCCCCACCCTGGCCAGATCCGCATCCTCTGCCATCCTCCTCTTGATCTCATGCCAGGGCCAAATGAAGCACAGGTTCAGGATTAGGGTTGAGGGTTTAGGGTTTAGGGTTTCGAATTAGGGTTTAGAGTTTAGGCTCGCCACATCATGGGTTGTCACGTGACTCAGTACAAGAGGTACTAAAAAGCGGTGGCCGACGTGGCATAATGCTCGCCGCGCCATAGAAGACGTTGAACGCAATAAACGAGGGGAGGATGACGCGTTGCGCAATTATGACGCGGCGAGCGTGTTGTTTCTGTGCACCCTCGCGCATTGAGTTAGATGGCATCCCATGAGACGGATGGCATCCCATGAGCCATTTCCGCGTGTACCTATAGGAGGCACCAGGCTTTCGCCCTGACCTCTGTGGCATCCCATGACGTGGCGAGCTACATCTGCCCGGCCCAGCGAGCGTTTCGTTTGTAAGTCGACCCCGCCTCATGCTCCTCCACGAGGTCGCGCACGTGCGTGCCGTACAGGCTGCCGTGCGCCAGCAGCTCCGACGCCACTTGCAGAATGACGGGCCGGTACATGTTGACGAACTCCTCGCCGCGGATGTGCGCGCGGATCATAATGTAGCGGCGCAAGTTGAATTTGCCTGAAATTTGTAAGCAGATCCTCATATTTTAGCTTCCAGCGCGCGGTTCCAGCCGCTTTCAACGTGGGTTTGATAGGTTCAACCTGCACCGTCCTACCATGATGTCGTGCATGCCATACTCCATCTCCTCGCTGTAGCGGCGCAAGTTGCATTCGAAAGCAAAGTTTGAAAGCGGATCATCATAATCCAGTTTCAAGCGCTTAGTTCAGGGCGCTTTCAACGTGGGTTTGATAGGGTCAACCTGCACCGCCCCACCTCGCGCGGGAGCTGGAAGTGCTCGATGAGCGCTTCGGGCCACATGGCCGCTCCCGAGAAGATGCTGGATCCCTCGGACCTGGCATCAGAGGCTTACACTCCTCCCCTTTTCAGCTCAACTTGAGCCGTGTCTGACGCACAAAAACACCCTACACACCATAAACACCCCCTACCACCCCCTTAACACGGTCTACACAATCCCTTACGTACACCCCCTATCACACAAGAAGCGCTCAAGTTGAGCTGAGAAGTGAGCGAGTGTAAGCGCCTGCCTGGCATCCGGGTACATCCCGGAATAGTTCACGATGTCGTACGCGATCTCACACGCGAACACCAGGTCGGCCTTTGTCTAGGGCCAGCAAGACATTGGTCGGCTTTAGGGTTTAGGGTTTAGGGTTCAGGGTTTAAGGTGCTCGCCACGTCATAGGATGCCATTCAACTGAAGAAACAAGGGTTACAAAGCGTTGGATGACGTGGTGGGCAAAAAGCCTGGCATACATGGCTCGCCACGTCATAGGATGCCATTTAGGTCAACAGAAAAGGGTTCAAAATGCGTGTCGATGACGTTGCGGGCAATGAGGGGTCTCGTGGACGCTTCCTCCGGGCTCCCTCTGGGGGTCTACATGGGGGGTTCACTGTGGGGTTTTGATCGTTAGACTTGAAATACAAGACGGACGAATATGATGTCTGGCAGGACCCTGCCTTGGTCTGAACGCTGACGCCCTGCGAGCCGAAGAAGGTGGTTTCCACCACCCGCCCGGCCAACAGCATGCCCAGGGCATCGATGAAGTCGTCCGGGGTGTAGCGGCGCGAGTTGAATTTGAAAGCAAAAGTTGAAAGCAATACATCACACTTTAGTTTCAAGCGCTTAGTTCCAGGCGGGTTCAGCTTGGGTTTGATAGGGTCGACCTGCACCGCCCTACTAAGGTGTCAGCGCGGTCGAGGCCTGTCAGGTTTACTGAGTTTTCTTCTACGTCCTGCATGAGCATGATGCCCGTCATCAGGGGCTTACACTCGTCACTTCTCAGCTCGACTTGAGCGCTTCTCATGAGGTAGGGGGTGCGCGTAGGGGTTGTGTAGCCCGTGTTAAGGGGGTGTTAGGGGGTGTTTGGGGTGTGTAGGGTGTTTTGTATGTGTTGGACACAGCTCAAGTTGAGCTGAAAAGTGGACGAGTGTAAGCCCCTGCCCGTCAACTGCTTCCCCGTGGGCTTGATGCTTACGCGCAGGATCTCCGGGCAGTAGCTCATGGACCGTTTGGAGCTCCACAGCACGGCGCGCCCCGCCTCTATCCAGGGGCTTACACTCGTTCACGTTAGAGCTCAGCTTGAGACCACTCGGGACACATTCAAGTTTGGTTGTGTGTGGCACACAGACAACTCAAGTTGAGCTAGAAATGAGAACGAGTGTAAGCCCCTGCCTCTATCATAGCGCGGTGGTCCTTGCCCCAGCCGTCATCCATGGGCGAGGAGAAGGCGCCCACCAGCCAGGGGCTTACACTCGTCCACTTTTCAGTTCAACCTGAGCCGTTTCTGACACAAAATACACATCAAACACCCCTTGAACACCCCCTAGATCCCCGTAACAACTCCTAGATACCCCGTAGATAACCCCTACATGCACCTCATATCCCACAGAAAGCGCTTACGGTGATCCGGAAAGTGGACGAGTGTCAGCCCCTGCCACCAGCGTGCGCTCGATGACGCGCTCGATGTCGTCGAGGTTGACCATGTCGCGGTCGGCGCGCACCGACAGGATGGACGCCTCGTTCAGCAGCGCGGCCAGGCTGGCACCGCTGTACCCGTCCGTCAGCTCCGCCGTGTAGGAGCGAGCGAATTTTGCCGGCAATGCTTTCAGAAATTCGGGCAATTCCGCGGCAACAGAAATTCCGGTAATTTGGGCGGATCCTCGGCAGATTCTGAATCAATTTTGCGGATTTTCGCCGGAGTTGGGCGGATTCGGGCAAATCCAGGAATACCCGGGTGGATTCGGGAGGATTTGGGCGGATTGTGCGGAATGTACAGCGGAGATTTGGCAGAAATGCGAAAAATTGTCACTTTTTGGGGTTGCCATCGGTCGCCCCTGCCGCCGTGCGGTGCAGCAGCGCGTCCTCATCATATTTGGCGGAGCCGCCGCGCGGAATGTTGAGGGTCTCCGCGTGTACCTGGAGGATGGCCACGCGGTCCCTCACGCTGTCCGGCACGCCGATGTGTAGGGCCTGGCGGATTATGCTCGCCACGTCATCATCCATACTTTGAACCCTCGTTTCTTGAGTAAAACTGCACCCTATGACCTGGCGGATTGTGCTCGCCACGTCATCATCCATAATTTAGACCCTCGTTTCTTGAGTTCAACTGCATCCTATGACCTGGCGGATTGTGCTCGCCACGTCATCATCCATAGTTTACACCCTCGCTTCTTGAATTAAGCTGCATCCACCAACCTGGCGGATTGTGCTTGCCACGTCATGATCCATCGTTCAGACCCTCGTTTCTTGAGTCAAACTGCAGCCTATGACGTGGCGAGCATAATCCGCCAGGCCCTGCCGATGTGGAAGGTGCGCTCGAAGCGCCCCGTGGTGTAGCGGCGCAACTTGAAATCAAAAGCAAAACTTGAAAGCAGTTCACACCACATTTCGGTTTCAATATTGTAATTCCAAGCGCTTTCAATACGGGTTTCATAGGTCCAACTGCACCGCCCTACCGAGCGCATGAGCGCGGGGTCCAGCTGCGACGAGAGGTTGGTCGCGCCCATCACCAGCACCATCTCCTGCTCGCCGCCCGCCGACCCCTTGGTATCGAAGCCGTCGATCTCCGTCAGGAGCTGCAGGAGGCCGGCCTCGCGCCAGGGGCTTACACTCGTCCACTTTCCGGCTCAACGTAAGCGCAGTTTGTTAGAAGTTGGGTGCATGATGTCCCCCCAGTCTAATAGACAGGGGGCCAGGGGGAAGTGTGACCAAAACGGCGTAGGTTGAGCTCAGAAGTGAACGTGTGTAAGCCCCTGGCTCGCACATTTTGTTGGATACGTTGGGTGCATGTTCCCCCCAGTCTATGAGACAGTGGGACTCGCGGAGGTGTGACCGAAACGGCTTAAATTGAGCTGAGAAGTGAACGAGTGTAAGCTCCTGCCTCTCGCTCCATCGTGGCGGAGTCGCGCCCCCCGTACAGCGCGCGCGACCGCCCGATGGTGTCGAGCTCGTCGATGAAGATGATGGACGGCGACACCTCCCGCGCGCGCTTGAACAAGTCGCGCACCCGCTTGGCCGCCACGCCCACGAACATCTCCACGAACTCCGACCCGTTGTGTAGCGGCGCACATTGAATTTGAAAGCAAAGTTTGAAAGCGGTTCATCACATTGTATCATCAAGCGCTACAACCATAGGCGCTTTCAACACGGGTTTTC
>Ga0307489_10002579_pt1 | contig 12103 bp, 8 predicted proteins | sample SB12metaG_FD_202247 | JGI IMG/M metagenome (GOLD analysis project Ga0307489, IMG submission 202247) | Sea-ice brine microbial communities from Beaufort Sea near Barrow, Alaska, United States - SB 1.2 | ecosystem: Environmental > Aquatic > Marine > Coastal | place: USA: Alaska | collected 2017-05-06
CAAGGGCTCTATGTGAAGAGGCACGACCACGTCGTTAAAACGCTCGTCGCAGCCTTCCAAAGAGCGTCGAAAGGAGGATATGCAGTTGAATACAACGCAGGCACGGGGGAAGACGGGTCCACGCACATAATGGTACACGAAAGGCTCCTGAGAAGCACACAGCCACGCAGAAACACGCGCGCACACGTGGAAATGGCCGAACCCGACGAGGAAGCGCGCGCGCTATTGAAACTGAAACCGGACTTGGTAATATACCATGGACTGCGACAAGAAGAGTTGAGGAAGTTTCTCGACAGTAAAAAGGACCCCCCCGCACGCATGAAAATCCAGATCCTAGAGGTGGGCTACTGCAATGACTGAAATTGGGAAAAGAAAATCGAGGAAAAGGGAAAAGTGTACGAACAGTTCGTAGCACGGATGAAGCGGTGCGGCTGGAAAGTGGAATACAAGCAAGTAGCGCTGGGCACCCGCGGGAGCGTGTACAGCCACCTGACGAACACCCTCACGTGGTTGGGAGTACAAAGCTTCAAAACGAGGAAGAGCATGGTAAAGGACATAGCACTGCACGGCACGCGGGAGGCATCGAGGGCACTGCGGACGTACGAGTGGTTGTCGCGAACGGAAGGAGGAGAGAGGAAAACGTATGACGGCTAAAGCCCGTTACCGCGCGCTTGCGTGCGGGTCACTACACGGGGGCCAAGGCGGAAGCCTGGTGCCTCCTCATACACGCTGACGCGTCTCTCTCTCCCCTCTGCAGCGCTCGACAGGTGATTGGCCAACATAAGCAACCATGTCACCTGATTGGCCAATATAAGCAACCCGGTCACCTGATTGGCCAAAATAAGCTACTTATTTTGGCCAATCAGGTGACCGGAAAGAAAATCAACGTGGACTGAACTCACCGCATCATCCAATCATGTACGGGTACGCAGTGACGGGTACACGCGTGTCAGCCCCCACCTCGATAGCATCCAGCCAAGCCAGCGCCTGGCCAGCGCCGGGCGCCACTGCGCCACCGCCGCCACCACCCCAGCCGCCAACAGTCCCCATTGTTATGGTCAGATGTATAGTTGTATACTGGCGGTCAGATTGCCATGTCATAATTATGATGAGATGGATAAGTAGCTCCTCACGTCGTATGACCAGGTGGATCAGGATTGCCACGTCATATACATGATGTCACGCGAATCAATGCGGGCCGCCGATGTTGTGGTGAAGTTTCACGTGGCAGGCATGGGCAAGAAGTGCACTGAGCTCCAACCCCGCGCGGCGCCCAGGCGCTTCGAAGCCCGCGACGTCATCGACACGAGTTTCGATCCCTCATTTATTGAATCAAAGAATGAGGGCTGCAGATGTTGTGGTGAATGACGTGTCAAGGCAGATGCAGTAAGCCCCACCCCCGGCTCCGCACCCAGGCGCCTCGAAGCCCGCGACGCGCCCCGCGGCCGTGGCGGCAACGGCAGCGTCGTCCCCAAACGCGGCCGGCGGCGGCCCGCGCGGAAGGCCCCGGCGACATCCAACAGGAGAGCTGCTTAGTGCGTGGTGCCGTGTGAGGTGAAACGTCAGTGGCCTTTTCACACGCATCGCTCCCACGGGCGGTGGTGCTCCCGCGCCCACTGCAGCACATCCAGGTGCCCGTACCTAGCAGCGACGTGGCACGTCCGCCAGTCCCACGGGCAGCCGTTCTCCCGCGCCCACTGCAGCACGTGCAGGTGCCCGCTGAGAGCGGCGTTTCAGCACGTGGATGCATCCCACGAGCATCCTCAGCACCTCCAGATGTCCGCCCGCGGCGGCTCTCCACACGTCTGCTCGTCCCACTCGCACCCGTGCTCCCGCGCCCACCGCAATATCTCCAGGTGTCCGGGGTAGGCGGCACAGCGCACGTCAGCGAGTCCCACGGGCAACGACGCTCCCACGCCTACTTCAGCACCTCCAGGTGCCCACCCCAAGCGGCGCACAAATGTTCTCATCCCACGGGCACCCCCATCGCCTTGGCCCAAGCCAGCCGCTCGACGGACCCCACAAAGTCATCGACCCTGAGGAGAAGCGGCCCTCCCTCGGTGCCATCGTCCGTGCTCCCCTCGTCGTCGCTATCGTCGTTCGGCTCCTCCTCTTGCGGCACGCCGAAGGCCACCACCGCCGCGCGGCACGCGCGCCCCGCCTGCCCGAACATCACCATATCCGTGGGGTCCAGCCGCGCCAGCACCTCCGCCGCAAGCACCTTGGGCAGCTTCTCGGTCAGCTCCCCGAGCAATGGCGACGGGTAGGTTATCAACCCTAGCTCCCGCAGGCTGAGCAACAACTCGTCCTCCCCTAACTCGGCAGCTCCCAGAATCTCGGCGAGCACGCCCGCCGGGCGCACGACGTAGCGGTTCGGGGGGCGATCGGCGGCGGCGGCGGCGGTAGCGGAAGTCGCGGCGGCGGCGGGGGCTTGCATGGCGGAATGAAGATACGGAGTGGCGTGGGCGCGGCGGCGATGGTTGTGCGGTGGTTGTGGGGCGTACGTGTGAAGGGAGCGTGAGCGCTCTTCACTTCAAACGCCAAATAGCCGGACGGACTCGTCGCGACCGACCTTTTCGCAGGGAGCTCCAAGATGGCAGCCAAGGCACAGCAGCGGCGGCGGGCGGGGGCGGGGTGTGGAAGCGCTGCCCTCATTCCTCCCAGGGCGGGCAAAGACGGCACCGGTGATCCACTCGCGCGCGCAGCGTCGGCAGTGTGCGCACTTTCACGTCGATATACAACAATGTCCATTATTCAGTAGCAGTTTTATCGGCTTATTATGAACAACGCTTGAAGACGGTGAGGGAAGAGTAAAAGAGCACGCGCATCGTCATAAGTCATTCATCATCGTTTGATCGTGTCGTCGACGTCCTGATTTCCGCCCCCGCCACATCATGGTGTGTTCTGGGCATTCAGCTGCGGCAGTCGGCCTCAGACGGACAGAGGAAGGTTGTCGGAATATCCCTTTGCTGCCGCCGCGTCACGCGTCGCCGCGGTCCACGGACAGCCGTGCTCCCGCGCCCATCTAAGCACATCCAGGTGCCCGCCATCAGTGGCTGTTTCACACGTGAATACGTCCCACGGGCACCCATGCTCGTGCGCCCACCTCATCACCTCCTGATGTCCGCCCGCGGCGGCTCTGCACACGTCTGCTCGTCCCACTCGCACCCGTGCTCCCGCGCCCACCGCAATATCTTCAGGTGTCCGGGGTAGGCGGCAAAAAGCGCACCGTTATTCTCATCCCACGGGCAGCAATCGGGCAGCAACCGCGCCCCCTGCAACACCGCCAGGTGCCCGCTCCGCCTCATCCCATTGGCAGTCGAGTCGTGACCGCGCCCACTGCAACACCGCCAGGAGCCCGCCCCGAGCGGCGTATTCACACGTCAGCTCGCCCCACGGGCAGTGGTGCGCCCGCGCCCACTGCAGCACCTCCAGGTTCCCGCCCCCAGTGGCGTTGCTACACGTCGATGCATCCCACGGGCAGCCGTGCTCCCGCAACCACTGCAACACCGCCAGATGCCCGCCCCGAGCGACGCTTGCGCAACGTTCCCCTCGTTCCACCGGCACCCGTTGTCCTTGGCCCAAGCCAGCTTCTCGACGGACATGCAAAAGTCCCCGAGCTTGAGCGGCACCGCCCCGGGCTTCCCCGCGCGGGAGCCGGAGGCCACCACGGCTGCCAGCCACGGCTTCCCCACCTGCGCGACCAGGCGCTGTCCGTGGGGTCCAGCAACTTCATCACCTCCTGAATGATGTCAAGCCACTCCTCGCCCAGCCGCCCGAGCAGCGGCGACGGCTGGAGGATGGCCCCCTTCTCCCGCAGCTAGGGACCGGCAAATGTATTCCGCCACGTCATCGACACGCGTCTTGAACCCTCTGTTCTTGAGTTCAACGGCATCCTATGACGTGGCGAGCAATATCTGCCAGGCCCATTTCCCACCACGTCATCGACATTAATCTAAACTCTTGCTTCTCGAATCGAGCGGCATCCTATGACGTGGCGAGCAACATCTGCCAGGCCCCACCTGCAAGCAGGTCGCGAGCTCCGCCGCGGGCAGTGTGGCCAGCCCCAACGTAGGGCCTGGCAGACAATGCTCGCTTCGTCATGGCATGCTGTTGAACTCAAGAAACGAGGGTTCAGGAAGTGCGTCGATGATGTGGTGGGCAATTGGCCCGGCAGATATTGCTCGCCACGTCATAGGATGCCGTTGAACTCAAGAAAGGAGGGTCCAGAAAGCGTGTTGATGACGTGGCGGGCAATGGGCCTGGCAGGTATTGCTCGCCTCGTCATGGAATGCCATTCAACTCAAGAAACAGGGTTCAGAATGCGCGTCGATGACGTGGCGGGCAATATCTGCGTGCCCCACCCCAACGCGGCGAGCGCGACGTCGCCGTGGAGCGCGGGCCACGCCTCTCGTGCCAGCATCGCGCGCAGCCCCTCCCGCAACCCGGGCCTTCCCTACGTACTTTTCCAATTGGCACTTTCAGCTGTTTGTTCATGAAACCACTTCACTCATCCAACCGGCAAACCTCAAAGATGCTCAGTATGAGCTGGGGAAAAGTGCTTGTGTATGGCCCTCATACGAGTAGGGCGAGTGTGTACGGGTACACCGGTACACCTTGAGCAAACAGTCAGGTTGAGCTGAAAAGGGGGAGAGTGGCCAGGCCAGGGAGGAGGACGCGGCGAGTGTGTACGGGCACACTGGTACACCATGAGCAAACAGTCAGGGAACGAGTGGCCAGGCCGGGGAGGAGGATGCGGCGAGTGTGTACGGGTACACTGGTACACTATGAGCAAACAGTCAGGTTGAGGAAGCAAGGCCCTACCCGCACTTTGGCCACCAGCTCGTCCTCGAAGATCTCGGGCTGGCCCACCAGCCAGCTGGGCGAGCGCGGGGGACGGGCGCAGAACCTGTCGGTGAGGCGGCTGCCTGTCGCAAGACGGGGGCACGCGCGGCGGCAGCGGATCGGGCGGGTCCCGCGAGTGCCCGCCTAACGCCACCGCCCCATCGCGTGATCCACTCGCACCCTCACCCGCGCCCGCGCCCGCGCCCGCATCTCCATCGCAGTGCCTCTGGGCTGGTGGTTCCGTGTACACCCCCGCCGCCGCCCCCGTCGCTCCCGCTGTCAGGCCATCTGCGTCCTCATTCCGCCTCCCTGGCTACCTTCGCCACCTCCACCGCCCACCCGGGATCCGGCGCGTCGCGTACAGTACAGCCGCCGGACCGCGTATCCGCGAGAAGGACTATCACGAGAACACCATCGCGACGAGCGACGCTCCAGGGCGTTTCGAAGGGCAGAAATTTTATTTTTTTGGTCTTGCAATTTCGAGAGATGCAGGCCCTCGGTCCCCTGGAGACCGAGGAGCGCTGCCAGACGTCGGTATAAGGAGCGCGGGCTACACCGCCGGAGCGCGCTGCCCGCGGCGTCCGCGCGTCCAACCCGCCGCGCGACTGACGACACGGGTGAGCGTGGCGCAATCCTGTACCCCCGCTCTCCGGTCTGTTGCTCGTCTGTGTTATGTTTCTCGTTTTGGGAGGGTCAAACATCAAAAACGATCCCCCCCGGCGACTCGGAGGTGCCCCTCTGTTCGCTCCCGATAGAGCTACCCCTCTTTTGTTGGAGTTCAATCAAAACGACCCTTTCGGGGCACGCCTTCGGCCCCTTGTTTTTCTGTCTTCAGACCCCTCTTTTCTTGCGAGTTGGCCGAATGGTTCGAATCGTGCAAGATTCGGGGTTGCCGTCTGTCGCTGCACAACCATCTGCGCACGCCCCCTCCGCTGTTTCAGCTCCGCGCGACGCGTGCTCTCCGCACATATCGCCGCTTCTTCACGCAAAGGTACGCGACCCTGACGATACGGACGCGCCGCTGCCCGGGCAAAAGGCCCGCGCGCGCCGTCTGTCCCCGTGTTTTTCCGTCCCCCATCCGCACCCCGGGTTCAGGTTGACGTTTGTTCTGAGACTTTTTGTTCGTCGGATCGCGCGCGTCGCGCTCGCGCTTCAAGGTGCGCCGTCAGCGCCCTCGACCGGCGGTCGGCGCTCATCCGAACAATACGAACGCGCCTTTGCCCGGCCTAAGGGCCGCGCGGCTGCGTGTTCCCGTGCGTAACTGCGGTGCGCGTTTGTCTGAAGGCCCGCCCCCCCACAAAACAAGGGAGTTTGAGAGATTCATTCAGAGCTCTACAGCTCTTGACGAGTCCATTCATTCAAACTCACACCCCAGCTGTCGTACTCTCCTCAGCACAGGACGGTCAAGCGCACCCGCGCGCCCACGCGCACTGCTTCACACCGAGTCCGCAAGGTATGTCGCGGCGTGTATGCCACGCAGCGCGCGTTTCTCTCAAGAAGGGTCCCCACATCGTGAAATGCCAACCTCCCTCCAGTTGCTAGTGCTGGTCATCGCCAAGCGCGCTCGTGTACACACGCCCGCCCCATCGCCTTCCACCATCCCCTGCCTGTATCCACATGCTTTATTATCTTTTCGATGCTGACCATAAATCGTCCGAACTCCGTTCAGGACCCCGCAAACACAAAGTCGAGGCCAGCCAGTTGGCGCACACGCCGACGCTTTCTTCCCTTCTTCCCCTCCGCCTCCGCCACCCTTCGTCGTCCCACATGACGGCAACCGCTCGGTCCGCGGCGGCGCTCGCCGCGGTGCTGTGCTTCGCGTTCCTGGGCGCCGTCTGCGCCGCGCACGACGCGCACGCCCCCGCCGCAGCTCGCCGCCTGCTCCAGGACGCGCCCACCGCCTCGGTAGGGCGGCGCAGCTTGACAGTAACAAAACCCGTGTTGAAAGCGCCTATGGTTTCAGCGCTTGAAGCGAGTGAATATGATGAACCGCTTTCAAAATTTGCTTTCAATTTGAACTTGCGCCGCTACACCTCGGGCACCGCCTCCTCCTCCTCGACCGACTTCTCCTTCGAGCGCCGCGGCCGCGGCCTCCTCGCCGCCAACGACAACAGTGACATGGTGAGGCCGCGGGCATACGGGACATGGTGTGCCAAGAACAAGCAAGACTCGTGCCGGTGGCGTGTTCACCTCAATGGTTGTGTGGACCCCATGACATATCACACGAGTACTGATATCTTCGGTGATGCTACCGTGTGTTCCCTACTAAATGATAATCGAGCTCATCGAGCGCACCGACCGGCTCATCGAGCGCACCGCCGTCCTCGAGGTAGGGCGGTGCAGCTTGACAATTTCAAAACCCGTGTTGAAAGCGCCTGTAGTTTGCGCAATTGAAAATATTTAATGATAAACTGCTTTCAACAGTTGTTTTCAACGCCGCTACATCGAGGTGGCGAACGGCCAGCTCATCAGTCGCACCGCCGACCTCGAAGTGGCGAACGGCCAGCTCGTGGTGGCTAACGGCCTGCTCATCAATCGCACCACTGACATCGAGGTGGCTAACGGCCTGCTCATCAGTCGCACCACCGACATCGAGGTGGCGAACGGCCTGCTCATCAGTCGCACCGCCGACATCGAGGTGGCTAACGGCCTGCTCATCAGTCGCACCACCGACATCGAGGTGGCTAACGGCCTGCTCATCAGTCGCACCGCCGACATCGAGGTGGCTAACGGCCTGCTCATCAGTCGCACCGCCGACCTCGAGGTGGCTAACGGCCTGCTCATCAGTCGCACCGCCGACATCGAGGTGGCGAACGGCCTGCTTACCAGTCGCACCGCCGACCTCGAGGTGGCTAACCTCCGCCTCATCGAGCGCACCACCAACCTCGAAGCGCGGATCGCCACCGCAGGACCGCCGGGCGAGGACGGCGCCGCGGGATCGCCGGGCGCGAACGGCGCCGCGGGACCGCCTGGCGCGAACGGCACCGCGGGACTGACGGGCTCGAACGGCACCGCGGGACTGACGGGCGCAGACGGCGCCGTGGGATCGCCGGGCGCGAACGGCACCGCGGGACAGCGGGGTGTCGCTGGACCTCCGGGGTAGAGCCCGGCAGATATTACTGGCTACGTCATAGAATGCCATTTAACTCTGGACACGAGGGTTCAGAATGCGTTTGATGACGTGGCGGGCAGTATCTGCCACCAGGCCCTGCTCCTGGGGTGGCAGGCGTTAACTGTACTGACGGCTTGGACGGGGTAGGGCCTGGCAGAAACTGCTCAAAATGTCCTTAAACCCAGTCTCAGCGCCTCCGGAGGCGCTGAAGACCCTCATATGATTGGTCGAGAGCGTGGTTTACTGAGATCTGATTGGCTGGACTTTCGATACCAGTTCGCTTCGAAAATATGTATGGTCCTTGATTGGTCAATGGAAAGACTGTCACTGCTTGGGGTTCCTGATTGGTCGAATGGTGCTTTTGGGGGGATCGGGGGGTTCGCTATCATACCCGAGACTGGGTTTTAACACATTTCGCAAACCCTCGTTTCTTGAGTAAAGTGCCACCCGCCATGATGTTTCGAGCAGTTTCTGCCGGGCCCTAGTCATCCGAAGGTATCTGAATAAATGCCCTGATTACATGGCACCTTGTTTGAACCCCGTGACTGCGGGTATCTTACCAGCACGTGCTTCTACTACCGTGTGCTCCCTACTACATGATCACGAGGCTGCTGGTTCCGCTCAACGACACCAACTTCTACGCGGCCATCGCTTCATGCCTGGAGGACTACCCGGTGAACGGGTCGTGTTCGGCGAGCGTGCACGGCGCAATGCCGGACTGGAACGTGTCGCTCGTCACCAACATGGCCTTCGCGTTCGGTTCCAGGCCTTTCAGGCCCACGTTCGACGCTGACATCAGCCGCTGGCACACCTCCGCCGTCACCGACATGACCGGCATGTTCCACTATGCTGCAGCGTTCAACCAGCCGCTCGCGGCCTGGAACGTCTCACTCGTCACGGACATGACCAACATGTTCCGCTACGCTGCAGCTTTCAACCAGCCGCTCGAGGCCTGGAACGTCTGGCGCGTCACGGACATGCGCTACATGTTCTCCCAAGCATACCGCTTCGACCAGCCGCTCGCGGCCTGGAACGTCTCGCGCGTCACGACCATGTACTCCATGTTTAACAGCGCTGCAAAGTTCAACCAGCCCCTCGCGGCCTGGAACGTCTCGCGCGTCACGGACATGCGCTACATGTTCTCCCGCGCTGCAGCGTTCAACCAGCCGCTCGCGGCCTGGAACGTCTCGCTCGTCACGGACATGGGCTCCATGTTCAAGGACGCTGCAGCGTTCGACCAGCCGCTCGAGGCCTGGAACGTCTCGCGCGTCACGGACATGCGCTACATGTTCTCCAGCGCTGCAGCTTTCAACCAGCCGCTCGAGGCCTGGAACGTCTCGCGCGTCACGAACATGCCCTACATGTTCTTCGGCGCTGCAGCGTTCAACCAGTCGCTCGCGGCCTGGAACGTCTCGCGCGTCACGAACATGGGCGGCATGTTCTGGAATGCAAAAGCGTTCGCCCAGAACATCACCGGCTGGACCACTACGGCGCTCAAGCTCTCCACCAACATGTTCCCCGGCGCCGACGCGTGGCTGAAGCAGTTCACGCGCGACTCTGCGGCGGGAGGTGGCGATTTCGATGGACCGCCCGATGCGTGGAGCGTGGCACTCTAAATGAATGAATGACGGCACGGCTGTCAACCATGGCAGGGCGACGCGGGTTGAACCTTGTTGAAACCAGTATTGTTTAAAGCGCCTGGTTACTGCGCTTGAAGCTTGAATATCATGAAGCACTTTGTTCAACCGTTGCTTTCAATTGCAACGTGCGGCCCTACAGCAAGGCCACCACGGGCGCCGCGGCGTCCGGCGACCGCAAGTACGCGGGCACGGGGGCCAGGGCGAAAGCCTGGTGCCTCCTCATACACGCTGACGCGTCTCTCTCTCTCTCTCTCTCTCTCTCTCTCTCTCTATCTCTCTCTCTCTCTCTCTCTCTCTCCTCTCTCTCTCTCTCGCAAGTAAGCGGGCGCCATCGCGGCGGGCTGGAAGGTGTACTTTGCGCCCTTCAACCAGCTGAAGTGGGGATCATGGGTTGATGCTCGGATCAGGGAACAGCGGAACTGTCCAGCGTCCAGCGCGGAACAGCGGAACTGTATGAGGAGGGGACAGACACTCATACACTCAGACAGACGCATAACGCATAATGCAGTCTGCCATGGACACCGTCCAATATTTTACTTATGACTCAGTTTCTTATGACTTAGTTTTTGGGTTTATGGCGTTTTCGCCCAAAGATCCAAATTTCTTGTTCATTTATGCCTCCAACGCAAGCTGGTAAATATTACCAAGAGGGTTCCCCTCTCCGTTGCTCAATCCTTTATACCTTGGTTTCTAATTATATCAGTTTATTGCACATTATTTTCTGCGATGAGACCAGATATGCCGCGCGCGAGAGTACGTTGTGGAGAGGGCGCCGCCGGCATCGCGGCAAACGCCGGCGCGCGTGCACACTGGGTCCACCGGCCTGTCCGCGATGACGGCGGTCGTGGAGCAGCACCTCAAGCGGTGCGGCAACTGCCCCGCCCGCGGGCCCCGCGCGCGGTACTGCTCGACGGAGTGCCAGCGCGCGGACTGGGTGCCGCGGCACCGCGGGGAGTGCGCTGAGGCGCGGTGGGCGCGGCAGGCTGCCGGAACCGAGGTCTGAGCCGGGACCGAGCCGCGATGCGCGAAGCAACGGCGATATTACCATATGCGCATACATCATCTGAATCAGGAACGGATTCTGGCTTCAGGGTGTTTGCAAGTGCGCACCAGTTTGGGGCGTCTGAATTTACCGTGTGATGAATGAGAGCGCTCTGCGCTGATGTGTGATAAATGAAGTGAGGATACTGATGTGTCAGAGAATAATGATGTTTGAAGAATGAAATAATCGTACTTAGCGATTGTCATCGTTTTGTAAATATGAGTACGCGATAAACGGTTGACCCAGTGACCCAGTCTCCGTATCGTTCACGCCCGTTCTTACATGATCCTCGACTCGTACATGAAATATGCAAATATCGGCAAGGGGCACGACACCCGCCGCGCGCTAGAACGAGGTAGAGCGGCACCGGTGATAGTAAATGCCTGGAGAGAGAGAGAGAGACGGTTTCGCGTGTATGAGGAGGCACCAGGCTTTTGCCCTGGCCCCCGTTTAGTGACCCGCGCGCACGCGCGGGGACCGGGCCATGTTACCCGTCATACGGTTTCCTCTCTCCGCCTTCTGTTCTTGACAGCCACTCGTACGTGCGCAATGTTCTCGACGCCTCCCGTGCGCCGTGCTCGCCGCCGTCCATCACACCGCCTTGTCCTTCACCGTTTTCTTAGTAAATTGTCTGGGAGCTGGGACTCCAAGCTTGAATGATTGAAAGCTCGAAGACTAAATCATAATTTGGAAAGTTTCCTGCTCGTAAATCGAACGCTACTGGCGCTGGTCTATCGGTACATCATCATCCCCCCCCCTCACCACCCCCATGTATATAGGTTATTTCATACCACCGTTCAACGTTCATCGAACACCGAGGCGCTTCACATGGTGAGCATTAAACTCAGTGTCGAATTTGGTATCGAAGCTGTGGTAATGAAGTCCGTTCGACGAATCGAAACCGTCCAACGCGCGAATCCAACCGACCGAATCCCAAAACATCCGACACGGGGGCCAAGGCGAAAGCCTGGCTGGTGCCTCCATACACGCGGAGCGTCTCTCTCTCCCCCCGAAGTTCCGACCCGGTCGCGGTCCCTGAGTCAATAGACTCTCGATTTCGAGGAGATAAGCGTGACAACCTGACACATGCCACGCCGACACGGAGTTAAACCAAGCCCATTCACCACACTGCCAGAGCACACGCCCCCCTCCCCCAGTTATGTCCGAATATCCGCACGTCCACCCACCCCCCGGCACGAAAGCTGGCCCCTCCCCCGGCACCGCCGCCGCCACCGCCGCCAGCCGCAGCCGCATCTCTCCCGACCCCGTTACTTCCGAGCGTCGTAGGTGTTCCCTTCCCTCGGCAGGAACACCGCCCCCCCCGGCACCGCCGCCGCCGCCGCCGCCGCAACTCCCGCCCCACGTCCGGCGCCAGGCAGGAGGGGCACTGAGAACAAGCCCTCGACCGAGATCGGGGCACGACTTCCCTTCAGGGTGAATGCGCATACAGACGCGCGGACTCGT
>Ga0307489_10002580_pt1 | contig 12100 bp, 22 predicted proteins | sample SB12metaG_FD_202247 | JGI IMG/M metagenome (GOLD analysis project Ga0307489, IMG submission 202247) | Sea-ice brine microbial communities from Beaufort Sea near Barrow, Alaska, United States - SB 1.2 | ecosystem: Environmental > Aquatic > Marine > Coastal | place: USA: Alaska | collected...
AGCCTGACAGCTGGGCGCTGAGCTGAAAAGGGAGCGAGTGGCCAGGCCAGGGATGGTGGCGAGTGGGTGCCTTGTACACTGCGAGCAAATAATCAGGGAAGGAGTGTAGAGTGAGGAGTGGCGATGGCCCTGCCAGGGAGCGGCACGGCGACGCAGCGGTGCCCCGCTTGCGACAAGGCGTCCATCTGACTCTTCCACATGGTAGGGCCTGGCGGATATTGCCCGTCACGTCATCCTCCACGTTGTAGACTCTCGTTTCGTGAGCTCAATAATGGCAATACACTGAAGAGGCGAATAATATCTGCTAGGCCATGCCAGAGAGCTGGGGAGTCTGGCCAGCCGTGGAGGAAGACTATGGTGCGGCCGCCGGGCGGCAGGGGCGGGGCGGGCCCCGAGATGAGGACGGGCATCACCCGCGCGGCGGCGGTGGGTGCGGCGACGGCGGGGTCGCTCGTAGCGTTGGAAGCCATGGTCGTGGTTCGAGAGTTGCGAGTCCTTCCGAGAAACCGAGATGCGTTGTTGCGAGGCCCTCGAGGCACGTGGGTGGCGCGCACGAAGTATCGGGCGCCTGGTGATGATCGCGGGGTAATTAATGGAGCGCCGTAAGCTGCCGAGGTCATTTAATGCTGCGCTGCCCGACAACGCGCGCGTCAACGAATCCCGTGTTGGCGTCGGCCACCCCGCCGGATAAGCCCACAGAATAATCCTCGGATAAGTCGAGAAGGTCGGTCGGGTGTTGAGTGTCCGTCTGTGGCGCGGGTAGGAGGTCACGGAGGTGACGGGTACCGAATGGGTACCGAGCGCCTGGTCTCCAGCAGTTCCCCGCCGACACCGCCACCACCGCAGTCACCGCCGCCACCGCCGTTGCCGCCGCCGCCACCGCCGCCGCCCCCGACGCTACCGCCGCCGCAGACGTCACGTCACGTCGCGGCTCTGGCTAAACGTGGGCTCGGCACGAGGGCGTGCTGCCGCAGTGCCTAAGCCGAGCGATGCTGCGCTGGGATTCAATGACAGTTCAATTCCGCGAGCTCCAGTTTACCACCCGACCAACATTTACTAAATAAATCCCCCCCTCTCGGTGACGCGGAGCACCGGTACTCTATGCGGTTGATGACGCGGCAAGCAGCGGTACACTATGTGGTGCGTGATGCCGCCACCGCCAACCGCTGGTGTTGCTACCGCCAGTCACTTCGAACACCAGTCAGTTCGACCACTTCGACCACCAGCTCTTAATCGGCGGCCCCATTACGGTCACCTCCATGTCCCGCACTTCAAGCTTGATCCCTCTCAACAAAATGTCCCACACGTGCGTGTGGTTGCACGCCAAATCTTCCAGCGTGCCCTCGTACGAGGGGCTTACACGTGTTCACGTTAGAGCTTAACTTGAGCAACTCCTGGACACGTTCATGAGTTAATATGGTTCATACGTTGGACAGAAGAGCTCAAGTTGAGCTGAAAACGGAACGAGTGTAAGCCCCTGCCTCGTACACCCGCACCTCGTCCCGGAGCCGGAACCCGACACCCTCCAGCCGACCCAGCAGCCACACCTGGATCCGCACTGTGACACCGCCGCACCCGGCGTCTCTGATCATGCCAATTACCTCCTCGGCCGACGACACGGGCGCGCGCGCCAGGCACTCCACCATCCCCGCCAGCACCAGCAGCGCTGGCACCGCCCCCGCGCCGCCCCCGGCCCCAGCCCCGGCCCCGGAGCGTGTGACATCGTGTCGATCTTCTACCTTCGACACGATGAATTCGTGAACGTCCGCAAACGACATGCCCGCGATGTAGCGGCGATGCTGAAACTGAAAGCAAAGTCTGACTGCGGCACATTATATTTCAGCTTCAAGCGCTAGAACCAAGCGCAGTCAACCCGGGATCAAGGCAGGGTCAACCTGGGGTCAACCTGCACCGCCCTACCGCGATGTGCCGCTGCGCCTCCTGGAATTTGCGGAAGTCCATCGGCACGTTGTCCGGGATGGTGAGCAGGGGGGCGGCCAGCTGCACGGCGTGCTGCGCGCGTGCCACAGCGCGGACCAGGGCCTGCCAGATATGCCCCTTGTCACTTCGTCTAACGCACTTTGAACCCTCGTTGCTTGAGTTAAAGTGCATCCTATGGCGTGATGAGCAATATCTGGCAGGGCCTGCCAGATATGGCCAGTCACTTCGTCCACCGCACTTTGAACCCTCGTTTCTTCGGACAAATTGCATCCTATGACGTGGTGAGCAGAATCTGGCAGGCCCTACTGCTAAGGAACACCCGCTTCCAGCTCATCCCGCCCACGTGCTCTTCCGTCGTCACCGCCGCTGCCGCCGCCGCCCCCGCCGCCACCGCCGCCGCCGCCCCCGTCGCCGCCGCCGCCGCCTCCGCCATCCGCCCCTCCAGCCTCATCGCGGACAGCGCGTCTCCCGCCGTCACCGCCGCCGCCGCCGTTACCCCCCCCTCGCTCCTCCACCCCCTTGAGTTCTCGGCCGTGGATTCCATCGCCGGCTCACTTCTCCACCCCGTTGAGTTCTGAAGCGAGGCTGGAACAGCGCTGCTGGAGGAGGCGCCATCGCCACTGTCATTTTGGCTGTCCTCGTTGGACGCCTCGAACAACGTGTCCGACATGTTCCAGTACCCATATGAGAGGACCGTCGCGTCGTCAGGGTCGAGGTCGCTGGGCTTGCGGGTCGTCAGGGCCGCCTCAAGCGCGCGTCTACCAGGAGGGTCATCGAGAACAAGCACTCGGACGTCCGCGTGACTTCCCGGGTACCTTCCCGGTGGATTGCTCGACATGTGAAGCGCCTTTTGAGGCTCGATGGACGTTAAAACTGATAAAAAAAACCTTCACGGTGGATGCTCATACCAGTACAGACAGACGGGTGGTAAGAACACAGCGTCGGTCGAGTGTATTCGGACGCCCCCTGCCTGTGCGCCTCGTTGTTACGCTGCGGCAGGCCCTCCGCGAAGCGCCGGGCACACCACGCCTTCCACATCACCTCGTCGGATGTCAGGGCGTGGAAGGCGGTGCACGTGGTGGAGACGTCCAGGAGGTCCTGCCAGTTGAGGCGGCTGAGGATGTTGGCCTGGCACTCCACGGGCAGGGAGGCGAAGCAGGCGGCGGGGCACGCGGCCGCGGGGGGGAGGGGGGAGGGGCAGGGCTCCATGGTGCGTCCCCGCTACCGCACTGTGGATGCCGCGTGTACCTGTGTGCGTGCTGAAGAAGATGCATGCACACCTTGACACGTCGGCAGGATAAATTCCAAGACATAAATCATAGTCCCGGATAGCCGATGACACAGGAGGGTCGGTCGGCACATGCATGTCCGTCTGCGCGGCGCGGCGCGGCGGCGGTGATAGGAGGCGGAGGCGGCGGTACCATCCAGCCACTTCCCCGGCGCTCGCCCGCCCGCTGCCCACATCCAAACAATGGGTAAAGGCCACAAGAAAGCTAAGGCGTCCCCTACGGAGGCCGAAGCCGCGGCCACCGCCGCCGCAGATGGCCCCGCCGCCGCCGCCGCTTTCCCCAAGCAGCGCAAAGCTGAGGGCCCCCGCTTCAGCGCGTTGACGCCGCCGCTGCGCGCGCAGTCCCTGGCGGTGCTGCACGCGCAGGGGTTCGAGCGCGCCACGCCCGTGCAGGCCGCCGCCATCGGCCTCCTCGCGGGCAACAAGGACGTCGCCGTCGGCAGGGCCGGGGACACGGCGTGCTAAGATCGTTGTGTACCTGTACCGTACACACTCGCCGCATCCTGCTCCTGAGGCCAGTCACGGCGTCATGACTGTTACCTCGCAGTGTACCTGTACACACTCGCCGCATCCTCACATCCTCCTCCATAGCCGGACAGGGCTTACCCTGGCTGTTTGCTCGTAGCGTACCTGTACACACGCGCCGCTTCTTCCTCGCTGGCCTGACTTACTGACACGGCATCCCGACTGTTTGCGTATCTGTGTCAAGTTTATACTACAACACTGCACACTCGCCGCCTCCTCCTCCCTTCATCCCTGGCCTGTCCCGTCCTGACTGTATGTTGAACGAGTGTCGGACCCTAGCCGTCGAGGCCTGCACAGGCTCCGGCAAAACGTTAGCGTTCGTCCTGCCCATGGTAGAGATCCTGGCGAAAGCGGAAACCTCGTTCCGCAAACACCAGGTGGCAGGGGCTTACACTCGTCCATTCTCCAGCTCAACTTAAGCGCCTTCTGTGTGACAGGGGGTGCAATTAGGGGTTGTTTCGGGGGTGCTTAGGGGGTGGTGGGGGGCATCAGGGGTGTTTAGGGTGTGCTTTTGTGTCAGAAACGGCTCAAGTTGAGCTGAGAAGTGCACGAGTGTAAGCCCCTGCCAGGTGGGCGCGATTATCGTGTCGCCCACGCGCGAGCTGGCCAAGCAGATCTTCGACGTCGCCGTGCCGTTCCTCGCCACGCTGCTCCAGGTAGGGCGGTGCAGGGTGACCCCAGGTTGACCCCATGTTGACCCCATGTTGACCCCATGTTGACCCCGTGTTGACCCCGGGTTGACCGCGCCGGGTGTTAGCACTTGAAGCCTCAACGTGATGGACTGCTTTCAAACTCTGCCTTCAATTTCAACTTGCGCCGACTACATGCAGGGCGCGCCGCCGATGCTGCTGGTGGGCAGGAGCTTACACTCGTCCACTTTTCAGCTCAATCCTGAGCCGTTGCTGACACGGAATACACCCTAAGGACCCCCAACACCCCCTCGACGCCTCCTAAACACCCCCTAAACATCCCCCAAGTGCACCCCCTGTCCCACAGAAAGCGCTCAAGTTGAGCTGAAAAGTGGACGAGTGTAAGCCCCTGCTGGTGGGCGGCACCGACGTGGCCGCGGACGTGCGCCGCTTCGCCGACGATGGCGCGCTCGCGCTCATCGGCACGCCCGGCAGGGCCTGTGCTACACTGACTCAAACACAGCACCAGCGCTACATGTCCAGGTGAGTTACCAGTGAGTTACCGGTGAGTTACCGGTGAGTTACCGTGCGGTACACTTGGGGTACACTTTGGGAGTGATCATCTTATTGACGAATCACAGCACGATAACCCACCGAGACATGTCACGCCGTCACAGAGTCTAAGCACAAGGAAACTGGTGTATGTCCCTGAAGGTGCTCAACTTGTCACAAGTATGACCCGAGGGTGCAGAAGGGAACAGGGGTCAGACCCTGCCGTCCGGTCGGCTGGACGACATGATGATGCGGTCCAAGGTGTTCGACGCGAAGCGGGTGGAGCTGCTGGTGCTGGACGAGGCGGACCGCCTGCTGTCCATGGGTAGGGGCTTACACTCGTCCACTTTTCGGCTCAACGTAAGCGCTTTGTGTGGGATAGGGGGTACATGAAGGGGCTGTCCAGGGGGTGTTTAGGGGGTGCTTTGGGGTTGTTTAGGGATATTAGGGGTTGGGCAGGGTGCATTTCGTGTCAGAAACGGCTTAAGTTGAGCTGAGTAGTGGAGGAGTGTAAGCCCCTATCCATGGGCTTCATGAAGACCCTGAACGCCATCATCCAGCGCCTGCCCAAGCAGCGCCGCACGGGGCTCTTCTCCGCCACGCAGACAGAGGCGGGGCCCAACAAGTGCCCCTGAAGCGTCGCCTTGCTCGCTCATAGTGCACCTGTACACAGCTGCCGCTGCCGCCGCCGCCCTGCATGTTAGCGCCGTCCAGGGCCTGGCACAGCGTCTGCTTTGCACCTCACCGGTGGACGCTCTGAGCAAACAGTGCGGGATCGAGTGGTCAGACCCTGGACGAAGGAGGTGGAGGAGCTGGCGCGCGCGGGGCTGCGCAACCCGGTGCGCGTGACGGTGCGCGACGCCGCGGCGCAGGCCGCCGCCGCCGCCGCCGCCGCCGCCGGCGCGCCGCCCTCCTCCGCCGCCGGCAAGGGCAAGCTACCCGCCTCGCTCAAGCTCATGTACAAGATTTGCCACGTGGACGAGCGGTTGTGGCGCATGCGCGAGTTCCTACGCGAGAAATCACACTGCAAGGTGCGGCTCAGTAACTCAACCCTTGTCGCGGCATCCACCGCGTTGTAAACCTCTCGTATTGATTTGTATGGCGACCACCTTACGACATCCTTTACCTCGTGAATCCTCGTCAACCAAGTTCGATATCGTCCCATGACGTGGTTAAGCTTGATTCGTCTGGCTACCCTCGATGCAAGCCGGCAAGCAGGTTACATCATCCTCCTCCGTCTGAACCCCCGTCCTCGTCGTTTGAGTTAATTGTCATCCTATGACGAGGTTGAGCATTGTACGTCGGGCTCTACCGCAAGGTGATAGTGTACTTTCTGACCTGCGCGTGTGTGGACTACTTCGCCACGGCGCTGGAGCAGGGCGGGCCGGTGTTCCCGGTGAAGAAGGAGGCGCCCAAGACGGTGGCGCTGCACGGCAAGATGAAGCAGGCACAGCGCGAGGCAGGGGTCGGACACATCATGCTCGCCACGTCATCAACTGCGTTGTTAACCCTCGATTGTTGAGTCAAATCGGTCGGTCACATTATGCTCGCCACGTTATCAACTGCGATGTGAACCCTCGATTGTTGAGTTAAATCGAATGACCTGTATTCGTCTGATCCTAGCGCGAGGCGGCGCTGGCGCAGTTTGCCGCCAATGACGCAGGCTGCCTCTTGTGCACGGACGTCGCGGCGCGAGGTGGGGCCTGGCAGCTTGCTCGCCACTTGCGACGTTGGAAAGCCAGCGTGTCGAGGCTTTCAATCGGATTCAGGAGGAGAGGAGACAGGTTGAGGCTTGGGAGGTCATGTAATGCACACTGAGCCCTCAATTCTAGAGTCAAATGACATCCTATACGTATGCGATATCTGCATGGCCCTAGCTTGAGGGCTTGACATTCCGGGCGTGGATTGGGTGATTCAGTTCGACGCGCCGCAGGACCCGGCGGCGTTTGTGCACCGAGTGGGGCGCACGGCGCGCATGGGGCGCGAGGTGGGGCCTGCCAGACATTGCTCGCCACGTCATATAGGTCCGAACAAGGGCCGGTAAAGTGACCTCAGAGTTTATCCGTTAAGAGGGGTATACTTTGATATTAGGAAGGTATCAGGGGGGTGTTATGGGGGTCGCCTCGTGAAAATAAAACGTTAGGACCTAAACCCTGTACCCTAAAGTACTTTACAGTCTGTTAACAGGTAAATTCTGAGGTCACCTTACCGGCCCTTGCTTAGACCTATCATAGGATGCCGTGTAACTCATCAAGCAAGGATTCAAAATGCATTGGATGACGTGGCGAGTAATACATGCGGGCCGTAGCGTGAGGGTAGCGCGCTGATTTACTTGGCGCCTCATGAATCCTCATATGTGGAGTTCCTGAAAGTTCGGCACATCAACATTGTGGAGTTGGTGGAGCCGGGGCAGCAGGCGGGGGCGGAGAGGATAGCTGAGTTGGAGGAGGAGGAGGAGGAGGAGGAGGAGGAGGAGATGGAGGAGGCGGGGGAGGACGAGGGTGAGAGCGGTGAGGAGGGGGAGGAGGAGGAAGAGGAGGAGGAGGAGTTGGAGGTGGGCGAGGAGGAGGCGGAGGAGGAGGAGGAGGAGGAGGCAGAGAGGGAGGAGGATAAGGAAGGGTGGGATCCCGAGGCGGCCGCTGGCGGGAACGAAGTGTCCGACGCGCTCGTCGCTCGGTAGGGACACGCAGATATTGCCACCTACGTCATCCAAAACATGGTGTACCAGTGCTCGCCACATCGTCCACCACATGGCGTACCGGTGCTTGCCTCATTATCCACTACATAGTGTGCCGGTGCTCGCCACATCGTCTACCACATAGCGTACCGGTGCTTGCCTCTTTCTTCATCACGTAGTGTGCCGGTGCTCGCCACATTGTTTACTACGTTAAGAACCCTTGTTTCTTCACATCCTATGACGCGGCACACCAAATCTGCCAGGCCCTGTCGGTCGGTCGGAAGTAAACCGGGAGGCGATGGAGAAGGGGGTCCGCGCGTTTGTGTCGTACGTGCGCGGGTACAAGGAGCACCACTGCCGGTTCATATTCCGCTTCAAGGAGATCCAACTGGCGCGACTGGCCCGCACCATGGTGGGGTGGTGCAAGCTGTAGACCGTGTTGAAAGCGCTTGGTTCCAGGTATTGAGACTAAAATACGATAAACTGATTTCAAGTTTTGCTTTCAATAGGCCGATTTCGGCATATCGCCTGGGTGAAATGCCCATACAGAGTTGCGGGCAAAGCGTCAGCGCTCCGCGCGGGAAAGCGGGCGCCAGGTTATATGCCCATACAGAGTTGCGGACAAAGGGTCAGCGCTCAGCGCGGGAAGCGATGTACCGAAACCGGCCTATTGCAACGTGCGGCCCTACACGTTGGGCCTGATGCGGCTGCCCCGCATGAAGGAGATCCGCAAGGCGCCCAAGTCGGTGCTGCGGGGGTTCACAGAGTCCAAGGCAGGGCCCGACGAAATATGCTCTACTCGCCTCCATGCCTGCCTCTCCTCACACCACTCTCTCCTCTCCTCTCTCCTCTCTCCTCTCTCATCTCAACCCCATGCGCCATTTCAAGCGACAGGCCGCCTAAAACAATCAAACGTTTTCCCTGTGATGCCCTGGCCCAAGGTGAACCCGGACACAGTGCCTTACGCGGACAAAGCGCGGGAGAAGGCGCGGATCAAGGCGCTGGCGGATGCCAAGGCGGCGGCGCTGGCCAACCCGGAGGTGCGGTCCAGTGCATAGTGTACTGGTACTCGCCACGTCATCCTCCACAAAGTGTACCGGTGCTCGCCACTTCGTCCACCTCTGGGCATGACTCCACTAGCAATGCTCGCCCCATCATCCACTGCGTGTCTTTGGGTGCTCGCCACTTCACTTACCACTAGGGTGCAATGACATTCTATGACGTGGTCAGCATGATGCGTACGACCCTCCCGGAAGTCGGTGATGAGCGACTCGCGCAAGGAGCGCGAGAAGAAAAAGCGGGAGGACGCCATCGCCGCGGCGGCGGAGCAGGCCAAGCAGAAGCGCATGACAGCAGGGGCTTACACTCGTTCCGATTTCAGCTCAACTTGAGCTCTCCTGTCCACCGTGTAACCCAGCTTAACCCTGAATGTGTCCTGGAGTTGCTCAAGTTTAGCTCTAACGTGAACGAGTGTAAGCCCCAGCATGACGGCCGCCAAGCGGCGCCAGGCGGAGGCGCACTTGGACTTCGATGACATCAACGACGATTACCGCTCGCTCAAGAAACTCAAAAAGGGGAAGATATCCGAGGAGGAGTTCGACTTTGAGGCAGGGCTTGGCGGATTTAGACCCTGATATTCTATGACGTGATTCCTGCCACACTTTGTGCGATGCGCTCGTTTCTCAAGATAGAATGGCATCCTTGACGCGGCGAGGATTGTTTTCGTCTGACCCTGCTCAGAGATGGGATTCGAGCAGGAGGCGGGGGGGTCGGGGGTGAGCAAGGGCGGGGGCGCGGCGGAGGACGACCCCACCAAGGGCGGGAAAAAAATGCAGCCCAAGGTGGGGCGGTGCAGGTTGACCCCATGTTGAACCCATGTTGACCCACAGGTTGAACCCAGGTTGAACTCAGGTTGACCGCGCTTGGCTTCTGCGCTTGAAGCTGAATGACCATGCGCCGCCTTTCAACTGTGCTTTCATTTTTTATTTGCGGCGCTACACGGAGGTGGGGCAGCTGCACGGCGCGGCGCTGCGGGCGGAGGAGAAGAAGCCGGGCATGGTAGGGCAACGCAGGTTCACCCCGATTTGAACCCGAGTTGACCGCGCTTGGCTTCAGCGCTTCAAGCCAAAAAGTGATGAACCGCTTTCAAACTTTGCTTTGAACTTCAAGGAGCGGCGCTACAGCACGGGTAAGCCCAAGCACCTGAGGCGGTCCAAGTCCAAGGGGGGCGGCAACGGGCCCAAGGCGCTCAAGAAGAAAAAGAAAGGGGGCGGCAAGTAGGCCATGATCATTTATTATAGCGTTGTGGTGACATGAGGAAGAGAGAGGGGGAGGCAGGGGGTGAAATGAGCGGCTATTTTGTAATGCTAACGATATGATGGTAACTGAAGCGAAACGAATTGATATCGACCAATGATGATTGCCGCCTCAGACGACACCAGACACGCGCGATCGTTTGTTTGTGATTGATCGCTTCTCAAGCTTTGTTTGTCTCGCTTCCAAACTCGCACTTCCTGTTCATATAAATGACTTCAAGCTTGATGATGTGCTCGCGACTCACAGTCTCACGATTTCCAGCTGGCCAGCATCTTCTCCCTCACGTTTTTAATGGCCGCCCGCCCCGTATCCTCGTTGGCCACCATGCCCTCCTCGCCCACCAGCCGCCTGTACTCCTCGTGAACCGCCCTCTGAAGCTCAGACTTCGCGGCGTCAACCTTGGCGGCGGCACTCGCAGCCGCAGTGAGGTCGCTCGCGATGTCTAAACTCGCCACCGCCTCCGCCGCCGCCGCCGCACCACTATTAGAAGCGCCATCGCCGCCGCCGCCGCCGCCGCCGCCGCCACCACTGCCGCTGGCGCCACCATCATTGTCCGCAAGCTTGGCAACAGCCAGCCCCACAGCCGGTACTACCAATGACACGTCCGCACCGCCCTGCCCCAGCACAAACACCAGTCCGTCTTTAGCATCGTTCTTAGCCGCAGACTAGGGCCAAGTAAACCATGTCATGTGACGGCAATTAAACTCGATGTCAGGGAGACGTGTCCCCCTTGAGTTTCCGTGCTGCCTTGGTCAAGATGATGACTGCTGTCGAAGTGTACCAGATATACCTCAGTCTGCTGGGATGGAATGTTCTGAATGGTCAAAATGCTACGAAATGACACTCAAGTGGACGCTGAGATAGACTCAATAAACGAGCGTGTACAATGTGAAGGGGACAAATTTCTTGACGTGGCCCCACCACAAAGCCCAGCGCCACGAGCAGCTCTTTCCCAAACGATCCCCCGCCGATGGCGCCGGCGATCTTTGCGTTGCTCATTTTCAGGCGCCGGAACTTTTCGTTATCCGGTTCCTTCAGAACGTTGCCGAGGAGGCGGCGGATGATCTGAAGCTGGTCGTCCGTGGCGGAGGCCGCTACACGTGTTGCGGCAGCCAGCACAAGGTCGTTGGGTAGCGGCTTGACGCTCGGGAGGACCAGGGAGGACGTTTCAGACGATCCCGATGGGGCCCATGGTGTAGCGGCGCAAGTTGAAATTGAAAGCAAAAATTGAAAGCGCTTCATCACATTTCAGGCTCAAGCACTTAGTTCCAGGCGCTTTGAACGTGGGTTTTGAAGGGTCAACCTGCACCGCCCTACCATGGGTCAGTGGGCGCGGGGGGGGCGGCGCCAAGTTCACCTCGCGCTGCGCGCCACGCGAGGCTGCCCGTCTGCTAGGGTCAAGTAAATCGTGCTCAAACTGTCAAACGGTATTACGATAACAGTAACCTTAATATGGGAGGGTCTAAGGTGTGCTGGATGGCGTCGCGACTCGCGAGCATGAATCCACGGACCCCACCGTCTGGCGCCCCGGGAGCGTCTCCCACGCGGCCCCCGCCGCGCGCCCCGCCGCCGCGCCCATCTCACAGGGTCAGGTAGAAAATGCTCCCCACGTCATGTGATGCCATTCAATTCAAGAAACGAGGATGTTACATGCAGAGGTCTACGCGGCGGGCAATATCTGCCAGGCCATACCGCCTCCAGCTCCTCCTGCTCCGCCGCGTCGCGCGAATCCAACAGCCGCCGGCGCCGCACGTCGCCGTTCGCCGCGCGCAGCCGCGCCGTCAGACGCTCCGCGCTACCTCCGAAAAGGGTCACGTCACTGCATATAATAACGGGGGTTTAACGCGTTATGGATGACGAGGCGGGCATTATTCGAATGACCCTCGTCATCAGCACGTCATCCGATGTCATATATTATGAGGCGGGGAGGCTTGACCGGACCCCCGCCTCTGAGCCAGCCCTCGTCCACATCCCCTCGCCGCGTCATCGTGTCCTTCACATCCGCCGTGTACCTACGAGAAGGGCCCGGCACACTACGTGGTGAATAACTTGGCGAGCACCGGTCTACTGTGTGGTGCATGACTTGGCAAGCTCCGGTGCACACTGTGGTGTATTACGTGGCGAGCACCGGCACACGATGTGGTGGATGCCACGGCGAGAGGTGTGTACGAG
>Ga0307489_10002581_pt1 | contig 12099 bp, 17 predicted proteins | sample SB12metaG_FD_202247 | JGI IMG/M metagenome (GOLD analysis project Ga0307489, IMG submission 202247) | Sea-ice brine microbial communities from Beaufort Sea near Barrow, Alaska, United States - SB 1.2 | ecosystem: Environmental > Aquatic > Marine > Coastal | place: USA: Alaska | collected...
GCCCGTTATAAACAGTCGGGTCTTGAGTGGGCACTCCACTGCGGCTCCACTCGCCCTGAGTCGCGGCGGGCTGGCGAGCACGGAGCAGGACGCGGCCGGTGCCGCCGCCAAGGTAGCGCCTGCGAGATAGCGCCCGCCCCGCCATGCAACGCACATCGGGCTCCCATTTATTGCGTGAACAGCATCGTGTAACGTGGCGAGCATCATCTGCCATGCCCTTCACCAAGGTGGACAGGGCCCGCCTTCGCCTCGCCTCTCGCAGCCAAACGGCAACCCTAAATCCTCGGCGACGATGGAGGGGTTAAAGCGGTACCAGCTGAGCAGCGACCAGAAGGCGCTGGACGGCGACCCGGACATGATTCTGGGTTTCTACCCGCCGCCCGCTACGGAGACGCTCACGCCCCAACAGATATCCGAGGGGTAGGGCCTGGCAGATATTGCTCGCCATCGCCACGTCATAGGATGTCACTGATCTCAACGGGGGTTCAAAATGCGTTGGATGACGCGGCGAGCAACAGCTGGCAGACCTGAGCTTGAGGTGGCTGGACGTGTGCGCAGGGCTGGGGCCGGCGCCGGAGCTGGCCGAGACGGCGCTGAGCATGGCCGGCAGGGGCTTACACTCGTTCACTTTTCAGCTCAACTTGAGCCGTGTCTGACACACAAAAACACCCTGCACACCCTAAACACCCCCTAAGCCCCCCTTAACATGGGCTACACGACCCCTACGCGCACCCCCTATCCCATAATAAGCATACAAGTTGAGCTGAGAAGTGAACTAGTGTAAGCCCCTGATGGCCGGCGACGAGCGATGGCACCGCCCCGACATCGTAGCGTTGGCGCACAAGGCGGAGATGGGCACGCGACTCAGTCTGAGGAACAGGTCCCGGGGACAGCGCGCCGCGGAGGAATACGGAGTGCCGCTCCCACCCCCCGACAGGCAGACGGCCGTGGCGCTCGTCAAACCCTCCAAGGACGGCCTGGGGGTAGGGCACGCCAGATATTGCTCGCCATGTCATCCAACACACATTAATAAAGGGGTAAATAAAACAACTACTTGGTGGGGTACCGCATTCGATTAACCCTCACGGGAGTAAAGTGGCTACCTATGACGTGGCGAGCAACATTCGGCCGGCCCTAGGTTGGGGTGTTCATGCAGTTACTGGCGTCGCAGCGGCAGGGGCTTACACTCGTCCACTTCTCGGCTCAACGTAAGCGCTTTCTGTGGGACAGGGGGTGTGTTTAGGGGGTGTTTGGGAGGTGTTGGGGGATATTAGGGAGTATTTAGGTGTATTTTGTATCAGAAACGCCTCAGGTTGAGCTGAAAAGTGGACAAGTGTAAGCCCCTGCGCAGCGGCCGCTCAAGCAGCTGGAGAAAATCGTCCCGCATGGCTTCCGGCAGGGCCGCGGCGGATATTGCTCGCCACGTCATCCACCGCCTGAACCCTAAACCCTATACCCTAAACCTGGTAGGGCCGCGGCGGACATTGCTCGCACACCCTCGTCTCTCGAGTCGTGAAACGGCACCCTATGACGTGGCGAGCAATGTCCTCCAGGCCCTAGCTTTCGGCAGCCAAAACTGTTCGAGGCGCTGGTTCAGCACAAGATTCCGCTGTCGCGCGCGATGTGGCTGGTGAAGATCATCTATCTGAACCGCAACGCCAAATCCGCGGGCGAGCGCCTCGCAAGGGCTTACACTCGTCCACTTTTGAGCTCAACCTGAGCCGCTTTTGACACGAAATACACCTTACCGCCCCCCAAACAACCCCTGACACCTGCTTAACGCCCCCTACACAACCCCATAATGCACCCCCTATCCCACAGAAGGCGCTTACGTTGAGTCGAAAAGTGAACGAGTGTAAGCCCCTGGCGCCTGGCCATTTGGACCAAGGTATGGCGGTGCAGCTTCACCCCAGGGAACGAAAGGGCTGACCCAGGCTCACCGCGCTTGGTTTCAGCGATTGAAGCTACAAGATGATGAACCGCTTTGAAACTTTGCTTTCAGTTCCAACTTGCTGCACTACACCACGGAGATCTGTGAGTACGTTGCACTGTTGCTGCGCGAGGGCTTCATCACGCACAGCCTGGCGGGGCGCTGCAACCCTAAACCCTAACCCTAAACCCTAAACCCTAAACCGTAAACCCTAAATCACGCACAGCCTGGCGGGGCGGCGCCTTCACCCCGGGTTCACCGCGCTCGGCTCCAGTGATTGCATATAAAATATGATGACCGATTTCAAATGTTGCTTTAAATTTCAACTTGTTCCCCTGCAGTCTGGCGTGTGGTGACGGTGAATTTCACGCGGCGGCGGCGGCGGGACGGACAGCGGGCGACCACCAGACTTTGGAGATTTACAAGGTAGCGCGGTGAAGGTTGACCCCTGGTTAAACCCGGGTTCACCCCTGGTCGACCCCGGGTTGACCGTGCTTGGCTTCAGCGCTAGAAGCTGAAACATGGATGAATCGCTTTCAAGCTTTGCTTTCAATTTCAACTTGCGCCCCTACAACAAGGATAAGTGGAGTTACACCGTTGCCCTGTTGAGGTGGAGCATCTCCGCGCAGATACTGGATCAGGAGTTGTTCCTGACGAGCGTGCTTGACATCGTCGAGAAGGCGCCGGAATCTTTCGGGGTGGTTCGTTTTCCTTCCGTGGTTGGAATGCTGCTTCCTATTTTGGTGGTGTTGGTTCCGTTTGCGACGACGACGCACCGGCTGACGTGGAGGCTGGCGGATGTCTGCACAACGATCCTGCAGCAGAACAGTGCTGGCCCCGCTCAGAAGGAAACGTTGGACGCGCATTCGACGGCAGCTGTCTTCAATATATTGCAGGGCTTGCTGTGCGCATCGCCGGATGCGTTTGTCGTGTCGAAGTTCGAGCTACCATCACTCGACGATCTCAGCAAGTATCCTGGAGTCGTGCTCTCCGAATCTTTCGTGTCGAGCGTGCAGCATGTGCAGAGGCGCATCGATTCGCTGAAAGCCATAGCGGCGTCCAGCGTGATTTCGCAGCGCATCTTGGAAATTGTTTTGTTGCTGGATCGTATGCTAGGCGCTGCGAGTCCCGGCAGGGGGGTCATTGAGAACAAGCACTCAACCGACGTTGAATCTCCTCCTTCTCCTCCGCGCAAATGTATGAGCATTCACACTGAAGGTAAGTCATGTTCCTATATCGGCTCGAGTGCTTGTACCAACGACCCTCCTCCCTGGTCCTTTGCTGGATAAGTTCATGGAGACGACTTTCAAGAAATCGTTTACTGACCCGGATTCCCTTCGCGCCCTGGTGCACATCATCTGTGACTGGCAGGGGCTTACACTCGTCCACTTTTCAGCTCAACCTGAGCCGTTCCTGACACTGAATACACCTTAACCACCCATAATAACCCCCTATTACCTCCTAACACCTCCTCAATACCCCCTAATCAACCCCTTAATGCACCCCCTATCCCACAGAAAGCGCTTACGTTGAGCTGAAACGTGGACGAGTGTAAGCCCCTGGTGACTGGGCGACACAGTCAGCGGCGTCACATTCATGCGACACAGCTGCTTGTGATGCAGCAGCAGAGCCTCCGCGCGCTCCTCCGTCGGCGCCGCGCCAGGCGCCTGCGTGCAAGATGCTGCAAAGGATTCAGCTGGCGACACGAGCAGAGAGCAGTGGCGGGGCACGGGCAGTGCACGATGAAATTCATTGAAACCCGTGTTGAAAGCGCAAGCGCCTGGTTTCGGCAATTGATGAAAAACGATAACCAGCTTTCGAACTTTGCTTTCAGTTTCAACTCGCGGCTCTACACAGCGGTGCGGGGCTTCAGACGACGCGGGGCGCTTTCAGCAAAAGTCATGACGCTGTAGAGGCGGCGATACATGATTGGGTCATCACCGTCCACAGCAGAGATTCCAGCAGCAGGGGCTCACACTCGTCCGCTTCTCAGCTCAACCAAACCCGTCTTGGTCAGTACGCCGGTTTATGTCCAGTGTGTGACGAGTTATGACCCATAACTACTGAATGCACCCAACGTATCCCACAAAAAGTGCTTACGATGAGCTGAGAAGCGGACAAGTGTAAGCCCCTGTCCAGCGGCGACCAACCGAGTGAGTTTCTTCAGCGAGGTGAGCTTGTCGCTGCTCTGCTTGAAGCCAACGTCACGAGTCTGGAGGGTGTCACGTCGCACCTCATTGTTGCTGGCATCATGGCAGGGACTTACACTCGTCCACATTTCAGCTCAACGTAAGCGCTCCCTGTGGGATGAGGGGTTGGTTAGGCGTTGTTTAGGGGCTGTTTAGGAGGTGTCAGGGGGTATGAGGCGGTATTTACGGGGTATTTTGTGTCAGAAACGGCTTAGGTTGAGCTGAAAAGTAGACGAGTGTAAGTCCCTGCACCATGGAGGGTGCCCGACTTGCGGAGGCTCGGTACTTGATAGTGTTCTACGGCAGGGGCTTACACTCGTCCACGTTTCAGCTCAACGTAAGCACTTTTTGTGGAAATACAGACGTCCACTGTTCGGCTTGACGTGAGCACTTTTTGTGGGCTATGTTCAGAGGTTGCCATGGCGAAAACGTCTCAGGTTGAGCGGAGAAGTGGACGCTTACTGTAGCTCGAGAGACCAGAAACGGCTTAGGTTGAGCTGAGAAGTGGACGAGTGTAAGCCCCTGTTCTACGGCGCACTGCTGTTCCGCTTCATGCCGCCCGCGGACGCGGGCGCGTGTGAGAAGGATCCCGCACCCGAGGTTCTCGCACTGAGGAAACTTCGAGTGACGTGCTTGGCAGGGGCTTATACTCGTCCACTCTTTAGCTCAACCTGAGCCGTTTCTGACACAAAACACCCCCTGAACATCGCCCAACACCTCCTAAACACCCCTAGACGACCCCTAAATGCACCCCCTTTCCCTCAGAAAGCGCTTACGTTGAGCCGAAAAATGGACGCGTGTAAGCCCCGGGTGCATGGCGCTTTTGGACTGCGCACGCTGCGCTTTGAGCTGCAGCAACAGGAAACGCAAAGCTGATGAACCTGGCAGGGGGGTCATTGAGAATACGCACTCGACTGACGTTGAATTGACGAACCAAGTCCACGCTTCTGTATGAGCACTGACTCTGAATGTAAGTGATGCTCCGATGTCGGTTCGAGTGCTTGTTCTCAACGACCCTGCCACCTGGACTTCCCACGCTCCCCGTGCCGCCAAGTGAAGCTGATATACACACAAAGGTAGGGGTGTGCAAGTATAAGTGTATAACACCTGTTGAAACCTGTGTTGAAAGCGCCTGGAACAGAGCGCTTGAAACGAAGACGTGGATAAATTGATTTCAAGTTTCGCTTTCAATTTCAACTCGCGCCCGTACACCAAGGCTGCTGAGCTTGTCAAGCAGTCGCTGTTGGCATTGTCGAGGGGTGAGGGGCAGGGGCTTACACTCGTCCACCTTTCAGCTCAACCTGAGCCGTTTGTGACACAACATGCCCCCTCAACACCCCCTGAGACCCCCTAACACCTCATAAACATCCCCTGAACAACCCCTCAATGCACCCCCTATCCGACAGATATGCACCCCCTATCCGATAGATAGCGCTTACGTTGAGCTGAAACGTGAGCGAGTGTAAGCCCCTGTTGAGGGGCATTCATCGGAGCAGCAGCACTTTGCCGCGTCGTGCGCTTCTATGAACCCGTACATTCGATGGGAATTTTCTGCACAGTTTGCGAGGGACGCCGTCAACGCCGTCGACAGCGCATCATTGCTCCCGGCGCTCGGCATCCTGCAGTCACTAGGTAGGGTGGTGCAGGTTGACAGCATCACAACCTGTGTTGAAAGCAGCCATGGTTTCAGCGCTCGATACTAATTATGATGATCCGCTTTCAGACTTGGCTTTCAAATTTAACTTGCGCCGCTACAACTAGGATACGTGACGCCGTTGTTGCAGTTTTTGGTGGATCTCGTTGCCAGGGGTAACCGTGGAATATGCAGCGAGCTTGTGCTGTCCCACGTGCGCAGCTACCAGAAGGATTTGAAATCACGCGGAATGCTTTCTGAGGGCATCATAGTTGCCCTGAAACAATCTCACGCACCGTCATACAGCGCTTCGCTCGCGTCTGAAGAGAAAGGGGTCACAGATGACTTCATGGTTGGGCGGTGCAGGTTCACCCTATGAAACCCATGTTGAAATCGCCTAAAGCTAAGCGTTTGAAACTAAGACATGATTGGACCGCTTTCAAAGTTTGATTTCAATTCCAAATTGCGCCGCTACATCATGGAACAGCATCGGACACTGATTTCATCTACCATGCTCTCGTGGGATGATGGCAGGGGCTTGCACTCGTCCACTTTTCAGCTCAACCTGAGCCGTTTTTCTGTCATTGACCCTACCCATAGATACAGAGTGTCCAGCAAAATGTGCTTACGTTGAACCAAAAAGCGGACGAGTGTAAGCCCCTGGATGACGGCGTGTCAGCATCAGCAACCGTTTCCGCAGACGCTGCCTCAACGGCGAAAAGTGCCGGCCTGAAACTGGCCGAGGCTTGCGGCGATTCTGCGCGCTCGGCTGGGTGTGCTGCTCGAGCGGGTAGGGCCTGGCGGATGCTGCTAGCCACGTCATCGACACCCATTCTGAACCCTCGTTGCTCCAGTTGAATGACATCCTGTGACGCGGCGAGCAATATCTGTCAGGCCCTGTGCCTTTCACCTCACTGCCACGCGTTTTGAACCCTCGTTTTCGATTCAAATGCTATCCTGTGACGTGGCGAGCCACACTTGTCAGGCCCTACCTCCTGCAGTGTCACGTTTCATCGAGCGAATCGGAAGCGCTGGAAGTCATGCAGTGGACGAGCACCTCCTGGTGGGGCGGTGCAGGTTCACCATATCAAACCCAAGTTGAAAGCGCCTGGAAATAAGCTCTTGAAACTAGCACATATCAAACTGCTTTCGAACTTTGCTTTCAGTTTCAATTGCGCCGCTACATCCTGGTGATCATGTTGGCTGAGGTGACGTCACAGCTGTCTTTGAAGTCGGTAGGGCCTGGCAGATGTTGCTCGCCGCGTCATAGGATGCCGTTTATCTCAAGACACGAGGGTTCGAATGCGTTGGATGACGTGGCGGCAACAGATATTGCTCGCCACTTCATAGGATGCAGTTTATCTCAAGAAACGAGGATTCGAATGCGTTGGATGACGTGGAGGGCAATGGATATTGCTCGCCACTTCATAGTATGCCGTTCATCTCAAGAAACGAGAGTTCGAATGCGTTGAATGACGTGACGGGCAATATATGTCTGGCCCTCGGCGCTGGGCGACTTAGTGCACACTGTGGCTGCGAGTTTGATCATCACATGCCGTGACTTCGTGTCGTCCCTGCCTGATTTCGACGACAGGAACGTGAAGGCAGGGGCGTACACTCGTCCACTTTGCAGCTCAACCTCAGCCGTTTCTGACACAAAACACACCCTAGACACCCCCGAGCACCCCCCGAACAACGCCTAAATGCGCCCCCTATCCCACACGAAGCGCTTACGTTGATCCGAAAAGTGGGCGAGTGTCAGCCCCTGCGTGAAGGCTGACGAGCTGTCACACAGCGCTGCTGCGATGTCTTCTTTGGTTCTGCGTTTGATCGCTGAAGGCTTGGTGTCGCTCGGTAGGGCGGTGCAGGTTGACCCAATCAAACCCGCTTTGAAAGCGCCTGGGACTAAGCGCTTGAAAATGATCTATAATGGACCGGTTTCAAACTTTGCTTTCAATTTTGACTTGCGCCGCTACATCTCGGGCACGCGTTGCACGTGATTGTGCCGCTCGTCAAGGAGAAATCCGAATCCGACAAGTCTGCCGCCATCCGATCATTCTGGGTGTTAACGCTGCTGGGACCACCGCTCTCCTTCAAAGCAGAATACGCCCAGCCGTCCGTATGGGTTACGCTTTCGGTGGATGCTGCCCAGAGCGCAATATCCCCATCTACCGCCCTCGACATCCTGGTAGGGCGGTGCAGGTTGCCAGTATCAATACCTGTGTTGAAAGCGCTTATGGTTTCAGCGCTTGAAGCTAGCATACGATAAACTGCTTTCACATTCTGCTTTCAATTTCAACTTGCGCCGCTATATCCTGGTGCCGATCGCCGCATCCGTGTCCGCGGGAGACGCTGGCATCACGGCAGGGGCTTACACTCGTCCACTTTTCAGCTCAACCTGAGCCGTTTCTCACACAAAATAAACCCTACGAGTAGAACCCGCCTATGTCCCCTACCACCTTCTAAACACCCCCTAAACAACCCCTAAATCCACTCCCTATCCCATAGAAAGCGCTTACGTTGAGACGAAAAGTGGAGGAGTGTGAGCCCCTGCATCACGGACGATTGGTTGTCGCCCAACGCGCTGCTGTCGGCGGTCTGCGCGCACCAGCCAGTTCGGAAAGCACTCCTCATTGGTTGTTCCGACGATGCTACTCTGGACCAGTCGTTTCTGTCGCTGGTGAGAAGCTGCTGCGCCACCCTCAGCATCGGCGTGGCGCCCGAAAGGATCACTCAGATCATTTTGCAGAGAATCAATTCTCGAGTCAAGGCGGGGCGGTTGTGCGAGTTGAAACGTATTGTAACCGTGTAGAACGCGCCTGGTTACAGCGTCTGAAACTAACATGTGATGAACTGCATTTAAATAATGCCTTTAATTACAACTTACGGCGCTACATGAAGGTTGCGAGCGCAGGCGGTTCCGGCCCCAGCGACCGCTTGCAGCGACGGGCATGCGATATTCTCAGTTCGTTGAACGTCACCAGCCTTTCCGTCGCCACGGCGGAACTGAAAATTCTGCACACTTTGATGGCGACGGAAGCCGAGACCGAGATCGAGAGAAAGTTTCAGAGGAGAGTGGAAGGCTCCAAGGCAGGGGCTTACACTCGGCCACTTTTCGGTGCGACCTCAGCCGTTTTTGACACAAAACTCACCCTAAATACCCCCTTAATGACCCCTGACACCTCATAAACACCCCCTACATAACCCTTAAATGCACCCCCTCTGCCACAGAAAGTGCCTACGTTGAGCCGGAAAATGGACGAGCGTAAGCCCCTGCTCCAAGGTACAGGCGTTGTCCCGTGTGACAGAGCAGTTTTCACACGCGATCTTGGAGGCTTTGTCGCGGACGCCGGCGAGCGCAGTGCTTCTGGCAGAGATGATTTCCATCTTAGGTGGAGGAAAGCTCGCGAGCGACGTGCTGCGGCGGTTGAGTGAACTCGGGACAAAGGCTGTGCCGTGGTAGGGCGGTGCAGGTTGACGGTATCAAACCCGGGTTGAAAGCACGCCTGGTTTCACCGCTTGAAACTAAAATCTGATGAGCCGCTTTCAAACGTTGCTTTCAAATTCAACTTGCGCCGCTACACCGTGGGACTATGCGAAGGGCCTCTGCTACATACAGCTGTCCCTGCTTCAGACCCTAGAAGGGAAAGTGCGCACTGACGCGCTGACGAAGCTGCTTCATGTGTCAGTCAATCAGCTGTTTGCACTTTCAAACGAGCCGCGGCAAAACGACGCAGCATCTGCGCAAGTAATTGTGTGCATGAATGTCAGGATTCTGCTGCCGCTCCTGGGCTTCGTGATACAGAGGCCGGAGATCCGGACGCAGCTCGCGGGGACTCTGATCAAGCTCATGTCCATGCCGTGGGCAGGGGCTTGTATTCGTCCACTTCTCAGCTCTCAACCTGAGCTGTTTCTGACACAAAATACACCCTAAACACCCCCTAACACCCCCCAACAACCCCTGCACACCCCTTAAAGAACCTTCCATGCACCACCTATCCCACAGAAATCGTTTACGTTGATCCGGAAAGTGGACTGGTGTAAGCCACTGGCCGTGGGTGCTCGCCACGCCGGCCCCAGCGGTCCACGCACCAGGAGCGGCCGGCGAGTCACTCATCGACCACTTGGTGGCGTTACACTGCATCACATTTCACGGGCAGACTCCGAAGTGGTACGCGGTGGACTTGGTAAGGCGGTGCAGGTTGACCCTATCAAACCTACGGTGAAAGCGCCTGCAACTAAGCGCTTGAAAGTAAAACATGATAAACTGTTTTCAAGATTGCTTCAATTCTGCTTTCTGTTTCAACTTGCGCTGCTACAACTTGGCTAGCAAGACCAGCATTGACAACATGGCAGGGCGGTGCCGGTTGAGCCGGGGTTCACCGCATCTGGTTTCAGCGCATGAAACTCAGATATGATGAATTGGCTACAAACTTTGCTTTCAATCTCAACTTGCGACCCTACAGCACGGCGCAGATCCAGGCTATGGTGCACAGCGTCAGCCTGCCAGCAGGGGCTTACACTCGTCCACTTTTCAGCTCAACCTGAGCCGTTTCTGTCACAAAATGCACCCTCAATACCCCCTGATACCCCCCGACACCTCCTAAACCCCACCTAAACTACTCCTAATTATCACCTTATGCCACAGAAAGCGCTTGTGTTGAGCCGAAAAGTGGACGAGCGTAAGCCCCTGCCTGCCGGCGCAGGTCTCCGCAAGGCTCCTGGCAGGGGGGTGTTGAGAATCAGGGGCTTACACTCGTCCACTTTCAAGCTCAACCTGAGCCGTTTTTGACACAAAACACACCCTAAACATCCCCTAATACCCCGTGATACATCCTGAACAACCCATTAAAAGCCCCTAAATGCACCCCCTACCCCAAACGCAGCGCTTACGGTGAGCCGAAAAATGGGCGAGTGTAAGCCCCTGTTGAGAATAAGCACTCAACCGACGTTGAGTATCCTCCTCCTCCTCCGGGCGTCTGCGTCTGTATGAGCATTCACTATGATGGTAAGTCATGCTCCGATCTTGGTCGAGTGCTTGTTTTCAATGTCCCTCCTGCAAGGCGGCCATGTCGGTGGCAGGGAAGAAGAGCGACGTGGCCGCGTCCGGCGCCGCCGGCGGGGTGGTTGCAGTGGAGCCGTTCTGGCTTGAAGGCGCGGTGAGGGTGCCCCGCGGGTCTTCAAAAGTTGAGGTTAGTTAGCTCAGAAAGAGCGCCCCCCCCTGGGGAGACCAGCCCCCCGTGCCAGCTCTAGTTAGCTCAATAGGAAGGAGCGTTGCGTAGTTCGGGCGACGCTGCGGACGCAGTCTGCGTCCGCCGGGCGCCGGGCGCCGGCGGTTGTGGATGGACTCTACCTACATCCGCGTCTCATATGGGGAACGGTGCGCTTAGTCTTAGTGTGGGACAATTGTAATCGTAGCTGCGACACACCGACCGACCATGCATGTGTGTGCGCATGTGTTCGCTATGCTGCCTAGACCACATCCCACCTGCCCACTCATGACATCACAACTCGTGCCTGGCTGCCTGTGCTGCTCCCGCCGCAGTGCTCGCCGCGTCATCCACCATGTTGTGTACCGCTGCTCGCCGCGTCATCCTCAACTAATACAACTAACTTATGACGTCACAGCTCGTGGTTGTGCCATTCCCGCCGGATCCAGCTTTCGCATCACGAATCACCCGGGTCGTACGGCGCGTAGACTCTACGCGTCACGCGTCAGAATGGTGACTTTACAACTAATATAATCTACTCCTGAAGTCAGAATGGTGACTCCGCAGCTAACATAACCTACTTATAACGCACAGCTCGCACTAGTGAAATAACACGACTAACTGGTGTTATCACAGGTCGCGGGCGTGGTCCCGCCTGATGCCACTGGCGTAGCACGGGTCACCCAGGGCCAGGGTCTTAAACTCGTTCACTTCAGAGCTCATCTTGAGGACCTTCGGGACACATCGCTCAAGTCAGAGCTCAACTTGAGCACCGTCGGGACACATCCACGGGTTAATTTGGGTTACATGGGGGACTAAGTAAGCTAAAGTTGAGCGGAAAGGGGCAAAGTAAGCTCAGGTTGAGCGAAAATGGGAACGAGTGTAAGCCCCTGCCCGGGGCGTACGGCGCGTACGTGTACTTGAGCAGGCACTCGCCGGCGAAGACCCCTTCGGCGTCCTGCGTCAGGTCGATCACCGCCGAGTACACGCCCGCAAACCACACGCAGGGTCCGCCGGGTGTACTACAGGGTTCAGGGTTTGGGGGTTAGGGTTTAGGGCTTAGGGTTTAGGGCTTAGGGATTAGGGTTTAGGATTAGGGGCGGGTGGACTACAGGGTTGGAACGAAGACAGTGGAAT
>Ga0307489_10002582_pt1 | contig 12099 bp, 14 predicted proteins | sample SB12metaG_FD_202247 | JGI IMG/M metagenome (GOLD analysis project Ga0307489, IMG submission 202247) | Sea-ice brine microbial communities from Beaufort Sea near Barrow, Alaska, United States - SB 1.2 | ecosystem: Environmental > Aquatic > Marine > Coastal | place: USA: Alaska | collected...
CATTTTAGCTCTGCGAGGTCTTAAAAGCAAGAGGAATAGGGGCGTTCACTTGCCTTTAAAAATCGAATGCTCATACCGATGTGGACGAGAGAAGGAAGCAGGAGGACGAGATTCAATGTAGATTGTTTGCTTGTTCTCAATAGTCCCCCTACCACGGCTGCGGCACCAGTGGAGAGGGTCATTGAGAGCAAGCACTCGAACCATGGATGGAGCATGACCTACCGGGTACCTTCAGGGTAAATGCTCATACAGACCGCGGAGGAAGAGCAGGAGATGCAACGTCGGTCGAGTGCTTGTTCTCACAAACCCCCCTGCCAGTGGAGGCGGTGGGGTCGGTGGAGTTCTGCGGCCCACTGGCTTCGGGCGCCCATGGAGACATCGGAGAATCCGGAGGCGGCGGGTAGGGGCTTACACTCGTCTGCCTTTCGGCTTAACCTGAGCGCTTTTGGTGGAAATGTCTGGTGGTTTCAGTTACAAATGAAGCTCAGGTCAAGCTGAGAAGTGGACGAGTGGAAGTGGAATGAGTGGAAGCGGCTTATACTCGTCCAGTTTTTTACTTGACGTGAGCACTTTTTGTGGGATACGTTGGGTGGTTTCATTGGTTTTCAGTGATAAAAATGGCTCAGATTGAGCTGAGAAGTGGAGGACCCTGCCGGCGGCGGCGGCGGCGGCTGACTTGTGCTCACGAGCAGAGGCCCGACGCGCACCGGGAGCACTTCGCGGTTGTAGTATTTCCCGGTGACGAGGGCCTCACACTCCTCCTCTTTTCAACTCAACATTAGCACCTTCTGAACAAAACGCTGGTTGGTGCCAATCTGTCAGTGATGAGAACCGCTCAGACTGAGCTGAAAACTGGACGAGTGTAGGCCTCTGACACCGGGCCCACTTTTTGGTTACGAGTAAGCACTTTTTGTGTGGTACATTGGGTGCCTTCAGTGACAAGAATGGTTCAGGTTATGCTGAGAAGTGGACGAGTCGAGTGTAAGCCCCTACCGGTGACGTTGTCGAACTTGTTAGGAGTGAATGAATCGGCGTTGTGTGCCACCTGTAAGTATGCTTGTCAAACTAAGTTAGTGCTTACGATGGGGGGGGGTTAAACTAAGCTAGTTTAAGCTAGTTTAAGGGCTGGTGGTTAGTGGCTTAGTGTCTTAGTATGGGGGACTACAGTGGGTTAGTCAATTAGGGGGGCTTAAACTAAACTAGTTTAAGCTAGTTTAGGGGTTACTGCTTAGTGGGCTAGTTTAGGGGCGACAAGTATACCTGGAAGTACTTCTGCTTTTTACCGACTTGGCCGTGGAAGTTGTCACCCCAGCCCCAGACCAGGGGCTTACACTCGTTCACTTCTCAGCTCAACTTGAGCGTTTTTCATGGGACAAGGGGTGCGCGTAGGAGTTGTGTAGCCCGTGTTCAGGGGGTGTTTAGGGTGTGTAGGGTGTTTTCGTGTGTCAGACACGGCTCAAGTTGAGCTGAAGAGTGAACGACTGTAAGCCCCTGCCCCAAACCTCGTTCAGCTTTGACACCGTCACCGTGTTGAAGCGGCGCAAGTTGAATTTGAAAGCAAATTTTGAAAGCGGTTCATCATATGATAGTTTCAAGCGCTGACATCCAGGCGGTTTCAACTTGGGTTTGATAGGGTCAACCTGCACCGCTTCACCGTGTGCCCACCGTCCAGAACCAAGGGTTTGGCACATATTGCTCGCCACGTCATCCAACACACTTTGAATCCTCGTGTCTTCAGGTGTAGGGCTGACACACGCGACGACGATTGTGGCAGCGCCGTCAGTGGCGGCGGTGTCGGCGGTGGCGGCGGCGGCGCGGCGGCGGCGCGGCGGCGGCAGAGGCGGCAACGGCGGGGGCGGCGGCAGCAATGGAGGCAACAGTGACCTTAGCGGGAAACGGAGGTTCTCGCACCTTATGATGTGATGTGCAATATACGCCAGGCCCTACCAAAAGCCGCTCCGTACCTCCCGCGACGTGCCCACCCGCGGCAATAATTTTCATCTGCGGCAGGAAACCCCCCTCGACCGTTTGCAGAATCTTCGTCGGTTTCTGCACATAGTTGAGGCACGGGTCACGCCCTGTGTGTAGCGGCACAGGTGGAAATTGAAAGCAAAATTGGAAGGCTGTTCATCATGTGTTGGTTTCAAGCACTAACGCCAGGCGCGTCCAACACGGGTTTCAACGTGCACCACGTCAAAACAGAATGCAACCTTGACAGAAGTTTATCATATGTTAAGTTTGAGCGCTTTAACCAGGCGCTTGTAACACGATTATGTTAAGTCCGAGCGCTGTAACCAGGCGCTTGTAACACGGATTGTAACTTGCACCGCCTCACCTTTGCCGTCTTCTCTGACACACCCACCCAGCCCGAGCTGCCCTTCTTGATTCGCCCCCCAGGTGTACACCGCACCCGTCAAACAGAGGCTTACACCAGTACACTTTTCAGCACAGTGAGCACTCTTCGTAGGCTATAATGGGTGGTTGCAGTGACAAAAACGGCTCTGGTTGGGCTGATAAGTGGACGCGGACGTGTGGATGGAGGCTTACACTTGTCCACGTTTCGGGGTGACAGAAGCAACTTTTGTGGGACACCTGGGGTGGTTCCAGGGTTTCAGTATACTTGTCGCCCCTAAACTAGCCTACTAAGCACTAGCCCCTAAACTAGCTTAAACTAGCTTAGTTTAGGCCCCCCTATTTGACCAACCCACTGTAGTCCCCTAACCACTAACCACTAACCACTAACCACTAGCCCCTAAACTAGCTTATACTAGCTTAGTTTAACCCCCCGCATCGCCAACACTAGCCTAGTTCGACAAGTGTAGGTTTGAGTGGAAGCCCCTGCCGTGAATGTGAGCGCCACGTTGTGACCCGACGCGGCAGACACGTTCTGCACTGACTCGCCTCCAATGTCGATGCCTGTCGGCACGCTCGTGAACGCAGTGACCAACCGCCAGAGCCTTCCGATCATTCCATTTCCAGCTTAATTTCAGCAGCCTCGGGTGGCCTCAGAGCGTCAAACGGCTCAAATTGAGTTGGAAAAGTGACGATTTGAAGGCCCTGCCTCCGGCCTCTCGTTGATACCCAGCTGCCCGTACTGGTTACTCCCCCGACAGCAGGGTCTTTGAGAACAAACTCTCGACTGAGCTCGGAGCACGGCTTAACTTGAGTGTGATTGCCCATATGACGGGCTGAGAAGGAGGAGGAGGAGGAAATTATCGGTCGAGTGCTTGTTCTCAGTACCCCCCCTGCCCAAGCATAGACCCGCCCGCCGGCAACCACCACCACAGTGTGCTCTAACCCAACCGCCACATCGATCACCTCCTGCCTTTGTCCTCCGCGTACGGGCGCAATTTGAGATTATAAGTAAATTCTGAAAGCGGTTCATCATATTTAAGCTGCAACCGCTGAGACCAAGCACGGCCAACTTTGGTCGTAGCGTGGTCAACACAGGTTCAACGTGGGATTCAAGCTGCACCAACTTACCCCCTGCGTTCTTAACCTCAAGATACATGGGCTTGAACCGGGGCTCCGTGTCCTCCGCTCCTCGGTATCCCAGCCCCAGCTGCCCTCGGTCGTTGCGGCCCCACACGTACAGGCTGCCTTCATCCGTGATTGCCACGACGTGGTTGTGCCCCGATATGATCCGCTGCAGGTTAGCTTGCACCGCCTCCAGCTGTTCGTACCCCAGAGTAGGCACGAACTGAGGCTCGCATTGGTTCGGCTTCGCTTGATACGCCTGCGACGGTGGCGAGACAATGAAACTTGGGCCTGTCAGTGTCTTAAACAGATGTGGTCCGGCCACGGTGTCGACTCCCTGAATGGGCATACATTCGGCGGCCGGTTGGCGTGGGGATGTAGAGGAGCTGATGGCTATGCTTGTCGAACTAGGCTAGTGTTGGCGATGGGGGGTGTGAATCTAAGCTAGTATAAGCTAGTTTAGGTGCTAGTGGTTAGTGGTTAGTGGTTAGTGGTTAGTGGTTAGGGGACTACAGTGGGTTGGTCAAATAGGGGGGCCTAAACTAAGCTAGTTTAAGCTATTTCAGGGGCTAGTGCTTAGTAGGCTAGTTTAGGGGCGACAAGTATACTGATGGCTGTATCCAAGTTCCGCGGGGGGCGCTCAAGGAGACGAGAACATGAAAATAGGGCCGTCAGCGACTTCAACAACAGCTATGCTTGTCAAAACAAGTTAGTGCTGGCGAGGGGGGGGTTAAACTAAGCTAGTTTCAGCTAGTTTAGGGGCTAGTGGTTAGTGGGTTAGAGGGTTAGTATTGGGGACTACAGTGGGTGAGTAAAATAGGGGGGTTTAAACTCAGCTAGTTTAAGCTAGTTTAGGGGCTAGTGCTTAGTGGGTTAGTTTAGGGGGGACAAGTATAACAACAGCGGACCTGCACACGCCGGTGTCTGGTGCGGTGGAGGGATGGGCCGGGAACGGGGACCGCGCACTATACTTGTCGCCCCTAAACTAGCCTACTAAGCACTAACCCTTAAACTAGCAAAAACTAGCTCAGTTTAAGCCCCCCTAATTGACTAACCCACTGTAGTCCCCAATACTAACCCACTAACCCACTAACCACTAGCCCCTAAATTAGCTTAAACTAGCTTAGTTTAACCCCCCCATCGCCAGCACTAACTTAGTTTGACAAGCATAGACCTGCACACGCCGGTCACTTGTGCGGTGGAGGGATGGGCCGGGAGCGGGGACCGCGCGCCTGCCCCGGCACGTTCTCAGGCAACTAGTGACCAAGCCATGGAACGAGTGGCCAGGCCAGAGGGATGCGGTGTGTGTGTACGGGCACGCCGGTAAACTATAGGCGGCCTGGCCTGCACACGCCGTCGTCTGGCGCGGTGGAGGGATAGGGTGGGGGCGGGAACATGCTTGTCGAACTAAGTTAGTGCTTACGATGGGGGGGGGTAAACTAAGCTAGTATAAACAAGTTTAGGGGCTAGTGGTTCTATGGGACTCGGGCCCCTGTGTCGTAAGAAACAAACCATACGACTGTCCAAAGCGCCTGATTTGTATGGCGCAAGGACAGCACACTGGTCCCATCGCCGACCGGATTCGGCCGCGTGATTGCAGTTTCCACACTTGGGACCGGCCGACCAAGAAGCCATTTTCTTACGACACAGGGGCCTGAGTCCCGTAGTTAGTGGGTTAGTGGGTTAGTATTGGGGACTACAGTGGGTTAGTTACATAGGGGGGTTTAAACTAAGCTAGTTTAAGCTAGTTTAAGGATTAGTGCTTAGTAGGCTAGTTTAGGGGCGACAAGTATAGGCGCGGTGGAGGGATAGGGTGGGGGCGGGAACGCGCACCTTCCCCAGCACGTTCTCAGGCAACTAGTGACCAAGCCAGGGTTTAGGGTTTAGGGTTTAGGGTTTAGGGTTTAGGGTTTAGGGTTGGGGGCGGGAACGCGCACCTGGCCCGGCACGTGCTCGATGCCCAGCTCGCCGAAGCCGTTCAGGCCCCACGAGCAGGGGCTTACACTCGTTCACTTCTCAGCTCAACTTGAGCGCTTTTCATGGGATAGGGGGTTTCGCGGAGGGGTTGTGTAGCCCGTCTTAAGGGGGCATTGGGGGGTATTTAGGGTGTGCAGGGTGTTTTCTTGTTTCAGACACGGCTCAAGTTGAGCTGAGAAGTGGACGAGTGTAAGCCCCTGCATTGGGGGGTATTTAGGGTGTGCAGGGTGTTTTCTTGTTTCAGACACGGCTCAAGTTGAGCTGAGAAGTGGACGAGTGTAAGCCCCTGCCCACGAGTGCACCTTCCGGTACCCGGTCTGCACACAGGGGGCAGGTGGTGGGTGGTGCTGTCAGTGTGGTGTCAGTGAAATGGGCGGTCGAGTGCGTGCCTATTGTGGGACGCACAGCCGTGCGTGTGTGCGTGTGTGGTGCAGCGAGTATGCACATGTACGATACACTGCCGCACACAGGGGAGCGGTTCAGCTCCAGGAATGCACCTTCCAGTATCCCGTCCGGCCCGAAACGAGTGTGTGCTAGTGGAAAGAGAGGCGTGCATAAATGGCTCGCGTGGAGTCCAAAGCACGGCGGTTGAATGTGAAATGTGATACGCTCCAAAAAAATAGTTTCGAACCACACGCCAAGAATGCGGCGCTCCAGGACGCGCGGCGGCCATATGTTGCCTCAGCAGGACCCCTGTGATGCATTTGGAGCGCGCGGGGCCGTGCGGACCGGTTCTGGAGGCGCTACAGCGTCGCAAGTTGGTTCGAAATGGCCTCAAAATGTAAAATGGCCTGGCAGCAGAAAGCTTACAGTGACGTTGTGACACGGCAAAAGGCATGAGAACAGCACGGCGTACAACACGAGCGTCGAACGAAGCGAGGGCGAGAGCGGAGAGGGGAGGGGAGACGAAGAGAGGGGAGAGCGAGGGGAGAGTAGGGAGAGCGAGGGGAGAGGGGCGAGAGGGAGAATGGGGACAGCGCACGGTGGCGGTGCGTGGGCGCGCATGGGTGCGTACCAGCTGCGATATGACACACGGCGAGAGGGGATGTAGAGGGGAGAGGACTCGAGGGGAAGAGGGGAGAGGGAGCGGGGAGAGGGGCGAGGGGAGAGGAGGGGCGACAGGAAGAGATGGGCTGGTTACTATAGTCAAACCGACAGCACACGGTGGCGGTGGGTGGGCTCAAAGATGCGTACCAGCTGCGATACCACACACGGCAAGAAGCAGGAGAACAACACGGCGACGAAGCACGCGCGGCGAGCGACGTGGGGGTTTCCCGACACGCTACCGTGCCGTGCCATTGACGCGCGGGCAGGTTGGTGGGCGGAGCTCGCGACTACTGTCCGCGTCCAGTCGTTCGGCACCGCCCGGGCCTTCGATTTAGGGTTCATCTTTTGGGATTTTTTTTAGATAGTGAGGTTTAGGGTTCCCGACATTCAAGATATGCCACGTCATACTCGGCACTCGATATTCGATGCACCCCTGCCTGATAGGTTCTGAAATACCGCGGCGCCCTGAGACGGGACACGCGGCGACGTAGCCTCCCCGCGTCCCCAGGCTATCAGGACACTGGTAGTCGGTCCGCTTGAAATGGCGGAGGGGGTTGATATTTGCTCACCATGTGAGTACCTTGGGGCTCGATGAACGTTAGTAACAGAATAGTACAGAGGCTCAACGCGTGATGTGCCGCAAGCCCGATAATTATAACTGGTTTGAATGAATTTATTTACATAGCAGAGCTAGTGTCGCAGGGTGTAGACACTGATTCGCTCTGAAGTATCCGCCACGAAGGTGTCGCCGCCTCCGCCTCCGCCTGCGGAAGTACCCGCCTCTTCCAAAGCATTCCCACCGCCACCGCTCCCGCAACACATCCAGTTTATCTTTCGCCCGTGCCTGAACGAAAGCACCAGCCCCCCTGGCCCGGCCACCCGCCCGCCACCCTCCGCCTCCAAGTTTAAGCTGCCTACGTCCTCGACCACACCGCCGCCGCCCGCTGCTTCCCTTGCCGCCACGGCCCAATCCCAGAGTTTGATGCACCTGTCATTGCCGCCCGACAAAAGTAGGCGCCCGCCACCCCAACTGGGAAACGTGACGTGCGATACGGCCGCGGAGTGCCCCCCGGCGTCCGTGCCCCGCCCCGCGCCGCCGCCTAGGAAAATAGCCCGGCGGCTGCCACCAAGCGCGCCTCCGCTGTCGTTACCGCTACCGCCGCCGCCGCTGCTACCGCTACTGCTAACTTTGCTACCGCTGCCTAGGGTCTGGCCCATATTGCTCGCCATGTCATAGGATGCTATTTCACTCAAGACACGAGGGTGAACTAAACAGCAACCCTAAATCCTACCCCCCCCCCTTAAGCCTGAACCTCCGCCCTACCCTTGCCAGCCTTACTCTTCTTGGAGTTGGCGGTGGCAGATGACGATGAAGAGGAGCCCGGTGCTGGCAGCTCGATGTCGATGACGGCGACGGTGCCGTCCCCGCACGCCGCCGCCACCAGCCTCCGCGCCACCAGGCCCTCGCAGGAGGGTCATTGACAACAAGCACTCGAACCGCACGTCAACGACGATTTATGCGGGATACCGATGAAACTGGACGCGCTATATCATGGAACGAGCTATCTCCGTTCAATACTGACGTATGGCTTATACCGTGTGAGAGCATGACGTATGGCTCATACCGACGCGCGGACTCGATGCGTCGATTCAACGTCGGTGGGGTGCTTGTTCTCAATACCCCCCTGCCTCGCCCGCCATCGCCACGGCGTGGACCATTGGCGGGTTGAACATTTGAGGCGGCGTGGCGTCCTCTCCCCCCTCTCCCCCCTCTCCCCCTTTTCCTTTCCCCGCCGCCACGGCCGCTGCCGCTGCTGCTGCTGCAGCCGCCTCCGCCACCACACAGGAGGGTCATTGTGAACAAGCGCCAAACCGATATCGGAGCATGACTTACCTTCAGGGTGAATGCTCATACAGACGCGCGGACTCGGTGGTTCGGTTCATCGTCAGTGGAGTGCTTGTTCTCAATAACCCCCCTGCCGCCTCCGCCTCCGCCGCCTTCAAACCGTTCACGCTCCACGTCGCCAGCGGGCTACTCCGACTATAATCCCACTTCACTACCGCACAGTCCAGGCCCCCACTCACCACGTCCCAAGGCTTGTGATCCCGACACTAGAGCCTGGAAAATTTTGCTCGCCACGTCATCAACCGCACATCAAACCCTTGTGGGGCCTGCGAATGTAACTCGCCACTTCCTCGGGTGCCGTTGAACTCAAGGCACAAGGGTGCAAAGTGCGATTGGTGACGTGTCGTGCGATGTCCACCAGGCCCTGCTCGAAACACCGCATTGCAACAGATGTTGGAATGCCCCCCCTTGAGCGTCTTCAGTAGCTTCCCTCCATGACTTGTGGCGTTGGAGATGTCGATGACCTGTATCTGGCCGCTGTCATCCGCCGCTGCCAGCGCCGTGCCCCGGCGGTTCACTGCGATGTGGTTAACCTCTTCGCAGTTGAACACGTAACGATGCACTGGGCCCGCTGACTGTGTGGCGCTCGAGCTGGCACCCTCGCCCGCCGCCGCACCCGACCCCGCCGCCGACGCTGTACCTCCCGTCGCCGCCGCCCCCGCCTCCCCCGCCGATGCCGCCGCCCCTGCTGCCCCTGCCCCGGCCCCTGCCACCGCTGCTGTCGATGCATGCGCTGCACCGGCACCACCAGGCATGGGCAGCATGCGCAAGTCCCAGGCTGTGACCTCGCAACCGCTAGCACAGTACAGCAGAGCCTCGCGCGTCGGGTGCCACGCCACGCTGGTGACTGCATCCCCCGATGTGAAGCACCCGACGGCGGCGCTCAGGCGGTGGCTCACCAAGCCATCGCCGCGCAAGTCGAACACCGCGGCAGATGCATTCTCACCCGCCACCGCAAGCTGGTAAGCAGCGGCGTGGGGAGACAGCTGGCAGCACAGTAGGGAGCCAGAGCCCTTGGGCGCGGTCAGCACTCGCGTCTTCTCCATGGCGGTCAACGAGCCGAGCCGCCGCCCGTTCCTGATGTCGCGCGTCAAGGGATGCGCGAGAAGGAGTAGGGCCCGCCGCCGCCGCGAGTGCCGACCCTTAAACCCTAAACGACAAACCGCCCTGTTGAGCTAACCCTAAACCCCATCAAGAAGATTTTTTGGCAATTCCCAGATTTGGTTTACACTTTACAGTAACGTTAAGCTCTTCCCACTTTTCAAGTGAAGCGCCGCTGCCTGCGCTGCCATATCCCCGCGCGCGCCGCCACCGCGACGTGAAACCACAGGCCTCCGTGACTTTGCAGCGGTGTCGAGGCACGCGTGTCGCCGCCGTCTTGACAGGGTCCGCGAGTAGAAGCCGCCTCTGCTTCACTCGCTAGGGAACATACTCGTTCTCGAACGTAGCGACTACGACGCACACATACTACTACGCTCGAGACGCCTACCTGAACGCCGTCGCCGCGGACCTCCGTCGCCGAAACAGCGCCACCGCTACCTCCGCTTCCTACGCCGCTGCCGCCGCCGCCCCCGCCAGCAGGGTCGGTCAGTCCAGTCCACGGGAGCTTGCACTCGTCCACTGTCCGGTTTATCGTGTGAGCGCTTTGCGTGGTCAGGATACGCTGGGTCGTGGTGGAGGGTATCTTCAGTGACAAAGACGGCTGAGGTTGAGCTGAGAAGTCTGTGGACGAGTGTATGGCCCTTGCCGCCGCCGCCGCCGCCACCTCCACCTCCGCTCCTTCCGCCGTCGACATGGTCGCCAAGAAGTCATCCGCGGAGGCGTCGCTGCTGGGTAGGCTGCGGAAGAGTCACTTGATCACCGACAGTAGGCCCCGACACGCGCCGCCGTTCCCCTATCGCTTTCAAGCTCACTTCTTTTGTCGTTTTGTCCCAGAAGAGGTGTGACCCACCACCGCCGCCGCCGCCGCCGCCCCACATCAGGCCATGGAGGACATCACTCCCCACGTTATAAGACGTCGTTTCAGTCAAGAAACGAGGGTTCAAATGCGTGACGATGACGCGGCGGACGATGTCTGCCAGGCCCTACCGCTAACCCCCCTACCTGCCCGTGTCAGTCTCACTTGACACCTGTACACTCACAGATCTTCAGTTGAGCTCAACGGGGCTCGCTTGCCCACTAGATCACCTCAGCGATGCTTCAGTTAAGCTGAAAAGGGAGTACGGAGCGCCGCGTACGCCCCTGGGCGGCGGCGACCCGCGCAGCCCTACCGCCGCCGCTACCACTGAGGCGGGGCCCCAGCGACCCTCACTCGCCCTGTCAGCTTCACTCACGTCGTAGCTTGGACGTATCAAGTTCTTGGAGAACACGACGTCCGAGTGGTTGCAGGTGTCTTGAAGGAAAGTGTCGAGCCAATATACAACTCGTGAGATTGCTGTTAGTAGACCACCAAGTACCCGGCTCACTCGAGTGGTTCCACTACATACCACCGCCGCCGCTACTACCAACGAGGTTGGGTGTAGCCCTAGCACCCTTATCAGTGTGTCTTTGCGTCTCGGGGGTCTAGGCGGGGTCCTGGCGAAAGCCTGGTGCCTCTCATACTATACGCAGAGGCGTCCTCTCTCCTCCTCGGAGTGTGCCTGCCACGTCATCCACCACACGTCAGACTCACATTCCTTGAGTCAAGTGCCACCCTGCGACCAGCGCAACTCCGCCACCGCCGCCACCCAGGCGCGGTCCGACCCTTGCTTCCCTCACTTACATAATGTTCTCGACTACCTATACCAAGTTGCTTGGATAACTCGACTTCTCAAGTGGTTGCAGGCCTCTTGGAGGTATCAAAAGCGAAGCTCGATTGGTCGCAGTGTAGAAAACCATCATGATGCAGCGGCCCTGCTCCGCGGCACGTGGCCTGCAGCCCCTGACATGCGCGGTGGGGCGAGCTGTGCATTCTTCCACTCATCTCCTCAACTTAACTTGTGCCGTTTTGGATACTGACGCCACCCCACGTATCCGAAGAGTGCACACGTCAAGCCCTGGAACCCTTAACCATTAACCCTCAACCCTAAACCCTTAACCCTAAGCCCTAAAACCTGCTCAATGTATGCCCCTATGGGATGGCCGCCATCGGCGTGTGGTGGGTGTTCCACATCTGGATCATCCTGGAGGTCATCGGGTGGGTCGTGGCGCTCACCGCGCTGGTCACCGACTACTGGGTGGGGTGCGGGGGCTTACACTCGTCTACTTCTCACCTCAACCTAAACCGCTTTTAGCACTGAAAGCCAACCAACATACCTCCACAGGACGTGCCAACGTTGTGCTGAAAAGTGGACTAGTGCCTGAGCCGCTTTTGGCACTGAAAACCAACCAACATACCTCCACAGGACGTGCTAACATTGTGCTGAAAAGTGGACGAGTGTGAGCCCCTGGTACTGGATGGAACCCACGGGATCGGCGCTGCCGTTCATCAGCCGCGCCGGGCAGGGGAGCACCCCCAATACACCCCCTATACATCCCATATACACCCCCTAATCAACCTCTATACACTCCCTATACACTCCCTGGACACCCCCTATACACCCCCTTTACACCCCCTGTACACCCCTCATAAACCCCCAATACACCCCCAATACACCCCCATTACACCCCCAAAACACTCCCTGTACACTCCCTGTACACCCCCTATATACCCC
>Ga0307489_10002583_pt1 | contig 12096 bp, 13 predicted proteins | sample SB12metaG_FD_202247 | JGI IMG/M metagenome (GOLD analysis project Ga0307489, IMG submission 202247) | Sea-ice brine microbial communities from Beaufort Sea near Barrow, Alaska, United States - SB 1.2 | ecosystem: Environmental > Aquatic > Marine > Coastal | place: USA: Alaska | collected...
CGACGCATCTGCCAACGCCAAGCTCCGCGCAGCCCGCGCCGGCAAGAAGGTTTCGAAGCCGCTGGGCGACGCCATCGAGGCCCTCCAGATCAGCGAGGAGCTTCCTGATGTCGAGGACATGTCCGAGGCCGAGGTGCGCTCCGCGCTGCGCGGCGCGCGCGTGCAGCAGCACGACATTCGCGTGGCTTACAGCGCCGAGACCGCCGCGCGCCTCCTCAAGAACTCCACCAGGATCCAAACATCCTCAGACGTGTTCGGCAAGGCGGGCAGCGCCACGGGCGAGCTGCACATGGCGGAAGCGCAAGCAAGTTTCAAGAGGGCGAGCGATGAGCGGGACGAGGAGGAGGCGCGGAGGGTGGCCAAGCGCCAGAAGGTTCACCACGACATCATCGAGACTGACAGCGTGGGCAAGAGCATCATCGCCTCCCTGGAGCAGGGCGAGGAGTCGATCGACACTCTCCTGAAGAAGCAGTGCGTCCAACTCGTCAAGCATATCACCGGCGACAACGACACCAGCAAGATCGTGGACCTGAAGGAGCGACTGCGCGGCCTTCAAGCTGTGAAGGACGCTGTCGAGAAGGGACTCGCCGCGCTCCCAGCCCGAAGCTCCGCAGTCGCAGCCGAAGGCGAGCGGGTGTGGAGGGCCGCGCAGGCCGCAGGCGCGGGAGGGTCCGGTGGCCAGCAGCCGCAAGCGGATGCTAGTGCTCCGGCGCGCGGCGGCAGGGAAGGTGGGCGCGGGCATGGGGGTCGGGGCGGCGCACGTGGCGGGGGAGTACCGGCGGGGGAGGCCGGGGCGGTGGCCGGGGCGGGGCAGGGGACGGGGGCGGGGGCCATGACGGTATGGTCACCCAGTGCGGAGGTGGTGGCGGCGGCAGCAGCAGCGGCGGCAGCGGAGGCGGCGGGGGGCTCGGGTGTACTAGCTGTGCGCGATACGTTGGAACCTGCGGCCCGGGGCGGGGGCGGAGGCAGGGCGCGGGGCGTCGGCTTGGCCATCGAGGGTGACTCGAATATGACAGACGCTGACTGGGCTCAGGTGGAAGCTCGAAACCGGGCCGCACGACCCGCGCATGTGCCGCCGTCGTCGCAAAGTGAGTAGAATGAGCATTATAGTCTTGTTGGATGTATTATCGAAGCAATCATTGCGCACATCGGGTGATGTATGAACTCAACACACGCTTAGCAATTAGTAAGAGACACCTCACTCGCATTATTGAATCTCGGCGCGCGCGCCGCCGTGCTGCGTGAACGCCATCCATCCCTGTGCCGTGGGGTCTGACCTCATGAAATATCACCTTGGAATGTGAGCAGGCGCCTTCACTGGTATTGTGTCTTTTCACGATCCATTCAAAATACGCGCGAGGCGGCGCCCAGCGCGGCCCGACCGCCCCCCGGCGGCGCCCGCGCTGCTCGAGAACCTGGTAAGGCACGCATAGGACAGGCTCGGAGCTCGCGCGCTCGCGCAGGGGATCTTACAGCGGCCTCCCGCGCGTCCCCCCGGTGTTGGATTAGTGGGCACTGGCACCGAGTTCCTTTTCGGGGCTGCCGCCCGAAAACCGAGTTCAGCGGCGATAGATGAATCAGCAAAGCACACCGAACGCCCTTCAGACGAGGTTTACACACTACACACACTCAGGGTGTATACCATGCATCCCACTCACCGGGTATCAGTCCCGCGCGCGCCCTGCCGGCCTCGTGTGCTTCCATGCAGCGCTGCGGGGTGTGGTTTACGGAATTATCCACCTCGCAACGTTCACACCATCCAAAAACCGGGGGGACGCGTGGGAGGCTGCTCTGAGATCCCCTGCGCGAGCGCGCGAGCTCCGAGCCTGTCTATGCGTGCTTTGCAAGGTGCTCGAGCAGCGCGGGCGCCGCCGGGGGGCGGTCGGGCCGCGCTGGGCGCCGCCCCGCGCGTATTCTGAATGGGTCGCGGAAAAGACTAATTTTAACTCACAGGGGGGAATTTTGACTGCCACATTAGGATTCAGTTCGATCGAAATCAGGTTTTGCCCATACGAATGAGTACCCAATTTCGGTACAATCGGGGCTTGCAAATGACACAGCACCGGTCCCGGTTTCTCGCCAAAAAGGACGGCGTTTGCGCCTTCGCGGCGAGACATCGTCCCTCAGCACGGCCCACGCGGAGACGCCTCGCCCCCGGGATCGTCCCGGCGAGTACACACCACACGTGCGGGTGTATCCCGCGCACGCATACCCAACTCAGAATGTCGCGACCGCCCTCCAGAGCGCACATTCGGGCCGGCGGAGGAGTGTGCGGGTTTTTCTTGGCCTGTCGCGTGTACCGGTACACAAATAGTGACTGTTTTCACAGGCAAATAGACTGATGTACCGAAATTGGGTACTGCAAGTGTCGATTTCGTTCGAACTGAATCCTTAGCCACCCGAAAATGATAAATGAGTCAGCGTTTGTCTGAGTGACATTTAGTGGGTCTGTATCCAGGAAATCACAGCAGAATCGCCAACAGTTAGTGAGGTGGACGCCTTTTACATCGCGACATTGTGACCCCTGATCGCGAGGGCCACCAAGGCGGGACAGGTTTCAGCGGGAAGCCGGACGACTGCTCGCTCTGGTCCCGCGCAGACCCGACGCGCCTTCGGTGGTGTCCGCAGCGCTCGCAGGGTATTGGGGGGTACGGATAGGGTGCCTTGCGGGACGCGTTACGGGCATGGTTTCCCAGAACAGGTCTTCGGCGTTGTGTTACAATAATAGACAGTCCACCATGAAACGCGCGGAGCGCGGGTGCGCGCGAAGCGCGCAGGCTTCGGGCTTATCGGTTGGCGGTTTGGAACGCGCTCGAAGCGTGCGCTTCGGAAAGCAGTACGGACCGCTGTCGCGGCATCGCGGCGATGGTACCCTGCTCTGGTTTTGAGACCTGTGTTTTTGGCGAATAAAAACAAGCACGCCTGGTGCTCAGTTGGCGCAGCCATAGCGCCATTGTGCGCGGTTTGTGCATAGTGCGTCACCGAGTAATAGTGACGAGAGCGTCGATTGGAACGGAGCTGTCTCCTAGGAAACGCGCATCTCGCAGCGAGGGACGGAGCTGTCGCGGCATCGCGGCGATGGCATCCTTCTCTCGTTTCGTCGCGAGCTCGGTTTTTATGTTTTTATCATCTGTCGCAGCGGGAAATCTGAAACATCTGAATGACAGTTGGTGTTTTACTAATTGTCAGTTAGTATACACCCATTGCGGTAAAGTTTAAGAGATAATAGACCGTCGATTCGCCATATGTTGACCCCTCCAAGAATCCTTGGTCGGGCGCAGGCACGAAAACGAGGAAAACGCCACTGAGATCCGCAACCTGCATCGCGGCGGGGCGGAGTGCCAAGCCGGCGGTGGTGATACTTCGAGCGTTCCAGAGGCTTGATACCCCTCACGGGACGACGCTCCTCTGGCGGCGGCGGCAGACTCAGCGCGACGGCGTGTGCGGCGCGCATTGTGTTTTCCCATATAAATGACTCAAGAGTTAACTCTTCAAATGCCATGCGCGCTGCACACGCCGTCGCGCCGAACCTGGCGTATCCGCCGCAGTGGCGTCTACCCACAACCGATATTAAGCCCCCAGCACACTCGAAGTGTCGCCGTCGCCGCCGCGGCGCTCCTCCATGCCGTCGTCATGCTCGCGGCGGGGGCCGTTTTCCTGTCCTGTTGCCACTACGTGCGCGCAACAGGTTATGGTTTGGCCCGCCCAAGCATTTCCGAGTGGGTCGATATATGGCGAATCGAAGGTCTATTAACTCAAAACCTTTACCGCAATGGGTGTATTCCGCCCGACCGAAATTCAACTTGGTATCAGGGTGTTCGTCCTATCAATTTGAAAGGGTCCATTATCATTAGCCGAGCAGTAGCGAAACAGGTTTCGACACCAGCTCGGCTACATGATTGATGAAAAAGAGAAGTGCTCAGGTTCAATTCCCACCGGGGACAGGAATCTCTTTTCAATGCAAGTACGCGTCTGAGCTCAGCAGGTGGTGTCGAGTTATCATCCTCCCACGTGTTATAAATCAACTTCTGTGCCCTCAAACAGCACGTGCCGCGCTAGCCCCTTCAAGGGCATTACTGCGCGATCGAAACATCGTCATTTGGCGATAGTTTCACCCTGTCATTTCTCCACATTCACCCTAAGGCCCGGTTGGTCGATGGCCCTCAGGCGGTCGGTCGATTTATTACGGGATAACGGGGAGCTCTTCTCAGTGTGTTTCGCGATACTTCCGACACTCGAGGCTGTGAAGCCGGTCGCTTGATCGGTACACGCCTATGGAGCTAGGGTCAAGGGGCACGGTCGCCTTGACCCATACGGCCGTCGGAGCCGTTCGGGTCGCCGCCCGGACGGTCAACAACTTAATAGCGGTCGGACTGCATCTCACCGGGTGCAATCCGTATGACAACCGCACCACGTGTGGTCCTACGACCACGTGACCTGCCTCGCGAGGACCGCTACACCCACCTACATACCACGTGTAGGACGCCCGCGGGCGATTCCCCGGAAGCCGGAGGTTGGCCCCTGACGAGGGGGGCCCGGCAGATGAGGGGGGTTTGGGAAATCCTCGATCGAGCGGTCACAAACACGTGGATCTTGCCGACCAGTAACTTTCGAATTGGGAGGGTGTATTCATCCACCTACCTCTGGCGAGGTGCCGTTCACGTTGGAACAGTCCGCCCGGAAATCGGATTTGCCAACATTGTGTTTTCTTTTGAGCACAGTGTTGCTGGTTAGACTCCAGCACCTCGCGTCTTCATAGGGCGTCCTCTCTGGTTTGATACAAGCTGTAGTATCCGTGCTGCCTACAGATCGTCGATCTGGCCCTGGTCCTGCCGACCGGAACACACTGTGAACAACCCGGTCGGCGCGTCCGAAACTACGAATCCGGTCGGCATTGTTGAAACATGTTTACCGACAACGTCAAAGGGTCCGGAAACGCGCCCAAAAAACCGCTTCGGACGTTACACGCCGAGGAAATGGCGGTGGACAATCACCACAGGTATATCAGGGACTCGCTGGGACAGTCTCGATGGCGATATGTCATTCGCGGGCGCCTGAGGACCACCGAATCTAGGCGATGGTGTATCCGGTCGGCAGGACCGGGGCCAGATCGAGGATTCTAGGAGGGGCCAAGTTGAATTTCGATCGGGCAGAATCCTTAGTGTAACACTTACTGTCAGAAAAAACGTTTTCGTTGACCACCCTGATGCCACCGCAGTTAGTTTGTGGCTCATGGTTGATCGTGCTGAATCCTGTTGATCTGCTGTCCTTCGTGATACAATCTCTCCTCTTCTTCTCAGAACCCGCTCGTGGATAGACTCAAAATCTGGAGATCAGATTTGCAAACGGCAGGGGTAATAATATTAGAAGGTCAGGGTGGGTCATCCGTGGATATGCGGGAATCTCAACAGTTGCAACAGCGAAACAGTCAGAAACTTAATAACCTGATAATCGGGCTGACGACGGGGCGGCGAAACGGGCCGGGACGGCTCGACTCACGCAGAACTGCGACTCGACGCACGGCGTATGGGACGCACAACCTGCGACTTAGTCAGGGCACACATCGCGGCGCGCTCTTCCCGCTCGGATACGAGCATGCGGCGCGGCGCAAGCGGGCACAGGCCCACGAATCAGACCAGACAGCGAAAAGCGATGTTTTACAGGTTATTGAGTTTTAGGTCTGCGCGGGTAAATGGGCCAGGCAGCGCGACGTGCGCCGAACTGCGGCGCGGCGCACGGCGTATGGGATATGCCGCCCTTTGACATGATGTCACGACACACTGCGCGGCGCTCTCAACCGTTCGGTGATGGGTATGTGGCGCGGTGCTAGCACTGCCGCTCCTATATTGTCGATACCACCTCGAATCAGACTCAAACACGCTGCAAAAGCGCGGCCAAATGGAGTGCGACGCTAGTCGCGCGCCACCCGACCGCCGCGGAAATGGATGTGGGCCCATTCCGCTGAATGATTGCCGGCGTCGGGGGGCGGCGAGGCGTTCACGTTCGGGCGCAGGTGCGTCGAGTAGTGCGCGCCGGGCTGCAAACGTTTGGGGGGGATGATTTCACCCTCTAGGAGGGTGGTGACCCACCCCGACATTTAGTATTATTGCCCCTGCAAACGGTGATAGCTAAATTTGAGATGCCATATTGCCCCCCTCGTACTACTGGAACCCAAGGCCCGTGGATTAAGAAACTGTTGGGGCGTGGTCAAAACTCGCTGACCGATATGATCCCCGAAAGGTTTTAAGTGAATCTGAGATCTCGTTCGCAATGGTAACAGTGGCGGTATCGCTCCAAGCGCGCGCCACGCCAGGTCGCCGGTGACGGAGGCTGCCGCGCAAGTGTCCGGTAACCGCTGCGAAGCCCCCACGGCGATAGCAGCGCGCCCCGTCATCAGCGGCGTCGGCGTGATCGTACGCGCTATGGCTAGGAGCCACCGGTGCACGAATTCACTCCACAAGTTCTTTGTCCAACCATCTTTGCGCGCGCCGTCAAAGTGTGGCCGGCGGGGCGCGTGGGCAGCACGATCAACGGGGGGGCAGCTGCCTTTCAGCGTCAGCGCCGGCCACATGACTCGCCGTCTTCGGCGGCGGTGCCGCCGTCGCGAAGGTCCCCACGCTCATTCACCGCGTGACGCTCATTCACTGCCGACCTCAAAAACCATCGACTTTTCCACAACGGCGACTGCCCTGCGCATCTTTGCGGCAGCTCAAGTTGAGCCCTTTTGAGCACAACTCAGCTCAACTTGATCCATTTGGTCGGTCGGCCGGTCGGCTACGAAAGTTTTGCCTCTGTTTCCTCATATCAATGACTCAAGATTTAGCCAGGCGCGTTTTCTCAAGTGTGAACCGAATCACCTGTCTTAATCCACTGCGTTCGGGGTCGAGTAGTAAGGCCGAAACGTGAATGGGCATTTTGGAAATCCATCCCCTCAATTTGGGGCAAATTTATCGAGTTGCGTGCTACGTGAATGGGCATTGTGACGAAATGCCAGGGACACAGGATACCCCTCTCCTACATTTTTGATACGCGGTCGGTCGAATGTTTTGACAGTCAGCCAGTCACCAAATGTGTACCGGTACGCGCTTTTCTCACCACAAACCCGTACGTTTCTGGATTGCCAAGTTTCACACAAAAGTTGTCCGAGAAAGGTCGGAGCGACCGCGCTCCGCGCAACTTGTGGCGTTCGGCGTGGCGAGATACGGCGGGGGATCGGTCGGCTCCCACCCCGGATGAGTGACAGGGGGCGTCAGGAGATCCAGCCGGCTGCAGTACAAGCGGCCAGCCGTAGCTGCTACACTGCGTACATTGCCGGTGAACCCCAATTCCCGCCATCCCCACTCAAAATGGGCCCACAGGGTTCCTTAGGCGCCCTCGCCGTGCGGCGGTGGTGGTATTACGCAGGCAGACGCTGGCACGTACCTCGAGGGCCACCAACCAACGCGTACACGCCGCGCGGCAGGGGCTGTCTGCCCTATTCCGGCTTCCAAGCCCAATTCCCTCGTGCACGACGCACGATTCGCGATCGTCACAGACAAATAGTCAGCCCGCTTCCCGCTTAACGGGCCTGATGCCATTACGGCGGCGATTTCTTTTGCTTTCCAAAAAGTTTGCAGGGTTCCCGAAGTCTAACCGTGACGACGTGAACTAGGTGTCCCTCGAAGCGAGCGCGCCACCGTGCGCGGTTTCGGGCGCACCGTGCCCGCGTGCGTGGCCCATCTCGGGAGCGCCCCATCCGGGCAGCACAGGCAAACGGTCCGGTTTTCTATTTGTCGGAATCCTGCTTTTGCTTCGCGAAATCATCACCAATTCTATCCGTTCGCGGGCTCGGTTTGACTCAGGAATCCATGGTTTAAGCTGTATGGAAGCAAGAAGATTGCGATCATTTTTGGGACTCGTAGACCGTGGGGTGGGGGTCCTGTGGACAATTGCCTGAGAGGCTCGCGAGAAATGAGCGTCGGCCAGGGAAAACAGTTTTCCCCAGTCATCGTCGAGGCATTTCCAGACGTATCATGGGTTCGTCTATGTTTCGTCGATCGAAATGACCGAGTCGCTACGGCGATGAGGTTATAATCGTGTGGTCGCGAGCACGATCCTCAGATGGGTCAGCTCGAGAATCACTTTTCAGTGTATCTGCTGGATGAGCGTACTCGTATGAGCCCGGCACGTGGTGACGAATTCCACCTACCACGTGTTATAAATTAGTTTCTCGTGCCCTCAAGCAGCACGTGTCGCGCTTCCCTTTCCGGGGCATAGGCATGCTCGCGCGCTCGACACCATGTTTCACCTTAGGTCATTTCTACCTATCCCATTGACCCTCAAGGCCCGGCTGGCCGATCGCTATTGTGTACTCGGCCGGTGTATTACGGGATAAGGGGGAGGCTCTTTCCAGTGTGTTACGCGACACTTCCGACATCGATTTCGGGTGTGAGGCAGGTCGGGCTTGATCGGTACGCACCTTCGGAGGTTAGGGTCAGGGGGCGCCATGACCCATATATACGGCCGTCGGAGCCGTTCAGGTCGCCGCCCGAACGGTCAAAAACAATTAGCGGTCGATTGCTCCCTACAGGGGGCAGTCCGTTGACCACCTCACCACGTGTGGTTTCCGACCACCTGTCCTGCCTCGCGAAGACCGGTACACCCGCCTCCGCACCACGTGCAGGCCGCCCACGGGCGGACCGCCCGGAAGCCGGCAGATGCCCCCCCCCTATGGGGGCCGGCAGATGAGGGGTTTGGGGACTCCTCCATCGAGCGGACACAGCACGTGGGTCCCGCCCGACCACATACGAACGACGAAAAGAAGGATTCGGGGAATGGGGGTATTTACACCCTCCCGACACGCACGAAACTTGCTCTCGCTTGAGCAGGTAGACGCGACATATATCTACAGCAATGACCTTTTGGTCGCTGTCGGTTGGACTAGCTCCGTTTTCGTGGTTCTAAACTTGAAAGGCGACCCTACGGAGTTTTTTTGTACACCAAATGGCGGTCAACGCGGGCCACAGTGAAGATCAGCGTACGGGCAATCATCGTGACAGGAACGGACAGTCCGACCAGCCGCACGTGTTCAATCAGTTCCAGAATTTATTGACATCCAGCGTACGGGCACCAAACACGTGACCGTCTGGGCTACACACGTGTTCAAATAGGAACCCCGTTTCAACTGTACCCAAACAGCCCTGCACAAAATCGAGTTGCGTTGACCGCCATTTGGGGTACATAAAAAAATGCCGTAGCCTCCCTGTTTGATACAAGCAATACATTGTATTGCCTTCAAAATGGGCAATTTAAGCCGTCGATGACGAGTTAATATGACAGTATGTATCGCATCATGAGCGCCAGCTGGCGAGAATCCGAGAGGCGGTGGGAGACGCAACTTCGAATAGTTTCAGGGGTGGGATTCCGGTAAATTTGATTATCCCCTTTTCCTGAGTTGACTCGTCAAATCTGAAAACCCACCTGTAAAGCGCAACACGCGCCGGCCGGGTAACGTTCTGACCGTTTGTCGTTAATAAGCAAAATTGCCAGTATGATTTCCTGAATTACGAACCAACGTTCACTCCGTTTTCAGCTTGTCTTCCAAGCAGCGCGGTCGGAGAAGATGGAGATATTCCTGGTTAACGCACCCCAAATCCCCCCCCCGAAACTATGCGAAGAAAGGGTTGCCACCTTTTGCCGGTATTTGTTCGAAACGCCGCGTCGCGCGCTGTACCATCGCAAGAGAACGGGGGTCATGTGGGGCGCTTGGTTGTTGGATCTCCGCCAAGATCGGCCCGGAGAAGACGAGAAGCGCCTGCGATTATCATCTGTCGATCTTTTTCAGGCGCAGACCGTCGCATGGGCCAGTCTGGTCGCGTTTCCGGACCAATTGGCGTTTTCCGGACTGGGGTCTGACGACGTTCTGCGCAAGATGGTCCGGAAGTGCGACCAGACGGGCGATACCGACGAACAAAGGCTGGCGGACGACCATCGTAGCTGCTTTGCGGACCCTTTGAGCCAATCCTGGCGGAGATCCAACGACCAAGGGCCCCACGCGATACCCGGACTCCCGCGATGGTGCAGGGCGCGACGCGGCGTTCGAACAAATAAGACACCCCACCCCATTCATGTTTCGCGCAGATTTTTTGGTTTCAATTGGTTGAACAGTAAGCGGCAATGGGAATTTAGGCGGCCTAGGTTTTAGGCGCGTTAGGGTACAGGGTTTAGTAGGACGATGACGAGAAACCCGCTAGCTCGCGCGTGAAACAAAAAAACCCGCCTGCACAGCACACGCGCCGACACGGGCTTTGTCGGCGCCAGGCGGCCTTGCAAGGCGCTTCAGTGGCGACGCTGTTATACTGGACGCTGGAAATCGCCGCGGTGAACGGGTACGCCATCCACCAGCACGAGCGGGCAGCGGCAAACCCGGGCAAGCGGCTGCTGCGGCGTGACCGCTTCCGCTGGCAGGGGGCTTTGGTGGAGCAGCTCCTCGGCATCGAGACCCTCAGGGTGCAGACCAAGCGCGGGCGCGAGGCCCTGAAGAGCGTCGGGCAGGCGGCGGCTGACGGGTGCAAGGACACGCTGTTTCGTGACTATCACTGGCCGGTGGAGTGTAAGTCGGGGCGATGCGCGCATTGCGCACGTGAGCAGTAACCGAAACCAAAAATATTCTTTTGGGTGCAATCACCCGAAATGCTGGGTGAAATACCGCGGGGGCAGAGTGGGGCCCGTGTGTCTTCACATTAAGTGTTTCCAAGCGTACCAGGAGCATACATACGCTCACGTCCAAGCGGCGTCCAGACAACCCCAGACCAAGGCTCCGCGCCTTGCCGCCCCGCACTGACATTCTGTAAATTGATGTAAATTCTGTAACATGTGCAAAAGAAACACTTGCGCTCGGCCGCCGAACGCGCGACTTATATTTTATTCTGTACTCTCCGTTGGGTTTGTGATATGTTCCCACTGTCGCACGAAGCGTTTGGCCCAACACCCAGTGCGCAGTGTGAATTTTGGTGAATATGCCTTTCGGCGCCATATGGCGCCAAAATTGGCAGTGGCCAAAGGGATACTCTAACGCGCCTCAAATATAGAAAAGCAACCATTATTTTCGCAGATCACAAAAAGAATGCCCTGTGGGGTGATGTTCTAATTATTGGACGTTTGAGGCAAACCCGTTGTTTCCTGTTTTCTGCAGCCGCGCCGGCAGCCGCGAAGTGCTCACAGCGACGGAGACATACACACGAAGAAGATAGCGACGTCGAGCGCGCCATTTGACGGTGTGACGACGAAGTTACGCGCGCTCGAACATCGTTTTTCGAACCTGGCATCGAAACCACGATGTGGTTTAGTTTTTAGGCAAACCGAGGGCAAACTTCCTCAAGGGCTCGTCGGCACAGCCCGCGCCCTCCGACGACGTTAGATAGGTCGGGAATGGGTGGATCGTGGCCGGCGTGCGCTTTCCGCGCGCCGGTTTCGGAGCGCGGCATGGTGGTTCCAACGAGAGCATTTACAGTGTACCCTTGTAACACCATCTTTACACACGTGGTCGGCTAGCAATGACCCGAGGCCCTGTGGCTCCGTAAAATGCAGCGCCCCTGCGCTGATACGCCTCATGGATGATCCCTGCGCGATAATTAGGTGGAAGAGCCTCGCGCGCGACCTTTTGTACTTCAATTTGCCTTTTTCAATTTGCAAATTGAAGCATGTGTCGATGGCAAATGGGTCCTCCCTCCGTCGGCAGAGGCGGGAAGTCGGTTTTTCTTGGCTGGGTCACCCTAATATCGAAACGTGTTTCGCGCTGCCGCAGCGGGGGCACGTGTTTCCGAGGAATAAAACATCTACGGACCCGTTTGCCTACAAGTCCATATCTATCGGCAATCTCACATATTCAGAGGTCACTCATACTAGCCGCAGGCCCCTGTCGAATAGTGATTTCGGCTTGTCGAGATCGTCGCTTTTTCCTATGGGCAAAATCGGGGGGGGGGGCGCGGGGCGGGGGTGTCGAAAACCGACACCCCCGGACCGACCACTTTCCGTTCCGGCCGGACATTCGGACGACGAGTTACAACTCCCGGATCAGTTCCCCTTTTGACGGTTCACAACTCCCAACTCGAAACT
>Ga0307489_10002584_pt1 | contig 12095 bp, 10 predicted proteins | sample SB12metaG_FD_202247 | JGI IMG/M metagenome (GOLD analysis project Ga0307489, IMG submission 202247) | Sea-ice brine microbial communities from Beaufort Sea near Barrow, Alaska, United States - SB 1.2 | ecosystem: Environmental > Aquatic > Marine > Coastal | place: USA: Alaska | collected...
GTATGTATTTATTATCAATTTTTTTATCTTTTATAGGTTCAAGCTTTGCTGGATTGTTCGGTAAACATATAGGATCTTGGGGTTCCGCACGAATTACAACATCATGTCTTTTCTTGTCTTTCATAATCTCTTTATTATTATTTTACGAAGTCGCTTTATCAGGGTCACCCGTGTACTTAGTACTTATTAGCTGGATTGATACTGAAATCTTAAATGTTAACTGGGGTTTTATGTTTGACAGTTTAACTGTAGTAATGTTTTTAGTTGTGACATTTATTTCGTTCTTGGTTCATCTATATTCTATGGAGTATATGTCACATGACCCACATCTGACAAGATTTATGTCTTATTTGTCACTATTTACTTTTTTTATGCTCGTACTGGTTAGTGCCGATAACTTTGTACAAATGTTTGTTGGCTGGGAAGGTGTAGGGTTATGTTCTTACCTCTTAATCAACTTTTGGTTCACACGTATTCAAGCTAACAAAGCAGCCATTAAAGCTATGCTTATAAATAGGATCGGTGATTTCAGTTTGGTTATAGGCATATTAATACTTTATGTGAATTTTAAATCGGTAGACTACAGCAGTATAGCTGTTTTAATACCTTTTTTTAAAAACAAAAGCATTAACCTTTTCAATTTTGACGTGCATATGTTAAGCGCTGTTGGGTTATTTTTATTTATCGGAGCAGTCGGCAAATCAGCACAAATAGGCTTACATTCATGGTTGCCTGATGCTATGGAAGGACCGACCCCGGTGTCTGCTCTTATACACGCCGCTACTATGGTAACTGCAGGCGTTTTCATAATAGCTCGAACATCTTTTTTGTATGAGTATATTTTTGGGATTTTGGAAATTATAATAGTAGTAGGGGCACTAACCTCGTTTTTAGCGTCAAGCATTGGTTTAGTGCAAAACGACTTGAAACGTGTAATCGCGTACTCTACCTGTAGTCAGCTAGGGTATATGGTTTTTGCCTGTGGCCTATCAAACTATTCGGTTGGTATATTCCATTTAACAAATCATGCTTTTTTTAAAGCCTTGCTTTTTTTAAGTGCGGGATCGGTAATCCATTCTATTAATGATGAGCAGGATATGCGAAAAATGGGTGGTCTGAAAAATATGTTACCATTCACTTACGTAACAATGGCCTGTGGTTCTTTGGCTTTAATTGGTTTCCCATTTTTAACAGGTTTTTATTCAAAAGACTTAATTTTGGAAGCTGCCTATAGTAAGTATAGTCTGTCCGGGTATTTTAGTTACTTTTTAGGTACTACGGGGGCGTTCTTTACAGCTTTTTATTCCGCTAGGCTAATTTCTTTAACATTTTTAGTGAGACCCAACGGTTATAAAAAAATAATAAGCTATTCAATGGATTCTGGTTTTATCATCAAGTTTGTACTAGGCCTATTAGCTATTCCGAGCGTTTTTATTGGTTATTATAGTAAAGATATGCTTGTAGGGGTGGGTACCAGTTTTTTTGGCAATGCTGTTTATACTAACCCAAGTTTGTTTAATGCATTCGACGCGGAGTTTATACCCCTGTTTTATAAGGTTTTACCCATTAATTGCAGTCTGTTAGGCTTTATTTCAGCACTCTACGTATACTCTTTTTTGTCAGAAATTTTGTTTTTTATGAAATCTTTAAAGTTATTTCAAAAAATATACGTTTTTTTAAATAAAAAATGGTTTTTTGATAAAATTTACAACGAATACTTTAGCCAATTTTTTTTTAAGTTTGGTTATACAATTAGTTATAAATTCATTGATCGGGGGGTCTTTGAACTTTTAGGGCCCACCGGACTGTCGTTCGGAACATTGCGTTTAGGTTCTATTTTGCATAAATCACAAACGAATTCTCTGTACCATATAACATTAACTGTAATTTTTGCGATTACTTTACTATTTTTTGTGGAATCATTCAGACAAATTTTCACACAAAGTGAGCTTTTTTTAAATCGATTAAACGAATACTCTAGCAGCTTGAGCTATATTTTTTGTGCTGTAACAGACATTTTGGGTTTTGACTTGTTACTTATTAATTTTATCGCAGTTATTTTATTGGTTAAAAACGAACAATCTAAAAACTAATTGTTTACTATATTGTGCAGAATAATATTTTTAAAATTGTTGATAGTTTACCTAATGTAAAGACTGAGTTTTATCAAATACAATATGGATTTTTCGCAACAAACTATATATTCAAAGACTTACTGTACGTTTTAAAAAATCATTTTAAATACTATTTTAAAGTACTCACCTATATTTCAGGGTTAGATTACCCTGAAAATTTAAATAGGTTTAAATTGGTTTACGACTTTTTAAGTATTAAATACAATAATCGATTAAGGGTCAAGATTTCGGTGGATGAAACTATTCCCGTAAAATCGATTTCGTATGTTTTTATAGGCTCAGTTTGGTGGGAATGCGAGGCTTGGGATATGTTCGGTATAATATTTTCACGCCAAAAAATAATCGTAAGACTACTAACAGACTATGGTTTTTACGGGTATCCTTTAAGAAAAGATTTCCCGTTATCCGGTTTTTTAGAATCCAAGTATAACTTATTAAAAGACAAGATTTGTTATGATAAACTTGAGTTGGCGCAAAGTTACAGACTGTTTCGCCAAAGCTCACCTTGGCTAAAATAAAGCTTAAAATTATGGCAAAATTCAATATTAAATTGCTAACGAAAACTCATTATAAAACAGATCACAGTTATCATTTAGTGGATCCAAGTCCTTGGCCGATTTTCGGGGCATTCGGCGGTTTTTGTTTAACTATAGGTGGTGTTATGTATATGCACAGGTATGGGGGCGGGTTACGCCTAGTCTCTACAGGTTTTTTTATAATACTCTATACAATGTATGTTTGGTGGCGTGATATTATAAGAGAGGCTACCTTTGAGGATTGCCATAACGTTACTGTCCAAAAAGGATTAAGGCTAGGTATGATTCTATTTATTGTTTCTGAAATTATGTTTTTTTTTGCGTTTTTTTGGGCTTTTTTTCACTCAAGCATTGCCCCAGTACATAGTATTGGTGGAGTATGGCCCCCAAAAGCCATAACATTAATAAGTACTTATACAATTCCTTTAACGAACACGTTTTTTTTACTGTCTTCCGGCGCAACCGTAAGCTGGGCTCACCATGCGATTTTAGGGAGATACAAGCAGCAAACGATAGTTGGTTTAGTTCTTACTCTTATTTTGGCCGTTTGGTTTACAAAATTACAAATGTTTGAGTATGTTAACGCCCCTTTCTCGATAAGCGACGGTATTTACGGTTCTTGCTTTTTTTTGGCTACAGGTTTTCACGGTTTCCACGTAGTCATAGGTACTATAGCCATACTAGTCTCTTTAGCCCGTGTGGTGCTAAATCACTTCACGAACAAGCACCACTTCGGTTTAGAGGCAGCTATCTGGTATTGGCACTTTGTAGATGTTGTTTGGTTATTTCTATTTATTAATGTTTATTGGTGGAGTAATAAATAAATAAAAAATGGCACAAACATGCTTGTTTACTATGAAATCTAAGAATAAAAAGTCAATATATAACTTTTTAAATTTTTTTAAAAGCGTAACAAAAAAAAAAACGAAAAGTAGGATACAAAAAAAAAGGTTACAAAAAAAAAAATACAAAAGAATAACCTTACTAAAATCTCCCCATGTCCATAAATCAGCTCAGACTCAATTCGAATCTAGGATTTATAAAAAACAAATATTAATAGTTTTATTTGGCACATCGGACTTTTTAATAATGGCAAAAAGCCTGTTGAATTGGTCGTTTTACGATATAAAAATTACGATTAACTTTTTTTTTAAAGGGCGGAGACAAAAACTCTACTTTTTAAGCTTGGCTGACTTTTATTTTAAACAAAAAAAAAATTATTCGAATAACTTCATTTATCAAAGCAACAGAGGTCCCCTTTGGCATGTAAAGAAATTTAAAACGTACCAATTTATTAGTTTATTGCGAGTTGCGGGGGCAGTTCTCAAAGTTTAAATAGCTCAGTTTGGTAGAGCAAAGGATTGAAAATCCTTGTGTCAACAGTTCGAACCTGTTTTTAGATAAAATGGAGAACTATTTATTTGACATGCTTTCTAAAATAAAAAACGCCCAACTAGCTAGAAAAACCGTAGTTTTTCAGAAAAAAAATAAAATCAGTGAAAACTTTTTAAAATTACTTTGGAATGAAGGTTTTATTTTAGGATACACACAAAAAAGTCATGAATTAAAGATTTTCTTAAAATACGCTGTCAATAAGCCAGTGATACACTCTATAAAAGTTGTTTCAAAACCAAGTCGTAGGATTTTTTATTCTATCAAACAAATATGGAAAATTAACTCAAGCAAATCTTTTATTGTTTTATCAACAAGCCGAGGCTTAAAGTCTTTACTTGATTGTAAAAAAAATAATATCGGCGGGGAATTGATCGTAATCGTAAATTAAAAATGCTAAAAACTGAAAAATGCTCTGTAAAAATACCTAAAGACGTTTTCGTAGCTTACCTAAAAAAAAAGAATTTACTAATCTTTAAGGCCGGTAAGAACTTAAGATTTTTAGCCACTCCTCCAAAATTGAATTTTATAACTTTCAAAAATAAAATTTTAATATGTATAAGCTTTTGTAAAATACCTAATGACAACAAAAAAAAACTAATGAAAAAAAAAAAAACAGTTGCTTCCCTAATAAACAAACTCTTAATCGAAATTAAGGTGAAGCTTTATGGTAGATTAAAACTGGTCGGTATTGGTTATAAAGTCTTTAAAACTAACTACAAACGAATTTTAATGTTTAAACTGGGCTATAGTCACCCACTTTATTTTAAACTTGATTTTGATAACTGTATTGTAAAATCGGTTAAATTATTTATTGTAGGGAATTCTTATGAAAACTTAATGAAAATTTCCGCGTTAATAAAAATGCTGCGGTTGCCAGAGCCTTATAATGGTAAAGGTATTTTATATGACTTTGAAAAAATTAAAATTAAAGTCGGTAAAAAAGTTTAGGTTATGAAAATAATAAAGGCTATAAAGTCAAACAAAGTTTTTAACTTAAAACTTATAAAAAATAAAATGTATCAATCTCAAATTAATACGAATTTTAACGAGATAAAATTAAAATTAAAAAAAATTTTAAAAGTTATATTTAAATTCTTTTTATTTAATAAAAAAGTACTTTTTTTGGGCGTAAATAGTAAGTTAAACGACTTTGTTTTGAGATTAATAAAAAATACTAGACACACGTACGTGCCTAATAACGTATTGTTTAAGGGAATTTTGACTAACACAAATCTAGTTTTAAAATCTTTGGTTTTATATAAAGGTTTGGGCGAATTTACTAAACCTTTATTTAATTTAAAACTAAAACCCGATTTAGTCATACTTATGCACGATCAACCACAAAATGATCGCGAATTGTTCAGTTTGAAAGTTCCTACAATCTCTCTTTTAAATTTCAATAAATTTTATGACTATAAACCAGGGTTGTCAGACAACAAGCTCAATCTTTATTTATCATACTATTTGGTGAGTATTCTAAAAAAAAGGTCTGAAATGTTAAAGATTAAACGAATAAGCTTAAAAACTCAAGTTCAGAAATTGATTTTTGAGAACCGGAAATACAAAAAAGAGTACTCTTCTGCGAATAAAGGCTCGAAGAATAAAACCCAACAAAAAAAGGCAATAAAAAAGTTTTTATACTATTTTTAACCAGAATATGTCCGGTAAGTGTAAAAAAGTCCGATTTAAGCCGTTGTTCAAACAATTGGTTAAACTAAGAATCAATGCCCTACATAATTTTAAAGTTTTAAAATTTAAAAAAAACAAATGGAAAAGCTTTTTAACTTTTTTCAAGAATCAGTTGAAGACAACCAAGTATAAAAAGTATAAAATTATAGATCAGGATAAGCACTTGATAAATAAAAAAAATAAATACGAGCTAAACTTCAAGAACTTGCACTTTAAAAAACTATTTATATATTCAAAAGTATCGAATCTATTTTTTGGGAAGCTTTCAAAAAATTATTATAAGACTTTAATTAATAAAACAAAGCATAGAATAAAAATCCAAAAAACAATTAAAGACAAAAAAAAGTTTTTTATTGGTTTTTTAGAAAGTCGTCTCGACTTTATTTTACTACGCTCGAAATTTTGCCCTACTATAAGATCAGCAAGACAATGCATTTCCCATGGTCATGTTGATGTAAACACCAAAACTGTTAAGAGCAAATCTTTCAGGACCAAGTCTGGCGATTTGATTTGTTTGAAATACGCTGGTACAACTATGAGTAATTCATACAAAAAAAACTTAGCGTACTCAACAACCTGGCCGTTATCCCCTGACCATCTTATTGTCAATTACAAAACAATGGAAATTATTGTTTTAGGCAGTATTGTGAAAGAAACTTCCACAGTTTTTTACTACCCTTTTTATTTAAAATTACACCAAAGTTTAAGTAATCTATAATAAAAATATTTATGGTTTCAAATACTAAAAAGTTTAATCGTAAAATGAAACATTTTACAATAAATTTCGGGCCTCAACACCCTGCCGCTCACGGTGTTTTAAGGCTTTTGCTAGAATTATCCGGAGAAACTGTGATCCGAGCCAGCCCGCACATAGGTCTTTTGCACAGGGGTACAGAAAAACTGATAGAATACAAAAACTACCTACAAGCCTTGCCTTATTTAGATAGGTTAGACTATGTTTCTATGTTATCACAAGAGCACTCCTATTGCCTGGCTGTCGAGAACTTAATGAATTGCAAAATACCTAAACGAGCCCAGTATATACGGGTATTATATTCCGAAATAACTCGTATCTTAAATCATTTATTGGCTGTTGGCTGCCATGCAATGGACGTTGGTGCAATGACTCCTATGCTATGGGCATTCGAAGAGAGAGAAAAGCTTATGGAATTCTATGAGCGGGTATCTGGGGCCCGTATGCATGCTGCCTATTTTAGACCAGGAGGGGTACATTTTGATTTGCCAATCGGCTTGCTTTCGGACATATTCTTATTTGTAAACCAGTTCAAAGTGAAATTGCTCGAAATTGAGGAAATGCTAAATGACAACAGAATTTGGAAACAAAGATTAGTTGATGTTGGTGTAGTCAGTTCTAAGCAAGCTCAGGATTGGGGCTTTAGTGGAGTTATGCTAAGGGGGTCCGGGATATGCTGGGATCTTAGAAAAAGTCAACCTTATGAAGTGTACGATAAATTACAGTTTGATATCCCAGTAGGGAGAAATGGTGACTGTTATGACAGGTACTGGGTTAGGGTATTGGAAATGAAGCAATCTTTAAGTATTATTCTTCAATGTTTGGAAGAAATGCCGTTTGGGTTAATTAAAACAGACAATTCTAAAATTGCTGCCCCAATGAAAAGTGAGATAAAAAAATCGATGGAGGCTTTAATCCACCATTTTAAAATTTATACAAGCAGCTTTGCAGTTCCATCAAAAGAAACGTACATAGGAACAGAAGCACCTAAAGGAGAATTCGGTATATACTTGGTATCAAACAATACAAATAAGCCTTACAGATGCAAAATAAAAGCCCCGGGTTTTGCTCATCTACAGGCATTGAATTTAATGTCTAAAGGGAGCATGTTAGCTGACGTTGTTACGATTATTGGTACTCAAGACATTGTTTTTGGCGAAATTGATAGATAGTTATTTCTATTGTAGCTCAGTGGTAAGAGCAGTCGGCTGTTAACCAATTTGTCGTTGGTTCAAATCCAACTAATAGAGTCGGGTAAACAAATCTGTATATTATGATAAATAATTTAATTTATCTAATACTAAGTTTAAAATTTTTTTGGTTTGGTGAAGTTGCAGAAAATTGGCAAAAGATTTTTCAAGAACCAGCTACAACTGAGATGGACGGTATTTATTTGTTTAATTGTCATTTATTGTTTGTAATAATTAGTATTGTTTTATTAGTGTGGTGGTTGCTGTATTTAATTTGTGATAATTTTTTAGATAACTCAAATTACTTAGTTTCCAACTTTACCCACGCTAGTAACATTGAAATTATTTGGACTACAATACCAGCTTTGATTTTATTGAGTTTAGCTTCTCCGTCATTTTCTTTACTATATAGTTTAGACGAGATTACTAACCCGGAAGTAACTTTAAAAATTTTCGGGCACCAATGGTACTGGAGTTATGAGATGTCAGATTATCAAATATGCTCTAATAATAATAAGAATTTGAAATTCAGTTGTTACTTACTAACAAATGACTTTTTAAAAGATTACAGTAACTTAGGTTTTTTTAGACTTTTAGAGACAAACAAACGAATATTTTTACCTACAAATATTCATATTAGGTTGCTAGTTACGGCAGTAGATGTACTACACAGCTGGACTATACCCTCTTTCGGTATAAAGGTTGACGCATGTCCGGGACGTTTGAACCAAGCAAACTTGTTTATAAAAAGATTCGGGGTTTTTTTTGGGCAATGTAGCGAAATTTGCGGGGTTAATCACGGATTTATGCCGATCGTTGCGGTAGCATGCTCTTCTTCAAGTTACTATAATATTATTTACGAGTCAACTTTATAATTACAGTTTTAACAATATGAATATAGAAAAAAATATCTATGAAAGTATATACGGTTTTATGGTTCGTTGGTTATTTTCTACCAACCATAAAGATATTGGTACATTGTATTTGATTTTTGCAGCGGTGTCTGGAGTTGCAGGAACTGCCCTATCATTTTACATAAGAATGTTACTAGCGTACCCAAACTCGAATTTTTTAGAATACAATCACCATTTTTACAATGTTATAGTTACAGGGCACGCATTCTTAATGATCTTCTTTTTAGTTATGCCTGCCTTGATTGGAGGTTTTGGTAATTGGTTTGTGCCTTTAATGATTGGTGCACCAGATATGGCGTTTCCTCGAATGAACAATATTAGCTTTTGGTTGTTACCCCCCTCGCTGGTTTTGTTAATAGGTTCCGTTCTCTGCGAAGCTGGGGCAGGTACAGGTTGGACCGTTTACCCCCCACTTTCAACTATTAAAGGTCATTCCGGCGGTTCAGTGGACTTGGCTATTTTTAGCCTACATCTTTCCGGAGCTGCATCAATTTTGGGTGCCATAAATTTTATCTGTACTATTACTAATATGAGATCTAAAAGCTTACCATTCAACAAACTACCTCTATTTGTCTGGTCAATTTTTATAACAGCTTTTTTACTAGTGTTATCGCTTCCTGTTTTTGCTGGAGCTTTAACTATGCTGATTACCGATCGTAATTTCAATACAACTTTTTTTGATCCCTCAGGCGGGGGCGATCCGGTGCTTTACCAGCACCTGTTCTGGTTCTTCGGACACCCTGAAGTTTATATTTTGATTTTACCAGGGTTTGGTATCATTAGCCATATTATAGCCACAGCAGCGGACAAACCTGTGTTTGGTTACTTGGGTATGATTTACGCTATGGTCTCTATAGGAGTACTAGGATTTATTGTTTGGGCACATCACATGTACACCGTAGGGCTTGACATAGATACCCGTGCTTATTTTACAGCAGCTACTATGATTATAGCAATACCAACAGGTATTAAAGTTTTTTCTTGGTTAGCTACCCTATGGGGAGGTTCCATCGAATTAAAAACTCCGACCTTATTCGCTTTGGGGTTTATCTTTTTATTTACTGTGGGCGGCGTAACAGGTGTTGTTTTAGCTAATTCCGGTATCGATATTGTATTGCATGATACTTACTACGTGACCGCGCATTTTCATTACGTTTTATCTATGGGAGCGGTTTTTTCTATCTTTGGTGGTTTATATTACTGGTTCGAAACCATTACAGGTGTTAAATATTCCGATTTTTTAGGTCGATTGCATTTTTATTTGTTTTTTTTTGGCGTAAATATAACATTTTTTCCGATGCATTACTTAGGAGTTGCAGGTATGCCTAGAAGGATACCAGATTACCCAGATGCTTATTTCATATTCAACTGGATTTCAAGTTGTGGTGCTTTAGTTTCTTTGATATCGTTAATAGTTTTTTTTTTACTGATTCTTGATGCGTTCATTAACAACGAAAAAAATTCATAAGATCTTACTTAAGGCAAACATAACTCAACTGGTTAGAGTGTTAAATTGTGGTTTTAAAAGTTATAGGTTCGAGCCCTATTGTTTACCAAAATCGAAGTAATATGAATGCATTAAAAGGATACCTAAACATCAAAAAATTCTTGGACGTTTAACGACGAAATACATTTGTGAGTAAAATAAGTTTGCTTAGAACTTATGTTATCCAAAAGTTAAAAAACCAATTTCAAAATTGAAATTTATTTTTAAATATTTAAATTAGTGAATTGAATCATCTTAGTAACTAATTTATAAAATCAATCGAGAATCTGTGATAGTGGCGAATTTAAACAGTTTTAAACAATAACAATCATTTCAATTTTAATTCAATTGCCAGAGAAGGAAAGCCCTGTAAGAATTGAAATTTTTGTTTGATACATAAAGTACAATGATACCTTTTATTGGAAAATTGGGGAACTACCCTCAAAGTTAAAATTTTTGATGCTTGATAGCGAATAAGTACTGTGAAGGAATGGTGAAATTTTTTTTTCGAAATTGAAAATTGAATTTTAATGCAAACAATCTGTTGAAGCTTATAAAAGTAACAACTTACCTTTTGTATAATGGGTCAACAAGTTTATTTTAGTAGCGAGCTTAAGTAATTATTGCGTAGGCGAAAAAAAATTAAGTTTTAAAATGCTAAAAGTTTCTAAAATAAAACCCGAAACTAAGTGATCTAACCATGAACAGATTGAAATAAAATTTTGGTTTTATGGAGGATCGAACTCGTGTATGTAGCAAAATACTGAGATGATTTGTGGTTAGGAGTGAAAGGCTAATCAAACTTAGATATAGCTGGTTTTCTGCGAAATCTATTTGAGTAGAGCGTTAATTTTTATGACTAGGGGTAGAGCACTTGATAAACGATGGGAATCAAAATTTTACTGAATTTATTAAAACTTCGAATACTAGTTTTTAAAACTTTAGCAGTCAGACTATAAGTGCTAAGATTTATAGGTCAAAAGGGATACAGCCCAGATTAATAATTAAGGTTTGTAAAAACAGTTAAGTGGAAAAAATAAAAAAATATCTAGACAATTTGTAGGTTAGCTTAGAAGCTGTTATCCTTTAAAGAGTGCGTAATAGCTCACTAATATAGTATTTTTTTATTTAAAATTTATTGAGCTAAAATTGTTTACCGAAATTTTAAATTTAAACTTTTTAAATGGTAGCAGAACGTTCTGTAAATTTATGATGATTTATGCTTACATAAATTTGAAAAATCAGAAGTGCCAATGTTGACATGAGTAGCGTGAAATAATGTGTGAAACATTATCACTTTAAGTTCAAGGTTTCCAAAAAAATGTAATGATTTTTGGTTAAGTTAATCGGTCTTTAAGAAAATAACGAAAGTTTTATTTCGATAAGTGAAAAATCATATTTTTTATTGCTATTTAAGTGACAAAACATGAATATTATTTTTATTTTTTGGTTTAAATAAAAGTTTTATAGTGTTTTCAAGAAATAGCTAAATTTTATGAACCGTACTAAAACCAACACAGGTGAACAAATTTAGTAAATTAAAGTGTTAGGGTAAATTATATTGAAGGAACTCGGCAAAATGACTCCGTAACTTTGGGATAAGGAGTAACTTATTAAGGGCAACCTTAATAAGTTGTCACAAAATCGAGAACAGCGACTGTTTAATAAAAACACAGGTCTTTGCAAATTTGTAAAAAGAAGTATAAAGGCTGACGCCTGCCCAGTGCCGCAAGATTAAAAAATAAAAGTCTAGGTTTTTATTATAATTCCCGGTAAACGGCGGCCGTAACTCTGACGGTCCTAAGGTAGCGAAATTCCTTGACATTTAATTGGTGTCCTGCATGAATGGCGTAACGACTGTTTTACTGTCTCCAGTATAAACCTTGTGAAATTGAAGTTTCCGTGAAGATGCGGAATTACTTATGGCTAGACGGAAAGACCCTGTGCACCTTTACTATATTTATATATCGTGTTAAAAATTTTTTTGTGAAGTATA
>Ga0307489_10002585_pt1 | contig 12092 bp, 7 predicted proteins | sample SB12metaG_FD_202247 | JGI IMG/M metagenome (GOLD analysis project Ga0307489, IMG submission 202247) | Sea-ice brine microbial communities from Beaufort Sea near Barrow, Alaska, United States - SB 1.2 | ecosystem: Environmental > Aquatic > Marine > Coastal | place: USA: Alaska | collected 2017-05-06
AAAAAGTTAAAAATAAGAGAAAAGAGAAAAGAGAAAAGGAAAAAGGAAAAAGAGGAGGTGAAGAGGTGAGGAGGTGAGCTGGTGAAGTGGTGAGGATGAAATACAAGAGTCCCCTCGAGGGGGGGGTAATATAGGAACTCGAGTCAAAGAGGTCACCAGTCCACCAGCCTCCCACTCCACCCACTATAAGCCCCCACTAATCCCCCACTGATCTCAATCAAATCCCCCACTTATCTCAATCAAATTCATCAATGGATACACAAGAGACACGAATGGATCCACAAGACGTTAGATATTCATTTAATCAGATGGTTTTTATTTTATGCCACGTAATATGGGTTGTTGAATTGTAACTTTAAGTTACCACCTGAACTATACCAATAATGAATAGGCATGTTGGTCGAAGTAGGAAAATCTGATGTATTTGTGCCTGTATTATCAGGACCCCATTGGACTGGTTGACTAGTACCAATATCATAGAACTTACCATCACCAGGGTTATATTCAATATCCCATTGGTCACTATCATCATACCTAGCTGTAGAACCCTTATCAACCAAACCATATAAATATAGGCCACCAGTAGTTCCGAAATAGTAATAATCAAAACTATTCTCCCAACCCCCACCAGTCGCTACTATTCTCTCGACGGGATCAGGAGGTGGGGGCGGAGCCACATAATACGGATTGTCGAATTGAAACCTTAAGCCGCCATTATCATCATACCAATATTGAGTTTCAAGGTTCGCTGCAGTCGGAAGGTCTGATAGATTCGTCCCAGTATCATCAATACCCCATCGGGAGGGGGGGCTAGAACCCTGCTTGTTCTCAATAACCCCCCTGCCTTGCACCAGCACTAGCGCCGCCTGCGCGTCGGCCATGTCACCCTGAGCCTTAACGAGCGCCTGCACGCAGGGGCTGCCACTCGTCCACTTCCCAGGTCAACCTAAGTCATTTTTTTACTGAAACCCTGCAACGGACAGGCATGTCCCAATAAAATCACTCATAGCGAGACGAAATGTGGTCGATTTTGAGCGCCTGCCCGCGACATGCCCTCTACCTTGGTGTCCGCCGCTGCTGCCTCCCGTCAGGGGCGCACACTCGTCCACTTTCCGGCATGACGTGAGCACTTTTTGCGGGATTCAAAGGGGTAGCAAGGGGGAACCAAGAGGGAAGCAAGGGGGAATCAAATTGGTATCAAGGGGCTATTAAGGCGGTATCAAGGGCGTGTCAAGGTGTCATCATGGGGGTATCAAGGGGTATCAAGGGGGCATCAAGGGGGTATTAAGGGGTTATCAAAATAGGTACGTTAGATGATTTCAGTGACAAAGACGGCTCAGGTTGAGGTGAGAAGAGGTGAGAAGTGGACGAACATAAGCACCTGCCTCCCATTTGACTTGTTGCTCCGTATCGCGCAGCTCCTCGAGCCCCGCCTGTTCCCCCGCCGCGTCTGCCTCCTGACACGGGCTAACACTGGTCCACTGTCCAGCTCAACGTAAGCAATTTTTTATCGATACATTGGCCAGTTGGGAGGTTCCATCGACCAAAACGGCTCAGATTGAGCTGAGATGTGGACGAGTGGAAGCCCCCGCCTCCAGCTTCCACAGATTGATGCGCTGCAGCATGATAGACATGCCGTCGTCCCATGCTCGAGCAGAGTCGCCGAGTAATTGGGCCAGGTGAGTGCCGCTCGCCACGTCATAAGATATCGTGTAGCTCCAGAATAGGCCGATGTCGGTATATCGCCTGGGTAAAGTGCCCATACAGAGTTGCGGGCAAAGCGTCAGCGCTACGCGCGGGAAAGCGGGCGCCAGGTTGATTGCCCACACAGTATGGCGGGCAATGCGTCAGCGCTCGGCGCGGGAAGCGATATACCGAAAGCGGCCCATTGTAGTTTTTATGGCGGGTGGATGACGTGGCGAGCACTGATCATTGGGTACTCGTCCCCACCATGCTTGTCGAACTAAGTTAGTGCTGGCGATGGGGGGGGGTAAACTAAGCTAGTATAAGCTAGTTTAGGGGTAGTGATTAGTTAGTATTGGCGACCACAGTGGGTTAGTCAAATAGGGGGTTTAAAATAGGCTAGTTTAAGCAAGTTTAGGGGCAAGTGCTTAGTAGACTAGTTTAGGGGCGGCAGGTATAGTCCCCACCGTCTGGAGACGCGGCGTCGGCGCGGCTTGTGCGTGGCGTGGGCGGCGGCTTCTTTCCCTTCCCATCGGGATACTTCCTCGCTGATTCTGGGTCCCCGTGGCCAGGGGCTTACACTCGTTCACTTCTCAGCTCAACCTGAGCCGTTCCTGCCACAAAAACACCGTCTGACACCCCCTGACATCCCCTAATCACTCCCTAAACATCCCCTCAAACGCATCCCCTATCCCACGAAAAGCGCCTAAGTTGAGCTGAAAAGTGGACGAGTGTAAGCCCTTGCCCGTGGCAGATGACGCACAGATCCTGTGCGGTGCCCGGTTCGCTCGCGCGTCCCCCGAGCTTCCCCCGACTGACTGACTTCCTGGCGTTGAAACCAGCTCTGGATGCTTGCAGCGTGAGCTTGGTACACTCCACTTTGATTCGAGCGGCGAGCTCGGAATACGACACTCCGTCGCCTTTGCACCTAAATGTAGTGGTGCAAGTTACATTGACAAGCAACATCTGAATGCAGTTTGTCATACGTTAGTTGCGAGCGCTGAAAGCAGGCGCTTTCAACATGGGGTTTCACCGGTTTCAACTGCACCACCCCGCCTGAAGAGCGTGGCCGCAAAGCGCTCCTGCTCGCGCTGCATGGAGCCCTCCAACAAATCGCACGCGTTGTCTGTGCTGTCCCGCGCGCAGGGGCTTACACTCGTCCAATTCGGATTACCCTGCGCATTTTTTGTGAGATACGTTGGGCTGCAGTGTGTTCATAGCCAAACATTAGCACGTTTCGTAGAATACACTGGGAGGTTCAGTGTTTTAGAGACACAGGCGGCTCATCTTGAGCTGAGAAGTGGACGATTGGAGCCCCCCTGCCCGCGCGAGGTTCAGGTGCCGCTCCAGCTCAGTCTTCTGTTGGATCGTGGCTTGCTTCGCAGCGGCGAGCGCGCTCTCCACCTCCTCCTGCGCCTGTTTCATTCGCGCTTCCTTATCCTTCGCATCCGTGCAGGAGGGTAATAGGCCGATTTCGGTATATCGCCTGGATGGAATGCCCATACAGAGTTGCGTGCAAAGCGTCAGCGCTTCGCGCGGGAAAGCGGGCGTCAGGTTGAATGCCCATACAGAGTTGCGGGCAAAGCGTCAGCGCTAGGCGCGGGAAGCGATATACCGAAATCGGCCTATTGAGAACAAGTACTCGAACAACGGTGAATCGACAAACGGAGTCCGCACATATGTATGAGCATTCACACTGAAGGTGAGCCATGCTCCGATGTCAGTCGAGTGCTTGTTGTCAATGACCCCCCTGCCTTGAGGTCCAGGAGCGCCTCGTCGCGCAGCTTCCTTGCCTCGGCCAGCGACCAGGGACTTACACTCATCCACTTCTCAGCTCAACGTAAGCAGTTTCTGCGGAATACGTGGGTCGGTTTAGAGACAGAAACGGGTCAGGATGAGCTGAGAAGTTGACAAGTGTAAGCCCCTGCCAGCGCCGCGTGCTGCGCTCTGAGGCGTGAGCTCGAGTTAACCCCCGCGCCGGTGCCGGTGCTTGAGACCCGCTCGACGTGTGAGTGCCGCCCGCTCGAGCTGGAGTCTCGACCCGCCACGCCTTGCCTTCTGCCAGGGGCTTACACTCGTCGACCTTTAGGCTTGACATGAGCGTTTTTTGCGGGATATGTCGCCTCGCTTCTTTAAATGTAGTGCCAAAAACGGCTCAGGTTGAGCTTAAGTGGATGAGTTCAAGTCCATGCCTCCTGCGGATGTCGTGTAGAGCGGACTGGTGCCTCCTGTTCTCGTCTTGCATCAGCACCTGCTCCTGCTCGTTTCTCCGCTGCAAGTCTGCCGCCTCCTCTTTCAACTCCGTCAGCCGCGCGGCGAGCTCGCCTGCCTGCACTTCTCCGCGCCCTTTCGCCGCGCAGGAGGGTCATTGAGAACAAGCACTCGACCGAAATCAGAGCACGGCTTATCTGGGGTAAGAATGCTCATACAAATGCGCAGAGGATGAGTTCGTCGATTGAACGTCAGTCGAGTGATGGTTATCAATAGGCCCCCTGCCGCCTTTTCTTCGGCGATCTCGGCAATGAGCTGCGCCCGAAGTTCCATCTTGATATGCTTGACGAGCTCGCGGCTTGTCTTCTTGGTCTCCTCAGCTTAGGGACTGACAGATATTGCTGCCACGTCATAGGATATTTCTGCCACGTCATACGATATTGCTGCCACGTCATAGGATACTGTTTGACTCAAGAAATGAGGGTCCAAAGTCCATTGGATGACGTGCAGATTGATTGAAATGGCGGAGGGGGTTGGTCAATGCTCACCATATGAGGCGCCTTGGGGCTCGATGAAATTTGGTGAAAAAGTAAATGACGTGGCAGGCAATGTCTGTTGGCCCTGCCTCGGCTTCGAGATCCGCCGCGGCCTTCTCCGCGCGCAGCTCCGCCGTCCGTGCCTGTTCGGATTCCGTCCATTCCTTGAGCCGGTTCACCTCCTGGCAGGGGCTTACACTCGTCTGGTTCCCAGCTTGACGTGAGCACTTTTTGGCTTGACTGGAGCACTTTTTCGCAGGACGTGAGCACGTTTTGAGGGACGCGTGGATGGTTTTAGTGCGTTTCAGTGACGAGAACGACTCAGGTTGAGGTGAGAAGTGGACGAGTGTGAGCCCCTGCCTCCTGCGACGCCGCCTCCGTCCTCTCCGCCAGCTCACCCCGCTCGCGCTCCACCTGCCAAGGCCCTACACTCCTCCACTTCTCGGCTCGACGTGAGCACAGTTTGTGGCATACGTTCATACCCGTCGATAGTAAACTACACCACTCACCATAGTCTGAAGTTCACCAGTAAGTTACCCCCCCCTCTCTTTTGGGCCCACTCTTTTCAAGCGTTACACCACTCTAAACCACGGAAATTTAGACCCCACTCCACCAAAACTAGCCTAGCTTGACAAGTATGTACATTGGGTGGTGTGTGAGTGTAAGTCACAAAGATGGCTCTGTTTGAGCTGAGAGGTGGACGAGTGGAAGCCCCTGCCAGCTGTTTGATACGCGCCTCCGCCTCGGCCGCTGCGCGCATCTCATCCTCCAGCGCCTTCACGCGCCGTTCCTTTGCCAATGCCTCGCCGCGCGCTCGCGCCTTTGCCGCCGCCTCCGCCTCGTCCGCCGCCGGGCAAGACGGTCATACAGGCACGAGATTCGAGCATGACTTAGTTTACCTTCAGGGTGAATGGGCACGAGGGTCATTAAACTCAGTGTCGACGTGACGCGTTACGCTGATTTCCTCGGAATCGAGGGTCTGTTTACTCAAGGATCGCGTCCCAGTCGAACCTTCGGCGATTCAGTGGGTGGGTTATTCGAAAAGGACAATTCTGATTGGTCGAACGGACAACGATACCACAACTCCAATACCAGACACGACATTGAGTTTAAGAGCAAGCACTCGACCGACATCGCAGCACGGCTGGCTCTGATCTTGAGATTTTCATTTCGACGCGCCGAGGTGGAGGAGGTGCAATGTCGGTGGAGTGCCTGTTCTCAATAAGCCCCACGCAGGAGGAGCAGGAGGAGCAGGAAATTCAATGTCGGTCAAGTGCTTATTATTAAAAAAAAACCTGCCACTGTCGCTGCTGCTCGTGCGTCGCTCACCTGCCTCGTCAGCGAGCGCTGTAACGCCTGGAGCCAGGGGCCTACACTCGTCCACTTCTAAGCTCAACCTGAGCGCTTTTTGTCGCTGACGCTCCATGAAATCACCCAACATCTCACGCCAAAAGCGCTTCCGATGAGCTGAAAAGTGGACGAGTGTAAGATCCTGCCTGGAGCCCTTCCTCCTCGCGTGTGATTTCAAAATCCGTCGATTAGAGACTGATGGATACTGCTCGCCACGTCATCAATCGAAATTCAAAACACCGTTTCTTCAGTGAAAGGGTATCCTATGATGTGGCGAGCGAAGTCTGCCAGGCGCGTTGCTCGCCACGTCATCAAACGCATTTGAACCCTAGATTCTTGAGTCAAAGGGCATCCTATAACGTGGCAAGAGCAATGTACGTCAGTCCCTACCGGCAGATGCTCGCTCAGCGCTGGGGGAGCTAGCGACGAAGACATCCACCCGTTATTTAGCGGCGCAAGTTGAAATAGTAAGCACAAATTTGAAGCGCTTCATCATTTGTGAGCGTCAAGCGCTGAATCCAGCCAATTTTTACACGGCGTACAACTGGTTTCGACTTTCGCCGCCGTACCTTGAGCGGTGACCGCAACCGGGACGTCCTCCTTGTCACTGTCGTCCTCTATCTTTGCCTCCAGTCGGCTGCGGAATATCTGGGCGGACGTCGGCGGTGCTCCCGACGCAGCTCTGTCCCCCCCGGGTTTAGCGCTCGCGGACCGCGTGCCGCCGCCGCTCGGGCGCGGTGATGCGCTGGTCGCTTGACGGGCGCTGCCCGGCCGTGCAGGAGGGTCATTGAGAACAACGGCTCGACCGACGTTGAATAGACGAATATCCGCAATCGGGCAGAGTGCATTCTCATACGACGGTCTGGAGTACTCCACCACGAGCAGAGTCCGCAAGTATGTATGAGCATCCACCCGGAAGGTGCGCCGTGCTGCGTTATGCCGTTGTGCGTGTGAGGGCTTATTCGCAATGACCCCCGTGCCTGGACGCAGGGGACGCGGGACGAGCGCTGGCTGGCCTCCCCATCGCCGCGGGCCCGCCCCTCTGGCCAGGGGCTTAAACTCGTCCACTTTTCAGCTCAAAGTGAGCACTATTTTGTGGGCTGCGTCGGGTGCAGGGACTTACACTCGTCCACTGGCCGGCCCAACGTTACATGCTTATCGTGGAATAAGCAGGGTGGTGTCAGTCAGTATGTCAGGGACAATAGCGGCTGATATTGAGCTGAAAAGTGGACGAGTGTAACCCCCTAGATCCCAGGCTACCAGGGTGACTTGGGTGTGTTGATTGGCTTCAGTGACAAGAACGGCTCAGGTTGAGCTGAGAAATGGAAGAGTGAGAGCCCCTGCCGCTGGCTCGCCGACGCAGCCGCTCTGAAGGGGCTGACACTCGTCCACTGTAGGGCTCAACTTAAGCACCTTCGGCACTCATTCATGACTTAGGACGGGTCACAAGGCCGACATAACGGCTCAAGTTGAGCTGAATTGGGAACGAGTATAAGCAGGGGCTTACACTCGTCCACGTCAGGGCTTAACTTGAGCACCCTCGGGACCCATTCAAGTGAAGCTGGTTCGCGTTAGGGCGCAACTTGAGCACCCTCGGGACGCATTCAAGTGAAGTTCGGAGACGGGGACAAGACAGACAGCTCAAGGTTGAACGGAAATGGGAAACGAGTGGAAGCCCCCTGCCGCTCGGGCTTCGCTCACGCTCGGTTTTGTCGCCGCCTCCGCGGCTCCCGCCCCGCTCCCTCCCGCGGACCCCGCAGACTCTGGTCGCCCAAGATGAGGGTCGGTGAGAACAAGCGATGGGAGCACGACTGACCTTCAGTACCAGTACATGTGAATGCTTTCACAAACGCAGGGAGAAGGAGGAGGTGTACGAGAAGGAGGAGGAGCAGGTCGACAAGGAGGGGGAGTCAATTCAACGTCGGTCGAGCGGTCGAGCGATATGGGAGCACGACTCACCTTCAGTACCAGTACATGTGAACGCTTTCTCAGGCGCATGGAGGAGGAGGAGGAGGAGAAGGAGGAGGACGAGACGGGGGAGGAGGAGGTGGAGGAGAAGGAGGAGGAGTAGGAGGAGGAGGAGGAGGAGGAGCAGGACCACGAGGAGGAGGAGAGTCGACTCAACGTCGGTCGAGTGTTTGTTATGACTACATCACTACCCGCCCTGCCCGAGCACCCCCGACAGCATCCCCGACGACGCGATGAGGTCCGCGAGCCCGCTCTCGCGCTTCACCGTTGTGCGCATTTTGGATGCCAAGGTCCAGGGGCTTACACTCACACTTTTCAGCTCAATTTGAGCGCTTTGTATGGGATTGGGGGGTGCGCGTAGGGGTTGTATATCCCGTGTTAAGGGGGTGTTAGTGGGTGTTTAAGGTGTCTAGGGTGTTTTCTTGTGACAGACACGGCTCAAGTTGAGCTGCGAAGTGGACGACTGTAAGCCCCTGCCGAGTTCCGTTGGCTCCTCCTATTTATGAATCTATCAACTTACTTCTCCTCCACCACACTGCCTCCCCCGCCGCCGCCCGCCCCCGCCGCCCCCGCCGCCCCCGACGACGCCTGCCTCGACGAATCCTGCCCCACCGCCACCCCCGACCCCCGCCCCCGCCGCCTCCCCCGCTGCTACCTCCGCCCTCGCTCCGCCCTCGACCGTTGACTGCGCTCTCCAAACAAAAAACGTTTTGGATGGGTGCCGAACACAGGCAGGGGTTCTCTCAATGGCGAAAGCGTGGAAGCCGTTCCGCTGGTGCTTGAGGGACGTTTAGAGGTTGCTCCGTCACAGTACTTGCAGTTTGAGCAAGAGAAGCTGCCGCCACTTGCGGGTCTGTTTGCTCCGACCCCGAGGCGGCGGACACTCAGCGTTGCTCAGTAGAGAGGTGCCTAGCTGAACGAGTACGAGAATCGGTTGTCCTTTATATTCTCTCTTGTGCGGGCTGCGGTGGGTGGGGGTGACGTCGCACAATCGGCGACACGGGACTATCGCATACTCACCGCGTCGCCCTATCGCATACTCGCCGCGTGCGACTTTCAGCTACAGTGCGCGACACTTGTAGCGCGCGCGTCGTCCAAAATATGTAGCGCCTGTTGGGCGTTTCAGATTATACTCGTACTGAAAAGCGCCCCGCAGATTAGCAGAAATATCCCATTTCCCATACGAGCGCAGTCCACGGTACACAGCTGTCTGGATGGGGCGGGAGCGGCAATTCTTTTGCACGGCGGGGGAGCGCGAACGATCGTTACTGACGCGCACACGAGGCCGAGGATGTTGAAGCATGCCGCGGGGCGGGTCCTGGAGGCCCTCGGTGGGCGCGACGCCGGTTTCGGGCGCGGGCGGCTGGCTCAATCTGCTGCCGCCGATTGTGGTGAGACTGGAGTTATCAGTGAAAACTTCGCGCGATGGAGAGGGAAAGTCCTGGGGCGGCGCCCTTCTGCGGCGGCGCGACGCGCGCCACGGCGATGGGCTTCCAGGCTGCAGCCGCGGGTTCGCGGCGGGACATGGCGGGACCCCCAGCGGCGGCGGCGGCCGCGGCCGGGGTCGGGCCGGCGGGGGGGGCGGGCCTCGCAGCGGCGGCGGTGGCCGCGGCCGGGGTGGCGGGGGGGGTGGGGCTGCTCAACTGAACAACGAGATCTCGGGCGCTGTCCGGGTGGAGGACATTCTGAAGCTGGTGACGGGTGGAGTGAAGCTGAACTACATCCACGTCGCGAACGCGATGAACAAGTTGGTGAAGGCCGCGAAGCGCGGGCCGGGCGAGCCCGCGTGGAAGTTGGAGGGCATTCGGCTGACGCAAGATCCGAGATTCGCCCAGCTCATCGACCTGGTCCGCGCCCATTACCCGAGCATTAGGGCAAGAGAGGGTGCAAACGTCTTACACGCGCTGGGGGTGTTGCACGCGGATCTCGGCGCAGCGGCAGTCGACAAGGAGCTGGCAGCGCAACTGGCAGAGTTCGTGGCACGAGAAGCAGGTAACATGAACCCGCAGCATGTCGCCAACTCGCTCAATGCGTTGTGCAAGCTCGAGGCCGTGACGGCGGCGGTGTCGCCAGTGGGGTGGAAGCGTTTGGCGGAGGCGGTGGAGAGGACGGCGAGCGAGACGAAGCCGCAGGAGATTGCCAACCCGCTCGATGCGCTAAGCAGGCTCGAGGTGGCGGCGGCGGCGGTGCCGACGTCGGGATGGGCCGGCCGGGCGAAGGCAGCGGAGAGGACGGTGAGTGAGATGAACGAGCAGGGCATCGCCAACTCACTCAACGCGCTCAGCAAACTCGAGGCGGCGGCGGCGGCGGTGTCGCCGACGGGGTGGGCGGGACTGGCGGAGGGAGTGGAGCGGACGGCGCGCAAGATGAACGAGCAGGATGTCGCCAACACGCTCAACGCGCTGTGCAAGCTCGAGGCGGCGGCGGCGGCGGTGCCGACGACGGGATGGAAGCGTCTGGCGGAGGCGGTGGAGAGGACAGCGGGCGCGATGAAGCCGCAGGCGGTCGCCAACTCGCTCAACGCGCTGAGCAAACTCGAGGCGGCGGCGGCGGTGGTGTCGCATACGGGGTGGGCGGGCCTGGCGGCGGCGTCGGAGCGCACGGCGCGTGAGATGAAGCCGCAAGAGGTCGCCAACTCGCTAAACGCGCTGAGCAAACTCGAGGCGGCGGCGGCTGCGGTGTCGGCGACGGGGTGGGCGAGCCTGGCGGAGGCGGCGGAGAGGATGGCGCGCGAGATGAATCCGCTGGACGTCGCCAACTCGCTCAACGCGCTGTGCAAACTCGAGGCAGCGGCGGCGGCGGTGTCGCCGACGGGGTGGGCGGGCCTGGCGGAGGCGGCGGAGAGGACGGCGCGCGAGATGAACCCGCAAGGCGTCGCCAACACACTCAATGCGCTGAGCAAACTCGAGGTTGCGGCGGCGGTGGTGTCGCCGCCGGGTTGCGCGGGCCTGGCGGAGGCGGTGGAGAGGACGGCGAGTCAGATGGACGAGCAGAACGTGGCCAACACGCTCAACGCGCTCTGCAAACTCGAGGCGGCGTCGGCGGCGGTGTCGCCGACGGGGTGGGCGGGCCTGGCGGAGGCGGCGGAGCGGACGGCGAGCGAGATGAACCCGCAGGCTGTCGCCAACACGCTCAATGCGCTGTGCAAACTCGAGGCGGCGGCGGAGGTAGTGTCGCCGGCAGGGTGGAAGCGCCTGGCGGAGGCGGTGGAGACGACGGCGAGCGAGACGAATGAGCAGGGCATCTCCAACACATTGCATGCGCTGGGGCTTCTTCCATTGGCGGCGATCGAGTTGTCGCCATCGGCACGGAAGCATCTAGAAGCCGCCGCGGAGAGGGAGGCTCCCAACATGCCCTCGGAGGGACGCTGGATGACGCTGTGGGGGTGCGAGAAGCTCAAGCTGAAGACCCCATCCGCGTTCCTCAAGTAGTGTTTCAATGGGACAGGCCCCTCATATCACCACATACGCGTATAACGATGCCGGCAACCTGACTGCGGGTCGTGTTTCACCACTCGACAGCATATCATGCATCGCCCCACGCTGGTCACTTATGTCTGCAGTCTTGAAGTCTCCTATTGTAAGATACGTTTCAACCACCCACTAGCAGGGTCGGTCCGCTTGGAATGGCGGAGGGGGTTGGTTAATGCTCACCATGTGAGTGCCTCGGGGCGAAAACATTGTAAAAAAAACGAGCGACACACACACAATCGCTGTGAAGTTGTGTTTCACCGGCTCAGGCAGCAAACGCAGCATCGCCGTATCGCGGCGCGCGGTGTGGAGTATTCATTTCATCGTGTATACATGTTGAGATTCTAGCTCTACTTCCACGGCATACATCCCAACGAATGACAATGTCAGACACTTCTCGACGAGCCTGTTTCTAAACATGTGATGGGCGATGACTTAGATGGCAGTAAGCTCCGCGGAGCCGGTGAAAGGTGTGTGCTTGCGCTGCTGGCGCTCGATCCCGCCGCACTTTGTGAAATGCAACATGGCGCCCACCCGGACGGACATCTTCCTCGCACGGATCCTCGTCGGAGCGTTATATTTTGGGTTAGTTTGTGTTATCGTTACATAGAATTTAAAATTTAGGCTCTATAACCTCGCTCTATAACTTGTCAAAACGAAACCAGAGGACAACGACCTTGGAAAAGTTCAAATGATTGACAGGCAGTGACTTAGATGGCAGTGAGCTCCGCGGAGCCGGTGAAGGGTGTGTGCTTGCGCTGCTGGCGCTCGATCCCGCCGCACGTTAGGGACTGATGGATAGGCGCGCCATGTCATCACACGCAATCTCAATCCTCGCTTCTTGACTTAAACGGCACCCAATGACGTGGCGAGC
>Ga0307489_10002586_pt1 | contig 12091 bp, 22 predicted proteins | sample SB12metaG_FD_202247 | JGI IMG/M metagenome (GOLD analysis project Ga0307489, IMG submission 202247) | Sea-ice brine microbial communities from Beaufort Sea near Barrow, Alaska, United States - SB 1.2 | ecosystem: Environmental > Aquatic > Marine > Coastal | place: USA: Alaska | collected...
AAACGCGTTATCTGCATCTCGGGATTGAGAAATTAGGGCGAACACCGAGTATTACGGCGCGGCGTCTGCCTCTGCCACCACTTGCTCGCGTCGTGCCGAAGGTGACGCAGTCCCCAAGGCATTGTCGCCGCGCGTGCTGTTCCCAGCACCGGCTCCATCCCCCGCGGCTCGTCCTTGCGATTCGGTTCAGTCGATTCAGATGGCTGCCCTAGCCCCTATGGTCTCTATGACGGCCACGCCTCTGAGTGCCCGCGCCCTGGGCTCCAAGGCGTCCACTGCCCAGCGCGTGCCCGCCGCCGGCCGCCGCGTCCAGACGCGCAAGGTGGCCATGGGCGTGACCGCGTCGAACAACATCATGGGCGCGGGCAACATCCGTGAGCAGGCATCCAAGCGTGGTGCGTGGCCCCGTATGATCGCCTCGAACCAAACTAACCCTGCCCGTCCGCGTCATCAGCCTCTCCACTGGAATTGCTCATCCTCGATTCACTACCCGCCGTTCACCCTCGCGTCGTTTGCTGACGCCGCCCGCGCGCCTCCCCTGCTCGGGTTCCTCCCGCAGCTCCCCTTGAGAAGAGCGGGCTGTTCTCCGCGAAGTTCGTGCCATTCCGCAACAACGACGGCTCCGGCAAGAAGGAGGAGTACTCGCTGGACGAGGTCATCTACCGGAGCCAGAACGGCGGGCTCCTGGACGTGCAGCACGACATGGAGGCGCTCGCCATCTACCCGCCGGAGTACTGGAAGAACCTGTTCGACTCGCGCGTCGGCAAGACGGTCTGGCCCTACGGCTCCGGTGTGTGGAGCAAGAAGGAGTGGGTGCTGCCGGTGCGTTGCCCCTTGTGTGCCGGTCGTCTCGTCTCCCTCCCACGTGCGGGTATAACGCCGCAAACTTTTATGTATTGTAGCCGCTGCCTTTCGATTCCGATCATTCTAAAACCCACTCCACCCAACCCCCCGCGCGCGCAGGGTATCTCTGACGAGGACATCGTGTCGATGTTCGAGGGGAACTCCAACCTGTTCTGGGCGGAGCGGTACGGGCGGGAGTGCCTGGGGATGAGCGACCTGTGGGTGAAGCAGTGCGGCAACAGCCACACTGGCTCCTTCAAGGACCTGGGGATGACGGCGCTGGTGAGCCAGGTCAACCGCATGCGCAAGCAGGGCAAGCCGCTCGCCGCGGTGGGCTGCGCGTCCACGGGGGACACCAGCGCGGCGCTGTCAGCCTACGCGGCCGCGGCGGGCATCCCCTCCATCGTGTTCCTCCCCGCCGACAAGATCTCGCTCGCGCAGCTGGTGCAGCCCATCGCCAACGGCTCCCTCGTCCTCTCCATCGACACCGACTTCGACGGCTGCATGCGCCTCATCCGCGAGGTGACCGCCGAGCTCCCCATCTACCTCGCCAACTCCCTCAACTCGCTGCGCCTGGAGGGCCAGAAGACCGCTGCCATCGAGATCCTGCAGCAGTTCGACTGGCAGGTGCCGGACTACGTGATCATCCCCGGCGGGAACCTGGGCAACGTGTACGCCTTCTACAAGGGGTTCTCCATGTGCAAGGAGCTTGGGCTGGTTGACAAGCTGCCGCGCATGGCAGGGGCTTACACTCGTTCCCATTTCAGCTCAGCTTGAGCTCTTCTGTCCACCGTATCACCCAACTTAACTCATGAATGCGTCCTGGAGTTGCTCAAGTTGAGCTCTAACGCGAACGAGTGTAAGCCCCTGCCACATGGTGGTGGCGCAGGCGCACAACGCCAACCCGCTGTACCGCTGCTACAAGAACAACTTCGAGGACTTCGAGGCGATCAAGGCGGAGCAGTCGTTCGCGTCGGCGATTCAGATTGGCGACCCCGTGAGCATCGACCGCGCCATCTTTGCGCTGAAGGAGACCAACGGCATCGTGGAGGAGGCGACGGAGGAGGAGCTGATGGACGCGGCGGCGCAGGCAGACCTGACGGCAGGGACTGACATTCGTCCACTTCTCAGATCAACGTGAGCACTTGTTGTGGGATACGTTGGGTGCCTTCAGTAGACAGATGGGTCATAACTCGTCACAAACTGGACACAAAATGGCTCACCGACCAAAACGGCTTAGGTTGAGCTGAGAAGTAGACGAGTGACAGACCCTGCTTGACGGGCATGTTCAACTGCCCGCACACGGGGGTCGCGCTGGCGGCGCTCAAGAAGCTGCGCGAGAACCAGACCATCGCGCCCAGCGACCGCGTGGCAGGGGCTTACACTCGTCCACTTCTCAGCTCAACCTAAGCCGTGTCTATCACAAGAATACACCCCAAACACCCTCTAGCACCCCCTTATACCCCCGAAATACCCCTCAATCAACCCCTCAACGCACCCCCTATACCACAAAAGCGCTCACGTTGAGCTGAAAGTGAACGAGTGTCAGCCCCTGCCGCGTGGTGGTGATCAGCACGGCGCACGGCCTCAAGTTCGCGCAGAGCAAGGTGGCGTACCACGCGGGCGAGATCGAGGCAGGACCTTACACTCGTCCACTGCTCAGCCCAACGTAAGCACTTTTTGTGGCATACGTTGGAGACCTTCAGCAGATATATTGGACATAACTCGTCACAAACTGGACACAACACGGCTCACCGACCAAAACGGCTGAGGTTGAGCTGAAAAGTGGACGAGTATGAGTCCCTGAATCGAGGGCATCGCGGGCAAGTACGCCAACCCCCCCGTGCAGGTCAAGGAGGACTTCGGCGCGGTCATGGACGTCCTCGCCGAGCGCCTCTACAAGTAAAAAGTATGCCGCGAGTTTCTTTGGTTTTAGGGTTTAGGGTTTATAGGATAAACCTTGAACGTGCTGTTGCTATTCCCTTTTGGTTTTTAGGGTTCAGGGTTTATGGGATAAATCTTGAACGTGCTGTTGCTTCTCGTCTATGTACAGTATATTAGGATGAATGTGATGAGTAATAGGTCGTTGGCACCCGCGCCGGCATCATTCTTTAATAATACCTGCCCTGGCATCATTTTTCATACATGTCGTTTGCGAGCGAGCGAAGCGGGTCTGCAGGTTAATGTAATCATGGAGATTGTTTCGAATGATGTATTTCTATTGTCTGAAGTCTAAACGAGTTTGACGGATGGCACGCCGTACACCACGAAGTTGAACTGCGAGAACGGCGGGTTGGGTGGTCCAGGTTCCGCCGCCACCGCTCCCTCCCCGCCCTCCCCCTCTGCCGCCTCGACCACCGGCTTGGGCGCACCCGCCATCCACACCGCCGTGGACACATCCGTGCCGCCCTCGGTGTTCTTCCCGGCGTTGGCGTTGGCGCCAAGAACCGCGCGCAGCACATCCGCGTTGCCCTCCGTCGAGCCCGCAAACGTGGGCAGCACCACAGTGTTGACGCCGCGCATGGACAGCAGCGCCGCGGTTTGGTACGGGTCCTCGAGCGCCCGGGCGGCCGGCGACTTGCGGTTGTCCAGCCGCACCTGCCTGCGCTCAGGGGCTTATACCCCTCCGCTTCTCAGCTCAACCTAAGCCGTGTTGGTCAATGAGCCGTTTTGTGTCCAGTTTGTGACGAGTCATGACCCATCCATCTACTGAAGGTACCCAACGTATCCCACAAAAAGTGCTGACGTTGAGCTGAGAAGTGGACGAGTGTAAATACCTGCCTGCGCTGCGCCTCCACGTTGTTTGTGTTGCACGCTAACAGTGCAACCGCGCAGTGCGACAGGTCCACGCACGCGACCGCCGACGGCGGCACGTACGACAGGAACCGCCCGTGCCCGTAGTACACCAGCGACTTAGCGCCGCTCATCAGCCTCTGGCACTCGCCGTCGCCCGGAAGACTCTCCGTGGTGCCCATGGTGTAGCGGCGCAATTTGAATTCGAAACCGAAACTTGAAAGCGGTTGATCAGATTTATGTTTCAAGCGCGTAATTCCAGGCGGTTTAAACTTGGGTTTGATAGGGTCAACTTGCACCGCCCTACCATGGCGCCGGCCCAGTCCTTGCCGAATTTGTCCTTGAGCTCCGTGAACTTGGCCGGGATGGTGTTGACGCTGGCTTCGGCGCCCACCTCGGTGCAGGAGCGCAAGTTGAAATTGAAAGCACAGTTTGAAAGCGGTCCATCATGTTTCAGTTTCAAGAGCGTAGATCCAGGCGCTTTCGACACAGGTTTCATAGATTCAACACAGATTCAGCATAGGTTCAACACAGGTTCAACACAGGTTCAACACAGGTCCAAAACAGGTTCAACACAGGTTTCATCGGTTCAATCTGCACCGCCCCCTACCTCGGCGTCGGAAGGGGCGGCGTCTTCGTTGCGAAGGTCAACCAGGTAGGTCATCTCCGCCGCCGGCACGTCCGCCGCAGCGCCGGCGTCGGCGAGGCGGGACAGCAACATGTGCAGCGAGAAGTCCCGCGACACCGCCCCCGCGCCCTCCAACACGTCCAACGCTTCGATCGGCAGCGCCGCCAGCGCCCAGGGGCTTACACATGTCCACTCTTTCAGCTCAACGTAAGCACATTTTGTGGGATAGGGGGGTGTTTCAGGGGTGTTTAGGGGGTGTTCAGGGGGTATTCAAAGGGGGGTCTGGGAGCCTTGAGGGCGTGTGAAGGGGTTGTTCAGGGGGGCTAGGGATTGTTTGGGCTGTGTTTAGGGGGTGTTTAGGGTGCATTTTGTGAGTGACAGAAACGGCTCAGGTTGAGCCGAAAAGTGGACGAGTGTAAGCCCCTACCAGCGCCTCATCCACCACCAGCACTATTTTTCTCCCGGCCGCGCCCTCCGAGCCGAGGAAAGCAGCCCACGCCTGCAAGATGGGTGCGAGCAACGTTTTCATCGCGCGGCGAATCACCATCCATCCAGACTTGACGGGAACGGAGTCGAACACCGAGCTGCCGTCCTCCGGCGCGGTAATCGGAAGTCCACCGAACTGCACAGCCACTGAGCGACGAGGAGCGTACTGGGCAGCCACGCTCGATCGCGCCTTGCCACCAACGCTCTTGCGAGCCGCGGGCCCGGGTGCGCCCATCTCACTGGCGCTGAGCAACGCTTTCTCGATGGCGTTACGGTACTGCGCGACGATCTTCACGGCGGCCGTGATGCACCGGCGCAAGTTGAAATTGAAAGCACAGTTTGAAAGCGATTCATCACATTGGAGCTTCAAGCGCTGAAACCATAGGCGCTTTCACCATTGGTGTTGATACTGTCAACCTGCACCGCCCTACCGTGAGCAACGCCGGATCCGCCGCGGCCACGAACGCGCCCGCCTCCTCGCCGTTCGAACTCAGGCTGGCGATCGCCAGCGACGTCTCCCCCCCGCGCCCGACAATCCATTGCAGCGAGAACACTAGCAACCCCTCGGTGTAGCGGCGCAGGTTGAAATTGAAAGCAAAGTTTGAAACCGGTTCATCATGTTGTAGTTTCAAGCGCTTAGTTCCAAACGCTTTCAACACGGGTTTCAAGGGGTCAATCTGCACCGCCCTACCTCGGGCAATGCCGGCGGCGTTGACAAGCTCTGCTCAGCCTTGATCTTAAGCCGTCCCCAAGTTTTGCCGCCGGACTCGAGGCGGCGAAGCAGAGTGCTGCTGTACTTGCTAGACGAGGTGTCGCTCAGCGACTCGTCCGACATCTTCTGGTTCCGCACCACCAGCGCCTCCACGCAGGGGCTTACACTCGTCCACTTGTGATCTCAACTTACACGCTGTTGGTCACTGAACCACTGAAACCACGCAGCGTGTCCCACAGAAGGTGCTTGACTTGAGCAGAGAAGTGGACGAGTGTAAGCCCCTGCCTCCACGTCTTGGTCGTCCGCCGCGGATATGAATAGCGCCAGGTGTGCCTCGGAGACCCGGCAGTAGGGACTGATGGATAGTGCTCACCACGTCATAGGATGCCATTCAACACAAGAACCGAGGGTTCAATGCCTCGTTTGATAACGCGGCGCGCACTATCCATCAGACCCTACCCGGCAGGACTGCGCCAGCGCGAGCGCCGCCGCGGCGTTGACCGGATCCCGGCTGCCGTACACGCGAGCCAGATCCAGCGCTGCTTTGGAAGCCATGTCGTACTTCGACGTCTTCAGGCCGAGCTCGATGGCTTGCTCGAGAACGAGGACCGCGCGCGGCTTCATGAGATCGGATCCGAGCTCGGGGTGCGCCGACGTGGGTTCCTCCGGCGCGGATGCCTCGTTGTAGCGGCGCAAGTAGAAATTGAAAGCATTTTTCTAAAGCGGTCCGTCATATTTCAGTTTCGAGCGCTTAGTTCCAGGCGCTTTCAACGTGGGTTTGATAGGTTCAACATGCACCGCCCTGCCTCGGGTTCCTCCACCTCCTCCGCGGCGGGTGCCTCCTCCGCTGCAGCGTCCTTGCCCTCACCCTCCTCTATGTAGCAGCGCAAGTTCAAATTGAAAGCAAAGTTGGAAAGCGATCCAACAGATTTCACTTTCAAGCGCCTAGTTTCAGGCGCTTTCAACGTGGGTGTGATAGGGTCAACCTGCACCGCCCTACCTTGACACCCTCCGCGCTCTCAGCGCCCTCCGCACCCTCCGTGGGCTCGATGATCTTCGGAGGAGGCAGCGGCGGCTCGATCCACGCCTGGGTGTAGCGGCGGACGTCGAGATTGAAAGCAACACTTGAAAGCGGTTCATCATATTTTAGCTTCATGCGCAGAACCCAAGCGGGTAGCCCGGGGTCAACCTGAGGTCAAACTGAGGTCAACCTGCACCGCCCTGCCTTGGCACCCGACTGCGCGTCATACGCGGCGAGCAGCGCCTCGCCCAGCAGGTGCAGCGAGTCCACCCGCCCGTCGTCCCGCTTGTGCAGGTTCGCCGCCTCAGACCAGGGGCCTACACCTGTCCACTTCTCAGCTCAACCTAAGCCGTTTTGGTCAGTGAGCCGTTTTGTGTTTAGTTTGTGACGAGTTATGACCCATCTATCTACTGCAGGTACCCAACGTATCGCAACATAAAATGCTTACGTTGAGCTGAGAGGTGGACGAGTGTAAGCCCCTGCCTCCGACGCCGCCACGACGGCCTCCTCCGCGGGGCCCAGCCGCCGCTCGAACGTCTTGGGGGCGCTGTCGTCCAGGAACGCAAACACCGCGGACGCGTCCACGCCCGGCAGGGAAGGAAACGCGGGCCGGTTGTGCTCCCTGTCGTAAGCTTCCAACGCCCTCTCGGCGTTCGCGGTCTCCAGCAGGCAGGAAGCCCTCGCAGGAGGGTCATTGAGAACAAGCACCTGACCGATGTCAGAGCATGACTTACCTTGAGGGTGAATGATCATACAGACACGCGGCGGAGGAGGAGGAGGATATTCAACAACGGTCGAGTGGGTTGAGCATTTAGAGTTCAGGGTTTAGGGTTGAGGGTTTAGGGCTTAGGGTTTACAACAACCCCCTTGCCTGGCGTTCTTGACGGCGGCGAGTAACCTGGCCGCCGGCAGCGACACAGTGAGCGGGTTCAGGGTGCCCGGGCAGGCCGCCGTGAAGAGGCGCTCCGCCTCTGTCTCGGCCTCGCGGATGATGTGCTTGATGTCCTCGAACCGCGGCCGCGGGTCGCCGCTCGCCGACGGGTCCTTGCAGGAAGGTCATTGAGAACAAGCACTCGACCGATATCGGAGCATGACACATTTTCAGCTTGAATGCTCATACAGACGTGCGGACTCGGTTTGTCGATTCAACGTCGGTCGGGTGCTGGTTCGCAATACCCCCCCTGCCTTGTACATCAGCATGGCCTTGGTCATCATGGCGTTGACCAGGTCGCTACCGCCGCCGCAGTCCTGCAGAACCGCGACTTAGGGCCTGACGGATGTTGCTCGCCACGTCATTGGGTGCAAATAAACTCAAGAGACGAGGGTGCACAGTGTGTTGGATGACGTGGCGAGCAATTTCCGCCAGGCCCTGCCACGATAGCTTCCGTGATGGCAGACATTGCTGCTGCAAACTGCTGTACTGGGTATCCCCCCATCGCACGCACATCCCTGATTTCATTCTCCATGATGCGGCACAGCTCAATGAGGAGGTTGGACATCACAGTCTTGGCATCCAGAGCGCTGCCGCGGCTGGCACCCCGCGTGCGGTTCTGCAGCAGGCGCACGGCGGCCTCGAGCGATTCCTGGGTGTAGCGGCGCAAGTTGAAATCGAAACCAAAAGTTGAAAGCAGTTTATTATATTTCAGGTTGAAGCACTTAATTCCAGGCGCTTTCAACATGGGTTTTGATACTGTCAACCTGCACCGCCCTACCTTGGCTGACACCTGTCCGTCGCGCGTGCTCAGCTTGTACTGGGTGTAGTCCGCCAGGCTCTCGCCCCATATGTAGCGGCGCAACTTAAATTTGAAAGCAACGTTTGAAACCGGTTCATCATATTGCAGCTTCAAGCGATGAAAGCATAGGCGCTTTCAACACGGGTGTTGATGCTGTCAACCTGCACCACCCTACCCAGAATGCGACGTCGCCGCCGCAGCGCTGCCCCTTGTGCTGAAGCTTGATCGCAGCTATAGGCTTGTTGCCGTAAGCTGCGCACTTTGCAAGCTGCAGGTACGCCCAAGCTTCCACCTCGGCGTCGTCGTGAGCCCGCGCGTGAACGGCAGCCTCCTGGAGAAGAGTGGTGGCGGCGGCAATAGCCCCGCGCTTGATCAGGTAGGCGCCCCGCGCGAGCCAGTAGTCACGCAGCGCGAATGGACGCAGCAGCATCGGCTGCGCCGGCTCAGACCCGGCGGCCGGGTGGGCGTTGGCAGCAGCAGCCGCCCGGATGGACCTCGAGGCGCGAGAGCCGTCATCCGCCGCGGTCGATTTCAACATTTCGCGATGCTTCACCTCCTCCCTGCCCTGCGCGAGCTCCTCCGCGGACGGCTCCAGGGTGTAGCGGCGCAAGCTGGATTTAAAAGCAAAGTTTGAAAGCGGTTCATCATATTGTGGCTTCAAGCGCTGAAACCATAGGCGCTTTCAACACGAGTTTTGATACTGTCAACCTGCACCGCCCTACCAGAGGCCCGGCCAGCTCCTCGTGCATGGCGGAGGCCGAGCTGTAGCGGCGCAAGTTGAGATTGAAAGCAAAAGTTGAAAGTATTTCATCATATTGTAGCTTCAAGCGCTGAAACCATAGGCGCTTTCGACACGGGTTTTCAAGCTGCCAACCTGTACCGCCCTACCGAGCTCAGGAAAAGCGAATCCGCGATGGTGGCGAGACGGAGGTGGTACACGGTGGCCAGCGCGTCGTTCTTCCCGGCGATCCTCGCAACCAGCACCCCGAGCTGACATACCGGCAGGCACTGCAGGTGCATGCTGCATGACTCCAGCCCCGCGCACAGGTACTCGATGTGCGCAAGGTGTAGCGGCGCAAGTGGAAATTGAAAGCAAAACTTGAAAGCAGAGTATAATTTGTCAGTTTCAAGCGCTTCGTTCCAGGCGCTTTCAACGTGGGTTCGATAGGGTCAACCTGCACCGCCCTACCGAGGAACAGCTCTGGGCGCCCAATGGTGTCCATCGAGATCTCAAAGTCCCCCGTGTTCTTCTGCAGCTGCAGCAGCAGCTCGTCCGTGACTTTGAAATCCGCCCACTCCTCGAGCGACTCTGGAATGGACACCGCAGCACCTTCCGCCACGTTGTCGATGGCCTGCGCGACGCACTCCTTCATGTAGCGGCGCAAGTTGCATCTGAAAGCAAAGTTTGAAGGCGGTTCATCATATGATAGTTTCAAGAGCTTAGTTCTAGGTGCTTTCAACATGGGTCTCATCGGGTCAACCTGCACCGCCCTACCTTCAGCAGGCGCAGTGCGTAGTGCTGTCCCATGAGCAGGTAATCGGACCTCTCAAACTTGTTCCCGGACATCTTGCTGAGCATGAGAAACACGCGGATCATCAGCCGCATCTGCTTCGCGCCCAGCCGGGCCGGAGGCTGAGGGCCCTTCGGCCAGGGGCTCACATTCGTCTACTTTCAGGATCAACGTAAGCAAATTTTGAGCAGGGAATATTGGGTGATTTCAGTATTCATAACGGCTTAGGTTGAGCTGAGAAGTAGACGAGTGTAAGCCCCTGCCTTTGGCTTCATAGTCGCGCTGGTCATGCCGCGGGACGCGGAGCCCATCTTGGTTGAAGCCGCGGTGTTTCCACGGGACATCATGGACCTGGACGGGGACGGGGGAGCTGAACGCCCGCTCATCGAGCCGGAGGGCTCCCCGGACACGAGCGACCCCCTTGGAGACCCAAAACCGCCGACGCTGACGCCGACGCCGACGCCGAGGGACTCGCTCTCGCTCGAAGTGGCAGCGCTGTCCATGTCGAGCAGGATGTCCAGCGCGGAAAGCAGGACGTCCTCAGCGTCAGCCGCAGCCTGCCCGTTGGCGTACATCCACTCCGCGAAATCAACCATGAAGTCCACCTTGAGCCATGGCTGCTTTTCGAGCACCTTGCAGCAGGGTCGGTGAGAACGAGCACTCGACCGAGATCAGAGCACGGCTTACGTTCAGGGTGAATGCTGATACAGACACGCGGAGGAGGAGGAGGAGGAGGAGGAGGAGGAGCAGGAGCAGGAGGAGGAGCAGGAGGAGGAGGAATATGGGGAGGAGGAGGAGGAGGAGGAAGAGGAGATTTAACGTCGGTCGAGTGCTTGTTCTGAACAACCCCCCTGCCTTGATGGCCTGCTGGTGCGCCTTCATGCCGTCCAGGGGCACCGCTGCCTGCGCCGCCAGACTGGCCCACACCTTGGCCTGCATGGGCTCGTCGTACTCCTTGATCTTGTTCATCTCCTCCGTCAGCGGGGCGCCCAGCACCGACATGAACCTCACCTTGTACTCCCACAGTGCGCGGTGCTCGCTGTTTGGCAACACCCGGAACGCCACTTCCGCATTGTAGCGGCACAAGTTGAATTTGAAAGCAACAGTTGAAGGATGTTCATCATAGGATACTCTCAAGCGCTGAAACCATAGGCGCTTTCAACACGGGTTTTAAACCTGTCAACATGCACCGCCCTACTGTGTGCTTCAGACCGTCAGCCCAGGCTGATACGTCCACCAGGCAGTCGAAGAACAGCACGTACATGGCGCCCAGGAACTTGAAATCATCCGTGTTGGTCGCGCGGCACGCGTCGAGGATCGTCTCGAGGGATCCGGTGAGGATACTCCTGGTGGCCGCATTGCCCATGAAACTGGTGGCCGCGTTCCAGAAGCAACGCGCGGCGTAGTCGACGATGTCGCGGCGGTTCGCGCGTCTGCCGAGCTTCGCGGCTTCGACGAAGTGCTCGAGGGCCTTCTGCTTCAGCGCGTCCTGAGCGGACCGATCTTGCTGGGCGGGGCGGATCAGTGCCATGATCCCGTTCCCATAGGCACACTCAGCAACACCTCCCCAGTACCACGTCTGCGGCGGCGCGTTCCGACCGAGAGCGGTGAGGAAGGCCACAGCCACCTTGCAGCATTCAATGGCAGGACCATAGGCCTTCAGAGTCAGTGCCGTGTCTCCCAGTCTGGCCCACACTTCGAGGTCACCCACAGTTTCACCGAGATGTAGCGGCGCAAGTTGAAATCGAAAGCAGATGTTGAAAGCAGTAGATCACAATTTAGTTTCCAGCGCTTATTCCCAGGCGCTTTCAACGTGGGTTTGATAGGGTCAACCTGCACCGCCCTGCCTTTAGGACGGAGCAGCTCCATGGCCTTGCTCAACATGGTAGCAGCTGCTTTGGCATCCTTTCCAGGTGCAGAGATTTCCTCAATCATAGCCATCACCTGAGCGGCGGCGTCGGTTTCGATGCCCTTCACCTATGAATAGGGCCTGGCGGATATTGCTCGCTGCGTCATAGGCTGCCATTTGCTTCAAGAGACGACGGATCAAAGTGTGTTGTATGACGTGGCATCACGTCATAAGGTGCCAGTTACTTCAATATACGAGGGTTCGAAGTGTGCTGGATGATGCGGCGCCAAGTAATAGGGCGCCATTTACTTCAAGAGACGAGGTTTCAAAGTGCGTTGAATGACGTGGTGAGCAATATCCGCCAGGCCCTACCTCCGAAGCTTTGCCTATGAGGCCCTGCAGGCGGGCCTGCATGGCCGACAGCCGCCGTGTGCTGTTCTCATCCACCTTATCTAGTACTGCCTCGCGCCAGGGCCCGGCGGATGACGCGTGCCACGTCACAGGCTTGCACATGA
>Ga0307489_10002587_pt1 | contig 12091 bp, 10 predicted proteins | sample SB12metaG_FD_202247 | JGI IMG/M metagenome (GOLD analysis project Ga0307489, IMG submission 202247) | Sea-ice brine microbial communities from Beaufort Sea near Barrow, Alaska, United States - SB 1.2 | ecosystem: Environmental > Aquatic > Marine > Coastal | place: USA: Alaska | collected...
TAAGATCTAAAATAAATAACTAACTCCCAGCTCCCAACAATAACATTATCCAGTCGATATTGTGTACAGCCTAAACGAAAAGGCCATCTTGGCACTAACTCTCTTTCAACTGCCAAGCCAAAGAAAACATCATTACCATCAGTATCAAAGCTACGCGATTTTGTGGTGCTGGATAGAGTGTAATCACTTCGCCAACTAAATAACCCCACCTTAGCTAACAGATTAAAATTATCATTTATCGCAGCTGATGCCACTATCGCCGCAGTCCAGCCTTTAGCTGTGACTGGGTAAACCGTTGATATTGCCTCAAGGAAAGTATTGACGTCAGCATTGGAGCCGGTGATAGTCATGTCTACTTCGCCTAGGTCAAGATAGCCTAATTCGAGCGCAAAATGATCATCAATATGGAAACCAAGATGAGCAGAATAAACCGAACGGGACAGGTTTGACTGACTCACGCTTGCGTCTAATGAACGCGTCGCAAACGCCTGCCCAATATCAGCGATACCAAAATCAGGATTTCGACAGGAACTGTGCCACCGCCGCTATCTGTCACTTTAACACTTGACGTTGAGGAAGTCGTATCATCACCTTCAACAATAGGCTTTAAGGACGTCGAACCACTGGGATCCTCAATAATATTGTTAGCAACACCGTCGGCATCATTCGGCCCACCATCTTGAATAGTCAGCTGCACACACCAATGGCCTTCATTCAGACCACTAGTATAAGTAGCGTCACCCGGTGGTGGACAAAAACCATTGTCGCCCTGTGCTGATGCAAGTGCGTTATTTTCATCTTCTACGAAATTTAGCCAACCCGATGGCATTAGTTTACGGTAAGCTGCATTTGCTGTTATGGCTGCGAACTGCGTCAACACTACCTGTACTGATTGTCCGGCTACCGGTATGCCTTCGATAATAAAATCAAACAGACCAGCGCCATAATCGACGCTTGTATCAGCTAGTGCACCTGCACCATTGTTACCGTGTATAACGATTTCGTCGTAGCTCACTGCTGCGGAATCAACATTGGCCCTAAATGCTGTCTGACCAAGTTTGAGCACTAGGCCCGATTCCACTTCCATAATAAATGATTGGCTCACCATGGATTGCTGTGGCAGGGCGTTCTCGGCTAAATCTTTATCATCCAGATAATTGGGGATACCATCACTGTCACTATCCCCAGCGCCTTCAACATCGTCGTTGATGCCATCCTGATCGGTATCTTTACCGGTCAGCGCAGGCAAGGTAGCAACAACTTTTAACAACAATTTTGCTAACTGGGCATCATCAGTACCATCACTTACCTCTACATGCATCTTGTAAAGCCCTGGTACTAAACCAGCAGGGTCAAAGGTAAAGCTGCCTTCGGCCCCATCGATATCCGTCAATGAGTTATCAGTTAGTGACCAGTCATAGGTATGGGTATCTCCGACAGAGTCGACCACTGCCGTAGTAACAGTCACATTGCCATCGAACTGACCAATTAGCCGCGTGGCACCGCTACTTTGAACCGCAGTTAGGGAACCATGCGGCACAAGGTTAATTTCACTTATTTCAAGCTGATGTTCAACTGACGGTCCTTTAACCGCATTTGTTGGTGTTCCCATGGTCAGCGTTAGTGTTTCTGCGCCTTCTCCTAAACCATCATCCACTAGATTTATAGCCACCGATGCTTGCAGATTGGAAGCTGTAATGTCGACACTGCCACTTACCAAATCATGATCTGAACCATCTGTCGCAGCTGTGCCCGTCACTGTATATGGAACCGTAACAGGGTAAGTCACTGAAGGTCCGTTTAGAATGACTTTAAATGTCACAGTGTCACCTTCTCGAGCAGCCTGGCTTTTACTGAATCCAACCATTGGCGTTACATTCACGGTTTGCATTGCTGTACCAAAATTGGATGCAGCGTCAGTAGCCGTCCAAGACAGCACATGCACACCCGGTGTAAAGTGGGTTGGATTACTGGTTAAAATTTTGGCGCTACCACCATTGCTCACTATCTGAGTTACGCGAACGGTTAGTGCACTATCGTTAGCATCTACGGCAGTAGCAGAACCGATTGCAGCAAACGTAAACAACCCTGATGCATCGATATTGACATCAGTTGGCGCCGTCACTAATAAAGACGCGACGGTAATCGATAAGTTTGTCCCTATATGTCCTACTACACCAGTCGTTAAATTTGTTGAGGTAATATCAATAGTTTGAGCCGAACCAGCATCACTAAAGGCAGTTGAAATACTGTCATCAAGTGGATGAACCGTTAGTGTGCCGGGTGTTCCTATAAAACTTCTCAATGGCAAAAAACGAACCTGTGCTGTTTTGGAAAGCAACAATGCGTAGGTCGAGGCTACTGCTGGCATATCAATCCAGGTCGAACCATCTAATGAATACTGCCATATACCCTCGTTCGACATTTCAGCAGTATTTGTGCTAACAGCTATGCCAGTAAAGGTATAGCCACCATTACCACCATTGGCTTCTACCGGATCGATATCAGAAAATTGAGTTGCTAGCAGGGAATAAATATCCTGCCCGACAGGATCGACTGAACTGTTTGATACTGAAGGCAAGATGACGTCACCACGAAATGTTGGGGCATCATTGATATTGGCAACTGTAATTATGAAAGATTGTGTTACGGCAGAGGCTATTGAATCTGTAACTGAAACACTGACAGAATGTTCACCTAAATCGGCGTTTGTAGGTGTACCGGTAAGCACCGCTCCAGTTTGTAATTTAACAACGCGATTTTGACCAGAAAGACCCCAGGAAAGTGTTCCGCTAGTGTCTAGATTCATTCCCCATACTCTACTAGTTGTAACACCAATGTTAGTCTCTGTACTTAAATCTGCTGATAATTTCTTTACACCACCCCCGAATGAAGATACGTAGATATTACCTTGAGAATCCAGTTTAACGTCAGTTAAACTAGACTCAAAAGTTTTAACATTTGGCGTCAAAGTATCCAGCGCCCCAGCAGTAATTGTGGCGCTACTAAGATATTTAAAGTTATAACTTGCGATATACATCTTATCGAAGTCTTTAGTAATCCCAATTCCAAAGGGGTATGGCGTTCCTGTTATAAAATCAGTGGTATTTGTAGGATCAGCGACTTCTATCTTTGATACTTTATCAGCAGAGTATTGAGCTACATACATATAACCATCCCGCACAATCATAGCCAGAGGGTCGGTAATTGGAGAAATCCAATCGGATTCTCCCGCACCTGAATTAGTCATGTCAATGCGAGTAATTTTGTTTAAATTGTAGTAGCTAATGTAAAGGTACTGCCCGTGAACCAGGAGCCCATATTTACTACTTGGCTCCACCGTCGCATAAGATGATTTCACCCCAACAGGGGTAATCATAAAAATTTGACCGCCACTCAACTCAGCCACATAAATATTGCCGGCAACATCCTGTGCGATACCACCTGGCCCAGTTATCGTGGCTATTTCTTGAGTAGTCGTACTCCCTGTAACTATCGATAACCAATCTGGGATTGGTGCACCAGAAGCTTCCGACCATGTAAGCGTATCTCCACTATCAGGGTCTGAACCTGTCATGGCATAACTATATGGCGCATCCTGGGTTGCACTGGTTATTGCCGTACTATTGATCGTTGGTGGGGTATTTGCCGATACTTCAACAGTGAAGAACAGTAAAGTTATCAGGGCGTAAGGGAGTCGTTTAGTAATAAACAATAATTTAACAAGCTTTTGCAGGAATCGAATTGGATTTGAAGATCCACCGCCGCCAAAGGCTACCAGTGCGATCGAGGCCATCAACACTGACGCTGCTTTAAGTTTTCCAATATTAAATTTGAAGTCAGAATTATTTGATTGAGATACTAGATAATGGTCGTTCGATCGTGGTGTTATATTGAACATATATAGGTACTATCCCTCTGCATCTATTAGCAAAACGATTAATAGCCTAAGCTCAAAATATGCAATAGATATGTAAGGATTGTGCAATTTTGTGCAAAACGAGATTAGTTTTTAAAAAAACCCACAGGAAAAGGAAATTCCGATGCCAAGAAAATCAGGGATTTATCTGCCTGGCATACCCAGTCATGTTCTTCAACGTAGCAATGATAGAAACCCTTGTTTCTTCGACGAAGACAATTATTGGTTCTTGCTGGATTGCCTGGGTGATGCATGCGTGCGATACGACGTCTCTATTCATGCCTATGTATTGATGACTAATCATAATCACCTATTAATGACGCCCTGTACAAAATTCGGTAACTCTCGAGTGATGCAATGGTTGGGAAACCGATAGGTTCAATACACCAATAAAAATTATCGGAAAAAAGGAGACCTTTGGGCGAGTCGTCATAAGGCTAGTTTGATAGATGTGGAGCAGCATTTGCCAACCGGTTATCGGTCTATTGAAATGAGCCCTGTGCGAGCGAATAGGGTTGATCCTGGTCATTACAGGTGGTCGAATTATCATTGTCGTGCAACTGGGAGGCTTAGGTGCTAGAGATGTCCATGATGCGCGAAAAGCAGTGGCGTTTTCTGTACCGCCCGGAAACAACCGTTTTAAAGAGCAGATTGAGGCGACATTTGGTAAATCAGTGGGTTACATCGCACGAGGAAGGTCTAAACAGAGTTTATTGAGTGATATCATTATTGCGAATTATTCCCATGTACTTCCGACCTCTTTAATTATGCTTTAATTCTACAGGTAATTTGAGCATTAACAGGGGCACGGAAAATACGACAAGCCCCCCCCTGCAAATGCTGATTTTGAGATACCAATCAACAGAACAACGATTGAGATTAATACAATCGTCATTGCATCTATTTTAGTAATTTTCCGGCAATTCAAACCACAAAGCTTCAAGCGTTGATATAGCTTGAAGTGTCATTTTTTGTAAAGGTTCAACTGAAAACGCATCACCGGCAATGAATGATTGGCCATCTACCACTAGCTCTCCTTTAACAATATGTAAATATCCAAGTTGCTTGGTAGGAGCAAGTGTAAAACTCTCTTTTTCATTTAGCACCAAACGAGACAAATTCGCCTCTTGTTGGATTGATATTGTGCCATCATCTCCAGTAGTTGTGATCAAAGGAGTTAAAGTACCTTTTTGTGGAATGTTTTTTTGTGCATAACTTGGCTTAATTCCTCTCTTGTTCGGTTCTATCCAAATCTGTAAAAATTTAACATTTTCAACCTCTGAAGCATTATATTCAGAATGCATTACCCCAGTTCCTGCGCTCATACGTTGAATTTCACCTACTGTTACTAGATGTTTATTACCTTCACTGTCTTCATGCCTTAATGAACCTTGAGTCACATAAGAGATAATTTCCATATCGCGATGACCGTGTGCACCAAAACCTTTCCCTGGTGCAACGGTATCGTCATTAATAACCCGTAACACAGAAAAACCCATGTGTTTAGGATCATAATAACTAGCAAAAGAAAAACTATGTTTACTGTTTAACCACTCATGGTTTGCAACGCCTCTATCTTCAGACTTTCTGATATATTTCATATTAATTTTCTATTCGAATTTTTTTGTTTTTTATCCATCGATAATAAACATCGACCGAAGGTGCATAAAATGTCTTAACCTAGACGTTTGAGTAAAACGCCATCAAGTGATAATTTACCTGCCCCACTAAACATCAATGAAATTGATATAGCGAATAAGGCAAGCGCAAACTCATAACCGTTACTAGTCATAAATAAACCATTAGCAAAATGTACGCTAAAGATGGCAACTAACATGGTAATGCTGAGCATTAAAGCGGCGGGGCGAACGAGTAAGCCAATTAATAGCGCGATACCACCAAAAAATTCTGTACTACCGGCTAACAAAGCTAATTGATATCCCGGTTCAAGTCCTATTGATGTCATCCACTGTCCTGTTCCCTCCAAACCATACCCGCCAAACAAACCAAATAATTTCTGTGCCCCGTGGGCGATAAATATAATTGCCGCAGGGATCCTAAGGGCTAATGAAGCGAAACTAGTATTAGTCGAGATTAGTTTTTTTATAAAAGATGTGTTCATGTTTTTCTCCAAAAGTCGTTGCTAATGTTCATTGTATTTGTTTGATAAAGCTATTATATCTAAAGACAACAATGAACAATAATGATTAAATTTGACCATTTAGTTCAAAAGGATTGATGTATGAGTTCACCTATAACACTTGATGCTTTAAATGTGCTTGATGCCATTGAGCGTAAAAAGAGTTTTGCCGCTGCTGCTCATGAATTATTTCGTGTGCCTTCTGCCATTTCCTATACAGTGAATAAACTTGAAGAAGATCTAGGTGTAGCGTTGTTTGATCGCAGTAAGCGTAAGGCTGAACTCACAGCGGTTGGTAAGATGATCATAGAGCAAGGTCGGCTTATTTTAAAAGCCACAGACGAGTTAACTCATATGGCAAAACAATCTGCTAATGGCTGGGAGTCTGAATTACGCATTTGTATCGATAGCATTTTACTATTTCAACCTATTTATACTCTGATCGGGCAATTTCAGCAGCAATACCCATGGATTAACATTCGCGTGACAGAAGAAGTATTTGGTGGAACATGGGATTCATTATTGGCTAACAGAACCGATCTTATTATTGGTGCCACTGGCGAACCATATAATAGCGATTTTGCTATTCAAACCTTAGGTGACATTGACTTTGTTTTTGCGATAGCAAAAAATCATCCCTTAGTTAACGAGCAACAACCTGTTTCAAATAAAACAATAAAACAATATCCCTCAGTGGTAGTGGCTGATAGCTCACGAAATCAACCGGGTCAATCAGCGAGGTTACTCGATGGACAATCACGTATTACTGTACCAACAGTTGAAAAAAAGATAGAAGCTCACCTACTTGGTCTAGGTGTCGGTTACTTACCCATTCATCGTATTAAAGAACAACTAGAGTCAGGAGAACTCGTTACCTTAGAGCCAGCCAGTTATGAGAATAGAAATAGTGAATTAAACATGGCTTGGCGCAAGGACAACAAAGGTAAGGCACTGACATGGTTTGTTAGCAATATCCAAAAAATGGCTATTAAGCTAATTTAATCGCACCATTGTAAGACTTTAATCTACTCTTATATAAAACAAAACTAGCCTATATTTATAGACTGGTTTGCATCAATATAAAGAAGTTCTTAAGATTACTTTGAACAAACGCCGCTTTACTTTCTGTCAGAAAACCTTTTTAACTCCGTCAAAGGGCGACCTAATAATTCTGCACCATCAGGGCTTACTACAGCCGCTTAATTCGTTGCAAACACCTCAGGTAATTCTAGCATGCCCTTTGCTTGCCATTCAGACCAGCCGGTAGATAAAAGTAAGTCTAATGTTTGCTCTTGTGCTGGTGAAACAAAACTCCTAGAGTCGGCAATAATATATAGACAAAGGATCATTCTGAATAACGTTCAACCTCCTAACTTGTAGATTGGGATGAATACGTCCATTTGACGATTAATGGATAAATAAAAATCTATATAATATTGGATACTTTCTCGTTAGGCGACAGGCCGTTCGAATGATGTTGTGTCTCAGCTACATTGCTGTAGTGAGGTATACTATCGCTCACTACTCGGCTACTGCCCACAACCCCAAAACTGATTTGTAACAAACGAATATGTTCACACCAAATTTCTTCAAATTTTTTAAAGCCCTGGCAAAGAATAACAATCGCGAATGGTTTAACGAGCATAAACCAGATTATCAGCAGCAGGTGGTGGAACCGATGTGTGACTTCATCGAAGCGATGGCGCCGCGATTGTTCAAGATTTCACCCCATTTTGTTGCCAATCCGCGGGCGCATAACGGTTCGATGTTTCGTATTTATCGCGATATGCGCTTCTCCAAAGACAAGAGTCCTTACAAACAACATGCGGCTTGCCAGTTTCGCCACGTACTGGGCAAAGAGGCGCATACTGTCGGCTTCTACGTGCATATCTCCACCGAAGAGGTCGTGTTCGGTGGCGGGGTCTGGATGCCGCCCAGCGCCGAATTGCAGAAAATTCGCAATACCATCGTCGAAAATCCGTACGCATGGGGACAGATCAAGTCGAGTGATTCGGTGAAGCAGTATTTCGGCAGTATCGGCGGCGGCGGTTTAACACGCCCTCCGCGCGGTTTCGATGCCAACCACGAACACATCGAGGATATCAAACGTAAAAGTTTTTTCCTAATGCGCCGAGAGCCACCAGAGATCATCCTAGATGATAGTTTTGTAGACGAGGTAGAAAAGACTTTCAAGGCCGCGATGCCGCTGATGAAATATATCGGCTATGCGCAGGACATTGAGGTCTGAAGCTATCAGGTTTTTTAAACAGGCTTTAAATATTAAATAATGGGGATGCAGGAATTATTATTTAGCCACTCGGTGAAATTGTTTATTATTTATTCCCACCGCCACCAGTATCCCAGCGTAGGTTTTCCGGTACAGCTACTTAGTCGCTTTATCAATTAACTGACCATCAACGAACTTGTGCAGAACACTAGGTATTAATGTTTGGAACGGAATGCCCTCTTTTAATGCACGGGCCTGCAATGATCGAAGGTCTCTCGATGATAAGCGAATATTTATTCGAGTGTCTTTTTTGAACGCTGCTTCAGCTACTCGTTTATGCTGCTCTAATTGCGCCTTTGAATTTTTTGATTACTTTAGATTTCCTGCTTCAGAAGAATTCAAAATCTCATGTTCTTCTTTGTCTAGTTTACTCATAAGATTCAACTGAATAATGCTTCGTAGCTTTACAGCTAGGGATAATGGTTTTCAAGAAAATTTGATCTTTGTTTTCTACGAATGGAACCAGATAAGCATAGCCTTCGACCAAAACAACTGGAATTTTCTGTCCGGGATAAAGCACCTGGTTCGGATGATCGTAGACCTCTAATTCATTGCCAATGATGAATATTGAGTACTATATCTTTGAAAGAGATTCCTTTTTTCCGGTCTACGTTACTCGCAACTGTTTTTGGGAGAGCTGCAAAACGCTATCATCTGCTCTAGCGTTAGTAGCTTTCCGGGTCCATCCGATTCACTATCAAGCCACTTCATCAGATTCGATTTCTCACTCTTCACAATGAGTGGCCAGGAGGGTGGAGGGGCTGCCCAATCTCCCGATGGTAGCCTCATATGAGACCTGTCGGAACTAAAGTTCTCGATGTACTCATCCGCATCGATTGTTCTGAATAGGACATTGTTACCCTGAAAGCTTTCATCGGGGCCATAAAAAGTCTTACGAAAATAGGTCGATGCATTCACTGGAAATTCCAATGTGGTATCGAGGTCCCAGACCTGCCAGATGTCATCCCATACCAGTAGTATGACGTGATAGTCCCAGTGCACGGGGAGTGTGTCGTGTTCACTACAACGTTGATACCAAAGCTTGCGATGGCTACCAGGTCCGGTGACCAGAACAACCTTTGCATCGAGTCCCCGAAAACAGACATCACTCGCCAGATGCCAGATATTCTCTTCGCAATAAGCGGCTGTGTATTTTAATGTCGATTGCATTTTGACTTCTCATAAGAAAATAGAAAGTTAGCGGAAGAAGGTTTGCCGGAAAGCGCTCTGCTTTTTCGGCCTACACAATTAAATCTTTTATCGTAATGGCAGCTGCTATTGAACCATTTAATTCTAGCCATCTAGTATTTATGAATTATCATCCCGATATGACATTCAAACACCAGAATTTTTAATGAACACTTCAATCCTTGCCATCGGCTGGGACGTCCGTGGCTGGCTCGGCAAGCAGCAGGCTGTTGCCGTTTTAAAGTTGAATACTGAACACCCCAATTCGAAAACTGAATGGTGGGTTTCTGATGACTTTCAATTCGAAAAAGATCGACCACTCAACCTGGCATCTCTAATCAAACCTGCGCTAGGCGACAATTACCAGTCGTTTATCGACAATGCTGATTCTGTTGTCATTGGCATTGATGCCCCCCTCGCCTTTCCTAAAGTGTTTAAAGCCATGTTAAATGGCGACACCACTGAATTGAAGCCAGCGGGCAGAGAAATCGATAATCCGCTAGCTTATCGAGATTGTGAGCGATGGGTACACCAAATGCATGGCAAGAAGCCATTGTCGGCAGCTTTTGACAAACTCGGCAATGGCGCTACTTTAGCAATGTCGGTCTGTCATGGTTTGCGGCGTGATGGGTTTAGCCTGCTTCCACAAGAGGGTGATCAGTCTGATCGTGCGGTGATAGAGGTGTACCCAGGCATTGTTAAGCAGGTGCCGAAAAGAGCATCGCCAGCGATTGATGTGATTCATCGCCTAGTTCCAGCAGAAACTAAACCAGGCACCGACCGATATGATGCCGCGCTGTGTGCGATAGTGGCTGCTGTTTACGCGGGCGCCGGTGGTTATTTGGGCTTGCCTGAATTGATTGATTTTCAACCGGGTTTTGATCGTTCTGAGGGCTGGGTATATAGCCTTCCACCAAAATCAAATTTTTAAGCATCATTTCCAGAATAATACAGGCTAAATTTACACCACAATCGTTATTCTCATCACTCGATTAAACTGTCTAACCAACCTACCAATCCTTAGTTTACGCCGCTTAACTAGTTTAGCTGGGGCTTCGCAACAAAATCGCTGGTCGTATACGCAACCGCCGTAATATATAACTAGCGCCAATACCCAGCGCCAGACTGCTAACGCTTATAGCCACCAGTGCGCCCAACCAGACCAGGTCTGTCGATGGCAATTTCAGTCGCAACTGTAACAAGGGTAAGGCGATGGCGGATCCGAGCAATATCGCAAATACCGAGGCGATCAGGGCCATTAGCAGATATTCCACCTGCAAACTGCGTTTGATCGACGATAGTCTGACACCGAGGCTATGCAAAATAGTAGCATCGTAGATCTGTCGGCTGCGGCCCGCGGCCATGACGCTAATCAACACCAGTAGACTCGCTAACAGGCTGACCCCTGCCACCACGGCCAGTCCGGCGACAGCCTTACCCAGAATTTCTCGGGCGACCTTTAGTACCGAGGCGGTGCGCACGGAGATTACATTAGGTGCAATTTCGGCAATCCGGTTTTGTGCGGTAATCGCATCAGCATCATCAATGTAGACTGCGCCGACGTGCCGATGAATAAGGGCATCGAGTGCACCATCGGAGAGGATGCCCTCAAACCAGAACCGGGTTTGTATACCCTTCTGGCTGTAAATTGCGACAACTTCGGCATCTAGGGTGCGGCCCTCGACCGAAAATGTCACCATGTCACCCACCTGCAAACCAAGTTTGAGAGCTTCGCGATCTTCAAATGCCATTTTCGGCAGTCCTTCTATTGAATCTGACCACCAGGCACCGTCGACCACAGTGACGTCATCAATGTTATTGTTCAGGTAACTAAGCTTGTATCGATCCTGTGAACTATCGCGGCGCTGTGCATCTTCAAGGTCATTAATTTCGCCCAGCTCACTGCCGTTTAATGCGGTGATTCGGGCACGCACCAGAGGCACAATTTCAATTCGAGCGGTCCCTGGGAGCTGTTCGACGGCACTGACGACCGCGTCTACCTGTTGGTTAAGCACATCGTAAAGCACCAGACCGGGCGACTCGTCGGGGATTGTCTGGTTAACCGAGCGTATCAGCGATGCCACGACCAACGTACAGGCGACTAAGAGGGTAAGCGCCGAGCCGAGCGACAACAGAGACGTCCGCAGTGAACTACCCGGCCGATATAGGTTTGCCAACGCCAGCCTCAACTCGAACCGGTTGATGAGTAATGGGTGATTATCCAGTGACCGCGCCACATGGCGGATACCGCGCACGATAAAGTCGAGAATCAACAACATCGCGCCGATGACCAGTACAAAACCAATTCCAAACAGGGTGTCTGGTAGCACCTGCAACACTAGCAAGATGATCATGCTGGCACAAACAAGTGTCGCCAACCACCAGCGGCGTGGCAGGCGTCCACTATCTTGGCCCTGACCCCGGAACAACGAGGCAGGATCTGTCGCCAGTGCCCGCCCGAGGGCCGGCAAAGCAAAGGTATAGGCTGTTAGCAGGCCGAAACAAATAGCGATCAGGCCGGGCAGAACTAGGTCGATGAGGTTGGTGGTCAGTGGCA
>Ga0307489_10002588_pt1:0-5000 | contig 12090 bp, 24 predicted proteins | sample SB12metaG_FD_202247 | JGI IMG/M metagenome (GOLD analysis project Ga0307489, IMG submission 202247) | Sea-ice brine microbial communities from Beaufort Sea near Barrow, Alaska, United States - SB 1.2 | ecosystem: Environmental > Aquatic > Marine > Coastal | place: USA: Alaska | collected...
AGGCCGCGACAGCTCCGTACTGGTTCGCATAGCACGCATTTTCCTAGGGGACAGTTCCATCCAAGCTGTCGCTGCGAATGTTATTGCTCACTCACGCGCTATGAAAAAACTGCGAACACTGGCGCTAGTAGGAATTAAAATCCCGGCGCGCGTCGCCTCAAAGGGTTTTTGATCGTTAGACTTGAAATATAAGACGGACACATTAGAAGTGCGGACCGCTCGTCTCCAGGTCCACACCGCATCGCTCTCCGACCCCGACGTCGGAAGCCTCCTTGTCACCCGGGCCTTTGAACCATTGATGTCATCTGTCGCAACTAAGAGAGTTTCTGAAGTCGAGTCCGATACCGTCGCCGCCGCCGACGCGCCGCCCCTGAAGCAGCAGCGCACAACACCCTCGCCCAGTTCCGTAATGGCTTCGGCGGACGATGGGCGGGCGAACGCGGCGCACGTGATTGACGAGGACCTGCACTCGCGGCAGCTCGCCGTGTACGGCCGCGAGGCCTTCCGCCGCCTCGCCGGCGCCAGCGTGCTCGTCAGCGGCCTCCAGGGCCTGGGCGCCGAGATCGGTGAGCCCCGCCCAGCACCCCGCCGCCCTCCTCCCCCATCCGCCCATCTTTCTCTCGAACAAGAGAAACTGCACACGCCTTTGGGGTGCCTTCAATCGTTCGTATGAGATGATCACTTGCCGCCTTCGTCAGCGCGACACCTTGATCTTGGCCTAGCCATGCGGTCGCTTGTGCGGCTCGTACCCGCCGCGGCATGCACTGTTACCCCGATCCGGAACTGACCCGCGTGCCCCTTCGCCGCAACGTTACAGCCAAGAACGTGATCCTCGCGGGCGTCAAGGCAGTGACCCTCCAAGACACGACGGCGTGCGAGCTGGCGGATCTCGGCGCACAGTTCTACCTGACCCCCGCGGACGTGGGCACGAACCGCGCCACCGCGTGCGCCGCCAAGCTGCAGGAGCTGAACCCTGCCGTGGTCGTCACCGTGGTCACCGACGCGCTCACCGATGAGCTCTGCGCCAAGCACCAGGTACTTTTCCGCGGCGACGCCAGATCTTCTGTTCGGTCTGTCAGTTTTCGCCCAAGGAAAATAACAAAAGTGGGCACACCATTGACTGTTCAAGGTTGATAGCGAGTAGCGGAGCGGAGACTGAGTATACCCGCGAAACTAGGTCAGAGATCCATACATGTGCTCGCGCGGATGCAGGGACGTGCAGGGCACGTCTCCTGCCGTGCCCTCGAGAACACTCGGCGACATCCAGAGCTTCGCCACTCCAAGTGCCCGGTTTCTCCGCCTGCCCTATTTTTGTATTTAGGTCACACTCTTGCAACCCTGCTCGTCTGGGCGTGGCCATCACTCGCTTTATGTTGGATACAACGAGAGCTACGTACTGCTAATCTGTACCACGTCTGAACACGACAGCTGGACTCACCATGAGACAACAGTCAGGGAACGAGTGTCGAGCCAGGGAGTAGGACGCGGTTAGTGTATACGGGAACACTTGTACACTGTATGGTCACCTGCTGACACGTCACCGTGGTCAACTATCGCAGGTGGTGGTGGCGACGGAGATGGGGCTGACGCAGGCCAAGGCGGTGGACGCCTTCTGCCACGCCAACGGCATCGCCTTCATCCGCGGCGACGTGCGCGGCGTGTTCGGCAGCCTGTTCTGCGACTTCGGCCCGGGCTTCAACGTGCTGGACACCGACGGCGAGGAGCCGCACACATGGTAAGGCCACATGTCGATCCTGTGCTATTTCCAGCCCGCAACCACAATGAGGTAGTTGCCGCAGTGAAGCACCGAGGACCATGGCCTTCTATGGTTACATGACATAACGCTCGCCACGATGTCAATAGCGTTTCAAACCTTCGCTTCTTGAGATGTTTGTCTTTGTATGACGTTGCGGGCAGCACTTGCTTGACCCTGGCACGCGCATCCTGGCCTCCATCGCCAACGACCCGGAGCCGCTCATCACCGTGGTGGACGACGAGCGCGTCGAGCTGCAGGACGGGGAGCTGGTGACGTTCACGGAGGTGCGCGGGATGACGGCAGGGGCTTCAACTTGTCCACTTGTCAGATCTACCTAAGCCGTTTTGGCCAGTGATCCGTTTTGTGTCCAGTTTGCGACGAGATGTGACCCATCGATATTGTTACGCGCAACTGAAATCACCCAACGCATCCCGCAAGAAGTGCTGAGGTTCAGCTGAGAAGTGCACAAGCGTAAGCCCCTGGATGACGGAGCTTAACGACGGCAAGCCGCGGCGCATCAAGAACGTGAAGGCGTACTCCTTCATGCTGGAGGAGGACACGTCGGCGTACGGCGCGTACACCGGCGGCGGCATCGCCACGCAGGTCAAGGAGCCCAAGAACGTGGTGTTCAAGACCCTGGCAAGGGGGTTATTGAGAACGAGCACTCGATCGAGATTGAACCTCCCCCTCCTCATGCCCCTCCTCCTCCTCCTCCTCCCTCCTCTTCCTCCTCCTCCTCCTCCTCCTCCTCCTCCTCCTCCTCCTCCTCCCTCTTCCTCCTCCTCCTCCTCCTCTTCCCCTCCCTCCTCCTCCTTCTCCACTTCGTGTTCTGTCTGCATCTGCATTCACCATGCAGGAAATTCATGCAGGCATGTCCGATATCGGCTGGAGTGCCTGTTCTCAATGACCCTCTTACCCGGCGGCGTCCATGGAGGACCCCGGCGAGTTTCTGCTCACTGACTTCGCGAAGATGGAGCGCAGCCCGCTGCTGCACCTCGGCTTCCAGGCGCTGGACGCGTTTGCCAGCAAGGTAGGGGGGGTATTGAGAAACAGGCACTCGACCGACGGTGAATCGACGAACGAAACGCCAGCCAAGTACGCGAGTCTGTATGAGCATTCACCATGAAGGACACTGAAGGTACCAGGTTACCTGAAGGTACCAGGTTACCTGAAGGTACCAGGTTACCTGAAGGTACCAGGTAAGTCATGCTCTGATATCGGTCGGGTGCTTGTTCTCAATGACTCTCTTGTAGACAGGCGCGCTGCCCAAGGCGGGCAACGTGGCGGACGCCGCGGCAGTCACGGCAGGGCAGTGCAGATTGACCCTATGAAACCCACGTTGAAAGCGCCTGGAAGTCAGCGCTTGAAGCTGAAGTATGATGAAACGCTTTCAAACTTTGGTTTCAATTTTAATTTGCGGCGCTACATCACGGCGGCGGCGACAGAGATCAACGCTGCGGCGAGCGCCGGCAACAAGCTGGACGACGTGGACCCAGACGGCATCCTCACTCTCATGGCAGGGGGGTCAGTAAGAACAAGCACTCGACTGACGTTGAGTCTCCTACTCCTCCTCCTCCTCCCGCGTCTGTGTTGAGGGGGTTATTGAGGAGGAGCACTCGACCGACGTTGAAAGTCATGCACCTCTAACGGCTCGAGTGCTTGTTGTCAATGACCCTGCTGCATGGCCAAGACATCCCGCGGGTACCTGGCTCCCATGGCGGCCATGTTCGGCGGTGTGATCGGCCAGGAGGTGGTGAAGGCGTGCACGGGTAAGTTCCACCCCTTACACCAGTGGCAGGGAATGTCACTCGTCCACTCTGATGTTTCCTCCCTTCTGTCGCCTGACTTATGTCTCCTCCCTTCTGTCTCATCTCTCCTCTCTCCTCCCTCCTCCCTCCTCTCTCCTCTCTCCTCCCTCCTCTCTCATCCCTCCTCCCTCCTCTCTCCTCTCTCCTCTTCTCAGCTCAACGTCAGCACTTTTTGTGGGCTACACGCGCCCACTTTTCAGCTTCGCGTAAGCACGTTTTGTGAGCTATGTTGGGAGGTTTCATCGTCAGAAACGGCTCGGGTTGAGCTGAGAAATGGATGAGTGTAGGGCCCTGAGCGGTGGCTGTACTTCGACAGCATTGAGAGCCTGCCGCCGGCGGAGACTTTGACGGAGGAGGAGGTGAGCCCTGAGGGCAGCCGGTATGACGCGCAGATCGCGTGCTTCGGCAAGACGGTGCAGCGCATGCTGGAGTCGCGCAAGGCAGGGGGGGTCATTGAGAACACGCTCTCGACCGACGGTGATTGTCCTCCTCATCCTCCTCCTCCTCTTGGGGGTCATTGAGAACGAGCACTCGACGGACGTTGAATCCCCTCCTCCTCCTCTGTAAATAGTACTCCGCGCGCATGTATGAGCATTCAACCCGAAGGTAAGTCACTTTTCGATCTCGGTCGAGTGCTTGTCTTCACTGACCCTCCTGCGCGGTGTTCCTGGTGGGCGCCGGCGCGCTGGGGTGCGAGTTCATCAAGGCGTTCGCGCTGATGGGGCTGAGCTGCGGCACCGAGGGGACCGTCACCGTGACGGACGACGACGTTATCGAGAAGTCCAACTTGTCGCGCCAGTTCCTGTTCCGCGACTGGAACATCGGCAGGGACGACAGATCAATTGCATTGCGGCGCACGTTATCCATCACACTAGCCGACCCCCGTCTCTTCAGTTGAATGTCATCCTATGACGCCATGATTATCCTGTCGCTGCAGGGATATCGGTGATCGCGGGCACCATGGTATCCACCGCACTTGCTACTTTCGTTTGAAATGTTATCCCATGACGCGATGAGTCTCCTGTGCCTGTGACATCGAATGTCATCCCATGACGCCATCATTCACCTGTCCCTGCACATCGGCCACGCCAAGAGCACGTGCGCCAGTGGCGCCGCCAAGGCGATCAACGGCGCGCTGAACGTGGTGCCGCTGCAGAACCGCGTGTCGCCCGACACGGAGGACGTGTTCGACGACTCGTTCTGGGGGGGGCTCGACGTGGTGGTGAACGCGCTGGACAACGTCAACGCGCGCCTGTACGTGGACTCGCGCTGCGTGTACTTCGGGGTAGGGGGGTCATTCAGAACATGCACTCGACAGACGTTGGACTTGCCCTCCCACTCCTCGCGTATGTATGAGGGGTGGCATTGAGAACGAGCAATCGACCGCCGTTGAATCTCCTCCTTCTCCTCCGCACGTCTGTTTGAGCGTGGGGTAA
>Ga0307489_10002588_pt1:7500-12090 | contig 12090 bp, 24 predicted proteins | sample SB12metaG_FD_202247 | JGI IMG/M metagenome (GOLD analysis project Ga0307489, IMG submission 202247) | Sea-ice brine microbial communities from Beaufort Sea near Barrow, Alaska, United States - SB 1.2 | ecosystem: Environmental > Aquatic > Marine > Coastal | place: USA: Alaska...
TACTGACTTTGAGTCGTATACCGACAATCCTATCACCTTGAACCAGCCATCCGACAGACTTCAAGTACTCAACCTACCAACCTGTCAACTTGAATCCAAACAGGTGCTGACGGGCGCCAAGATCGAGGCCTACCGCAACACCTTCGCCAACCTCGCGCTGCCGCTGTTCGCCATGGCAGAACCCATCGAGGGGAAGAAGTTCAAGTTCAAGGACATGGAGTGGAGCATGTGGGACCGCTGGATCATCGAGGGTGACATCACCGTCAAGGTAGGGCCGCGCAGGTTGACCCCAGATTGACCCTAGGTCGACCCCAAGTTGACCCCAGGTTGAACATTGGTTGACCCCATTTTGACCCCAGGTTGATCGTCCTTGGTTCCAGCATGTGACGCTTAAACATGATGAACGGCCTGTAAGATTTGCTTTCAATTTCAACTCGCGCCCCTGCATCAAGGAGCTGCTGGACTGGTTCGAGGCCAAGGAGCTGACGGCGTACTCGGTGTCGTGCGGGCAGAGCCTCATCTACAACAACATCTTCCCCAAGCACAAGGACCGCATGGACAAGAAGATCAGCGGCCTGGCAGGGGGGTCATTGAGAAGGAGCACTCGACCGACGGTGAATCGACGGGCCGAGTCCGCCCATCTGTTTGATCGTCCCCCCTGAAAACCTGAAGATAAGTCGTGCTCCGACTTCAGTTCGAGTGCTTGTTCTCAATGAACCTGCGACCTCGACGAACAGAGTCCGCGCGTCTTCATGAGCTTTCACCCTCTACATGAGCTGTTGTCCGATCTTGGTCGAGTGCTTGTTCTCAGCGATCCTGAGTCCCGGTGCAGACGGTGGCCAAGCTGGAGGTGCCGGCTTCGCGGCGCCACTTCGACATCGTGGTGGCGTGCGAGGACGCGGAGGGCGAGGACGTCGACGTGCCGCTCGTCAGCATCCAGTTCCGCTAAACGTACCGAGAAAGGGGGTTTTTCATTACAAGAATCAGTCTAAACGTTTATATGATTTGTATTACGGAATGGCGGTTGCGTGAAACGCCCGCTTGGTTTCATCAACCTGCGAGTTTCGTCTGTGTCTGCGCGCGTAGATTACATGCTTGGCTGAGTCGGCTTGTCAAGAACATATGAGCTGTATGAGTTATGCGTTAGCGTTGTACGGACACGCCGCCGCTCCCTTCACAGATGCGCCGCCGCTCTCTCCACGGATACGGCACCGCTCTCATCATGGATTTACGGCACCGTCTCTTCACGGATATCGTATAAGTTTCAATAGCGTCGCGGCAGCCGTGCGCTATCGCCCATTGGCGTATCTCATCATTAGCGGCAAGCGTGCGGACCCCATGGTCCCACGGTCAGTGGCGCCTGCCAAAGCTGGCGTCGGAGGAGATCCCTGCCAAGTGGTGCGTCGCGGGGGAGAGGTGGCGCGGTCAGATCTGGGGGCCTGCTCGGCGGTAACTTCACACATCAGAGAGTCGGTCCCTGCACTACTACTACCTAAAACACGCGGCCCACGCACCAGGACGAGTACTAAAGAGCTAGTATCTATACTCGTAGCAACCTAGAATGTTCAACATTCCAAAAATGTCTCATCGAAAGGCCACTCTGCCGCTTCATCATAACTATCACCTACGAGCCCCGCCGTGACCCAGCCAACGCCTTCACCCTCAACTGTTGGACCCCTCTCCACATACCTCACCAGCACGGCGCTCCCTTGCCCTTCTCCCGGCGCCGCCAGTGCCCAGGGGCTTACATTCGTTCACTTTTCAGCTCAACGTAAGCGCATTCTGTGGGATAGGGGGTGCATTCAGGGGTCGTGTAGGGGGTGTTTACGAGGTGATAGGGGGTGATAGGGGATGTTCATGGTGTTTTTCTGTGTTAGAAACGGCTCAGGTTGAGCTCAGAAGTTGACGAGTGTAAGCCCCTGCCGCCAGTGCCGCTGGTATCCTCTGCGCGCGCCACTCCCTGACGTGATCCAGAAACGCAATCCCTGGGACCAACACTTCGCACCCGCGCAGCACCAAACCATCCTCGTGGTAGCAGCGCAAGTTGTATTTGAAAGCAACGTTTGAAAGCGGTTCATCACATTTTAGTTTCAAGCGCTTAATTCCAGGCAGTTTCAACTTGGGTTTGATAGGGTCAACCTGCACCGCCCTACCTCGTGGCACACGTCGTAGTCCTCGGCCGCGGCGGGCGACTGCGCCAGGCCCTCCTCCGCCGCTACCTTCGCCCAGGGGCTTACACTCCTTCACTTTTCGGCTCAACATCAGTGCCTTTTGAGGGATACGCTGGGTGTTTTCAGGGGGTAACAGTGACCGAAACGGCTCAGGTTGAACTTGAGAAGTGGACGAGTGGAAGCAGTGTGGTCGTTTTCTTCATCCAGCCCTTCCTCGTGCTCCTCCACTGCGGCCCACCCGCATCCCGACCCACCCGACCTCGCGGCTGAAGTGCTGCTTTTACCCGACGCCGCAGCCGCCGCGTTTTCACGGTCGGTGACGAAACGTTCGGGTAGGTCTGCAGCACCCCCCGGCCAGGGGCTTACACTCGTCCACTTTTCAGCTCAATCAAAGCCGTTTCTGACACAAAATACACCCTGCGCACCCCCCAATACCCCCTCACACCCCCTAAACACCCCCTAAATGCACCCCCTATCCCGCACAAAGCGCTTACGTTGGGCCGAGAAGTGGGCGAGTGTAAGCGCCTGCCCCCGGCCTCTCCCTCCACCAGTTGATGAGCACGGTGACCCGCTGCCCCTGTGCCGACCGCGGCGAGGGGTGCATCACGGCGTGGTACCTGTCTCCTTCGAATAGCAGCAGACGGTTGCGGCACGGGTGAGCCAATGCTACCTCGATGCAGGGGCTTGCACTCGTCCACATTTCGGCTCAACGTAAGCGCTTTCTGTGAGATAGGGGGTGCATTAAGGATTGTGTAGGTGACGATTAGGGGACGTTCAACAGGTTTAAAGGGTTGTTAGGCGATGCGTAGGGTGTATTTCGTGTCAGAAACGGCTCAGGTTGAGCTGAAAAGTGGACGAGTGTAAGCCCCTGCCTCGATGGGCAGTCGTGGGCTCAATGCTGCGGTGGTGGTGACCTGAGCGTCATCGGCAGTACCAGGACTGCCTTTGCTGTCGGCATTGCCGTCGACGAACGATGTCTTTGCTTGGCCAAAGACTGCAGTGGCGCCGCCCGCATCGCCCAGATATAGAACGCTGGCCACGGCGGGATGGACGATGGTTCTGCCGCTTCCCAGGGGCTTACACTTGTTCACTTTTCAGCTCAACTTGAGCCGTGTCTGACACACAAAAACACCCTACACACCCCCTTAACACCCCCTTGACACGGGTTACACAACCCCTACGCGCACCCCCTATCCCATAAAATGCGCTTAAGTTGAGCGAAGAAGTGAACCAGTGTAAGCCCCTGCCGCTTCCGCCGCTGTCTTCTTCTTGGACAGTCTGCATGTCGCAGTCGGTGTGAAATGTTTTCGGGAGTTCGTCGGGCGCCACGTCTTGAACCCACCACTCGGCGCCGGACATTTGGTCGGCATACAAGCCTAGCCCGCGAAGGGTGGGCGAGGCGGCCATCGCAGCGATGGCGCGTTCTATGCCGTTGCGAGAGGCCGAAGCGCGCTCCGCCGGCATCCATATGCTTCCGGAAGCCAGGGGCTTAAAATCGTCAACTTCTCAACTCAACCTGAGCCGTTTCTGACACAAAATACACCCTAAACACCCCCTAATATCCCGAAACACCCCGTAAATATCCCCTAAACACCTCCTGAGCACCCTCTATACACCCTCTGTACACCCCCTGAGCAACACCTAAATGCACCCCCTGTCCCACAGCAGAAAGCGCTTACGTTGATCCGAAAAGTGGACGAATGTCAGTCCCTGCCGGAGGTGAGAGAACCGGGTCGGGCCGGCACCTCGTATCCGCTATCCATTGCATCTATGATGAGGTCGACGTCGCGCTCGAGGTGCTCGAGAGCGTCGGGCAGGAGCACATCCGAGAGCACCGCCGCCCCGGTCGACCAGTCGTCCGCCGCCAGCATGGCCGTCGCGTGATGGCTGCCGAGGTGCCGAGGTTGTTGCTTTTTCCCGGCGTCTTGCTGACCTCAAGTAAATCTGCGCAGATCCGGAACGCCCCCACCCCACCGGATCTGCGCAGGTTTGAGAGGAGTCATCAGCAACGCCAACGGTCGCCAACGCCAGCACGCAGCAGGAGCCCTCCTCCGTCCCCGAGTACTTTTAGCGCCTCATACTCGACGGAAGCCCGACGCGTGCGGGACACTCAACGTGTCGGACCTTCCGCCCGTTACTTGACGCGAAGAGTGGGTGGGTAAACCCGCTGCATTTCAGGCTCCGTCCTTTTATTATCCTCGTCCCCCTCCTCCACTCAGAGCAGTCAGAATGCCGCCCTCTCGGCAGGAGCGGCGCCGGGCAACACGCGACGCCGCCAAGCGCGCGTCGGCTCATGCGGGAGCCTCGGGAGCTACGGCAGCTGCTGCCGCTCTCGCGAAACTGAACGTACATCCGGGCGGCGACTGGAGCACACAAGAAGGAGACCCCAATGTGTATTGTGAAGCGCTCGGTGCCGAGG
>Ga0307489_10002589_pt1 | contig 12090 bp, 14 predicted proteins | sample SB12metaG_FD_202247 | JGI IMG/M metagenome (GOLD analysis project Ga0307489, IMG submission 202247) | Sea-ice brine microbial communities from Beaufort Sea near Barrow, Alaska, United States - SB 1.2 | ecosystem: Environmental > Aquatic > Marine > Coastal | place: USA: Alaska | collected...
CGCCGCCCCCGCCCCGTCCGCCGCCTCCGCCGCCGCCCAGTCCGCCGCCGCCGCCGAGCCCGCCGCCTCTCTCGCCGCCGCCGAGCCCGCCGCCGCCTCCCTCGCCGCCGCCGAGCCCCATGCCCCCTCCGAGCCCACCGTCTCCGAGCCCGCCGGCGAGCCCGCCGGCGGACGGCATCTGTATACAAGCCACAATGTCAACCGAACTGAAAAGGACAGGTGGGTATGGGGACATCGCAGGCGCAAGGTTCACAGAGTATGGTGCTGATTGGCCCAAAGACACTAGCGTATATGATGTGCGCAGGGAACATCAAGGGGGCGAGATTAAATTAGGGCCACACGATAATATGGATGAATTCGACCGAGAATCAACAATCCAAAGGAAACAAGATTATATGGCTGTCACCATGAACGACGAAGCTTGCAACAATGAGCAAGCCTTCACAAAAAAGATGTTCTTCATTGGTAAGGAGTTACCGGCTGGTAATCAAGTGGATCCTAAATATTGTGATTTTGCTTCAAAAGATTATTGGCCAACCAGTTGGTATTACAAGGATAGTACGGATTCAAACATACCCTGGTGGGAGCGCGATAGGTACCCGACCGATGCCTGGGATGAAGTACAGAAATCAAGCCACTCGATAAAGGCGGGTGTACATCCGAATTGCTTCACCCGGGATGGCATTACGCCAGATGGCGAGACGATTAGATATTCGTGGCCGTTGACCACGGACGACGGCAGCGTCCTCTACGACGCGGACGAGCGACCAACGATCAGAACATGGAAAATATATGATCTAATGGTGAATGCGGGGGGATATCCAGCGGTCACTTGTACGCTAACCGCCCCAGAGTCTTGCGAGCGGCTGGCAGACCATCCACTCCATGATATCGGAGTCCCCCACCCACCTGACTCCCCGTCGCTGCCTCTCACTCCGGCGCCGCCACCGAGCCCGCCGGTGCCGCCGCCGCCGCCGAACCCGGCGCCGCCGAGCCCGCCGCCGAGCCCACCGCCTCCGTACCCGCCGCCGCCGAGCCCGCCTCCTATGCCACCGCCGCTACCGCCGAGCCCGCCTCCTATGCCACCGCCGCCGAGCCCGCCGCCGCCGTCGAGCCCGCCTCCTATGCCACCGCCGCCGAGCCCGCCGCCGCCTATGCCGGACGCCTGTCTTGAATTAACGTTCTTTGACGGCGGCCCGGCTGTCATTCAAGGTTACCCATCATCTTACGCAGAATGGAAACCCCCAAACAAGGACGAACTCAGTCTATTTGATGTGCGCAAGCTCCATCAAGCGGGCAATATATCAGATGTTGTCATTCCGGGTCCACAAGACGACTACATCATTGCGGGTACCACACTTGACAACGGATGGAATTTTTTGGCTGTCTCCCTAAATTACAACATGGAGGGGGATGATGATTGCTACGCATCGGCAAGGAAAAGTTTCTGGATTGGCAAAAAATCATTACTGAATTTTATGGGCTATTATAAGGCCACGCCTGTAGATCGAGAATTTTGTTCTTATGCTTCAGAAGATATTGACACAAACCCCACGATAGGGTCGGGTGCAATCCCCATGTGCTTCTTAGGGGAACAATCTTTGCGACCACAAGCGAGAACATGGGCAGTATATGATATGATGCTGGTGCCGCCGCCGAGCCCGCCGCCGAGCCCGCCGCCGGCGCCCAGCCCCCCGTCGCCGCCTGAGGAGGAGGACGGCCAATGTATAGGACTCCCACCCCACATCGACACCCTAAACGGAGAGTTAGATTTTATCAGGATGCCCAGTGCCAACGCAGGGGGAGATTATGTGAGGATGCCCTCTGCGTCGTCTTGGGATGATGAAAATGGATTACCAATGGATTATGATGAGATGAGTATACTTGAAATACGCCGGCGCCATCAATCGGGCCATTTTTTTATGAGTGGGCCGGGGAGGACGACTAACCGAGATCTTCCATACCCCACACTTTACGATAGACGGGATTATTTGGCTGTAGAACTAATTGAAAGTGTTCTGACTGCGGCTTGCACAGGCATTAGGGCTAGAAGATGGATGTCGATGGGCTTGGCTGTGCCATTTCAGGATGCCGATTTTGAGACGAGTTTATGTGAGCCAGATTTTGGTTCGAGTTCAAGGCGAGTTGATATTTTTTTTTGTCAGTTTGGAAATTCTGTACAGGTATTGATGGAAGATGGGCAGAAGACGTTACAGACGGGTGTTTATCAAAGATGCTTTGAAGGAGGCACTGAAGGTCAATGGATAGATGGGGTCTATCAAGGCCTAGTAACAACACCAGACAGGAGTGATGAAGTTGATGGGCCAAAGGGTGGATCAGTCAAAATATATGATCTAATGGCGGATATAGGGGAGGTTGCTTGTCAAAATACCGGACCCCTAGGATGCACGAGGGGTCCAGTAAGAAGTCAGTGCGAGCAGCCGTTGGTGGTTCTGGACGGGTTTTGTGTCGTTGAATACCAAGATATGCTTGACAGCACCCTTGGGCGTACTGGTTTCAGGAAAGCGAACAACTATCAGGGCCTGGCTCATGAGGATTGGGACAACAGTCAAGTCAAGTCTACTCGAACTGCGCAAACGCCATCAAAGGGGCGAAATCATGATGCAGGTTGCAGAATCGTGGACAAAGAGCACTGGATTCATGGGCATTGAAGGCGATAAAATGCCTTCCAGCTCATTGAATTTGGAATACGATTATATAGCTGTCTCCCTTAATGATGCTGGTTGCGGTTCACAGAAGGAGATCTTATTTGCCAAAAAAAATCCAAAAGGAAGGGTGAATGGAATCGTAACAAAAAGGGTAGATACGGGATTTTGCGAATATGGTGGAGAGCAGTTGGGAGCAGGTGCAGACCCCACTGGTTGCTTCGCCGGGGAAACCGAACAGGCGGGCACATACCTAAACCCTAAACCCACAACTCGGACATGGGCAATATATGATCTAATGATAGATGTAGGTTTGGAAGCAGGAGACGAATCTAGGCGTCGACATAAGCTCCATGAGATAGGAGAATTAGCTTGGACAGGAGAATATGCTTGGTATGACGTACACGCAGACGGGTTCTGAGTTTCGAACCCGGATGACGCGATGGGATGAGCAGTTATCCGGCAGGGGAATACTATAATGGAACTGGGGGTTGGTATTATGGACCGGTGGATGAAAAGGGAAATAGAATATATTAATCCTTATACTATATAATCTACGACAATCCGCGACCATCATGACGGTCACCACCGCCCCCACTATCGCTCTTTCTCTCCCTTCTCTCCTCCCTCCTCTCTCCGCTCTCCTCTCACCAGCGTTTGAAGCTAGCATATGATAAACAGCGTTCATGTGTTGCTTTCAACTTGCGCCCCTACGCCAAGACATGCAATACTTTCAGACACATGGGATGAGAAGCGGCGGCGGTGGCGACGTCGCGGGTCCGGTGATGACTATGCACCCCCCCGGGGGCCAGACGAATAATGTTTCACCTGTTTGTCGTGGGGACGGATGGGAGGGTCACCTCCACCACACGCCGGAATATCGGTGTCCTTCGCGGCGATGCGATACCGCTACCCTCGCAAGCGACGTGCGCGTCGCGCGTCCCCGCGTGTGCCCCGTAGCATTTTCGTGTGTCATGTCACCCCTGGTCTCGGAGTTTTGCTTCGCGAGCACGTACACGTGATATTGTGTTCACAACGGTCACGGAAATGGGAAACGATCACGTGGCGAAAAGATATGCACACGTACACGTGCTAGAGTGTGCCTCGCGGTTGGCGACATTTAAAATGACACCTGTCCCAAAGCGTGTCCCACGTACGTACCCAGTCGGGTGCCGTGTGTGCGCCATATGCATGGTCTGACATTGGTCATATCACCAAATTATTGGCATCGCTCCGTTTGTCGACACGTGTCGCTCTCGTCCACTCATTCTGTCTCCAAACATCCGATCCGATATTCGAAAGATTGACCTCCTTTCATCTCGAGGTCGAGTTTGCCACCTCCGCCCCCACCCGCGGCACATCCAAGTACGCTCGCACCCCGCGCCCCCCCTCCCCCCACCACACCACTGCCATGTCGGCTGCCGCCTTCTCCTCCGCGGCGATGGCCTCGCCCCGCGCTATACTCGAGGCACGCCGTGGCGGCGCCGTGCGAAGGTAAGCCCAGCCGCCAACAAATAATGTCGTTGTTCCTCGGAGCCGCATATTTTATCTTTGGGCTCGCCTCGGGAGGGTGAAGATTATTATTCTCCTCGTGGGGCGGCGCCGGTCCTATGGGCCGCTGTACCTCCTTTACGTTGGTACCTCCGACAACGCTTCTGTGCCTGGCCATCGCTCAGCACGGCGGCGCTCCACCGGCATTCGATGGCGCTATCCGCGCGGTCGCTGGCGGCTTGCATTTTGTTGTAAGATTATTTGTTCGGTTTTTGATAACCGCCGCGGCGACGGTTGAAGAGGGTTTTGCGTGTGCTTGTTTGGTTTTTGCTGGGACGCTGGTGAGCGCTCGACGACGCACATGGGTTTGTCCGTCGCCTGTTTACAGGACAATGCCAATGCCGCGTCGCCGCGCCGATCAGACCCCGGCGCTACGACGGGTGTCACATATCTTGCAAGACACGTCGCCCCACGCGCTTCGGTACAGTCATACTTTGAAAACGTGCCGCGGCAACCTCGTACACCATGTTATGACGCATGCCAGCTCACGTTGTGACCCATGCAACCTACCAGCTGTTCGTGCCCATTAAGTGTGCACATAGTGTATCAGTCTACCCGCGCACACTCGCCGCTTCCTCGTCCTGGCTCGGCCAACCCTCGTGACCTGACTAGACAGTTTGCTAAATGCATATCATGTTCAGTACACTACACGTAAACCCTCGCCGCATCCCAAACTTCCCCTGTCCCACACAAGCTAACACGCTGTCTCTACTATCACCGCCGCAGGACTGCCACGCGCGTCACCTCGGCAGCGGTCATGAGCCCGGAGATGGCGAAGAAGATGCCGAAGGTGATCATCGATAACCAGTCGGACCCCATGGCGACCATTGTGGAGGCAGGTTCTCTCCTTATCTTGTGCCACAAGCTACTCACTAGGCCACCAGGCATAGCCAATCTCACCGAATTGAGTGAACGTCGGGCATGTGCCATCAGGCAGGAGGTGAGCGAACGCGTTCAGGCACTCGGTGAGCTAATAGACGATGGACGTCGAGTAACCAAGTTGTTCTGCACGTTGGATGCAAGGGCTTTGCCCTCAGCGTGCCGAGAGCTTCCGTTCCTCGCCCTCGTCTCGCTCAGGTGTTCACAGGGCGACCCTAGTCTACGTGCTCACTCCGGTTCTTGCTTACCTGACACGTGCGTCCACGCGGCGACCCTGCGTGTAGGTGTCGTTCGGCGACGTGCTGGGGCAGATGATCGACACGTGCGAGGTAGGGTTGCGGCTCGAACTCTCTCACCTGCACGGTTCACATCCACCACCTTACTTACGCGCGCACTACCCCCACTCATTATGTGACCCCTCACCACCCATGTGTGTCCGCGGTCGGGTACCCTGCTTTCAGGCGCTGAAGAATCTGGGGCTGAACATCTGCCGCGCGGAGGTGTCGGCGGACGACAACCCCAACAAGTTCTACGTCACGGACGCCAACACCTCCGAGAAGGTGGTGAAGAGCGAGCAGATTGAACAGATCCGCACGGTCATCATCCAGAACATGATAAAGTACCACCCTGAGGCGGCGGAGGTGGGGCTGCACTCACTGCGCAGCTTCCCAACCACGGTTATTTGATAGTTTTTCAACCAATCACCTCCATTAACCGAAAAGGCCTTAAACCTTTACAGACTTTAGGACCTCTCCGCTTGAAATGGTGGAGATGGTTTGTTAATGCTCCCCATGTAAAGCGACTTGGGGATCGATAAACGTCAGTCAACAAGCATATTGTCCCAAAACCCAGTTGAACCAGCCCCTGTCCACCTGTCCTATGGAAGACAGCCATAACCACCAGCGCGTCATTTCCCGGAGATGCGTCAGGTGTGGTCATGGTCACCTGACGGAGCAAATTTCTTTGCGGTGTGGACCCTGGGTGCGGTTTCTGTCGGTGCGGCAGGGTGCGGTGATGCGGGACGACAGCCAGCCGATGCTGGGCGCGCGGATTCCGGCCACGGTGGGGCTGCTGCGCCGCGCATAGTGTACCTGTGCTCGCCGCAACATCAGTGACACAATGTTCCGGTGCTCGCCCTGTCAACCACTCCGCCTGCACATAGTGCACCAGTGCTCGCCGTGTGATCCGCTGTGTTGTCTACGCTGCGCCTAGTGTACTAGTGCTCGCCACGTCATCTACTTGGACTGCTGCTCCGCACATAGTGTACCAGTGCTCGCCACGTCATTCGCTACAAAAGACCGCTGTTGCAGGGGCGTCACACTCAATGTTTGTGAGTTGTGTGCGGTGGTTCCTGCTACAAGGTGAAGACGGTGATCAAGGTGGTGGCGGCCAAGAGCGGCGCGCGCTCGGCGATCACTGTGGAGACGACTGACCGGCCCGGGCTTCTGGTGGACATTGTGCGGACTCTGAAGGACCTCAGCCTCAACGGTGGGGCTCTACTGCACCACACGCTATAATATGAACAACGCACACTTGGCACCAGACCGACGATTACATCTGTGTGTGTTCCATGTACTGGGGACTCTACTGAACATTGTGTCCACGTAGTACACTTGGTACCTGAATGTCAATTGAACTCGCAAAGGACTTATCTGTGTTTGGGTCTCTACTTACCGTGGTGTCCGCGGAGGTGGACACTGTGGGGCCCGCGGCTATGGATATCATCTACTGCACCTACCAGGTGAGGCCCGGTCAGGTTACGCGTCCTCACGCGCCCCAACGGGACAGAACTTACTATGGCCACATAACCATGTCTCTGTGTGATATGGACCGAGTCCCGCTTTGGTCAGGCAGCAGCACTCACTATGGTCACTTCACTAAATGCCTCTGTCTCAATCATGTACTGCATCTGCCAGGCGATGCTGGGGTTGGTCATGCGTCCGAACGCGATTGCTCTCGCACTCGCAACCTCCCTCTGGTCGTTATACTAATTAGCTCAATATGTGTGTGTCCGGGCCTTGGTGCGAGGGGAAGGCGCTGAACAAGAGCATGGACGAGCTTGTGGTGAACGCGCTGGGGTACTACCTGTCTCTTCGGGAAATCGAGAGTGAGGAGTCTTACTAAAGCCAACAGCCTTGCATTGCCGCTCGGTTTTCAGGCAGGGGCTTACACTCGTCCACTTTCCAGCTCAACCTAAGCCGTGTTGGTAAGACCTCTGCTTGTCCCCCTGTCTAATAGACTGGGGGGAAATCACGCACACAACGTATCCCACAAAATGTGCTTACGTTGAGCCGAATAGAGAACGAGTGTAAGCCCCTGTTCTCAGCGCGATTTCGGATGGCAGGCGAGTAGTGGTGTGGCGGTCTGGCGGTGTCTTGTATGTCTGGATCATGCAGGATAAGAGGCGAGAGGATGGTAGAGGATGGTTTTTGCCTTAGGAGGAGACACGAGGGAGGCTGGGTAGGCGTTTCCAGATTCGGACAGATTCGGCGGGGAGTTGGATTCGGGTGGATTCGGGTGGATTCGGGTGGAACCGAGCGGCTCCGCAGGGAAACGTTTTGGCGTATTTTACAGTGTGTATGGGCATTTTGACGATTGGGGTATGGGCTTGCGGGGTGGGGTATGGGGTTTTAGTCGGAATCTGTCGGAATCTCATATAGCACATCACCAGCGTGGTGATGGATGGAGTGGAGTGTACATACGGATGAGATGACGTGGAGTGTACAAGTAGACGCGTACGTTGGGTGTTATTCATTGGTTGAATTGGGTGTTATATACAAAACGACGTGTGCCGCAATAAATGCCAAGCTACATGCGCAAGTTTTGTTTCGCGCGCGTGTTTTTTCATTTCGTCCACTAATCTCTCATTCTCGGATCTCAAGGAACAATGCACACAGTGCCACGCTACTAGCATCGTACTCACTCATATCACTTTCGCGGTGATGGATGGAGTGGAGTGTACATACGGATGAGATGACGTGGAGTGTACAAGTAGACGCGTACGTTGGGTGTTATTCATTGGGTCTTATTCTGCTGTATACAAAACGATGTGTGCCGCAAATGCCCTCATGCTTCATGCGCAAGTTTTGTTTCCCGCGAGTGTCGATTCATTTCGTCGACGTAATCTCTCTGTTTCTTTATCACGGTAACAATGCAAACAGTGCCGCGAATGTCACGCTGCTAGCATCGTACACTCGCATATCATCAGCGCGGTGATGGATGGAGTGGAGTGTGTACACACAGAAAAAATGACTCGGCGTGTACAAGTATTCGCGTACGGTGGGTGTTATGACAAAGCAACACGGCCTGCAAATGCCACAGTTCAGGCGCCAGTGTCGTTTCGCGAGTTCGTTTCGCTTGTTGACGACGTCTTTCAGGTCCTTATCACGTGAACAACGCAAACAGTGCCGCTGCGGTACCACGCGCGTCTCATACTGTATATGGGGGGCAAACGTAAAATAGGGTTATTTTAAAAGCCGCGCGTGTCCTTGAAAGCGCGCTTCTGGATTCAAGCCGATCAACTACCCGCCGCCATTTGTTATTTGACCCATCCTCGGATAGGTTGCCCCAATCAAACCTTTCTGCCCAAGATAACGGCGACGCGATGCGCGACTCAGCGACGACTCGTCAAGAATTTTTTTTATCCACGTCGGCGGTACGTGGGGTCGTGGCTCGTGGGCACCGCCGCGTGGCGCACAAACAAGAGCGCACCCACGCGCCCACACACATACCCGCAGCCGTCTGCGGCGCGACTAACACCTCCTCGTGCCAAGACGGGCTGTGGCGGCGGCGGGGAAGGTTAGCGGCGGCTTAAGATGGCGCTGTTAGCCCCGGCACCGTTTCTCGGCACACAGCTGTCACCACCGTTCGAGGGAGGGTTATCGCGCGCGAGATTGAATGGGCCGCGCCGCGTGCCTGCCCTTGGGATCTCGCCAGCTGTTCGCCACAAGCGGTGTCCAGCGGCGCTCAGGCAGCGGCGGCGTCTGCTGCGCAGCGGCGCAACGTCAGGCGATGGAGGGGTGGTGGCGGGAGCGTTGTCGGCGGGGGCGTTGTCGGACGTGCCCTTAGGTTCGTGGTCGCACGGGGGAAGGTTCGGGTGGGGCGGCGGCGTTCGGATACGGCGGCGGGCGGTGGCCATCACATGGGCAGCGGCGGGCGAGGGCGCGGGTAGCTGGAGCGGGTACGGCGGAGGCGGTGGCAGCGATGGGCAGTCGCAGGGACAACCGCGGTTTGACAACCGTCAAACCGAGCAGTCAAGGTCCTACCGCGACCGAGGCAGGGCCTGAGGCGGCATGGCGTCCCATGACTGTATGCTCGTAGTGCACCGGTGCCTCACTGCCTCCGTCGCCCCCGCCGCCTTGCGCTCGTCCCTGACTGGTTGCACGCATTGTACCTGTGCACAACTGCCTCCACCGCCGCCCGGCTTGTTCCCAGGTCAGGTACCAACCGTGGCCTGAGCAGCATCCTTGTTTTGCTCATGTTTTGTTGCACACCTGCACCACTGCCGCCCGCCGCAGACGCCTATTGCTCGTCCCCGCCTCTGTCTTCTACTCTGTGTGCTGATGGTGCACATTTTACCCTGGCTGCCACCGCCGTCCAGCGTGTTAACGCCGTCCGGTGCCCGGCTGGTTTACCCTCCTTGAAAGCACGCGAGATATCCCAACGTGATAGTGCTCAAGTTGAGCTGGAAAGTGAAGAGTGTCGGTCCCTGAGCGGAGGCCGGGGCGGGCGCTCTGGGAGCGGACAGAATGACAGGCCGAACTACTGGCGGGGAGACGCGTCAGGCGCGTCGCAGCGTGGTGAGATGCGGTCCAAGCCCCCGTGGTCCCCACAGCGTGGTTCGAGCAACGGCGGGGGCTGACACTCGTCCACGTATCAGCTCAACCTCTTCGCTTGTCCACTTATCAGCTCAACCTGAGCTGTTTTTGTCACTGACTGCGGCAAATAACCCAACATATCCCACAAAACGTGCTTACGTTGAGCCGAAAAGTGGACGAGTGTAAGCCCCTAAGCAGCGGCCAGCGGGAGAGGAAACCAGGTCACAAGTTTACCCCTGAGGTAGGGCCTGCAGAAAACGCTCACCCCAGCCCAGGGTGGCACAGGCTGGCAGAAAATGCGCACAACATCACAGTGTGGCAGTAACGCTAGAAACGAGGGTTGACAACTGAGTCGAAGGACGTTTGGTGCAAATCCTGCCGAGCCCTGTTTTTTCCTAGGTCCCGGCCGGAAATGCTCACCACATCGCAGGGTGGCGTGCAACTCAAGCGATGACGGTTGGCTCGTGTGTTGAACAAAATTCTGAGCACTTTCTGCGTGGCCCTACCCCGAGGGTCACAAGCGGATGACTCGCGCCCGAGAAATCAACAACGTCATCACAACCATCGAGGACCAGGAGGAGCTGTTAGCTTACATCGACGACAATGTCCAATATTTCAACACCGTGAACCTGTCCACTGCAATGCACAAAATTGGCAAGAATAACCAGCGCAAGAACAAGCGCCGGGTCTCGCTGCCTGGCGACATTCCAGTGATTGAGGATCCTCGGCAGGGGTGTCGATCGAATCATGCATACCACGTTGTTCACCACGTCAACGCGACGTATCGTATTGCGTGCAACATCGTTCGACGTGCTTCGTTTGTTGAGTTACACGGCTCAGGGTCGACTGATGTGTGCTGGCCTCGTCAATCAACGCATTATACACCCGCATTGGCTGAGTGAAATTGCACAGGGTTTGACGCATTGTGCCTAGCTGGCATCCCATGACGCGACGAACGCTACCTCTCTGACCTTAACGCGCGGTGGGCGCGACTGGAGGCGGCGACGGCGGCTGAGATGAAGGAGCAGAGTATCCGCCTGCCGCTGTACGAGGAGGGGAGGGGACTATTCGGTGTGCGCGAGTGCACCAGCATGCTGTGGGGCATGGCGCACTGTGGGTAAGGCCTCGTGATTGCGTGGTTATTCGCGCGTAGTGTACACAATCCCCTTTTTGGTCACCTCCGTCTCCTCCATCCATGTCCCGGTATCCTCTGACTGTTCGCTCATAGTGTACCTGAACACATTCGCTTCCTCCGTCTCCTCCTCATGCTCCTCCTTCTCCTCCTCCTCCTCCTCATCCGTTCCTTCTCCTCCTCCTCGTCCTCCTCGTCCTCCTCCTGCTCCTCCTCCTCCTCCATCTTCTCCACCCAAGGCGCAGTATCATCTTACTGTTCACTCATAATTTACCTGTGGATGACGGGCCTTCGCTGCGGGTGCACTTGGAAGAGGCAGGCGGAGGGCGACAACGGAATGATGCAGTTTCTGTTGCAGCAGCTCAACAGTTTCGAGTGCGAGGAGTTTGCGAGCCAGAACCTGTCTAACGCCATGTGGGCGATGGCGACGATGCATATGGACGAGGACGAGTACGTGGACTTCGATCTGGCGCATAAGTTGGAGGGATACGTGTGCGATTCCATCTCAGAATTCATCCCCCAGGCAGGGGGGGTATTGAAAACAAGCACTCACTCACTTAGCTTGACATTGACTCTCCTCATCCGTATGCTCCTCCTTCTCCCCCTCCTCCTCCTCCTCCTCCTCCTCCTCCCTCCTCCTCCCCCTCCTCCTCCGCCTCCTCCTCCTCCTCCTCCTACTCTTCCTCCTCCTCCTCCTCTTTCTCCTCCTCCTCCTCCGCGCCTCTGCATGAGCATTCACCTTCAAGGTACCTGGCAAGTCATGCGGGCACATCCGACATCGGGTCGAGTGCTTATTCTGAATGACCCTCCTGCCAGGGCGTCTCCAATTGCCTCTGGGCGTTTGGCTCCCTGAACAGGAACAAGGGGTACCAGCTTATGCCCGGCACCTTGGAGGCAGGGGGGGTCATTGAGAATAAGCACTCGACCGACGTTGAATCTCCTCCTCCTCCTCCTCCTCCTGCTCCTCCTCCTCCCCCTCCCCCTCCTCCTCCTCCTCCCCCTCCCCCTCCTCCTCCTCCTCCTCCTCCTCCTCCTCCTCCTCCTC
>Ga0307489_10002590_pt1 | contig 12089 bp, 13 predicted proteins | sample SB12metaG_FD_202247 | JGI IMG/M metagenome (GOLD analysis project Ga0307489, IMG submission 202247) | Sea-ice brine microbial communities from Beaufort Sea near Barrow, Alaska, United States - SB 1.2 | ecosystem: Environmental > Aquatic > Marine > Coastal | place: USA: Alaska | collected...
CAAAACCGCCGGAGCGGATCCAGCCGCGTCCAAAAGCCCGAATCGAGCCCTCAAGAGTCGCGCGAAAACTCGAATGGTAGGAAGGGCCTGACCCTTGGACCTCCGCCATTCAGACGAGAGGAGCGCGGCGTGCCACCCGACGCGCCGAACCACCGATTATGCTATTTCATAACATGTGCAGTATGGTATTGCGACACGCGCACCAAAAGTATCGGCGTGATCGTGCCCGTCCAGAGACGCCCGTCCAGGGACGAGTTTGGCTAAACGTGGCGGGGGCAGACGCGGATGCCGTGTGATACCCGACAGAACGAGCAAATGGGCTGCCGCCGGCTGCTTGAGAGCACGCGCCGCTCTCGCCGCCTCGCCGAACCGCGCGAGTCAGCTTGTTACGAACACGTCCGGTGCAGTCCCTCGACACGCGCACCAAGAACATCGGCGACAGCGTGCCCGGACAGGGACGTGTTTGGCTCAACGTCGGCGGCGGTACACAGGTGCTGGCCAGCTAAGACACAGATAGGTCCTGTGCCCCAGCTTACTACGAGAAAGTCGCGAAATCTTCGCGCCTCTTTTCACGTTGATTCCGGATTATTACGTGATGTCATGTGTTTGATCACTGGGAAATCATTCCCTCGGGAATTCGGAAATTTTCGAATGACAATCTCTCCATTTACTCACTTCTCGTCATCGCTTGGGTTGGCAACCCGACACCGCTGGCCGACGTTGAACGTATCTCGTCCCTGGCTAGGCACGTTCTCGCCAATTTGTTTGGTGCGTGTGCCGCCTCAATGCATCGGACGACATGTAGAGTAGCTCATCAGCGCGGTTCGGCGCAGAAGCGGGCACGCCAGACTCTCAAGCTCACCAGTAGGTCCCATTTGCTCAGTCTCCAGAGTCTAAATGTCCTGGTCCTCGCGTAGCTGGAACCAGCAGCTGTGTACCGCCGCCGACGTTGAGCCAAACACGTCCCTGTCCGGGCACGCTGTCGCCGATATTCTTGGTGCGCGTGTCGAGGGACTGTACCGGACATGTTCGTAACAAGCTGACTCGCGCGGTTCGGCGAGGCTGCGAGAGCGGCGCGCGCTCGCAAGCAGCTGGCGGTGGCCCATTTGCTCGTTTTGTCTGGTTACACACGGCACTACGCAGTTTTGCGACCCCAGACTAGAGAAACTACCACAGGATGAAGTTGGTCACGTGTTTCAGAGATTAGGAGGGTTTCCAGAATTTGGGAGTTAATGTTTAGCACGTGTGATCACGTGCTCGAATCGCGCCACCCGCATACTGGCAAACGCCAGATGGTCCGGACACGCGATCAGACGGGAGCTTTCGACGGTCTGCGCCAGATAAAGGGCGTTTGACGATCATCGCAGGTGCTTTGCGGACCCGCCTGGCCAAACTTTGGCGGGGATGCATCAACCAAGGGCCTCAATCGACCCCCGAACTCTCGCGATGATGCAGGGCGCCAAGCGGCATTTCGAACAAATACCAGCAGAAGGTGCCGGAATTTTCTTGGACAGAATCGAAACTATCTCCGAAAGTATTCTCGACCCCATTTTTTTTCACGTGTTCATGCTCCATGTCTGCTTGCTCACTGAGACCGGTAACCATTCCTGCCCTACAACCTTTGAGCAGTTGGGGGGCTCTATTTTTTTGTGTACGAGGGCAAAACTGCGTAGCATCCACGTCTACCCCCGCCACGTTCAGCCAAAGTCGTCCCTGGCCGGGCACGATCGCGCCGTTATTGTTGGTGCGCGCGTCGAGGGACCCTGATGGACATGTTAGTAAGTAGCTAACTCGCGCGGTTCGGCGCGGCGGGTCGCGCGCCGCCCTACTCCCGGCTGAATGGCGGAGGTCCGGGACCCGAGCCCTTCCCTCAAGTTCGAGCTTTCGCGCGAACTCTCCTTCCAGCCAATCGCACCTCGGCTGCCCGCGTCCTGGCGTGGCCCGGGCGAAACATGACGTCGAAAGGTTGTTTAAAACGGGCCTTCGAAATCAGAGCTGATCTTGCTGGAGGAGGTAGGGACAGAGTGTTTGGACACCTCAGAACTGCATAGACGATACGGCTAGTCTGTGTTATTATCGTTTGCATAATACGCTGTTCAGCAACCGGACTTGACTGCGACTAGGGCTTATAGTTGGTCGGCCACAGTCAAAGTCGTGATTCAACAGACCGCCTCCCGAAAAGACAAATCAGAGTGGTGTCGATACCTCACAGTGGGCCGACTCTGGACACCCGGTCGAACGGACCACCAGGAAGTCGGGTGCTAAACAGCGTAGCAGTTGGTGTCCGCGCTCTTGGACGGCTTGCACAAAATTCGAGTGTGGTCCAGTGTTTTTTCTTTTTTTCTCGCGGCATCTTGGCTGACGTCAACGCCATGCGCGAGGGCTTCACGTTTGACGCGCCAAGTGACGGGACGGCGAATAGCTTGTTCGCGACGTATCGCGTATATAGCTTGCGGACAAGCGGTACAAGAAGCGCGCTTCAGGCCGCTTGGCGCCGGGGAAGAGTGTGTCAGCGTTTCGTATTTCTGAATTGTATTACTTCAGTGGGTCTGGTTCGACGGTGTACACTCTTTGCCGACGCCGTACAGCCTGGTGCGGTGCTCTTTGGACGGCGTGTCCGCAATATATATACAAATGATCCAAAGAACAAAAAATCATTTCTTTCTTTCAGGACGTAGAAGTCATTCCCACAGCGCAGACGTGTTTTTTTCTCTCTGTACAAATTCTCGGCAGTAGATTTCTTTGGCCGTTCTACCGAAACGTTCTGCGGGCGAAGGCGTTCTGTAGAAACACACTTATTTAGTTCTGTAGGTCAATTTGTTGGGAAACCCTCGATGACTGATCAGACGCGGAGACGTCTACGCGGGATATGTTCTACCCAGTCTGAGAGCCGGAAACGCGTGGCGTTCAGCCGAGAGGATATGGCGCGGTGCGTGGGGGCAGTTCGTGTGGCAGGCACGTCAACATTCCACATAGCTCAAAGGCCACCCGAAACCGAATCTCGTATTTTCAAAGCGAGACTCCTATCAACGGCGCGGGCATTTGACCATATGTAAGGTTGCATCCTATAGGCTGACCCTGCCACGTACTCGTAAATGACTCGTGTGATTTCACGATCGACAAAACACATGCGGCCGGTTGGTCTGTCCGACGTTTCCACGATTCCACAAGATGAGTGCCCACCCGCCGATTTCTGAAGATTTATCGGAATGGCCCGTTTTGTGAACCCTGACCGCCGTTAGAACCTCCCTGTAACCTGCGCAGCAAGTAAATTAGAATTAAATATGACAAAGTGCGTGAAGCTAAACTCATTGGGGGCCTTGAATTTCGATTTCCACCTTCAGTATGGGCAAACAGACTCTGACCATTGTTTATTCAGGTACTCGTTGAGCAGATCTCTGCAGAATTGAAGGGTCAAAACGCAACGGTCAGTCTGTCAGATGTATAGCCTCGCGAGATCATCCACCCCTCCCTTGCTGTCCGGCCGCTGGCAGGCGCTGATCATGTCACGCTCAGATCGCCTCCCCCCAAATTGGCTCCCAGATCGGCTCGTACCCCCAGTGTGCTCGTTCGGCGGCAGCAGCATGGCAGTTGCACAACCCCTTCCCCCGGCGCTGGCAGCTGTGTAGTGCAGCTGTGCACCCATGTCAACTTTCCTTCGCGCGAGAAGGAGTAATGTCCAGCTCCCCGCCGCGATGCCCCCCGCCTCCGTCAAATGCCCCTGGCGTCGAATAGCCCCCGCAGGAAGCGGAACGCGGGTGAAGACGGTGGCCGAGACATCAGCGGATAGCGGCGGCCAACCCCGCGTCGAGCGCTGCTAGTGAAGCTGGGCGCGGAGTCGCTCGCTGGAAATAGCTTTGGCACAAAAAGGTTTAAATTTCCTCTCGGGGCAATTTGTTTCGAGGCCCAAACCCAATCTTCTTAGCTTCACGCACTTTGTCATAGTTGAGAAATATGACTCATTGCGAGGCCACGTCATCATACGTTGCCCGCCCACGGTCGAGGTTGGGGCACCCCGCATACTGAAAGTTGGGAAGTTCAGTTGATTGAGAGCCTGCCATGGACGCGAGCGTAAGCGGGTTCGCGCGGTCACTGTACGTGCCCGTCCGTTCCGCGCGTCGGCCAGATCTCGCGGCAATTTCACCGAACATCCTCAAGATCGCCAAAACACGCGACGGACGGCCGTTCACCGTCAGGTACGCCCTTCAAAAGCCCCCCCCGCGCGCTCGCCACGTCGTGTACGCGCGCGACGGCGCGGGCAATTCGCGTTCAAGATGCGCTTTCGCATTGCGAATCCTTGGATCAACCGATCTTGGGTCAACTGCGATCAAGTGTCATTTTGGTTTCAAAAACAAAAAGACCACCTTTCAAATCCATCATATCGCGCTGAGCGCTAATGTACTTTTTAGGCTGACACTGCCTCGTACACATGAATCTTGTGCAGAGCACGTGCGCTACACGTGTGCAGGTGGAAATACTTTTTCGACTTTGCCGTAATATATCAATTGTCTGCACCGCATCACAGCGTGCCATTTGGGGGTCAAGTCCGGACACCACTGCAATCCGACATGTGATTGGTCAATTTACCAAATAGGAGTATCCAAAAACGGCGGATCACCAAGATCTAAAAAACCAAAACAAAGCAAGAACATCGGAAGAATAAAAAAACCACCCACTTTTCCTAAGCCCTTTCCCGTCGTTTTGTTTCATGGTCAGACGACTCAATAGATCATCGTGTTTCGGGGCTTTTTGAACCCAAACACGCAGAAGCCGTTAGAACTCTCCGCGTGAGATGACGCCGTAAACGCCGCCTAGCGGCGGCGCGGCGACGTGTATCGCGCGCTTCCAAGTGGCGAAACCTTCCGTCGACGATGTATCAGTCGAGACTGGCGGCGGCCGCTTCCGCTGCCGCCGCTGTCGGTGCCGCCGACACCATCGCGCGCCACGTTCGTTGGGTCAAGCATAGTCAGCAAACGCGACTTTCAAGCCGGTGTGGCCGTCGTTGATCGGCCGGATAGCCGCTGATTGAACGCCAGGGTTTGCCTGTCAAGACGCGAGTTTCAAGCGCGGGGGAAATACGGCGACGCTCCAGATGTATGGGATCTTCGCGTGATTTTGGTAACTTCAATGTCATACGTTGCCATCCAGCGCAGTCCGCCGTCGCCAGCGGCCATGTACCCTCCGCAGCCGCCGTACCCGGTGGAGCCCCTGCGCTTGGTAGACGGCAGTGCGCATTCCCCCAGAACAGACCCGTGCTGGGCAACAAGTGAATATCGTTTGCTTAATCTTTCTGACTGTTTGACTCGTTTTTTGAGGTCCGTTGGTCGGACCACAATGTCACGCAGGGATTGGAAGACCGTCGCCGTTTGAGCCCCCCTTTTTAACTCGATGTCGGGTCTGGTATCGAAGATGTGTTATCGTAAACGCATCCAGTACGCGCTCGACCAGTCAGAACCGTCCGTTTCGATAATTCCACCGACCGACTCGCCGAAGGTCCGACCGGAGGTCGCGATCCTGGAGCAAATAGACCCCGGGTTTGAGGATCTCAGGGTGACCGGTCAGCCCGACACTGAGTTGAAACTGCATAGCGAAGGCAAGTGTGAAATCAATTTTTGCGCCGCTGTCTCGGGACTGTGCTGAACTTTGGGTGGTATCGAAACGTCCTCGAAAATGAATTAGCGCGGCGGGATGTTCTCTGGTTTCTATCACGCCCAGTCGGAACGTCCATGTTTTTCAGCATACCCGACATCAGCCGTGACGACGACGACGACGCGGGACGCTCTGACGACCACGGGCGCTTCAGGGACGGCAACCTCTTCCCCGGCGAGGGAGATCTCCAGCGGGGCGGGTACCGAAACTGGACAGCAGGGTGTGGCGGCGTGACCAGCGCCTGCCCCCTGCGCGGCGAGCGGGCGTCTCGATGGCCCCAACAAAGCCTGCGAGTCGGGACACGGACAGGGCCGGGGGGGTGATTCACACTTGAATGGAGCAAGCAGCGCATACAGGGAAGCAAACGGGATGGAGAGCACACGGGTCTACCCACCTTGAACTACTCGGCGCTCCGGTTATCCGTCAGAGGCGTGTAGCAACGCATCTCCACGTATGCGAGGGTACCAGCGCCGCGAGCGCGAGCGCGAGCAACGAATGCGCCATCACGCGCAATTTACAGAATGCACCACTCCCAAACTGTTTTTCTCGGAGGTGCCGGCCGGTCGGAGTGCTGGTCGACTACGTGCAAAATTCTTCATCGAGCCCTTATTTTCTGACAAAGTGTGGCATTATACAGGCTGGCAGGCGATGGGGCTGGGCCGCGTACGAGTGCACTCTGTAAACCCAGTCTCCAGCACAACTACCCCATGACTCCCCCGTATTTATCTTGACCATTTACGGACAACGGATGATGATTGACTGCCCATTGACCAATCAGAAACGATCAACGATTACGATCAGCATTGGCGCGAAAAGAGCAAAGATTCCAGCCAATCAAATTTAAGTGAATCACTCTCTCGACCAATCACATGAGGGATTTCAGCCCCTTGTAGGAAGCAGAGACTGGGTTGAGATAATGTTCCTAGCCTGGTTCGCACCGTAATTGTTCCGGGCTCTGTACGAGACGATTCTTGACGATTTTCGGCGAATTTCGGCGATTTTGGGCGATTTCAGCGTGGGTACGCTGTCACACACGAGCCCCCCAACGGTGTACGCGTCCTGGAAACTTTCGAGATCTTCTTGCTTCCGCACACTTTAGACCATTGATTTCTGAGTCAAATCGAGCCCGTGGACAGACAAATTTGGTGGTGTTTCCTCGGAGCAACAGCAGAATTCCGAGAAACTGAAAACCTGACTTTTTGCCTATGCTGCAGGAGTGGGGCGCTCCCGAGATGGGCGACGCACGCGGGCACATTGCGCTCGGAACCAAGAACGTCGGCGCGCGCTGAGAGGGGCATCTAGCTCACGTCGTCACGGGTAAGCTCCTTGGAACCCCGCAAACTCTTTGCAGAAAGAATGGCCGCCGTAATGGCATCGGGGCCGTAAAGCGGGAAGTGTGTTGACTGTGTGACTGTGGGGTTCGCGAATCGTGCATCGTGCGCGGGCGAAATGGGCGTGGAAGCCGTAGACGGGCAGCAACCCCCTCCCGCGCGGCGAGTACGCGTCGGCTGGGCCCATCGAGGTGCGTGCCAGCGTCTGCCTCCGAGTTATCAGCAACGCTGCGCATCGAGGGCGCCTCTGGAACCCCGTGGGCCCATTTTGAGTGGGGAATGGCGGAAGTTGGGGATCACAGGCAATGTACGCAATGCGGCAGCCGGCGGAACTCCCGACACCCCCGCTCACTAACCCAGGGAGGGAGCCGACCGACCCTCCGCCCGTAACTCGCCACGCCGAACACCACAAGTTGCGCGAAGCGCGGTCGCTCCGAGCTTTGCTTGGATAACGTTTCGTAAAACTGTTCGAGAAATGTCTGGGTTTGTGGTGTGCAAGCTCGTACCGGTACACAATTGGGGTCTGGCTGACTTCATATCCGCGTGACCGCGAACGCAAAACGTACCAGAGGGGGGTCCTGTGCAAAACACACCTAGTTCCGAGGTTCCTGGGTTGCTACGGAACATTATTGAAACCCAGTCTGCGGTGTGACTATCTCCTAACCCCCCCCATAACAGACTCTCGACCAATCAGGGGCGCGGGAGGATAATGGACTATCCATTGACCAATCAAGGACGGTACACATTCACGCTCAGAATTGGCGCGAAACGTGCATACAATTCAGCCAATCAAATCTCAGTCAAGCACTCTCTCGACCATTCACGTGAGGGCCTTCAGAGTGGTAAACCACACGGATACTAGGTTCACACCCAGTCTCCGGTATGACTACCCCCTGAACCCCCCGAATACATCTTCCCAATCAACCAGGGACGTGGGAGAATGATGGCTTGTTCATTGACCAATCAGGGACAGGATGCATTCACGTTCAAAATTGGCGCGAAACATGCAAAAGACAGCCAATCAAATCTTAATCATTCATTCTCTGGACCAATCACATAAGGGCCTACAGGGTGGTAAAGCACCCGGTAATTGGGTTTAAGGTCATGCACCCCTAATTATTGGAAATTACGACTTTCTGCCAATTTTTTGTACGAACGAAAATTTGACTCAGGATTCTTAAGTTAAATTTTCGTAACCCCAGCCAAAATAAAACGCGCTGTCACAATGGCTGCGCGCGCGCTGCGCCGCCGCCGCTGCGCCCACGGCCCTGAAACTTTGAACAGCTGCCAGAGTGCCACCGGCCTGCTTGCTCCCCGAATATTGAGAATTGTCAGTCATAGGCGCCGCGCCCAGTGCGCGCTTTTGCCGATTTTCGCGATTCTTGCGGAAAATTCTGATCGTAATCGTTGATGGTACGTGATTGGTCCACGGACAGTCCATCATCTCCCCGCGTCCCTGATTGGTCGATTTGCTGGAATCGGGGGATTCATATGGTAGTCTAACTGCAGACTGGGTTTAAAGAGTGCGCTCGTAGTACTCAGTCCTGTAATCATACGTGACTACACACTGTTGGGATGGATCTGAGTTGGGAACGATCTGAAACACCTTCACGTTTTGGGTTTAATAGACGGTCCATCTCGCCATGTAGATAATCAACGATTCAGAAACTGTTCAGCACAGCGTGCCATGTTGATCCGTCCAAGGGACGAGTGAGAAAGACGAAATAAAACGCTATTCACTTTCTTCCCAGCTCGGGGCTTTTCTGGGTAAAGGCGCACTGAAGTCGAGCGTTAGGGCTCCACCGTTTACGGCAGGTGCCCGAGGATACATGACCGCGGGCGGCGGCGAACCGCGCTGGATCGTAACTCAACACATCGAAGACACCAAATTCAAGCGAACATCCCCTTCATTTGGAGCGCCGCCGCATTTCCCCTGCGCTTGAACATCGCGTCGTGAAAGGGGAAATTTGGTTTTCAATCAGCGGCTGTCCGGCCGGTCAACGACGGCCACACCGGCTTCACAGACGCGTTTGCCGACTACGCTGGACCAAACGAACCTGGCGCGCGAAGTTGGCGGCGGCACAGACAGCGGCGGCAGCGGAAGCGGCGGCCGCCAGTCTCGACTTATACATCGACGACGGGAGGTGTCGCCGCTTGGAAGCGCGCAATGCACGTCATCGCGCCGCCGCCAGGCGAATTTTACGGCGTCATCACACGCGGAGATTTCTTACGGCTTCTGCTCGTTAAGGTCTGAGGGCGCGGAAACACGATAATCCATTTGGTCGTCTGACCATGGACAAAACGACGGGAAAGTGCTCAGGAAAAGTGGGTGTTTTTTTGGTTCTTCCGATGTTCTTGCTTTGTTTTGGTTCCTTGATTTTGTTGATCTGCCGTTTTCGGATACTCCTATTTCGTGAAACGACCAAACACCCATCCGGATTACAGTGTTGTGCGTTTTTTACCCCCAGCTACAACTGAAGGGACTACGTACAGAAGGGAAGGATGCGAAAGGGAAGGATGCGAAACACTCTTCCACTCTTAAACCCCAAAGACAGGAAACCCGGGTTACCGCTCGCTGATTGGTCGGAACACATCTACAGGTCTTGTCCGAGTGTTATGCGATGGTTATATAGGCTCCCACAATAACAAGCTTTTGGGGGGCAGCAAAAGTGATTCCGTGTACCGTTTTATGTGTACCGGTCATTTCACGGTGCCACGGAGCGTTTTAATTGGCTCATCGTAAGCCAGCAGGGCGCATCGTAGGTCTCCTGATGACGAGCATAACAGATGATTTCCCACTCTTCGCGCGCCCGCGCAAGGAAAGTGACGGGTTTGACACCCAAAAAACAGTGCAAGATTGTGCCAAAAGTGTAAGAATGTGGCAAGATTCTGTCAAAAGTCAAGATTGACTGTGCGATCTCTGCCGCCAACTCGCGACTTTCGCCCAGGCAGACGAATGGCTAATTCTTTCCTGGCTCTGGGGTTTAGAATTTCTTACACACCCCTCTTCTCATCTGTCTGACAGTGCAGCATTGTCGCGTGACGATCGTCTTCACGATACGCGTACAGTGTAGTACAGTACTCGTAACACGTAAAAACCGGCGTAGAGCTACCGTTCGCGCCCCCTCCCCCACGCGCTGGTCGTCTCAAAAGACGGCGCGCATGCCGCAACTGCTCCGCACCTGTTCCGCTCAAGGGGCGGTCCGCGAGAGTCGCTGGAGCCGGGTCACGAGTTCGGGCTTGCGCGCGATGCTGTTTTTTTCAACTTATGTGTGCGCCGTCGTGAAGCCGGCGGATGCTCAGCCACGCGCACTCGCCGTCAGCGCTGCCGTGCGCGTTCCGATGCGCTTCATGGGCTCATCGGCATGAGTTATCCTGCCCCACCGCAATGCGATCCCTTTGTTCATCGGAACTGCCCGTCTTGTCGCGTTTCCTAACCATCTCGCATATTGTCGTCAGACCCCCTCTGGTCTGGAAAACGCCAGATGGTCCGGAGACGAGACCAGACGGGTGGTTCCGACGAACAAAGGGCGGCGGACGACCACCGCAGGTGCTTTGCGGACCCGCCGGGCAAAACTTGGCTGAGAACCATCAACCAAGCGCCCCACGCTACCCCCGAACTCTCGTGATGGTGCAGGGCGCGACGCCTGACGCGGCATTTCGAACAAATAACTTCCAAATCGATACCTGCAAATCGCATATGGAGAGGATTCGGCAATCCTTACGAAAAATAAATCGTAAAATCTGGACAGTTTCTGATTCGTGGATATCAATATGGCGATATCGACTGTCTGTTAACCCCAAAATTGTCGCATCCTTCCATTACGCATCCTTCCCTTCAGTATGTAGTCGCGTACTCTATCCCAAATGGCTCGTTGTGACATTTTGTGATTTCTTTTTCAGAAGAAATGCCGACCCCCATCCAAGATCGGTGTGACATGTTCGGGCTACGCAGTTTTGAGACCCGGACTTAGTTCGGATGGCAGATGGCAAATTTTGCCACCCCTGGATGTCACGTGTTCTTGATCCTTATCTTGTTACAACACGTGTGATCACGTGTTTTGTCACTGATTACGTGAACATCGCCCGGGTTCGCGGAAATATGTTTTCGTGATGTCGAGTTAGTGTCGAGTCCAATTTCAGATTTTCACACTGAAAATGGGGGGGACTCCATCCGAACTAAGTACCGAGGGCAAAACTGCGTAGGGCGTGAGCGGTCAATCGGGTGAGAGGAAACTATTTTGACCAAACGAGGGCCACGCAAGGTGATCGGAAAGTATATTGACCAAACGAGGGCCACGTGTTTTTGCCTTTGTCGTCTTGGCGCGGCCAACCATCCCATCTGAATCGCACCGCCCGGCGCCGTGCGACGCATAGCGCCCGCGCGAAGCCCTGGGTGCCTATTGCCCGTTCCTGTAAGGTGCCGAACCTGTCGGCGTGTGAAACCGGTGCGCAAGCAGCCGCCCGCGGCGCCGTGTTTTCGGGCACCATGCGGTGAGAACCCGCGCTGCTTCCCCGATTTCCCGCTATTTTTGCCGTCGAAACCCCCTGTGAGCGCCGCCTGCTTCGCATCCGAGCCCCGAGCGGCGCGCGGCATGTAGTGGTCATGGCATTTGAGGCTTATATTGCGTCCTCGCGTGGAGGTGACGCTCGCCGCGGGTATGTCGCTGCTGCCGCGCACGGGCCCGGCAACAGGCCCGGCTGTTTTCGGAGAAATGACCCAAGCGCTTTAGAGGGGGGTTTGGGATGCCATTAATAGGTGCGACGGAGCGGCCGCGGCATGCGCGCCGTCCTGTTGGACGACCGGCGCATAGGGGGGGGGGGGGGGCGCAAACGGTAGCTGTGCTCACGGTAATTACGTTCTTACGCGTACGAGGCAGGGTCAGCCTAAAGGATGCAACCTTACATACGGTCAAATGCCCGCGCCGTTGATAGGAGTCTCGCTTTGAAAATACGATATTCGGTTTCAGACGGTTCGCGCAGTCACTGTACGTGCCCGTCCGTTCCGCGCGTCGGCCAGATCTCGCGGCAATTTCACCGAACATCCTCAAGATCGCCAAAACACGCGACGGACGGCCGTTCACCGTGAGGTACGCCCTTCAAAAGCCC
>Ga0307489_10002591_pt1 | contig 12087 bp, 14 predicted proteins | sample SB12metaG_FD_202247 | JGI IMG/M metagenome (GOLD analysis project Ga0307489, IMG submission 202247) | Sea-ice brine microbial communities from Beaufort Sea near Barrow, Alaska, United States - SB 1.2 | ecosystem: Environmental > Aquatic > Marine > Coastal | place: USA: Alaska | collected...
GCGCTTAAGTTGAGCTGAAAAGTGGACGAGAGTAAGCCCCTGGCGCACGGGCTGGACCTGTTCTACACGCGCATTCACCCGAGCCGCGAGTACGACATGCTGGACGAGGAGTTCTCCTTCCTACTGCTCATCGTCACCCTCGCCGCGCTGGCCGCCGGCGCCTTCGTCACCCAGGGGCTCAGCATCAAGGCGGACATTGACCGCCGCTGGAAGTGATGTGATATGGGTCATGGCCGGGACAGGGTCGGGTTGGGTAGTAGACTGTGATGACAGAGACGGGGTGCGGGGTGGCTTGCTTCTAGCGGACTGTGGTTCAGTGATGAGAGACTAGGGCTTTCGTTCAATGTTGTTTATATATATCGTGAGTGTGCTGTGATGGAAGAACGACGCTCGCGTACGTCGCGGCGGCGGTGGCACTGTTGTCCGACCACTTATGGTGCTTACTTAATCAGCGTTCGTCGAGCTTGAAAGCTCTCACAGGGTGAGCATCAGACCGGCCCCAACCGCCGCAACTGGTGCGGTGCGGCGGCACGGCGGCGCGGCGGCGTGATAGACGGCGTGTATCAAGCGGCTCACTTGTGCTAGCCGACCATCCGTGAGCTCCCAAACGACGCCGCGCTAGTCCTCCAGGCACGATATCATTCGAAGCTCGGTCTCGCTCTCATCAGCCAAACCTCAAACTGCGTTCGCGCCTTCAGCTTTCACGTGCCAGCCGTCGATCTGAATTTAACCCTCGATTTTCGAGTCAAAATTATGCGTGTGGGGATGAGGGATCGTCGTCGAAGCACGGGAAGGGTAGCCGCCTCCACCCGCCACAACGACCCGCGTCGCGTCACTGCCTTCGCGCCCACTGCGGCCACGTCCGGGCCCAGGTGTCTCGCGCGATCTCACCGTATCCCCCCGCCGAGGGCAAGGGCTCAGAATTTTGGGGGGAGCCAATTCTCCCACAGGCCACTGGGGTCCCCGGCGGGGGGCGGCTCCGTTCGGCGCGCGCGGGAGTGTGCGTCGGGTGGTGCTCGGGCTGTGCGCGGCGGAACCGCGTGATCGGAAGGAGCGCGCGCGATGTCGGACGACGAGGAGGCGCCGCGCGTGAAGCCCGAGCGTGATCAGGGGTCGGACTCGGAGGAGGGCGGGGGGGAGGAGGCGCGCGGCGCTGACGCTGACGCGTCCGACGAGGAGGATGAGAAGCCCGATCTCGAGGCCGGGCTGGGCTCCGACGACGACGACGAAGACGACGAGGACGAGGACGAGGCCGCCGCGGTGACCCGCCGCCGCCCCCGCGCCGCCGTCATCAACGACGACGATGACAACGCCGACGACGCCAAGGGCTCCGGCGGCGACGACGACGACGGCGACGGCAGCGACGGCGAGATCGCTACCGGGCGTGTGCCAAAGAAGCGGTCACGGAAGGAGCTGGAGCTGGACGACGATGACTACGACCTGCTGGAGGACAACCAGGTGTCGGGCTTCCGCCGCCCCAAGGAGAAGAAGAAGCGCCTTCAGAAGGCGAGCGACCGCGAGAAGGGCGGCGGCGGCGCGGGGCGCACGGTGCAGGACGTGGAGAAGCACCTGTTTGGGGAGGACGACGGGGATGGCGCGGCGGAGGAGGAGGCGGCGGCGGCGGAGGCGGCGACGGCGGCCAAGGCGGCGGCGGGCAAGGCGGCGGCGGCGCGGGGCAAGGCGGCGGAGGAGGACCTGGACGAGGACGAGTCCGAGGACGAGTTCGCGGACTTCATCGACCGCGAGGGGGAGGTGAAGACAACGCGCAAAAAGCTCAAGTCCAGCGTCGCCGGCGTGGTAGGGCGCCACCTGCGACTCCTCCCTTCATACCCAAAACAAAACAAAACGCCCTGCACCCAGCCCAGCCCGGAAGATGGCATGCATTTCCACTTGCGAGTCGCGTAGCACGCGTACACAATTTGGCGCACGCTGGAAACCGCAACGCCAGACCGGTTCTGGTAGATGGAGTAGGTTGAACGCTCACCGCGTGGGGCTGGATGACCGTGAGATGGAACACACCGGCTTGCGGGTGGGCGCGGCCCTGCTTTGAGTCGCGCGAGCAGCTGCAGGACGCAGTGGACATCTTCGGCGATATGGGCGAGCTGCACGACCTCTTCGCGCAGCGCCACGCGCGCGCCGCCGACGACGACGAGGATACGGAGGAGGAGGACGGGGAGGTGGCACCGGAGGACGAGGGCGACGAGGTGCTGGACCGCCCGGCGAAGCCTAAGAAGAAGAAGAAAAACAGGGCCGGCGCCGCGCCCGGCACCGCCACCTGGCAACAGCGGTATGAACGAGCACATATTGCCCGCCACGTCATGGACACGCGGTATGAACCCTCGGTTCTCGAGTTGCACGGCATCCTATCACGAGGCGAGTGATAGCGATGTCTGCCGGGCCCTCCGCGTGGGTTCGAACCGAGCTTGGTGCGCGAGCAGATGCTGACTTCGCGCGACGACGAGATCCGCCGCACGGACTGGCCGGAGCGCGCGCAGGTGGCGCCGCGGCCGGGCGGCACCCCCACCGACGGCGACGGCGAGGCGCGCTGGATCCTCGAGCGCATGATGGTAGGGGGTCCCAGCTATTGCTCGCCGCCGCGTCATACGATGCCAATTGACGCATGAAACCAAGCTTCAGATTGCGTCGGTTGATGTGGCAAGCAATATGTGTTGTGCCCTAGATGACGGGGCTGGGGTCGGTGCGCGACCTGCCCACGCTGGGCGGTGAGCTGCTGCTGAACGGTTGGGCGGACGACGAAAGCATGGACCTGCACGCCGCGCGCCAGGCAGGGTGGCCTAAACCCTAAACCCCAAACCCTAAACCCTGGCTGTCACCACGTACCGACTCCGCGACTCTGTATGAGCAATCACCCTGAAAGTAAGTTGTGCGGGCATGTCCGATGTCGGTTGGAGGGTTTGATATGAGTATGCTTGTCGAACTAAGCTAGTGCTGGCGATGGGGGTGGTTTAACCTAAGCTAGTATAAGCTAATTTAGGGGCTAATGGTTAGTGGATTAGTGGGGTAGTATTGGGGACTACGGTGGGTTAGTAAAATAGGGGGGTTCAAAATTGGCTAGTTTAAGCTGGTTTAGGGGCTAGTGCTTAGTAGGCTAGTTTAGGGGCGACAAGCCTGCCGCAGGGTGGCTGTCGCCACGTACCGACTCCGCGCCTCTGTATGAGCAATCACCCTGAAGGTAAGTTGTGCGGGCATGTCCGATGTCGGTTGGAGGGTTGGTTGTGAGTGACCCTGGGTAGCGGTGCACCGGGAGCAAACATGCCGGGGCGTGCTGCCGGAGGCGGAGGCGGCGGGGGCAGGGGCTTACACTCTTCACTTTTCAGCTCAACTTGAGCTCTGTCTGACACACCACAACACCCTACACACCCTAAACACTCCCCAACACCCCCTTAACATGGGCTACACAAACCCTACGCGCACACCCTATCCCATAAACAGCGCTCAAGTTGAGCTGAGAAGTGAACAAGTGTAAGCCCCTGGGCGGGGGTGCGCGCTGCCATCGCCCACCTCCTCCACCTCGTCTACCAGGACGGCCTCGAGGCAGGGGCTTACACTCGTCCACTTTTCGGCTCAACTCAAGCGCATTCTGTCGGATAGGGGTGCATTCAGGGATTGTTTAGGGGGTGTTTAGGAGGTGTCATCGGGTATTAAGGAGTATCAGGGGGTGTTCAGGGTGTATTTTGTGTCAGAAACGGCTCAAGTTGAGCTGAAAAGTGAACGAATGTAAGCCCCTGGCTGGAGGTACCCTTCATCGCCGCCAACCTGCGCGACCGCGTGGAGCCGCTGCTGCGGGGTCGCCGCGACGACGCGCGCCCACCGCCGCGGGACCCCAACTCGGCGGTGCTGGAGCGGCGCGTGCACCGCCGCGACGTGCTGCACGAGGTGATGGAGTGGGACCGCCGCTACGCGCGCATGGCAGGGGCTTACACTCGTCCACTTCTCAGCTCAACTTGGGCCATGTCTGTCACAATAAAATACCCTACACCCTCAACACCCCCTAACACCCCCTTAATACGGGCTACACAACCCCTGCGCGCACCCCTTATCCCATAAAAACGCTCAAGTTGAGCTGAGAAGTGGACGAGTGTAAGCCCCTGGCGCATGGTACACCGCCGCGCCGAGATGGGCAAAAAGGTGGGTACCGTGGCCGACGTGCTGGGCGACGCGCACCCCGACATCATGGCCGTGGTGCGGCTGGCCAACGCGTGCGACGACGCCGACAGCGACGAGGCTCTCGACGACGTGGAGGCCAAGCTGACGCTGCGCTTCGACGACGAGCTGACGGCGGCCGCCGACGCCGCCGCCGACGCGGCGGAAGCGGCCGGCAAGGGCGCCGCCAAGCACCGGCGCCCGCTCAAGCGCACGCAGTACGCGCACCACTGCAAGAAGGGCGTGCGCGATCTACTAGCGCTTTACGGCGCTGCGCCGGAGCGGCTGGCCATGGTAGGGCGGTGCGGGTTGACCCTGTCAAACCCACGTTGAAATCGCCTGGAACTAAGCGCTTGAAACTATAATATGATGAACCGCCTTCAAGCTTTGCTTTCAGTTTCAACTTGCGCCACTAAACCATGGATCTGACGTCCTACCGGCGGTCGGGGCAGGACGCGGCGGCGCCCGACATGATGCCGGAGGCAGGGGCTTACACTCGTCCAATTTTCGGCTCAACGTAAGCACATTTTGCGGGATGCGTCGGGTGCATGCTTTTCCCCCAGTCTATTAGACAGGGGGACGCGAGGAGGTGTGACCAAAACGGCTCAGGTTGAGCTCGAAAGTGGACGAGTGTAAGCCCCTGGCCGGAGGAGGCAGCCATGGTGTACGTGGGAGAGGAGACGGGGTATAGCGACGCGGCGGCGGTGCTGCAGGCGCTCACGCACATCGCCGCGGCGGAGGTGAGCGTGGAGCCCGCGCTGCGCGCCTGGCTGCGCGCCACGGTGCGGCGCCGCGCGTGCGTGTGGACGCAGCCCACGCCCGCGGGCACCGAGGCGCTCGACCCCTTCCACCCCTTGGCGCGCGTCAAGCGGCTGCAGGCCAAGCCCGTGAGCGAGTTCACGGGCGCCGAGTTCGCCATGTGCGTGAAGGCGTACCGCGAGGGCCTGGTGACGCTGAAGATCGCGGTGGCTGAGGCAGGGGCTTACTCTCGTTCACTTTTCAGCTCAACTTGAGCCGTGTCTGACACACAAGAACACCCTACACACCCTGAATACCCCCTAACACCCCCTTAACACAGGCTACACGACCCTTACGCGCACCCCCTATCCCAGAAAAAACGCTCAAGTTGAGGTGAGAAGTGAACGAGTGTAAGCCCCTGGGCGGAGGCGGTGATGGAGGAGGTGATGGCGGAGATGGAGCAGGCCTACTGCCTGGAGGCAGAGACTTACACTCGGCCACATCTCAGCTCAACTTAAACCGTTTCTGAAACAAAAATTCACCCTAAACACTCCCTAATACCCCCTAACACCCCCTAATACCCCCTAAACAACCCCTAAACGCACCCCCTATCAACCCCTAAACGCACCCCCTATCCCACAGAAAGCGCTTACGTTGAGCTGGAAAGTAGACGAGTGTCAGCCCCTGCCTGGAGGACGTCAGCACCATGGCCAACGCGTGGAATGCGCTGCGCAAGGCGGCGCTGTCGGAAGCGGTGCGGAAGCTGCTGATGCCGAGCCTCACGCGCGAGACGGCGGTGGCGCTGGAGCGCGAGGCGCGCGTGGCGGTGCGGCACGAGTGCGGCGACGCGCTGTGGCGGCGCATCGCGCTGGCGCCGTGGCGCCCCGAGAGCAACGGCGAGTTCGACGACGACGAGGTTGAGGTCCGCGTGCTCGCCGCCGTGTGGGGCCCCGGTAGGGCGGTGCAGGTTGACCCTCTGAAACCCGAGTTGAAACCGCCTGGAACTAAGCGCTTGAAACTGAAATATGATGTACGGCTTTCAAAATCTGCTTTCAAATTCAACATGCGACGCTACACCCCGGCAACCCGCCCACCACGTTCGCCATGCTGGACGCGCAGGGTGAGCTCGGTATGGCGGTGCAGGTTGACCCTATCAAACCCAAGTTGAAACTGCCCGGAGCTAAGCGTTTGAAACTAAAATGTGATGAACCGCTTTCGAAATTTGCTTTCAAATTCAACTTGCGCCGCTACAGCTCGTGGACTTCCTGCAGTGCCCCAACATCGCTATCAAGGCAGGGCGGTGCAGGTCGTCCCTATCAAACCCACGTTGAAAGCGCCTGGATCTAAGCGCTTGAAACTAAATTATGATGTACCGCTTTCAGATTTTGCTTTCAATTTCAACTTACGCCGCTACATCAAGGCGGCGGGCGCGGGCCCCGACGCCGTGGTCAACCCCCGGCAGCAGGCAGGGGCTTACACTCGTTCACTTTTCAGCTCAACCTAAGCCGTGTTGGCCAGGCCACACCTCTCCTTGTCCCCCTGTCTAATAGACTGGGGGGAAATTATGCACCCATCGTATCCCACAAAATGTGCTTACGTTGAGCCGAATAGTGGACGAGTGTAAGCCCCTGGCAGCAGATCGACCTCGACCGGCTCCTCAAGTTTATGATCGAGCACCGCCCGCACGTGTGCGTGGTGGGCGCGGCGCCGGGGGCCGCCACGTCGGTGGGGCGGTGCAGGTTGACCCTATCAAACCCACGTTGAAACCGCCTGGAACTAAGCGCTTGACGCTGAAGTGTGATATACTCCTTTCAACTTCTGCTTTCACATCCAACTTGCACCACTACACGTCGGGGCGATCGCTGAAGGAGGCGATCCGCATGGTGGTTGAGCGCATTGTGGTAGGGCGGTGCAGGTTGACCCTATGAAACCTAAGTTGAAACCGCCAGGATCTGAGCGCTTGAAACTAAACTGTGATGATTCGCTTTAAAATTTTCCTTTCAATTTCAATTTGCGCCACTACATTGTGGAGGACCACGCGCGCGCCATCCCTGAGGAGGTTGACACCATCGAGGCAGGGGCTCACACTAGCTCACTTTTCAGCTCAACTTGAGCCGTGTCTGTCACAAGAAGCCACCCTATACACCCTAAACAGCCCCTTAAACGGGCTACGCAACCCCTACGCGCCACCCCTATCCCATGCAAAGCGCTTAAGTTAAGCTGGAAAGTGGACGAGTTTAAGTTCCTGCATTGAGGTGCACTTTCTTGACGACACGGTGCCGGCGCTGGCCGCGGCGGGCAGCGCTATGCGCGCCGAGCTCACGGAGCACTCCTCCGAGGTGCGCCACGCCGTGGCGCTGGGGCGGTACCTGCGCGCGCCCCCCGCCGTGGTAGCCGCGCTGGCGGCGGGGGGCGAGGCCACGGCACTGCCGCTGAGCCCGCTGCAGGAGTGCCTCACCGAGGAGGAGAAGTCCTCGGTGCTGGAGCGCGGGCTCATGGTAGGGCGGTGCATGTTGCCCCCATCAAACCCAAGTTGAAACCGCCTGGAACTACTAGTAAGCGCTTGAAACTAGAACATGAGAATCTGCTTCCAAACTTTGATTTCAAATTCAACTTGCGCCGCTACATCATGGACGTGGTCAACCAGACGGGGGTTGACGTGAACGCTGCGGTAGGACAGTGCAGGTTGAACCTATGAAACCCATGTTGAAAGCGCCTGGAACTAAGCGCTTGAAAGAAAAGAATGATGAACTGCTCTTAAATTTTGCTTTCAATTCCAACTTGCGCCGCTACACCGCGGTGGCGCACCCATGGCAGCAGGCGCAGCTCCGCTTCGTCGGCGGCCTGGGTCCGCGCAAGGCGGCAGGGGCTTACACTCGTCCACTTTTCAGCTCAACTTGAGCGCTTTGCATGGGATGGGGGGTGCACGTAGGGGTTGTGTATCCCATGTTAAGGGGTTATTAGGGTGTGTAGGGTGTTTTCTTGAGTCAAACACGGCTCAAGTTGAGCTGAGAAGCGGACGAGTGTAAGCCCCTACAAGGCGGCGGCGCTGGTGGCAGGGGCTTACACTCGTCAACATTTCGGCTCAACTTAAGCGCATTCTGTGGGATAGGGGTGTAATTAGGGATTGTTTAGGGGGTGTTTAGGAGGTGTTGGGGAGTATTAAGGAGTAGCAGGGGGTGTTCAGCGTGTATTTTGGTGTCAGAAACGGCTCAGGTTGAGCTGAGAAGTGGCCGAGTGTAAGCCCCTGGATGGTGGCCGCAGTCCGCGCCAGCGACAGCGGCGCGCTGGAAAGCCGCGACGAGCTGGTCAATACCGCGGAGCTGGGGTGCCTGGGGCCGTGCGTGTACCGCAACGCGGCGTCGGCGCTGCGCGTGGTCGACGATTTTATCCTCGACGCCACGCGCATCCACCCCGAGCAGTACGGCGTGGTGCTTGAGATCATCGCTAACGCGCTGGACTACGACTACGAGCAGCTGAAGGCGGCGACGCCGTCCGTGCAGCGCAAGACACTGGAGAAGGGCATGGACCCCGATAACTGGGACAAGCTGGCCGTGCTCGACCTGCGCGCCTACGCCGAGTACCTGGCAGGAGCTTACACACGTCCCACTTTCAGCTCAACTTGAGCCGTTTCTTACACACAATACACCCTGAACACCCCCTTAACACGGGCTACACAACCCATAAGTGCACCCCCTATCCCATACAAAGCGCTTAAGTTGAGCTGAAAAGTGGACGAGTGTAAGCCCCTGGTACCTGGCCGGCGCGGGCGCTGCGGACGGCGGCGGCGGCGGCGGCGGCGGCGGCGGCGCGGACGGGTGGGTGCTGCAGACGCTGCGCGACGTGCGCATGGAGCTGCACGCGCCGTACGGCGAGATCCGCGCGGTAGGGCGGTGCAGGTTGACCCTATCAAACCCAAGTTGAAACCGCCTGAAACTAAGCCCTTGAAACTAAAGTGTGACATGCTGCTTTCAACTTCTGCTATCAAATTTAATTTGCGCCGCTACAGCGCGGCGTGGAACCAGCCGTCGGCGTGGGAGGAGTTCTCGCTGCTGACGGGCGAGACGGTGCACTCGCTGTGCCCGGGCAAGATGGTGCAGGTGACAGTCAAGGCGATGAAGCCGCCGCGCGACGGCGGCGAGGGCCACGTGCTGGCAGGGGCTTACACTCGTTCACTTCTCAGCTCAACTCGAGCGTTTTTCTTGGGACAGGGGGTGCGCGTAGGGGTTGCGTAGCCCGTGTTAGGGGGTGTTGGAGGGTGTGTAGGGTGTTTGTGTGTGTCAGACACGGCTCAAGTTGAGCTGAAAAATGAACGAGTGTAAGCCCCTGCCTGCTGGCGCAGCTGGAGAGCGGCGTCATGGGCCAGATCGCTAAGGAGGATCTATCCGACCGCCCCGTGGAGCGGCTCGAGCATAAAGTCAGCATCGGCCAGGTGATCGCCTGCCGTGTGAAGCCCAACGGCCTGGAGCTGGACCAGATGACGGTTCACCTGTCGTGCAAGGGCAGCATACTGTCCAAGGTAAAGCGGTGCAGGTTGACCCTATCAAACCCACGTTGAAAGCGCCCGGATTCAAGCTCTTAAAACTGAAAATGACAGAGCCGCTTTCACATTTTGCTTTCAAATTCAGCTTATGCCGCTACACCAAGGAGGAGAGCAGCCGCTGGGAGGCCACCATGTGGGCAGGGGCTTACACTCGTCCACTTCTCAGCTCAACTTCAGCCGTGTCTGTAACAAGAAAACACCCTACACACCCTAATCACCCCCTAACACCCCCTTAGCACGGGCTACACAACCCCTGTGCGCACCCCCTATCCCACATAATGCGCTCAAGTTGAACTGAGAAGTGGACGAGTGTAAGCCCCTGCATTTGGGGCCGCACTCGCTACTACAGCCTGGTGGAGCTCGACGGCGAGGTGCCCAAGGTAGGGGCTTACACTCGTCCACTTTTCGGCTCAACTTGAGCGCTTTGTATGGGATAGGGGATGCGCCTTGGGGTTGTGTAGCACGTGTTAAGGGGGTGATAGGGGGTGTTTAGGATGTGTAGGGTGGTTTCTCGTGTCAGACACGGCTCAAGTTGATCTGAGAAGTGGACGAGTGTAAGCCCCTGGCCCAAGGCCAAGCGCAAGCCCAAGGCCAAAGCCAAGCCGCTGTTCATCCACCGCAACATCGACCACCCGCTGTTCCAGAACGTGAGCGCCGTGCAGGCAGGGGCTTACACTCGTTCACTTTCAAGCTCAACTTGAGCCGTGCCTGACACACAGAAACACCCTTCACACCCTAAACACCCCCTAACACCCCCTCAACATGGGTTACACAACCCCTAGGCGCACCCCCAATCCCATACAAAGCGCTCAAGTTGAGCTGAGACGTGAACGAGTGCAAGCCCCTGCGTGCAGGCGCAGGAGCACCTGGCCGCGCGCGACGTGGGCGACGTGCTCATCCGCCCCAGCAGCAAGGTGGGGCGGTGCAGGTTGACCCTATCAAAGCCACGCTAAAAGCGCCTGGAACTAAGCGCTTGAAACTGAAACATGATGAACTGCTTTCAACTTTTGCTTTCAATTTCAACGTGCGCCGCTACAGCAAGGGCGTCACGCACCTGTCACTCACCGTCAAGTTCTACGACGGGTTGTACGTGCACTACGACATCGTGGAGGGCGGCAAGCAGCAGGACGCGAGAAGCCACACCGCCAACCTCAAGCTGGGCAGTCCGCTCACCGTGGATGGTATCGACTACGAGGATCTGGACGAGGTGTACGCGCGGCACGTGGAGCCCATGGTTGGTCACCTCAAGGATCTGCTCAAGCACCGCAAGTTCCGGAAGGGGACCAAGACGGAGGTTGACCAGCGGCTCAAGGCGGAGATGGCGCGGCACCCGGGCACGCGCCCGTACGCGCTGGGCATCAGCCACGAGCACGCCGGCATGTTCTGCCTGGGCGCCATCCTCAGCCGCACCGGCAGCGTGCATCACGAGTACGTCAGCGTGCGCCCCGACGGCTTCCGCTTCCGCCGCATGGAGTTCCCCAGCGTGGACCGCATGCTGGCCTACTTCAAGGTGAACCCCAACCCGCCCAGCAACGGCGGCGGCGGCGACGGCGGCGGTGGAGTGGCGGGGCAGCGGCGGGAGGCGCCGCGGGCCCAGGCGCCGCCCGCCGTGCCGCTCGCACAGGCGGCGCAGGCGGCGCAGCAACAGCAGCAGTTCCCCAACCTGGCTGCCGCCGCCGGTTGGAGCGCCCGCCCGACCGGCAACTACGGCGGTGTCGTCGCCGCCGCCGCTGCCGGCGCCGCCGGATACGCCTCCATGCCGCCGGGTGGCTACGGCGGCGGGGGCGGCGGCGGCGGTGCCGCCACTTTCAATGTGCCGCCGCCGCCGCAGCGCGGAGGTGGTGGTTACGGCGGAGCGATGGGCGCGGCGCCCCCCCCGGGAGGCGGGTTTCCCCCGGCGGCGGGCATGGGTGCGGGCAACCAGGGGTACGCGCAGTTCCAGCCCGCGCCGCAGTACCAGCACCCCGGGCCGCTCGGGCCGGTGCCGCCGCCGCCGCTGGGCTACCAGCAGCAGCCGCAGCGCCAGATGTGATGTCATGTCATGCGAGTGGGCGACAGGGTGGCAGGCGGGGACTGAGAGGAACGGGGCAGGCGGTGTCTTAGACTGAGAGTGGGCGAGAAGGTCAGAGTGGGAGTGGGGGAGCGAGGCAGACGTGCTGACAGAAGCGCGGACGAGGAACTCAATTAGCGAACGTTGACAAAATATAGAACAAGAAAGAACCTTGGACTTCTGTCCGTTTACTCTTCATTGAAACTGAATCAAAATGCAAGTATCAATAACAAGGCGGGCACAAGGCATGCCCCTTCTACATATATCGAACGCTCCGTGCGGCGGAGCGATGGATGTCGGGCGTCAGTCCATATCGCTACGGGGATGCGGCACCGCCTGCGACTGAAAAGTCAAACTCGGCTGGAGCTATGCACAGCTGTGCTTTGTCATTGGACCCTCTCGGAGGTTTTCTCACACCTCGGTCTGGATGCCCACGCCGGCGAACGGCGAGCCCCACACCCCCGGCGTGGTGTCCGCCTTGGCCTCGATGGCGGGCGGCGCGCCGTCCGCGCCGGAAAATGACAAGTTCCGGCGCATGGGGATTGGGTTTAGGGGTGATTGAAACTGCCGTCAGTGCCCAATTTCAACTTGC
>Ga0307489_10002592_pt1 | contig 12087 bp, 14 predicted proteins | sample SB12metaG_FD_202247 | JGI IMG/M metagenome (GOLD analysis project Ga0307489, IMG submission 202247) | Sea-ice brine microbial communities from Beaufort Sea near Barrow, Alaska, United States - SB 1.2 | ecosystem: Environmental > Aquatic > Marine > Coastal | place: USA: Alaska | collected...
CATGTTGTGCTTTCTACACACACGGGAATGGAAGAACCTCCTGCGCAACAACAGAAAACACATCAGCAGGTATTTGCAAACCCTGCACGTTTCTCTTCAAGCATTCAGAAAACAAGCTGTATTCCAGATACAGCTTGTTTGCCTCTATCTCCCCTACTGGCACTGCTTGATAATGGTTTAGTAGCCACTGCCCCCGAAAGTGTTGTAGCCAACTCGCGCAATTGAGCTCCTGTGACTCGTGCTGGAGCATAGTCCGAAACACAAGATTGATCAATGCCGTTTGATACAGTGATGAATGGTCGTCACCACAAGCATCTAACAATGCACAAATCAGAGGCCCCCCACGGTCTACATCTTTAGAAGCTGTCACATGTTTCAGGGTCTCATCGTCTTTGAACTCAGCTATAAGTGCATTTATTCCTTCATGTTGCCTGTATACTCTCAAATCACGCTTTTGTGGTGTCTGTGACTGCGTAAAAAAAAACTGTGGATTCGATCTAGTCATTACAGATGACAAGGGTTGAGGCTCGCCGTTGTCACTCGGTCCGTGCCACATCATATACGTACGTTTGTCTACAGTCTCTTCATAAGTGCTTTGATGAATAATTCTTGCTGTTGAAAGATTGGAAAAGTGAGCATAAACATCATCAGAGACAGGTAGTTCCTCATTTTTGCAAAACAACTGGGCAGTGGCCACGCCACGAGCAGCAACCATCTTCTGTATACTGAACTTGTCGGTCAGACCAAGCCACGCACTGCGGTCTGCCTTTTGAGAAGTTGGCGCAGTTATTGACGCTCGCAATCGCTTCTGACTGTACAATGTACTGTTCTGGAACATGTGCTCTTGTACTTGCATTGTATTTTCATAGCTGACATGTTCAGTCAACACAAAATCAGTCACACGTTTCAATACGTATGGATTCACGTTGCGGATTTCGTCATAAAGGTCATTGGAGAGCATGAGCGTCATCATATTTTTGGTTGCAGCATCATTCGAGATGACAAATGTTGACAGAAATTCAGGTGTCAACACGCTCTGCATTTTGGTTGCTGTCAACAACGCAATTTTCTGTAGACCAAACAGGTTTGTGTATTGTGGACCCATGATGGTAGCAAATACCATTTGTTTGGCGAAGTTAACAGTAGTACTGGCTATGAATCGATCATCTTGCACAGCTCGTAGTGAACAAAACATACGTCCAATGTGCTCGATTTCCATTTGGATGTAATGCTCGTCACTGACCACGATTGTCTCTTGAATGCCAACTACCGCTGATGCGCCTATTTGCTTGCAAGAAGTCACGTACCTTTGAAGCAAACGATTGGTGGTTTCACGCAAGTGCTTTTTGCACACGGTCAGTGTTGTGTTGGCAAGGTCTGTTACGAGCGTGAGTGACATGTGTGACAAACGTTGTTTGTTTTGATCTGGCTGCTCCAGTTGAATATTGTATCCTGCTGCCAATAGACTTGCCTCTTGTTTTGCCTGTAGGATGGCATGAGAGTCGTGAACAATTTCAGACGGTGCAATCTTCAAACGATTCAAAACACGATTCCATGGGTTGGTTTTCAGCACATTTTTGGATAAATCTGATGACTCAATAAGTTTGCATGAACTGTCGGGAAGCATTATCAATTGCACTTTGTCAACCCCTTCCAAATTTTTAAACACAAGCATCAAGGCACATAGCGCACACGAGTTTGTAAACGCAGATTCATGTCGAATCAAGGCACAAACTTTTTGGTTTCTTTTGTTCGTCGGAGCGTTGTGAGGAAGTTTCAACAAACTGTATTGATTATACTCGTCGGGGTCAACAGGCACCCGCATGAGTGTCATAAGCTCTTGAGTAATTTGAAACTTTGCACTAGACAACATACCCTGAGGCACATCATGCACAAACTGCACAAAATCAGCATGCAAATTCGTATCTACAGCATGCGGAATGAACTGACTTGCAGTCCCAATAATCGGAGAGTCTACTATGATATTAAGACCTTGCTCAGTTGTCAGAGATATGGGATATTTCGGACTACAAGTCATATATGTATATGCTTTATCGTTTTTGACACACCCTATATATCCAAAACCAGTGTCTATCTACAATTCAGCTGTATTTGGAATGGTTTTCAGAAGCTCACATATATTAAGGTGATGGAACACCTCTCCTATGGGTGAAATTAAGTAAAGAAACCCTGGGGTCAATAACAAACGCCATTTTGTGCTCGAGGTCTTGAGGCCTTCTGTTCCAGGCACACATTGCAACGGCTCCTCTTCGTATATTATCTCTATGTCGGGATACAAAGACAAAACTGGTGCAAGAGAGTAAATGGCATGATCACCTGTAGCAATCAAACCCCACTCGAGCTGCATGCGTCTCTCATAATCGGGATAATTGTAGTATACCACTTGACTGATGCTGTTGAACATACCGACAAATTCATGCTGATAACACAAAACCGCACCTGGAGGCAAGTCCCAACGCATCGTGTGCTCGTAAAAATAATCAAGCGTGGCCTCTACATGGAATATTTGTAGGTCAGGTACATTTGAGCGCGGGATTGGATGTTTTGCTACACGGTATATATGTAAGCAACGAAAGAGAATATAGAAGACGTTCATGTACCATCGCACGGTGCTTTCAGTGAATATTCGTGATTTGGTGGTGTCGGTGGGTCCCGGCTGCAAACCATCCAAGTCATCATACATGACTTCCTCTTCTGACGCACTGTACAAAAGTAGTTGACCAAGTCGAGTGAACAATGCTGCCACGTGTTGGTGCGTCTTTTCATTAGAACTCATGCGACACATGTCATACATGTGCATTTGAGTTTGTACCACGTGATTTTTGATCTCTCGCATAGACAGGTGCGCATATTGTTTATCATCCAATGCAAAGCAACCAATAACAGACGCAGTATCACAGCGCATGTGTTCATACATACAACCACATAAACTATTTTTGTCACGCTGTACTTGTACTTGCATAGCACTCATTCGACATATAATCAATCCCGTTAAGTGAAATTCATTCAGCAAGCACTTGGAGTTGAGTTCTTCTCGGGCATCTAAATACCAAAGCCAATTATCCCACATGTTGGGATCTACGTCCACAAGCTCATTTCTTGCCAGTGCATGGTTGTACTCTAATAGATCGGCCATTTGGAGTGCATGTCATATATGACATGTTATTAAGTACATGTAACTCATAAATTGAACTGTTCAAGACCATACAATAGGTATATATGACAGATGTCCTGTACGCCAATCAAAATATGGATGATATTCTAGGGGACACTGTGAATACAGCTTCCAGCATTGGGGTTTCGGGCGCGTTCGGACTGTTGATCATTGGATTGGTAATTTGGACCGTCATACACGACTATAGACGTTACCAAAAAGGACAGAGCATACAATGTTGGTGTTGCTGTTGTTGGAAAGAGTGTCCTTGCGAAGGGGACGCCAATACAGGCTCATCTACGTATAAACAAATGAACAAGTTGGACACCGAAGCTCCATCAGTCAAAGACCAAAGCAGCATGTTCACCGGGGTGTGTATCGTGTAGTGAATTATTGCAAATCTGGTATCCCATCAAATATGCGCGTCCACAGTTAAGGCAGTGTAATGACAACTTTATGTTATGATGCAAAGAAACTGTGTATTGTACAATTGTCACGTGCACCTTGTTTCACAATGGAAACTTCACCTACCGTTTTTATTCCTGTTTTCAAGCCAGTTTCTTTAGAATGTTGCATTGCAACAGAGTAGCCTAAAGAAAGCTCAGAACACACTCCAGATTTTACAAATGTTTTACCGATAGTGCTGAAAAGAGATTTTTGATCGTTGATACGTAGCAGCATGTCAAGTCTACCTTGGTGCTGCCACGCAGAAACTACGTGACCGATTTGATCTCCTTTGTGTTCTATTTTTACAGGAAGTCCAACCAAGTCTCGATCGAGCACCATGTTGTTAATTTCATGTTTTTTTAGATACAATCCGTCGTAGGTTTCATTTTCACCAGACGGATTTGCAGTACCCCAAAACATCATGCTGACACTGTATTAATTTCCATTAACCGATAATATATATACCATGGCTCTATTCTATTTACTTCAAGTCGCAAATGAGGGAACCAGAATACGAGGTGAGCAACATGCGCTTTCTGGTAGCAATTTTATTTGTAATTATACACGCTACATTGTACATTCTACTAAGGTTGTGTGACAAATCTTTACAGGCACTTTTCACACTCATTTTCACGTCATTCAGCCTGGTGTGTTCGTCGAGATTCACACTGTCCTGGTTGTATAACATCTCAAATGACAAATAATTCATCAGGCGACTTTAATCAAAGAATCTATCAGGGAATAACTCAAGATTCCCTTTGATACAATCAACAACAACAACGTGCCTTTGAATGTCATTTTTTCAATTCCTTCTAGTCTCTTGACATCAGGGCTTGTCTCATTTTCCTGTGTTTGTGTCATTGTAGCAACTTGTTTTGACATCATCGAAGCGAGATATATATTACAACCAATCAGACAAATCCCAACCAATTGCGCAGCGACCAAAATCAAATAAATACACATTGTGGCCCATGAAACAGCCCTTGTTAACAGAACAGTCAAATCTGCTATGAAAAAATATCCCAAAGCGATTGTGGTTGCAATCGAGAAAGCAATCAAACACACGTCTGTCATATACGTAACACCCACCCTGCGGGATTTTTCCATGAGAATCAGGCTACCAAAAAAATGAGTTGATACCCAATACCGTACCTGTAAATCGAAAGGGGTGACACGATACTGCACCATTACCGTCGCGACCAGGTATAAAATTGGGATCAAGAAAAACAATTCAGTGACAACAAGGGCGGTCTGCGAATATATGTAACGGATTTCTATAGGAGATGTCTGTGCTTCTGACGATCCCGCCAAAATATATGAAGGTTGAGGTTTGGTGAGAGAAACTTGCATTAGTTTTGGAATTTTTTTCCTATAACTCGAAGCTTCACTGGTAAATATTGGCTTCTTTTCAGAGCCATCATTTGTCACCACTTTCCATGCCTCCCGTACTGAAAATATCAGCATTGTACTGAACGCACAATACAGGATTGCAAATACACCGTTGTAGAGCGGTGTGGAAGCCTCAAAAAGCATGAATCCCAAGCCAACAGCATTCCAAACAAAAATAAAAACATACATCAACCACCACATCCATTGCTCGAATGAGAACCAGTTTGCATTTGCAAACAAAAACAGAGAAATAGGAGTGGTAAACCAACTCACAACCCAGATGACGTGAGTGACGTGCATCGACTGTTCAGTGAGATCAAAAAGTCGATTGGAAAGCAAACCACTATGAGTTAACATCAAAGGCGACACATGAGACATCACACAAAGGTGGTCGTCTGCTGCACAGGAAATGTCATTGATGGCAATCGTTTTTGGATCCATGATATATGTGGCATGGAGTGGCAATTCGGCGACAAATGCCGGTGAATCTCGAAACGCAGCGTCTGTAAAATTTGCTATATCGTGTGCATTGTGTTGGTTGAATTGCGTCACAGCAGATATGCTGAGGACTACTATTGCAATGAGATTTGCCAGAATCAGCGGTGTATTAATACTTCCTCGAAACAAATTTCCCATGTCAATTACTACTTGATTCACATGTTGTTGCACACCAGAGGTGTCCATCTTACTATGTGGCTCATATGAGCAACGTAAATACGACAAACCAACACCAAAAGTGAACAAAAATGTGGTCTGCTGACGACTCTATCTCAATATCTTACTTAGCCTCGTCTTTGTTACTGTCTGTTTCGAGGATAAACCCAAATTTCAACGAATTTTCATGTTCATTGTAGTTTGGGATAAGGAAAAGCATGTTGCTTTTGTCATGGGTGTTGCCGTTTTTTTTACGCCATGCAAACCCTTCCGGGAGAGCTATGCGTTGCATTGTGCTGATTTGATGAGTGAGACTTGCATCATCCTGACAGTATTTCTTAAGCGCCTCGAATTCACCAGCTTGTGCCTGCTTCACAGCTGCATCACCACTTCCACTCTTAGTTGCAAACCCATTCAGGTCCAACAGAAGATTTAGAGCAAATGTGCGGCTGGCGCAAGATGCGCAAATATCGAACACGTCAAATGTCTTCATCAACCAGCCCATGATGCGCGACTCTGGGATCTTGAAAGCGCTCTGCACAAATCGGATGTCGAAACGAACACCATTGAATGTGGCCAGCATGGGAGCAGCGTCAAGCATGCCGCAGAATTCTTCACATAATTTCTGCAACTCATCTTTCTCTTTGTACACTAGAAGTTGGTTGGGTGTGCCTTGATTGATAAGGCGCACGAAACAAAACACTGTCTCAGTACTTCCATCGTACAGCGCCGCAACCGTCACAAGATCTCTCTCACCGCTGAAACCAGTTGTTTCAATATCCCACGCCAGCATTTAGTTCGTAATAAGTTCTGTTAAAATGCTCATGTAGTCAGAAGCCTCCTTTGTGTAATTACAGGACAATGGTGCCTTATGAGATCGGAGGCGAATGTTACAAACGCTCAAATAGTCCTCCAGGATTTGGTCTTGTAACACAATTATTCCAGACACTTGTTCGTTGAACGTGTGAGTGTGCGTGGATCGCACGGCTTGGTTTTCGTGTTCGTTCACACCAACGGAAGAATGTGTCGTATTTACAGGAGGTTCTACGTAGCTCTGCGTTTTAGTTGTGATATCTCGTGTTTTTGCGTATTGCTGCATAGCTCCTTCTTCTTTTTCTTTTTTTTGCAATACATACAGCAACAAACTCTGTTCTTTTTGTTTTTTTTGTAAGTTGAAAAATCTTTTTGTTGCAACGTTTTTCAATTCCATTGTAGGGGTTACAGGTAACAATTTTGTGACTGCAAACGGCATGAAATTTAAACGAAGTAAATCAAATACGACACGAAAGGATGAAAAGTTTTTTTTTTAAATGGCAGTCATGCAAAGTTTGCGTATCACTCCATCGTTGTAGATTCACTAGCAGCCTCCTCATCCTGCTCAGTGTTTTCTGTTCGAGTATTCAACTCAAACTCATATTTGGCAATCTTTTCGTTCCATGTTGCCAAACGGTTCTGCAAGACTTCAAGTTTGGCTTGCAACACAGTTCGCTTTGAAACCAAGTTGGCATGAGTCATGGATTTATATGGACGCCGCATACTACGTTTCTGCGTAGGGATTCCAGTCTTTACACCAATAACGTTCATTTTGATAACTTTGTAAAATACCTAAACCAGATGAAAGCAGTCTAATTGAATTTCCTTTTTTGCTGTGTGTGAAATGTTGCATATGTGTGAGTGAGTGAAAACAATACAGGCAAGTTCATGATATATTTCGGTATAATTGTATTTTCTCATTACATAAATCCGGGAGTCCCTTTGACCTTTTGCTTTTGCATGCTCTCGTCCTTTTTGGAAGTTTTGATTGGGTCCGTGCTCTCGTGCTCACGCCGGCGCTTGTAACGAACCTTTTTCTCGAGAGGAGGCGATGTTTTGGAAGTTTTGATTGGGTCCGGCGTCTTCATCCCATCGTCCTCTTCTTCCGGGACGGCATCGAGAGCGGGTGTCCAACCACCTGTGCCTGTCTTGGATGTTTTTTTCCTTTTCGGTGTTTGGTTCCTTGGTTTTGTGTTCCTCCTTGATGCTTCAGGAATGTGCCAAGCACACATCGTGATATGGGAACTCCTCTTCGGTGTACTATGTCTGTATATGCCTCTTTAAATATGACATGCATCATACCATTTTTTACTGATGAACTCAATCGTCACTATCTTGAAATGAAACAGACTTTTGATCAAAATTTGTGTGTTTGGAAATCAATTCGTTGATGTTATCCTCTGCTCTGTCAATTCTGATCACTACAGGATGCAATGAAGGCGTGTACTCCACCGGTGTGGATCGAAGAGCTGTGTTTTCCGTGTCACTTGAAGATAAAACATGCATATCTTTTGAATCATCGGCTGAATCTTGATCTTGCTGCTGGAAGTACTGTGCAAATTTGATAGGTTCATGTTGTTTGTTTCGAAGGTATCGCATTGTGGAATACATGTTGACTAATAAACCGACAATCAATTTGATCATGACAAAATCTGCTTGAGAAAAGAAAGTATACAACGCAAAGAGACTCATCACACTGGAATATATTGTCCAAGCCTGTGTCAGCAATACGCAAGTCAGTTTGGAAAAGGGTATATAACGTCCTTTCACATCCCGAATAACACATAGAAAAAAAGGTTCAACTGATTCATTTGCCATGTCGTTCATGAAACTGCTGACTGCGGAAAAAACCGCAACCGCTGACCATTTCTCCCAAGTATCAAGAGTAATACCAACGTACTTTGTTGTGGGACTAGGACCAAAGCGTATAAATTCACTATGGAACAACCCCATTTGTGAAAATATGACCAATACGATGACTAACCAAACCCAAACTGAGGCAATCATCAACCGTTGGTCGTCAAAAACTTTGTTGAGTCCGTTACATACAGTTGCAAACATTTTGAATAGATGCAGGTAAACAATTTGAGCGGTAGCAGCATCAGGTATTATGTTTTTTGTTTCTATAAGAGCTTGTTAGAATTTAAGTTTTGCACGTTACTTATCTGCAAAAATGGGTCTTGTCCGCTTAACCTCTCCACAGATTGTTCGCATTTTTGGTTGGCGCGACTATCACCCCATGTTGACTTGGGCGGATGTTCAAAATTTTTCCCATATTTCGTTCACATTTTTACTTGACCAAGGCCTATCCACACAGCAACTCTTCAGGTTACAATACGACCCACATGCATGGGTACAGCATGGGAATTTGCAATTGCACGATTGTCTGCAGATGACACAATGGCCATTGCATCCGATTAAACATCTGCGAGCAGATCTGGCTGATGTTTTACGAATGCAGTGGACTTCAGACGAAATGATCAAGGTTGGTCTGACAATGACAGATCTTTTGACACTTGGTATGACTCCCACAGTCATGTCCAAATTTGGTTTCACACTCAATTGTTGGGTATCTCTTGGTATGCTGCGCATGCATTTGATTGATTGGACTGATCAAGATATGCATTGTGTCTTTAAAATGACGAGACATAATGTTTTCGCCAGTTGTCCATAGTTTCCAATTTGTATTTAAGAACAACGTTATACATGCACCAACGTGTCATCATCTGACCATATGTCGAACAGTATGAAGTATCTGTTCATCTGTTTGTTCTTGATGATCTGCACCTACTACTGCAATTACAACCTCGGAAACACGATATCCAGGAACAACTTGTCAGACCTCAATTTGGTTCCCAACCTTGCACACCATGCGTGTGAAGACGAAAAATCAAACAACAGCAAGAAAGCCAACGTGACACGTCTGAGCAAAGACAAGTGGGACACAGCAGCGGTTGACTGCGTCATGACCATGTCGGTCGAACAAATGCAGGATTTGAAGGTTTCTGACGAGCTGAAGCACAAGATGAATCTTCTGAAGTCAAACCCGACTGAGTCCATCAAAAAAGAATTCAAGGACTGGACCAAGCACAAGCAATTCATTCCTGTTCAGGTCCTCAAGGGGGATCGCTTCCCCAACTCGGAGTGCGCCGTTTATTGGCAGAACCAAGAGAGGCAGCAAAACAAGATCAATACCGGAATCTGCACAAGGATTGAGACCGAGCTTTCCGAAGAGGTTGAATTGCACCGTTTCGTGTGGTCTGGTGCGTTGCATATTTTCACTGGGATCCTCTACGCTGTTCTCGGACTCATGTCTGCTCTCTGTATGATTCAGATGATCAACGAGACGACCATGGACTCTCTTCTTGAGCGTCGTGAACAGTGACTAGCATGCTAATTAAGTAAAGCTCATACCAAAATTTGAGTGTTAATAAAGCGTTTGAAACAATATCTGACTCCAGAATTTTCCAATACAGTCAGTTTTTATTTATTTACTGGCATTCTTTTACATATTTGTGCACATAGTTTATCATTTACTGTACTATAACTTACATTGGCATGTGCAGAAGGTGTAACACATCAAAAGAAATATTACGAAGATTGAACTTGATGACATTTTCTGCCTCTGTTATTATTTTGGAACGGATATTGAAAATTGTGACAAGATGTTGTTCAAGAGGTAGCACGGCTCGAAGTTCAGTCATCTTGGGTAAAACTGTCACATTGTGTACAACAACACCTCTGCGAAGCAAGTATAATAGACCAACAACAATCGTATTTTGCCTGACACATATCGGTACGTTACTGCAAAAAGTCCGCATGAAAAGAATGAGACGAGTGATGGGAACTGCGGCTTGGTTGGCAAGTTTGCACATGTACCCCACATCCCATTGTGATTCACTTGGCGGAATTCTTCCAATACTATTTGAACGGCGTAATTGCGTCTCCAAATCACATATACTTGGAGTTTTTTTCATGATTTTGCAGGCTCTCAAAGTTTGCGGAATGATCCCCCTCAACTGATGTCTCAGCTTTTTATTTTCTCTGTGGATACTCAGTTTTGTTTTTTCAGAACACATAATATTTTTTAGAATTGAGAAGACTATTTGCATTTGATCTTCGAAAGTGCTTCGACCGATAGAGTTGTATAGACTCTGTACATGCATCGGTCGTTTGGTCACATTTCTTGATTGCCACGCTATCAGCGCATCATCCCTGGCGGCCTTGCATCTTCTGTCTTGAGATTCTTCTGCGTTATTTTTCCCCAGACTTGAGTTACCACTTTCTGACGTAAACTGCAAAAAATTATTTGATCTGTGAACAGCAACACAGACATGTTCATCTGATGTCAAAATCTTGGGTTTTACACAAAGACCTGTTATGAAACATACCAGACTGTCCTCTGTCATTACATAATCACATTCACCATGTTCACATAGGTGATATTTACCACACTCAATACACCCTGCTTTATCAATATCGAACTTTTCCCATGAATTGCCACATTGGTGTGTTGTTTTGTCAGGGGGGATTGTAAATGGCTGTCTGATTCGTCGCCAGGTGTCATATAGTACTTTCGTATGAGGATTCGTGATTTTGACCACCATATGACTGTGTGAATTAGTATCATTCATACCCTGGCACAGTATACTTTGTTTCAAAAATACACAAGTTATGTCCTTAGTTATGTCATCGTTGCATGCAAAAGTGAATTTTCACTACAGTGCTTTGCATGTTGAATTAATGATGTTTCAACGTGATCCATGCTTGTCACAAAATATTGACAAAACACATCCACAAACTCGTGGTCTTCCTTTAATTGTTCACACAAGCTCTTGTAGTCACTTGGTTTCAATGATTTCTCAGCCCTTTCCCGACACCATAAAACTGTAAACTGCTTTATACAGATGTCAATTCGAGTGAGAAACCATAACCTGCAAAAAAAATTGTGAAATTTTTGGTGTACAAAGCAAACGTCTCCTTTTGAACTCTTACCAATAGAAACAATTTTATCCGTACGCATACCAGTAAGGGCACATATTTTCCAAACGTCAATAGACATGGTCGGTGGATTCAAATCCTGAACGACTCGTATACATAGCTTGTGTAATTTGGAAGTTGCAGGTTCGAACTGCATGCGATGTATTTGTTTGACTGTCTGTTTCAGACTGAATGATATTGCTTGAGAACTCGCGTACAAATCAATCGCCCACTGATCCCCGTTGTGTTTTTGTTTCAATGCGAATCGTCTGTAACTACCGTCAGAAATTATATCAAAGGCTTTAAACAACAGAAAGTCTTTAAATTTTTCTACCATGTGTCTGGCTGGTGGTTGCTCTACATGTTCTGAACTATTTTTGCGAGATTGCTTCTTTGCTCGGACAGTTCGGCTGTTTACTGCCGCTTGCCCCAATGGTCGCTTCATATACTACTGTATTATTTGTTCTGAGATATTGTATTCTGGAACAACACAACAAATCATTCTTTTTTGTATGAGCACAAAGCAGCAGACACAGCAGAAACATGGCTAAGCGAGACGTTTGGTTTGAATTTTTGTTTTAATGCATACTCGTAAGATACACCCTATGCTCTCTCGGCTCTCTCGAACC
>Ga0307489_10002593_pt1 | contig 12084 bp, 16 predicted proteins | sample SB12metaG_FD_202247 | JGI IMG/M metagenome (GOLD analysis project Ga0307489, IMG submission 202247) | Sea-ice brine microbial communities from Beaufort Sea near Barrow, Alaska, United States - SB 1.2 | ecosystem: Environmental > Aquatic > Marine > Coastal | place: USA: Alaska | collected...
CTGGACGCCCACTTTCACCCAGTCGGTATGGTCAGCCACACACTGCTCACCACGACATAGGATGCCCTTTTGTTATTTGTTTTCTTACGTTCATCGAACCCCAAAACGCTTTACACAGGGAGCTTAAGCAAGCCTCTCCGCCATGATTCAAATGCATTGGTTGACGTCTGCGTGTCCCTAGGTGCCGGGACCACACACGATCAGCATCACGGCAAAAGACCGCTTCGACGCGATATCCTACGCGGTGACGAGAGTGAAGGTCATCAACGACAATTTCAAGCCCGTGTGGGCAGGGGCTTACAGTCGTGCACTGTTCAGCTCCACGTAAGCACTTTTTGTGGGAGCAGTTGTTGAGTTTCAGTCACATAAACGGCTCAGGTTGAGCAGAATAGTGGATGAGTGTGAGCCCCTGCGTGTGGGTGGCGTCATTACCGCCCATGCTCAACGTCAGCGAGGGTGATGAGATCACTTTCCTGTATTTTGCAAGGTAGGGCGGTGCAGGTTGACAGTATCAGAGCCCGTGTTGAAGCGCCCATGGGTTGAACCGCTTTCAACGTTCGCTCTTGAATGCAACTTGCGCCGCTACACCAAGCGACGACGACCTCGCGAACCCCGTGACCTACTCGTTAGACGGGCCCACGGTGGGGTGGTGCAAGATGAAACTGGTTGAAAGCGCCTGGTTTTTGTGCTCCCGGCGCTCCTTCGGCGCTCCCCCGCCTGCACCTTAGCCTGCAGTGTGGCTTTGACCTGCTTAAACTCGAATACACGGCACTTTCCCTCATGCACATAGGCGATCAGGGAGGCCGAAAATTAACATGCGACAAATTGCCTTGAAATGTTGCTTTCAATAATAATGCGGCACTACAGCACGGAAGCTAGTGTGGACAAAGTGACGGGGCAATTCAGCTGGACTGTGCCGTGGGACGCCAGCAAATACGGCACGATTGCCGGTGGACGAAAGTTTAACCAGTACATTCACACAAAGGTAGGGCGGTGCAGGTTGACAGTATCAAAACCTGCGTTGAAAGCGCCTGTGGTCTTAGCACCTGCAACTAGAATATCATTAAATGCTTTCAAAGATTACCATCAGTTTCTACTTGCGCCACCACACAAAGGGCGAGCACTTTGTCGTGGTCACCGCCACGGATCTTGATAAGGCAGGGCCTGACAGATGTATCTCGCCACGTCATAAAATACAAAGTAATTCAGGCAACGAGGGTTCAAAAAGCGTGTTGATGTCGTGGCGGGTAATGTGCTTGCAGATACTGCCCGCCACGTAAAATCATGCCGCTTATATCACTCAGCAACCAGGGTTCAAAACGCGTGTCGCTGGCGTGGCGGGTAATGGGTCTGGCAAGTTTTACCTGCCACATCATAGGATGCCATTCAACACTGGCGACGAGGGTCCAAATGCGCGTCGATGACGTGGCGGGCAATATCTGCCAGGCCCTATAATAAGGTTTCAGTGTCGGTCACCACGTTGGTGACGGTGGCGCTAGTGCGCAACTGCACGGACTTCACCAGTAGGGCCTGATTGATATTGCTCGTCACGTCATAGGGTTTGGTTTAGGTTTCAGGGTTTATTGTTTAGGGTTCAGGGTTTAGGGATGAGGGTTTAGGAAAATGTTCTACACAACCGTTAGAAACTCGCCATACAGGTTGGGAACATCTCACTTACACTCAATTATGTGTAACGTTATTACCTTCTAATGTTGTACAGCTCACTCAGTATTTACTCAGTATTTACTCCAGACGGTCTAGACTGCGTGTCGATGAAGTGGCGAGCAATAACCGCCATGCCCTATTCACCGGGCTGTGGAATGAGACACTCCTACCAAACTTCAACGGTTCTGCCGCCTTTGGGGCCTCCCCGAAGCTCGTCAACAAAGCATATTCGCGATATGAGCCGGTGGAGCTGGCTCTGCCGGGCTCCCCGTGGATGGTATCGAGACCGCTGCTGCCCGCCTCAGCGTGCTACTGCCCTGCGTGCTGCGCCGACACCGTGTCCACGTGCGCAGTCGGCACCAGCCGCCTCATGTGTTCGGCAGGGGCTTACACTCGTCCACTTTCGGCTCAACGTAAGCGCTTTCTATGGGATAGGGGCTGCATGGATGGGTTGTTTACGGGGTGTTTGGGAGGTGTTTGAGGGGCATCAGGGCACGTGTAGGGTGTATTTTGTGTCAGAATCGACTCAGGTTGACCTGAAGAATGGACGAGTGTAAGCCCCTGGTGTCCGGCGTGCGAGGCGTGCAAGGACGAAACGCTGTTCGCACGGGTGAACGTGGATGTGTTCCAGCGCCTGACCAAAACCAGTGACGTGCTCGGGAGCCGGGCCAGCTGGAAGCAGACGGTCGAGGTAAGGCCTCACGAAGTATGCCGGAATTTCCTTCAGGCCATTTAGGCAGTTTAGGCAATTCCAGCACTCCGGAACATCATTGGATGATTGGGCACCTCCTCAGAATTTGGGTACTTTCCGGGAAATTTGCCACTTTTCAAGCGTTTCAGGTGTGTGAATTTGGGCATTAACAGGAATTTTCCGGGGAATCATAGGCAGAATCCTCGGTAAGTCGGAATGGCATCACAGAAAATGCCAGAGGAACATCTGGTCAGGCCCTAGGTCGAGGTGCAGGAGGTGGGCGTTGAAGTAACGTGGTGAGGCGGTGCAGCTTGAACCCGGATTTACACTGCTTGGTTTGCGCTATTGAAGCTAACATGTGATGAATCGCTTTCAACCCTAGCTTTCAATTTCAATTTCTGCCTCTCCAACGTGGCGCGTGTTATCAGTGCCGCAGCCTACCACCGGCCGCTGGCCTCCTGTGGAGACCATTGAAGCCGCTAGTGGTACCATAACTGAAGCCACCGAGCCGACAGTTGAAACCTGGCCCAGCAAGTTCAAACCAGGGGATGACTTTGCGGCGGGCGGGGTCATCGGTGGGGCGGGGCCGGGCGCGAGTGACGGGCCCTGGGCTAGCTTTGAGGCCGATGCGCCGGGGTAGGGCGGTGCAGGTAGACAGTGTCAAAACCCGTCTCGAAAGCGCCTATGGTTTCAAACACTTGAGAGTAAAGTGTGATGACCTGCTTTCAAATTTTGCTTTAAAATTCAACTTGCGCCGCTACGCCGGGGGCCTGGTCAATCGCGGCGATCATCACCGATCCGGTGAGCAGCTCTTCCACTCGAAGCTGTCAGATTATCTCTGATTGTCTCAAGTTGTATCAGATTGTATCAGACTGTATTAGATTGTCTCGAGTCATATTTCATGTTCTGATCGTATCTGATCGTATCTGATCGCATCTGATCGTATCAGCTTTGCACCTCACTCTTCCTGACGTCCTATTACCACATGCAGGTCTGCCGGCCGACCCCCGACTACGGCAACACGCAGGTGTTTAACTACTCCTTCATGGCCGCCTGCAACGACCCGCCCGCGGCGAAACTGGTTCAGGAAAACGTCTACACAAATGACGGCTATCACAAGGTGAGGCGTTGCAGGTTGTCAGTATCAAAGCCGGTGTTGAACGCGCCTATGGTTTCAGCGAAAGCGCCTATGGTTTCAGCACTTGAAGCCATAATGCCATGAATAGCTTTCGACGTATGCTGTCAATTTCAGCTTGCGCCGCTACCACGAGGGCTTCTGCTTCCCGGACATTTTCCTGGACGCCGGTTCGAGCACTGACCCCGATTTGGACACACTCGCGGTGTATTGGGCGCCGGGAACCCTGGTGGAAAAGAAAAGTGATGTGTTGATCGTGTTAACAGCTGGCGGTGGGTCGGAGAATGTCACGGGTAATGGGTCTGCTGGAGGAGGTAACAGTACCGGCGTGAATGGTACAGGAGTTAATGGTGGGGACGAGTAAACGAACAAAGCACTCGCCACGTCATCTAACATGTTGTATAACCCTCATCTATCTCGCTGTTTCTCTTCGTATGACATGACGGGGCAAGCATGTGAAGTTCCAAGCAGTGCGGATCGCTCTGGAGGGGAAAGAGTGTGTATGACGTGGCGCACATCAGTTAAATGGCCCTAGTTTACGAAAACAACGTGACCGGCAACCCACCGGCATCGTCGGCGTCGGGTCTCAGGCGGATATTGCATGTGGGGAGCGTCGATGAGACAGGAGGCAAAGGAGGTGGTGGAGGCGCCAGAGGCGGCGGAGGGGGTGATGGGGCCGGAGGGGGCGGCGGGGGCGGAAGGGGTTTTACGCGAATACATACAACAACCCAACGGTAGGGCCTACAATCATTTTACCGTTGCGCTACGAAACAATATTCAGAGAACGAGCTACAGACGGATGCGGCGAATGTGCACAGATCAGCTTTGAGCAAACTGTAAGAAGGAGGAGCGAGTGTCCAGACCCTGACCATTGGTTGCTGTCAGTACCGTTACCCTCCTTCATAGGCCGCCGCCTGCTCCAGACCAACGACACAAACTCCACAGCTTCTGCAAACTTTACCACCGTTGCCTCGACCCTAGTGTCGAATAATCGTTCCCCGCCACCGCCCTCCCAGTCCAATCTCATGGTAGGGCGGTGCAGGTTCTATCCACGAAACGCATGTTGAAAGCGCCTGGATCTAAGCGCTTGACGCTGAAATATGATGAACCGCTTTCAAACTTTGCTTTCAAGTTCAACTTGCGCCGCTACATCATGGGGTTGCCACAGTGCTCGGCGGCGGAAATGGATGCAGCTCTTACGACGGGCAGTACAGCAACGAATGAGACGAACGGAACACAGGCGTCCGACGGCGGAGGCAACCCAACATCAGTGACAACGACTGACGTCGACGGCGATGTTGCATCAATGCCATCCACCAATGGCACTGGCGAGACACTCGCGCCCGCGCCCACACCCGAGGCAAGGCCTGACCAAATTTGCCGGAATTTACTTTGTGAATTTGATGCAAGCCCACAAGTTCGGCACGTATTTCGGAATTTATGTAGGATTATTTCGAGAATGCTCGGGAATTCATGATTGGAATCGTTGGGAATTCCAGAGGAACATTTGGTCTGCCTCTAGCCCAAGGCTGCTTCGGCGCTGTTGGTTCCCGGCGTGACGTGCATGCAGCCGCCGGTGGCAGATCTGGAACTACTCGAAGCGCAATACGACGCGGCGTCGCTATTGGTCGCCTCGGGCAACGCCTCCGTGGTCCTCGTCTCCTCCAACTCCTCACGCTCTCAGGTGAGACCTCCTCCTCCTCATGATGTACCGGTACACATGTTTCTTCTCCTCCTCATAGTGTATCCGTACACACGTTCACCCTCTCCTCCACATGCATCCTCATCGTGTGCCAATACTCATTGACCTCGTCCTCCTCAGTGAATCCGTAAATAATGGCCTCAGCCGCCACATACCAACGCAAAGTGCACCGGTACACTTCGCCTGTCCCAAATCCAACTCCACCTGCTAACACTTGCTCATCATCAAACTTGCCTCAAAACCCCCGAGCCTAGACCTAAACCATGAACTCTAAACCCTGAACTGTAATCCCCCAACTGCGCCTGCTCGCAGGTGCTGGTGGCCAAACTGGGCAAGTACCAGATCCTGCTCACCGTGGAGGACGGGTGCTACCGGCAGGTGATCGAGACCACGGTCATCGCCGCGTGGAACCCCGTGTGCGTGCAGCAGGAGGCAGGGACACGTCCAAGCGTTTAGGGTTCAGGATGAAAGGTTAGGGTTTGGGATGAGGGTTTAGGGTATGGTCCACGCAGATCGCCGCGTACGTAACCCCGTGTGCATGCTGTAGGAGCGGCAGGGTCATGCTCAATTGCTTAGGGTTTAGGGTTTAGAGTCTAGGGTCTAAGGTCTAGGGTCTAGGGTTGAGGGTTTAGGATTTAGGGTCCACGGGGATCGCCGCGTGGAACCCCGTGTGCGTGCAGCAGGAGGCAGGGACACGCCGAAGTGTTTAGGGTTTAGGGTTTAGGCTTCACGCTGATCGCCGCGTATGGAACCTCGTGTGCGTGCCACAGAAGGCAGCGACTTCCTCACGTTGTCCACTCATTCCACGGCATTAGTGGTGCACTGGTGCACGATGAGCAAACAGCCAGTACCTAGTGCCTGATCTGTGGGCATGTAACTTCTAGTAGGCCGGATTTTGGTGTTTTGGCTACAATTCATTTGATCTTTGCTCAAAATCACCAGACGCATACGTACTACAGGTATTACAGGATGCGACAGGTAGTACGCTTTACAGACTAGGCACTAGGTGATGGCCCTGGCAGGTGGCGGCGCTGGGCGGGCTGATGCCGTTTCTCGCCACGGTGGTCATGCTGCTCCTGGCGTGGCTGGTGGGGTCTGAAAGATGTTAACCGCCACGTCAATGTTATCTGTTTGAATAGGCGGATGTCGGTATATCGCATGGGTAAAATGCCCATACAGAGTTGCGGGCTAAGCGTGAGCGCTCCGTGCGGGAAGCGATATACCGAAACCGGCCAATTGTGCTGGGCTAAGCAGGGTTTCTTCGCCTCTCAGTTTGCACTTTGAGATCATCCTATGGTAATCATTCCTTTCGACTGACTTTATAGGCTTGCGTCTGATACCAGTGACGTGGGTAGGGTGCACGATGCGTTGGATGATGTGGCGAGCAATATGGGGCAGGCCCTCATGGGAGGTGGCACCGGCGGCAGTGGCTGCCAGCCGCACCACCGCTGATCCCAACACGCTGAGCCACCTCAAGGAGGACGTGCTTGCGTTGCGGCGGTACCACAGTAGCACAGGGTAGGGCGGTGTAGGTTGCCCTAATCAGACCCACGTTGAAAGCGCCTGGAACTAAGCGCTTGATTCTGAAAACTGAGGAACTGCTTTCAAATTTTGGTTTCAAGCCCAACTTGTGTCGCTACAGCCGGGGGAGGGGAGGGGGCGGCGCGCGCCTTGGCGTGGTACCGCGGGCAGGGCTTCATACCAGAGTCACACGATATCCAATATCCATACTGTCATGATCAATATCGATACTGTCATCTTCCATATCGATACCGTCATCTTAAGGTCATCTTCAATATCGATACTGTCATCTTCCATATCGATACTGTCATCTTCCATATCGATACTGTCATCTTAGGGCCATCATTCATATCGATCCTGTCATCTTGTTGACAATGACCAGATCATATCTTGTCCCCCTGGGCTTGATACCACGACATCCACTATCTACTATTTCAGTGCTCGCCATCTCATTCACCACATAGTATAACGGTGATCGGTGCTCGCCGCATCATCCACCATAATATCCATACGTGCCCCTACCCGCGGAGTGCAGATGGTGGTGGCGTGTATCACACGCACACCGGGCGTGGGTGCAGACGCCGCCGCTACCGGCAGCGGGCCTGACGCCGCGGCGGACGTGTTCCGCCGCTTCCTCCGCTGCGTGGCAGGGACTTACACTCGTCCACGTTACGGCTCAACCTAACCGCTTTCTTTCGGACAGAGGTGCATTTGGGGGGTGTTTAAGGGGTGTTTAGCAGGTTTTAGGGGGTATCAGGGGGTATTTATGGTGCATGTTGTGTCATAAACGGCTCGAGTTGAGCTGAAGCGTGGACCAGTGTAAGCCCCTGCTGCGTGGCGCTGGACCCCCGGGGCCTGGCGCCGGGCCCGTCCGCCCCCGTTGTCGCCGCCGCCACCTTCGCCATAGCCATCGGACTGGCAGGGGGATTGTTAAGAACAAGCGATCGACCGATGTCGAATTGCCTCCTCCTCCTCCTTCTCCTCCTCCTCCTCCTCCTCCTTGTCCTCCTCCTCCTCCTCCTCCTCCCCCTCCTCCTCCTCCTCCTCCTCCTCCTCCTCCTCCTCCTCCATGTGTGTCTGCACGAGCATTCTCACACAATGCAACTCATTTGGGCACGTCTGATCTCAGTTCGTGTGCTTGTTCTCAATGACCCTCATTTCTGGCACAATCATCGTCCATCGTTGGCGCGTGGCTCCGGCTCCAAGGTTGGGCGGTGCAGACTTAATCGATGACACCCATGTTGACAGCGCCTGGAACTAAGCGCTTGAAACGATAATTTGATTGGCTGCCTTCACACTTTGCTTTGAAATTCAACTTGCGCCGCTACAGCAAGGCCGGTTTCTCCGAGTGGTATTTCAGTGCCGGATCTACTACGCTCAGGTCCTCGAAGAGAGTTTTGAACAGCGGGGGGTCCGAGCAGTGGCCTTCAAATACACCCCCATGGCAAAGAAATACAAGCCCGGACAGGAGGGACCTAAGACAGTTAATGAGGACCTGAAATTAAATTTGGGTTTTGTGGGCCAAACAGACGCGGATGCCGTAGGTACACCTAGTAAGGGGGATGACGTGGGTACCCCCACCAATAAGGGTGGTGCCTACGGTGGGTTCGTCGACATTGAACCCGCGGGGATAGTCTGGGGGAATGGAAACACCGCGAGCAAGCTGACGAAGGCGGAGCAAATAGCGTCAGACGAGGTCAGGTGGTGCAGGTTGACAGTATCAAACCTGTTGTTGATAGCGCCTCTGGTTTCTGCGCTTGAGGCCATAATATCTGAAGCTGCTGTCAACGTTCGGTTCCAAATTCGACTTGCGCCGCTACAACGAGGCGAGGCGGGTGCGGGATTTGGACGAGCACGGTGGTCTCTGCGGGTTGGCCGGGGCAGGGTCTGGTAAACAGCGCTCGCCACGTCTTGTACCGCGCTCCAAACCCGCATTCCTTCATTCAAATAGAATTCTATGATGTGGCAAGAAGCATTTACTGTGAAATTGCATCTTATGATGTGACATGCAGCGTTTACCGTGAAATTGCAACATATGATGTGGCAAGCAGTATTTACTGTCAAATTGCATCGTGCGATGTGACAAGCAGCATTTACTGTCAAATTGCATCGTATGATGTGGCAAGCAGCATTAATTGTCAAATTGCATCGTATGATGTTGCAAGCAGACATACTGTCAAATGCATGGTATGATATGGCCAGAAGCATTTTCTTCCGGCCCTATGCAGGGGCCGGGCTGAGACAAGAACGACTGGGATGGTTCATCACAATATTCCGCGGCAAATGGAGCGCCTCAGCCCACGCGGTGTTGCTGGAGCTCTTCTTCTTACCCGGCCTACAGGCCTGCTTTGCGTCGTTGGTAGGGCGGTGCAGGTGGGCCACAGGTTGACCACAGATTGACCCCGGGTTGAACGCGCTTGGTTTCGGCGATTGAAGCTCAAGCATGATGAACCGCGCTCAAACGTTGCTTTCAACTTCAAGTTGCGGCGCTACACCTTGGAGTGCGTGTATTTGGTAGGGCTTTGCAGACATCATTCGCCACGTCATAAGACGTTTATTTTTTCACTTGCTTTTTGAGTTCAGCGGAATCCAACGACGAGGCGAACAATATCTGCAAGGCCCTAGTATTTGGATCCCGAGCGGCCCTATCCTTATCTGGCGGCGTGGCCGGAGGTGCAGTGCTGGGCGGGGGGGCACACTGCGCTGGTCATGTTGAGCTGTGCGGCGGCGGCCGCGGCGTACTGGGCGGCGCTGGGGGTGGCAGGGACACGTGTTATTCCAACCTTCGTTACTTAGATTATATAGCGTCCACGCTTTCTTGCCTTAGGTTGCATGACATGACAAGCAATAGGGGCAACTACGTACCCCGCCATGAGTTCATTTACATTGCGAACCTTCGTTTATTGAGTTGAACAGCATCCCCATTACTTGGCCCTAGTGGGTGGCTGCGTCGCCGGACCGGCAGCCCACCATCGCGCTTCAACCGGGGCGGCACCGGCTGCCGCACTTCGCAGTCCTGGAGGTGATGAGCTGCTGGATGCTGGCAGGGCCTGATTTTCAAACTTCACCTGTATTGCAAGTTTGACGATCAGAGTCACCCTAAACGGCAATTCATAGGATGCCATGTAATTTGAGTAACGAGGATTCGAAATGCGTGTCGATGACGTGGCGGGTAATGGGTCTGGCATGTATTGCTCGAAACGTCATGGGATGCCATGCCCAGCTTCAGATGTGCGTCAATGAAATGGCGGGAAACTTGTGCTTGTCCCTAGTTGCTGGGCGCCGCCGATGGGTGCTACGGCCGCGCGGGGGGCGCGATGGCGGCGCTCGCAGCGTTGGTCGCGGCGTCGCAGCTGTGCACCCACGCCGCCGCGCTGCGCCCACTTCGCGGCGTCCTCGGGGAACGCGACGCGGGGTCGGGCAGGGCCATGCAAATGTTGCTCGCTGTATCATCCAACTGTTGCCAGCCACGTCATCCCACGCAGTTTGATCCCTTACCGCTGGATTCAACTGGCATCATGTGACGTTGCATGAAATATCTGTCAGGATCCACGTCATCCAACGCATGTGCAACCCCCGTTTAAAGATTTGGATGGCATTCTGTAACGTGACGAGCAGTGTCCCCCAGGCCCTGGTGTTGGGTACCTTGCCGCTGTACGCCGCCGCCACCGCCGCCGCCGCTGTCAGCTTATTCGGTGCTCTCGTCAGCGGCTCCGGTGCCGGCCTCGATGTCACCATCGCCGCATTCATCTCCGCATTCGTCGGCGCCGCCCTTGGGTACCTCTCGGAGATTGGGCGCAACGAGACCTGGGGGCTGAGGGCCGGCTCCGGGGGTGGCAGTGCTGGGGGACGCGGGGTCGCCGGTAGGGCCTGCCAGATATTGCTTGCCACGTCATATGATGCCATGTAGCTCAAAACGAGTGAGATCCAAGTGCGATGCATGGCATAGCCGGTCATACGACTACAGTCCATACCCGTCTTCAATAAACGGATGTTGAAAACGGTTGTATTTGCGCCAAAAAGAATCGCCCCAAATAGACTGAAAGTAATGCTGGAAAACGGGCGTATCTGCAGAAATAATGAGGATCTGAAAGTGGTTTGTCGTATTCGCCGGTCCCTGGTCGGCGGCGGGGGGCGGCACTTCCCCGGGATCCCCGTGACGCCGTCGCCGCGCATGCTCTTGGCTCCTCGGGACCCGGCGTTGGTAGGATTTACCCTGCCCACGCTCTATTTACCTGGCCCTGCACGGACTGTGACAATATTGAGAAGTGAGAAGTGACCAATATTGTCGATTGACAAGTGGCGTGACAACGGTATGGATTGAAATTATTGACATTTGCCAGAATCATGATATCTCATAGTATCATAGCATTCCTTTGACCCTGTGCGCTGGCGCCGCCGCGGATACGTGCGATCGTGTTCGTGGCGTACGCAGACCAGGACGGTGCCGTGTTGGCGGACCGGTGGGAGGGGTCGGTGCGCCGCGGGCAGCGGCGCCAGCGGGTCACACAGCTGCGCAACAGGCAGGGCATCACATGTCAGTGTACAGCTCATAAAGCGTTTTCAAAAAGCAACCGTCTCCCAAACTCGCCCACAAATAGCCCAAGATAGCCCAGATGAGACTTATACATGACGCTTGAAGACGTGCGTATCTGCGGAAATAAATAGCTTTTGGAATTGGGTTATGAGCTATCCCCGTATTGTTCGCCACGTCATAGGGTGCCATTGAACTTTCGGGGCGAGAGTTCAAACGCGTTGGATGACTTCCAAGCTGGTGATATCTGCTAGGCCCTGGCAAGAGGAGCGAGCAACGGGGTAGGGCCTGGCACATATCACCTGCCACGTCATCCAACATTCTTTTCGGCCTGGTTTCCTGGCTGCCTGGGTCAAATGGTAGTTTACAACGTGGCGATCAAATTCTGCCAGGCCCTGGGGCTGGGTGCGCGTCTACGTCAGACCAGTCGGGTCTCTATCGCTCGGTCGAGCGACCGGTCGGTCGACGATGATAGCTTCGATGGCCGCGGTGCCGGTGGCGACGGGGAAGCGGTGACGGAGAACAAAGACGAGGACGAGGTAGGGCGGTGCTGGTTGAACCTATGAAACCCCTGATGAAGCGCCTGGAACTAAGCGCTTGAAACTATAACATGATGAACCGCTTTCAAAATTTGCTTTCAAATTCAGCTTGCGCTGCTACACCAAGGCAGCGGACACGGCCGTGTATGACGAGGACCAGCCGGCGTGGGTGCGCAAGCTCCGGCAGTTGTTCCTACTCGTGTGCTTGGGCCGCGACGCCAATCGCCGCGGCGGCGGCGGCGAATGGGGCGGCGGTGATGGCGGAGACGTGCACGACGATCCCATGGACGATCCCAC
>Ga0307489_10002594_pt1 | contig 12082 bp, 23 predicted proteins | sample SB12metaG_FD_202247 | JGI IMG/M metagenome (GOLD analysis project Ga0307489, IMG submission 202247) | Sea-ice brine microbial communities from Beaufort Sea near Barrow, Alaska, United States - SB 1.2 | ecosystem: Environmental > Aquatic > Marine > Coastal | place: USA: Alaska | collected...
AAGTGGACGAGTGTGAGCACCTGCCTTGGTGCCGTTGCCGCTGAGGCCGTGACCGCCGAACGGCTGGCTCTCCACCACGGCGCCCACGATGTCGCGGTTCATGTACAGGTTGCCGCAGTTCAGGTTGTCCTTCACCAGCGCCTGGATGTAGCGCCACATCGATTTTGAAAGCAAAGTTCAAAAGCAATTCATCATATGATAGTTTCAAGCGCTTAGCTCAGGGCGCTTTCAACATGGGTTTCATCGGTTCAACCTGCACCGCCCAACCTTGACGGACTCGCAGCGCGTCAGGATGCCGCCCGTCAGCAGGGGCTTACTCTCGTTCCCATTTCCGCTCAACTTGAGCTTACTTTACCTGTTTCCGCTCGACTTAAGCTCACTTTGTCACCCATACGACCCAAATTATCCGTGGATGTGTTCCAAAGGTGCTCAAGTTGAGCTGTGACGTGAGCGTCGTGTTCCGAAGGTTCTCAGGTTGAGCTGAGAAGTGAGTGAGTGTAAGCTCCTGCCCGTCAGTGCGAACCCTTTCTTGTTCACCGCGGCCAGCACCTCCGTCAAGTGCCCCGCGCTGCCGTCGTACAGGGGCTTACACTCCTTCACTTCTCAGCTCAACTTGAGCGCCTTTAATCGTATAGGGGGTGCGCGTGGGGTTGTGTAGCCCATGTTAACGGGGTGTTAGGGGGTGTGTAGGGTGTGTAGGGTGTTTTGTGTGTGTCGAACACGGCTCAAGTTGAGCTGAAAAGTGAACGAGTGTAATGTAAGGCCCTGCCGTCGAACTCGACGACGTGCAGCACGGGCGCGAACACCTCGCCCGCCAGCATGTCCAGCCCCGCCGCGCCCCCCGGCAGCTCGTACACCCGCGGCCAGGGACTCACACTCGTTCCCGTCAGAGCTCAACTTGAGCAACTCCAGGACACAATCATGAGATATTTTGGGTCATACGGCGGACAGAAGAGGTCAGGTTGAGCTGGAACGGGAAGGAGTGTGAGGCCCTGCCCGCGGGTGGAAGAGAGCCGCGTTGGCGTATGCGCCGTGCTCCCGCGCCATCTCGACCAGGTCGTCCACCGACTACCAGGGGCTTACATTCGTTCCCTTTTCAGCTCAACTTGAGCTCTTCTGTCCGCCGCATAACCCAACTTAACTCATGAATGTGTCCCGAATGTGCTCAAGTTGAGCTGTATCGTGAACGAGTGTAAGCCCCTGCCGACTCCACGGTGTCCAGCTCCAGGTGCGCGGCGCTGGAGCACGCCAGGGTGGCACCGCCCGCCTGGAGCCAGGGACTTGCACTCGACCACTCTTCAGCTCAACTTAAGCGCCTTCTGTGTGACAGGGGGTGCAGTTAGGGGTTGATGCGGGGGTAGAAGGGGGTATCAGGGGGTATTAGGGGTGTATAGGGTGTGCTTTCGTGTCAGAAACGGCTCAAGTTCAGCTGAATAGTGGACGAGTGCAAGCCCCTGCCTCCAGCCGCGCGCAGTGCTGCCGCGCCGCGTCTGCCGCCGTGGCGCTGATGAGCGGGCCCACATCGGTGGCGACGTCCAAGGGGTCGCCCACGCGCAGCTCCGCTAGCGCCCCCGCCACCAGCCGCATCACGGTGGCCTTGCACCAGGGGCTTACACTCGTTCCCATTTTAGCTCAACTTGAGCTCTTCCGTCCACCGTATGACCCATCTTAAGTCATGAACGTGTCCTGGAGTTGCTCAAGTTGAGCTCTAACGTGAACGAGTGTAAGCCCCTGCCTTGCAGCCGGCGTCGAGCACCAGCACGCGCGCGCTGCTGCACCGCTGCCCAGGGGCTTACACTCGTCCACTAATCGGCTCAACGTAAGCACATTTTGTGGGATACGTTGGTTGCATGAGTTTCCCCCATTCTGTTAGACAGGGGGACACGTGGAGTTGTGACCAAAACGGCTTAGGGTTGAGCTGAAAAGTGGACGAGTGTGCGCCCCTGCCGCTGGCCGGCGGCGCCGGCGAAGGAGGCCACCACGGCGTCGCACACCTGCTCCGGCAGCGCCGACGCGTCCGCCGCCACCCAGGGCCGCACACGTGTCCACTTTTCGGCTCAACTTAAGCGCCTTCTGCGGGATAGGAGGAGCATGTAGGGGTTGTTTCTTTAGGGGGTGTTTAAAAGATGTCAGGGGGTATGGGGGAACGTTTAGGGTCTAGATTGTGTCGGAAACGGCTCAGGTTTAAGCTGAAAAGTGGAGGAGTGTGCGCCCCTGCCACAAGCACGTTGAGGCCGCCCGTCTCCGCCACCAGTCGCGCCAGCGGCGCGCCCTTCTCCATGGTGGCCACGGCCAGTGAGTAGTTGATGGCGGCGGCGGTCTTCGAGGACCCCACAATGTAGCGGCGCAAGTTGGAATTGAGTACAATATTTCAAAGCGGTCGATGACATTTAGGCTTCAAGCGCTGACACCAGGCATGGTCAAGCCGGGGTCAACCTGGGGTCAACCTGGGGTCAACCTGCACCTCCCTACCACAAATGACACGCCGGCGAAGGCGCCCGAGGCCACCAGCTGGCTCCCGGCGCTGCTGCCGGCCGGCGCCACGGCCCCGGTGGCGACCGGCGCATCCAGCGGCGCGTCAAGCACCACGGTCATGCCGTCGTCCGGCATGCCCGCGCGGCGCAGCACGTCCACGATGGCAGCGGCGCAGCGCGGGGTCGCCGGGTGCGGCTTGATCACCACGGGGTTGCCGGCCACGAACGCGGCGGAGCTGAGCCCCCCCACGATCAGGGGCTTACACTCGTGCACTTCTCAGCTCAACTTGAGCCGTTTCTGACACAAAAACTAGCCCCCAAACGCCCCGTAATCCCCTACCACCCCCTAATCACCCTCTAAGTAAGCCCTTAACGCACCCCTTATCCCACGGAAAGCGCTCAAGCTGAGCTGAGAAGTGGAGGAGTGTAAGCCCCTGCCCACGATGGCCAAGGGGAAGTTGAAGGGACCGACGCACAGCCAGTTGCCGCGCGGCATGGGCACCAGCGTGTTCTCCTCCCCCGTCACCGTGGCCAGCCGCCGCTCCACCAGCGTCTCCTCCGCCTGCGTCCAGGGCCTTACACTCGTTCACGTTTGAGCTCAACTTGAGCGCTTCGTATGGGATAGGGGGTATACGTAAGGGGCTGTGTAGCCCGTGTTAAGGGGGTGTAGGGGGGTGTTCAGGATGTGTGGGGTGTTCATTGTGTCAGACACGGCTCAAGTTGAGCTGGAGAGTGGAGGGGTGTAAGCCCCTGCCTGCGTCGCGTAGAAGCGGAAGAAGTCCACCAGCTCGCGCACCTCGTTGATGGCGTCCACCACCGTCTTGCCCGCCTCCTCCGTCCAGGGGCTCACACTTGTACACTTTTCAGCTGAACGTGAGCGCTTTCTGTAGGATAAGGGGTGCGCTTAGGGGTTGTTCAGGGGGAGTTTCGGGTGTGATAGGGGTATTAGGGGGTGTCAAGGGTGTGTTTCTGTTCAGACACGGCTCAAGTTGAGCTGAGAAGTGGACGATTGTAAGCCCCTGCCTCCATCACCATCTTAGCCAGCGCCAGGCTGTCCTCCTCGACGTAGTGGCGCAAGTTGAATGTGAAAGGAAAATTTGAAAGCAGTACATCATATCTCAGCTTTAAGAGCTTAATTCCAGACGCTTTAACGTGGGTTTGATAAGGTCAACCTGCACCGCCTTACCTCGATGAGGTCGGCGGCGCCCCGGAGCACCGCCACGCGCGCCCCCACGCCGCCCATGGTCCCCGCGCCGCCGCCGAACTTGTGGTCGTACTGGCCCAGGCGCTCCAGCGCGAAGTCCACAGACACGGCGGAGGCGCCCGCCACCGGGGCGTACGCGCGGGTGTTGGCGAAGCGCCAGGGGAAGTCCGGGTGCTCAAAGTCCACGCCGCGCGCGCCCAGGCGGGTCGAGTAGCAGGGGCTTACAATCGTCCACTTTTCAGCTAAACTTGAGCGCTTAGTATGGGATAGGGGGTCAGCGTAGGGGTCGTTCAGCCCGTGTTAAGGGGAAATTGGGGGGTGTTTAGGGTGTGTAGGGTGTTTGCTTGTGTCCGACACGGCTCAAGTTGAGCTGAGCAGTGGACGAGTGTAAGGCCCTGCCGAGTAGATGGCGCGCGGGTGCGACGGCAGCCCGGGGGAGATCTCGTGGCTCGCCATGGCATTGGCCTGAGTGGACATGCCGCGCGCGGAGGAGGCGTAGGACAGGGCGGAGGTGGCGGAGGTGACCATCGTGCCCGGCGTGCCGGCCGAGATGGCCAGGGGCCAGGGGCTTACACTCGTTCCGATTTCAGCTCAACTTGAGCTCTTCTGTCCATCGTGTAACCCAAATTAACTCATAGATGTGTCCTGAAGTTGCTCAAGTCGAGATCTTATGTGAACGAGTGTAAGCCCCTGCCTCCGTAGCCGCGTGCTCCGAGGAGGCCAGCACGTCCACGTTGAGCAGGTGCTCGCGCCCGTCAGCCAACCCGCGGTTAAAGGTGCCGCCGCGAAGACAGAAACATATGTTCAGGTTCCGCCGCAGACATCGACGAATTCTGCTTCTGCACTTTGGTCACCGCCAGAAACATTTCACGCGGAGTGCCAGGCAGGCTATGTTTTTTGTGGATTTTGGTCACCAACAGGGGAACTTTTGAGGCCTGGGGTGTATAGGGGGTGTATAGGGGGTGTATAGGGGGTGAATACGGGGTTTATCGGGGGTGTCTAGGGGGTGTCTAGGGGGTGTATAGGGGATGTATGAGGGGTGTATAGGGGGTGTATAGGGGGTGAATATGGGGTATAGAGGGTGTGTACAGTTTGAGGCATGGTGGGTGTAGACGGGCACGGGCCTTACTGCTTGAGGAAGCTGGAGTTGGCGCCGTTCTCGAGCAGGCGCCGCACCAGGTAGGCCAGCAGGTCGTTCGTCGTCCGCCACGCAGTGCCATACCACATATTGCCACAGCGCGTCATACTAGAGTCTACGCGCATTTTGAACCCTCGTTTCTCGAGTTACACCGCGTCCCATGACGTGGCGGGCGCGTAGACACCGGGCGGGCCCTGCCCCGTGGGCGCGTAGACACGCAGCGGGGCGCCGGCGTAGTCGAAGCTCTCCCGCGGGCAGGGTGCGGTGGGCAGCATATGTGAAAAACGCATAAAAAGCGCGCGTTTTTGGTGGATAACGGATAACGTCATAATAAAAACACTTCGTCCGAAACCGTTTTATTATGGACCAAAAAAACGATCGGATAAGAGATAAAGTCAACGCAATGTGGACGTGCGGCTGGCTCAGCTTATCTGCAGATACGCGGGTGATTCCAAGTCCGACGTCTATTCGTGTTGTTGTGGATATCGTGAGCCCGGTCCCGGCGACGGCAGCGGACCTACCCCCATGCCGTGCAGGCGCTGGAACTCACAGCCAGCCTCCACAAAGTCATCCATGCCGCCCGTCATGGCCAGGATGTCCGCCACTGTGCGCGTGTTGTGCGTGGCGAATGCGGGCCCGCGCAGCCACGACGAGTTGAGTAGGAACGCCGCGCACGCCAGGTAGCTCACGTCCGTCGACCAGGGGCTTACACTCTTTCACTTTCCAGCTCAACTTCAGCCGTGTCTGACGCACAAAAACACCCTGCACCTCTTAAACACCCCCTTAACACGGGCTACACAATCCCTCCGCGCACCCCCTGATCAATACAAAGCGCTCAAGTTGAGCTGAAAGGTGGACGAGTGTAAGCCCCTGCCGTCGACTGTTTGTCCGTCCACACCGGGTATGCATCCGCGCCCTACACCCAGGGGCCCGCACCAGAATCCACCGTACTCAGCACGGGATACACGCAGAGCATCACAGTGAGGCTTCACACCAAGGCCTGACAGAGCAACATGGAGGCATTCGGCGTCGGATGCCAGGAGCGGTTTCGGAACGATCCAGGAGATGTCAGGTGGTTGCAGGAGGTCTCGGGAGGCTTCAGGATGTTTAAGCAGGTTGCAGAAGGCTTCAGAAGGTTTCGGAAGGTTGCGGAAGGTTTCAGAATGTATCAGATAAAGAAGAAGGTGGTGGAAGCTCCGACGGCGGTTGCGGCGCCGGGCCCCGCCTGGACCTGCGCCTCTTTGATCTCGCCGTCCCAGTAGGCGCCCTTGACGAGGCGCACCTTGATGTTGGTCTCCGGGTGGGTCCGCGCCAGCTCCTCAAGGAACTCCAGCGCGTGCATGGCGCGCCGACCGTACGCCTGCACCCAGGGGCTTACAATCGTCCACTTTTCAGCTTAACGTAAGCAGTTTGTATGGGAAAGGGGGTGCGCGTGGAGGTTGTTTGAGGGTTGGTTAGGGGTCATGGTGGGCATTAGGGGGCGTTCGGGGTGTATTAATGTGTCAGAGTCGGCTGAAGTTGAGCTGAGAAGTGGACGAGTGTAAGCCCCTGCCTGCACCGCGATGCCGATGGTCGCCGGCTTGTGCGTGCGCACCGTCGCCTCCAGTACCGCCGCGTACAAGAGTCGTTGTGCACCAGCACTGGAACCGTGATTAGACGTGCGCGCGTGACTCACCTTCAGAGTGAATGTGCAACATACTAACGGAACAGACGACAAGGGCTTGTATATCGGAGCACAACGCAGGTTGAGATGAGAGCGAGCGCCTCATCTGAGTGTGCACGCCCTGCCAGCGTGAGCTCGAGGCGGCTCTGTTCCTCGCCGTCGACGAAGATGGTGACGCCCCGGCCGGTCTTGTTGAGCCCCCCCGGGCGCGGGTCACCTCCCGCGTCCACCAGGGAGCCCATGGCCTCCGTGAAGGGGCTTACACTCGTTCACTTCTCAGCTCAACTTGAGCGCTTTTTATGAGATAGGGGGTGCGCGGAGGGATTGTGTAGCCCGTGTGAAGGGGGTGTTAGGGGGTTTTTAGGGTGTGTGGGGCGATTTTGTGTGTCAGACACGGCTCAAGTTGAGCTGCACAGAGCACGAGTGTAAGCCCCTGCCTCGGTGAGCATGGGCAGCGCGATGTTGCGGCTGAGCTCGTCGAAGCGCGGGCACAGGCTCGACAGCTTCACCGACATCTGGGGCTCCTTCACGGCCGTCTGTGGGCCGCCGATATGTAGGGCTTCACAGACGTTGCTTGCTGCTTGATATAATGCCGTTCAATGTGAGTAATGAGGGTTCGAAAAGCGTGTCAGTGAGGTGGCGATGGCGGGCAATATCTGGGCGGGCGTACCGAGGTGGCGCGCGGCGTTGAGGTATGAGCGCAGGTAGCGGTCGGCGTCCTCCGCCGTGCGCGCGCCCTCCCCTAGCATGTCGAACGAGTGCGACGTCAGCGGCCGCGCCGCCTCGTGTGAGGGTCATCGATGTAACACATGAACCGATATTACTGCACCGGGTAACTTCTGAATGCTTCTGAGCGCTTCTGATGGTGAATAAAACACTCGGGGGAAAGAAGGAGAAACAGCGTCGAGTAAAGTGTTTGTTTACGAGAACGCCCATGCCTCGTTGCGCACGGCGCGCGCCGCCGCGCTCTCCACGGTGTTGCCGAGGATGAACTTGCGGCCCATGATGCCGAGGCCGCGGCGGATGCCCATCTCCAGCACGCCGGAGCCGCTCACCGCGTTCGACAGCGGCGGCAGCACATCGCCGCGGAGAATGCGCTGCACCGTGCCCACCGCCAGGCTCGCGCCGTTGACCAGCACGGACTTGTCGGTGCGCGCGTGGCTGAAGAAGTCGAGGTCGCCGCGCGCCAGCTTGTCGCGCACCAGGGTGGCGGGCATGCCGCGCGCCTCGGGCGGCAGGCGGATCAGCGCCTCGGCCAGCTGCAGCAGCGCCACGCCTTCGGGGGAGCCGATGGAGAACTCCGAGATGAGGGGGTCCAGCGTGCCGTGCTTGTGCATCGGCGAGTTGAACTTGGACATCGCCTGCGATGCGAACTGAGCGCCGAGGGTATTGGCGAGCACGGGGTCGCGGTGAGCGGCGGCCAGGCTCCGCAGGCTGTCGTTCGCCGCCGCCTCGTCCTGCGCTCCGAAGCGGAAGGAGCCGAGGCCGGGAACCAGAGGCTCGAATTGCGCGAGCTTGCGCTGCTTCATGGTGGACTCCACGCGGCCCGACGCGATGCCGAAGCGCTCGGCGACGTTGAAGAAGGGCCGGTCGACGTCGCGCCCGGTGGCCGCCTTGCGCGCCGCGGCCGCGGCGCCGGTCGCGCTCGTGAAAATCGTCCGACGCGCTTGGGCACCAGGAACGCAGTCAGCGGTGGAGGCGAAGGGAGGCACGTGGCGCTCAAGTGTCGCAATCACCACGCCGAGCTCGGAGGGTGCGCGGCGCATGCCGCCGACGGACCAGGCGCGGCGCCGAAGCGAGAGCATCATCATCATAGTCTTGAGAGGAACGCGTGTGCGCGGAGGCAGGCAGGCAATGAGCGAACGCGTCCGCTGACAGCTGTGGTGGTCGTTGCGACGACGTTTGACGCGTTTGCGTTTGAGCATGTCTCGAAAATTGGACAAATGGCAATTCACGCGCCAAGTGATGACGTGGCCGCTGAATTATATGATGACGTGTGACTTGAGAGAGCTTCTGGCCGCTCATTTATGGTATGTGATATTCTACCGTTGACCGCAACCGCGACCGACACCGTGTCCCAAACCCTAAACCATAAACCCTAAACCTGGAATTTCAATGATGCGCGCCGCGCCGCCTGACGCGACGCCTCATATCCGTGTGACTGTGCACACGGCCTGAACGGTATAAAGGGTGTCCTCCCACCTCGCAGCTTTGTCGGCTTGTCTTTGTCGCGGTTTATGAACCACGCACGTTGGTAGTCGTGGTTGTACTGGTACCAGTACCTCCGTCCGTATCTTCTGTCGTTGCTTCATTTTGTGGGTGCCGAAACGGCCGTTGTTGTCACGATAAAGAAGTGTGTCCGCCAGTTTGTGCGCCACCACGCGTGCGGGGGGGGGCGCGGGGGGGGCGCGCGGGGGACGGGGGCCTCCTCTTCAGCCGCCGATAATTCGTCGTTGTTGGACCGCTACCTGCGTTCCGGCGGGACATGCGCGGGACGGCACATGCCGGGGGAGGAGCGGATGTGGACGCTGCGCTGCGGGCAGCCAGCAGAAACGGTCTAGTGGGGTGTAACGGTCCGCCGTTACAGCACACAGCACGCGCGCCCATACACCTCGAGCCAGGCACGTGCGATGCTGTACGCAGGGTGGCGAGGCTGTGCGGCACGTCCTGAAGGTCGACACGGCCGAGCGGACGAGTGCCCGCGAAGGGCCAGCACTGAGGGCGGGACGGAGAACAAATCTCAACCATAACAGGGGTGGCGGCCGGAACGCGTGCAGCAGCGGAGTCAGGTTTGGGGGCTGGAACGGAGGCAGCAGCGGGGGCGGCGGCGGGAGCGGGATGGAGAAGGACGACATGACTGATGCGTTCGGGCGCATCATCAAACTGATGGCCCGCGCGTTCGCGGACGAGCCTCGTGGCAGAACCGGCAGTAGTGGCGGCCGCGGCGCGATGTGATGGAAAGCAGGATTATTCCAGAGGGACGCCGTGACTACTCGAGACCAAGGCGCGATGCATTGACATTCACAGCTACACCCACGAGTGTGCCCTAATGCCCTTGTTGTAGCGGCGCATGTTGAATTTGAAAGGAAAGCAGTTTGTCGCTTTTTAGTTTCAAGCGCTTAGTTCAAGGCGCATGAAACGTGGGTTTCATAGGGTCAACCTGCACCGCCCTACCTTGTCGCGCAGAAACGTGAATACATCGTAACTGTCCACAATATCACCAAGTGGTACTCCCACAGATTGCTTCATCGTGCGGCCCCATCCATGAAACATCATCGGACTGCCCGTCACATGGTGCTCGAAATAGAACTCGTCAATGAGCGATATTAACTCAGGATCAGCCATGATATAGGGACTTGGTGGACGTGGGGCTGCCACGTCATCGTAGTATTCCATGACACTCAAGGGCCTGGCGGATGCCGTCTGCCACGTCATAATATTCCATTACACCCAAGAAGCGAGGGTTCATGATGCGTTTGATGACGTGGCGAGCAGCATCTGGCCGGCAGAGTGAGAAGGGTTATCGATGTGGTTATCTACCATATCAACATGGTCATCCGGGATATCGGTGTGGGATATGGGCTAATGATACGGGAGATGACAGTATCGATATGGTCATCCCGGAGATCGATATGGGATATCTTGCCACTCTGCTGCACGAGATCATGGTAGGGTTTAGGGTTTAGGGTTTAGGGTTTAGGGTTGAGGGTTTAGGGTTGAGGGTTTAGGGTTTAGGGTTTAGGGTTTAGGGTTTAGGGTTTAGGGTTTAGGGCCGGCCCTACCATGATCTGCTGCACGAGCGCAATCTCAACAAACGGCGCGTCAATGTCCAGCTTGAACACCACGTAGTCCTCCACCGCGCTGTACAGCCGCAAGTCGAAATTGAAAGCTCAACTCGAAATCCGTTTGTCGTATTTCAGTGTCAAGCGCTGGCACCCGGCGGTATCAACATGGGTTTCACCTGGTGTCAACGCGTTTCAACTTGGGGGTTTAGGGTTTAGGGTTTAGGGTTTAGGGTTTAGGGTTCAGGGTTTAGGGTTTAGGGTTTGGGGCTTAGGGTTTAGTGCTTAGGGTTCAGGGTTAAACCCTAAACCCTGAACCCGCTCACCCCGCGCACCCGGGTCCCTGCCTTGGTGAGCTCTTTGATGAATGTCGAGGTGTAGTGGCGCAAGTTGACATTGAAAGCATAACTTGAAAGCTGTTTATCACTTATTAGCTGCAAGCGCTGAAACCAAGCGCGTTCAACCCAGTGTCAACCTGGGGGCAACCTGCACGGCCATACCAAGGGGTTATCGGCGCCGTTGACAACCTTGGTGGCGGGGATGTTGAACCAGGACGTAGCGGCGCAAGTTGATATTGAAAGCAAAGTTTGAAAGCACATCGTCATATATCAGTTTCAAGCGCTTGGTTTTAGGCGGTTTCAAGATGAGATTCATCGGGTCAACCTGCACCGCCTGACCAGGAGGTCCTCCGCTTGATGTCTGCCGGGACGTGTCCCCACTGGTTCCGCGGGTCGGTCACCGCGGCCTCCCACCCGATGATGCGATCGAACTCGATGCCCCGGGCCAGGGGCTCTCACTCGTTCACTTCTCAGCTCAACGTAAGCGCTTTCTGTGGGATAGGGGGTGCATTGAGGGATTGTTTAGGGGTTCTTATGCGGGTGTTTATGAGCTGTCAGGGGGTGCTTTGGGATGTTGGGAGGTGTTTGCGGGGTGTAAAGGGTGTATTTTGTGTCAGATACGGCTCAGGTTGAGCTGAAGAGTAGACGAGTGTAAGCCCCTGCCCCGGGCCCGGTAGGTGTTCACGAACCAGCTCTGGCTGGCGCCGCCGGCTCCGGTGTCGTACGTCGAGGCGCCCGCGTCGAACAGCCACTCGTCAGGGGCTTACACTCGTTCCCATTTCAGCTCAACTTCAGCTCTTTTGTCTACCGTATAACCCAACTTAACTCATGCATGTGAACCGGGGTTGCTAAAGTTGAGCCATGACGTGAACGAGTGTAAGCCCCTGCCACTTGTACGACCGGTTCGTCGTCACTTCGTGCACATGGTGTAGCGGCGCAAGTTGAAGTCGAAAGCAAAGTTTGAAAGCAGCTATTCACATTTTAGTTACAACGGCTATGTCCCAGGCGCTTTCAACGTGTGTTTGATAGGGTCAAGCTGCACCGCCCTGCCATGGGGAACCAACAAATACGACTTGTCGATAACGCCAGCAGCGCCCATGTTGTAGCGGCGCAGTGGAATTTGAAAGCAAAATCTGAAAGCGGTTCAACACATCTTCGTTTTGAGCGCTTACTTCTCGGCGGTTTCAACATGGGTTTCATAGGGTCAACCTGCACCACCCCACCGTGTGGGGACAGATCGCAAGAGGGTGCCTCAGAAATGACACCAAAGGCTCGATGTACGTCCTTGTGCGCAGTCCAGTGCACGTGTTCTCGTGAACAAAGTACGACAACTGGTATGGTGACAGCTCGTCCGCGTCTGTCGCTCCGTGCTGTAGTGTCGCAAGTTGCAATAGGCCGATTCCCGTATATCGCCTGGGTGAAATGCCCATACAGAGTTGCGGGCAAAGCGTCAGCGCTCTGCGCGGGAAAGCGGGCGCCAGGT
>Ga0307489_10002595_pt1 | contig 12079 bp, 22 predicted proteins | sample SB12metaG_FD_202247 | JGI IMG/M metagenome (GOLD analysis project Ga0307489, IMG submission 202247) | Sea-ice brine microbial communities from Beaufort Sea near Barrow, Alaska, United States - SB 1.2 | ecosystem: Environmental > Aquatic > Marine > Coastal | place: USA: Alaska | collected...
CGGCGACTGCGACGCAAAGCCAGCTTCGCGTGAATGACGATGCGAAGATCTTCGCCAGCAGCCTCCAGGGCGAGATTCTCTCGCGGCTGGAGCGGCAGAGTGCGGAACTCGACAAGCTCTTCGATGCCGAGTCACTGCGATGAGGGGGTGACAGGTGGCGGGGGGCGGCCAGTGGGGGCGTGACAGGTGGCCGTGTGGCCAGTTGGGGCATGACAGGTGGTGATACGGCCAGTGGGGTCGTGACAGATGGCCGTGCGGCCAGTGCGGCCCGTTGGGGCATGACAGGTGGTGGTACGGCCAGAGGGGGCGTGACAGGTGGCCGGGCGGCCAGTGGGGGCGTGAAAGGTGGCGAAGGGGCCAGAGGGGGCGTGACAGATGGCGGGGCTGCCAGTGGGGCCGGGACGGGTAGCGGGGCGGCCAGTGGCGGCGTGTCAGATGGCGGGCCGGCCAATTGGGGCATGGCAGGCGGCAGGGTGGCCAGTGGGGCCGCGTCAGGTTGCGGGGCGGCCATTGGGGCTGGGATGGGCAGCGGGGCGGCCAGTGGGGGCTTGACGGGTAGCGGGGCGGTCAGTGGGGGCGTGACATGTGGCGGGGTGGCCAGTGGGGGGGCGTCAGGTAGCGGGGTGGCCAGCGGGGCTGGGACGGGTAGCGGGGCGGCCGGTGGGGGCGTGTCAGATGGCGGGCCGGCCAATTGGGGCGTCGCAGGTGGCGGGGTGGTCGGTGGGGGCGTGACAGGTGGCGGGGCGGCCAGTCGGGGCGGGACGGGTAGCGGGGCGGCCAGTGGGGGCTTGACGGGCAGCGGGGCGGTCAGTGGGGGCGTGACATGTGGCGGGGCGGCCAGTGGGGGCGTGACATGTGGCGGGATGGCTAGTGGGGGCGTGGCGGCTGGCGGGGTGGCCAGTGGGGGGGCGACAGGTGGCGGGGCGGCCAGTGGGGCCGGGACGGGTAGCGGGGCAGTCAGTGGGAGCGTGGCAGTTGGCGGGGTGGCTAGTGCGGGCGTGACAGCTGGCAGGGCGGCCAGTTTGGGCTTGACAGGTAGCGGGGCAGCCAGTGGGTGCGCGACAGGTAGCGGGGCGGCCAGTGGGGCCGGGACGACGACTACCCGAGCCTGGAGACGGGCACGGAGGCGGGTCGAGAAAAGCAGCAGAGCGGAGAGCCCCTACGGTGCTCGACAAGTACAACATCGAAGAGAATTTTAGTCAGATATTAAAGCATCGCTACTGTAGTTTAGCGGACGACGCGGGAAGAGTCAAGCATCGCAGAGACGGCGTCCTTTTAGTCATTTAGTCATTTAGACGTTTTCTGATGGGGGACCGACGTCATCTGCAGCAGCGGCGGCAGTCACCTCCGCGCTGCGCGCCTCCTTCTCACCGCCGCCGACACCGCGATTGACACGATATTCCCTGGCGGAAATGTTCTCAAAAAGAATAAGATTTACAATCGACTACATACTGCCGTAGCCGCGCTAACGATGGACGATGACCTAACTACTGCAGCGCAAGTTGCGAGGCTGACGTTCACGCCGTTGACTTCTTTTTCTTCTTCTTCTCCTCCGATGCCGGCGCCGCCTCCGCGCTGCGCTTCTTTTTCTCGCCACTGCCACCCATGAGGAAGCTCGCCGCGTCCGCCTCGGACTTCTTCCCGGCCACCTCCTTCTTCTCCGTCGACCAGGGACTTACACTCTTCCACTTCTTAGCTCAACCTGAGCCGTTCTGGTAAACGTGCCCTTTTGTGTCTAGTGTGTGACGTGTTACGAGCCATCGGACTTGTTACACATTACTGAAATCAACCCACGTATTCACAAAGTGCTTACGATGAGTTGAGAAGTGGACGAGTGGAAGCCCCTGCCGCCTTCGCCTTCGCCTTCAGCTTCTCCGCAATCGTCTTGACGTCCTCGCCCCCTCCCCCCTCTTTCTTGGCCTTCTTGCCGTCCCCCTCCACACCGCCGCCGCCGCCGGGCGCGTCCTCCTTTGGCGCCACGAACGCCTCCTGCCGCCGCTTCTGCGTCGCGCTCAGCGACTCCTTTTGCTAGGGACTAATGGATTGTGCTCGCCACATCATCGGATGCCCCTTAAATCAATAAACGAGGGTTCACAATGCGTTTGTTAACGTGGCGGGCACTATCCACGAGGGCCAGGGCGAAAGCCTGGTGCCTCCTGCTACACGCGGAAGCGTCTCTGTGGCGGGCACTATCCATCAGCCCCTACCTTTTGTTTCTCCAGCTTCTCCGCCGCCGCGCGCCGCCGCTGCGCCTCCTGCGACAGGAAGTACTCGCCAGTCTCGATCTGCATGTCGATCTTGCTCGGCACCGGCGCGGGCGGGAACACCGCGTCCTTGCGGCCTTGCACGAGGGTCGTTCAGAACAAGCACTCGAGCTTATATCAGAGAAAGACCTCAGGATAGGTTGTCGTACAGGCGCGCGGACTCGGTTCGTCGGTTCAACGTCGGCCGATTGCGTGTTCTCAATAACCCCCCGGTCAGAGCAGCGGGAGGAGGAGGAGGAGGAGGAGGAGGAGGAGGAGGAGGAGAAAAAGGAGGAGGCGGCGGAGGAGGAGGAGCAGGAGGAGGAGGAGGAGGAGGAGGAGGAGGAGGAGGCGGAGGAGGAGGAGATTCAACATCGGTCGAATGCTCGTTCAAGAATCCCCCTGCCTTTGCCAATGGTGGTGGGTTTCTTGCGCTTGACGTTCTTCTTCTTGAACTTGGGCAGGAACCGGTCCCAGCTTCTAGGGTCTGATGGATAGTGATCGCCACGTCACAGGATGCCAGGTTGATTGAAGAAACAAGTTTTCGAAATGCGTTTGATGAGGCGGCGAGCACGATCCATCAGTCCCTACCAACTTTGGCTCGCCAGCTCCGGGTCCTTGGCCAGCTCGCGCTTGATCATCAGCTCCTTTATGTGGTAGATGGGGTGCATGTTTTTCATACAGTCCTCAATGCAGGGGCTTACACTCGTCCACTGTTCGGCTTCGCGTTACACGCTGTGTTGTGGGATACACTGGGAGGCATCTATCTGCCAGTGAAAAAACGGCTCAGGTTGAGCTGAGACATGGACGAGTGTAAGCCCCTGCCTCGATGATCTTTCGCACCGTCTTGAGCCCCTTCCAGCCCCCCATGCAGCTAACCGTGTTGCCCTGCACCAGCACGTAGCAACTCGTGAGCATCTCCACGGCCTTGAGCGTGGAGCCGTTGGGTAGGGACTCACACTCGTCCACTTCCCATGTTAACCTAAGTTGTTCCTGTCACTGTAACTTCATGAAATAGCTGAACGTATCCCTCATCAAGTACTCATTTCAAGCCGAAAAGTGGACGATTGGAAGCCCGTGCCGTTGGGCCCGATGAGGCGCTGCCGCCGCTTCACATACCGCTCCTTATTGCGCACCAGCCCGCCGATCTTCACCACGTCGCACTGCACGTCGTCCAGCAGGATCTTCAGAGCCGGAGGCTAGGGACTGATGGATAGTGCTCTCCACGTCAACAAATGAATTTTGGACCCTAGATTATTGAGCTAAAGGCATCCTATGACGTGGCGAGCACTACGTCATCAAGCGCGTTCTAAACTCTTTCTTGACTTCCTTGACTTATACGGCATCCCATGACGCGGCGAGCACTACGTCATCACACGCGCTTTGAAACCTCGTTTTTTGAGTCTGGTGGCCTCACATGACGTGGCGAACACTCTCCATGAGTCCATGCCTGCGGCGCCGGCACCGACCGCGACAGCAGCTTGATGAGGTCGCGTGACTTGATGATGACGTACGGATCGAACGTCTTGCGCGTCGTACGAACCGCCGTGCAGGGCCCGACACGTCGTCCCCTCTCCAGCTCAACTGGAGCAACCCTCACAGCTGTTAGGCCGAGGACATGTCCCAGAAACCACTCAACGTACCCCCGCGTAGCGACAGCGTCCCCTGTCAGCTCATCTGGGAGCCTTCACAGCTGTCAGACTGGGGTTGCGCCCCAGGTACCCCCGCATAGTGTAGACATTGCGGGGGACAACCTTACCGTCATGCTACCCTCCACCAGGTTTAGCTCGCACGCCACCCCCTGCGCTTTCAGCTCGCGCGTCACCGACGGCCATACCTCGCTGTAGCGGCGCAAGTAGAAATCGAAGGCAACACTTGGAAGCAGATTCTCACAGACTGGTATCCAGCGCTTGGTGCCAGGCGGTTTCAACGTGGGTTTCATTGGTCCAGCCTGCACCGCCCTACCTCGCGCAGGTACTTTTCGCGGTACTTAGGGAACAGCGTGGCGAACGAGCTCTCGTCGAGCAACCCGTTGTGTAGCGCCACAAGTTGACGTTGAAAGCAAACTTTGGGGGCAGTTCACATATTGTACCATCAAGCTCTGAAATCGTAGACACTTTCAACACAGGTTTCGCTACTCTCAACCTGCGCTTTCAGCGCAGGTTTGAAAGCACAGGTTTTGATACTGTAAACATGCACCGCTGTATGCACCGCCGTGCCGTTGGGGTTGTCTTCCTTGGTGAACGCCTCGACCTTCCAGTGGTCTATGCCGTCCACGTCCTGGTGGTAGGGTGCCAGTGTTGCCAAGTCGTGCCAGTTGTGAGACGAGCGGTGAGAGGTGTCTGGCTGAGAGGAGATGCCGAGACGTGTGCCGCCAGTGTTTCCAAGTTTTGCCAGTTGAGGGACGAGCGGCGAGAGCTGAGGAGAATGCAAGACACACGTTCCGCGGCTTGGTGTCAAGTTATGCCACTTGAATGACGCGGTCGAGCAGTTAGGCTGAGATGAGAGGAAAAGCCAAGACACACGTTACGCGGCGCGGTGAGAGAGTGCATAGCAGGAGGATAGGCCACGAGCGTGTGGTGCGCCATGTGAGGGCGGGCAGATGCGCGGCGGGGCGCGGAGGGGGCCGGGGGCCCGTGGCGCGTTGTCCCCAGGGCGGCGGGCGGCCGAACCTACGAGTGCGCCCACTTTGTTGTCACATGGGCCCCAACAGCCGGAGTCTGGGCGAGGTCTGCGGCAGCTCCATCCCCGTCCCCGTCTACTCGCTTCCCGGCCCCCGTCCCCATAACCGGCCCAGCCCCCGCCCCCGGCCACGTTCCGGTCTCCGTCCCGGGCGGCGGCGGCTCGGCCGACAGGCCGACAGGAACAACATTTTAATGGGCGGCGGAGGGGAGGAAAGGGATTGGCAAGGGTGCGGCCCCACCCAGGGCTTGTCGCGGCGGTAGCGGCCCTTCTTGCCCTCGCTCTGCTTCGCCTCGCCGGCATCCGCGCCTTCCGCGCCCTGCGGCGGCACGTCGTCGCCGTCGCCCGCCATGTTGTGCCTTGCGCGAGGAAGAATGTGGGACGGTGTTCGGCGGCTGCGGTGCCTGGAGCTCTCGACCCCCCTACATTTACGTTAGTGCATCCCCCCGCCGGCCCCTTCATTTACTGAGTAAATACAGCCCCCGGACGTCGGCACCTGTCGCCTCGGATGTCGGAACGGATATCAATCGAAGGGTCAGGAGGGGCGCCGCTACAACGCCTTGCTTGTAAGGTCCTCGTCGTCATCGGCACGCGTCGCCGCTTCGCATCACCTGTCAAAGCAGCAATCCAACCGGTGACCCTCGCAGTGATATACAGCAGTGACCTTCCACGGGGCTCACTTTATAATCACTCACAAAATGCAGGCTTCAGCATTGCACACGTCACGCGCCGCGTTGGTGCTGCGGCCGCTGTCCTCGCTCCCCCGCCGGGGGGGCACCGCCTCCGACGCCGCGTCGCGCCGTCTAGGTTTCAATCCGGCCCGCGCCCCGGTCCGCGCGGTGGCGGCCGCGGCATCGGCCGCCTCATCCACCTCCACCTCCACCTCCACCTCCGCGCAAGCTCCACATTCGCTCTCCATCGCCGACCTCGCCCGCCCCGTGCTCCCCTCGCACGGCGCCGCCCCCTCCGCCACCACCTCCACCACAGCCAACCCAACCTACCAGGTCGCTGTCGCCGCCGCGGCCGCGCCCCCCACCCCCACCCCCACCCTGCTAGAGTGCGCCGTCCCGGTGGCCCTCGCAATGAGCGCGGGGCTCGCCTGCGCCTTAGCCTTCACCAGCGCCAAGAAAAACCTGGACACGCCGGGGCGGCCGTGGCTGGACGACACCACGGTGGGGCGCGAGAGAGACAGACGCTTCCGAGTGTACAAGGAGGCATCACGTTCCATCCTGGCCCCCGTGAAGTGACCCCCGCGCAAGCGCGCTGGGACCGGCCCGTGTTGTCCATCGTATATTGTCCCCCATTCACCATCTCTCATCTCCCCGCTACAACCACTCGTACGTGCACAGCGGCCTTGACGCCTCTAGTGCAACGTGCAGTGCTATGTCCTTCACCCACGGTGGGGCGCGAGTACGATGCGTGGACCGAAGAGCAGATCCTGGAGCACTACTGGGTAGGGACTGATGGAGAGTGCTCGCCACGTCAGAGGATGTCATTCAGCTCAAGAAACCAGATTGAAAATGCGTTTGACGACGTGGCGAACACTATCCATCAGGCCCTGCCACTGGGGCGAGCACATCCACCTCGGGTACTACACGCCGGAGGTTCTGGCGGATGGCGCGGGGTCCTTGGCGGGGAGCAAGGTGAAGGACTTTATCGAGGCTAAGCTGGACTTCGTGGACGAGATGCGGTGCGGCAGTGCATGTTGGAACCAGTTGAACCCGTGCTGAAAGCGCCTGGTCTTAGCGCTTGACATTGTTTGTGGTCCACTGGTCTAAAGTTTTGCTTTCAAGTTCAACTCGAGCCGCTACAATGCGGGAGTGGAGTGGGTGCGAGGCTATGCCGGCCAAGGTGCTGGACGTGGGGTAGGGACTGATGGACAGTGCTCGCCACGTCATAGGATGCCATTTACCTCAATCAATGGGGGTTCAAACTCGTGTGATGACGGGGTGATCACTATCCCGCAGTCCCTAACGTGGGGTGCGGCATCGGGGGCGCCAGCCGGCACCTGGCCAAGACCTTCGGGCAACTGACCAGTGTGACGGGCATCACGCTCAGCCCGAAGCAAGCCCAGCGCGCCAATGACCTAGCCGCGGCGCAGGCAGGCATAAGCAGATATTGCCTGCCACTCATCGACCATCGACACGCGTGTTGAACCCTCGTTTGTTTTACATGGCATTCTACGCAGCATCCTGTGACATTGCGAGCAGTATTTACCAGGCACTTGCCCGCCACGTCGTTCGACGCAGTTTCAATCCTCATTGCTTGAGCGAAACGGTAGCCTATGATTTGGAGAGCAACATCCACCAGGCGCCACGTCATCCAACGCAATTTGAACGCTCGGTTTTTGAGCTAATCGGCAGGCTATGACGTGGCGAGCAATATCTGCCCGGCCCGCGGCGGAGGGCATTCCCAACGCGAAGTTCCAGGTGATGGACGCGCTGGCGATGGAGTTCCCGGAAAACAGCTTCGACCTGGTGTGGGCGTGCGAGAGCGGCGAGCACATGCCGGATAAGGCAGGGCCTGACTGATCATGCCTGCCACGTCACCCTAGACATGGTAGACCCTCGTTTCTTGACTTAATCAGGTGCACATGACGTAGCGAGCATTGAAGACAATGCCTGCCACGACATCATCCACATTGTAGACCTTAGCCCATTGAGTAAAATGGAATCACGTGACGTGGCGAGCATTATTTGTCAGGTCTAAGGACAAGGGGCGGTACGTGGAGGAGATGGTGAGGGTGCTGAAGCCCGGCGGCACCATCGTCATCGCCACCTGGTGTCAGAAGTCCACGCCCCAGGAGGTAGGCCGGTGCAGGTTGACCCTGGGTTGATAGCCATTGAAAGCCATCATGAAAGCGATGGGTGTCCGTGCTTCAAACTAAATATGACAAACCGCTATCAAAATTACTTGCGCCTCTACACCGAGGGGTTTACCAACACGGAGCTGGTGAACCTGCGGTACCTGTACGAGGAGTGGGCGCACCCATACTTCATCTCCATCGCAGATTACGCGCTGCTCATGAAGGTAGGGCCCGCAAAATATTGCTCGCCACGTCATTAGGAGGCACCAGGCTTTCGCCCTGCCCCCCGTGCTCACGAAGCATTGGTTGACGTGGCGCGCTATATCAATAGTTGCGTGTCCCTTCGAGGGAGAGAGAGACGCTTCCATGTGTACAAGGAGGCACTTGGCTTTCGCCCTGGCACCCGCTGATATGTTGACTGTTCGTAACATAAATGATCCTCCTGCTTGTCCTCAGTGTGATGAGGCGCTGGTGATTGTCGTGCGTGACCCTGGGTGCAGGGGACGCTGGCGATGGAGCAGGTGGGGACGGACGACTGGACGCCGCAGACCATTGCGTCGTGGCGGCACTCCATCTGGGTGGGGTGCTGGGACCCGTGGCCGGTGTTCAGCCGCCCCAAGATCTGGTACAAGACACTGCGGGACATCATCTGCCTGGTAGGGGCTGATGGACAGTGCTCGCCACGTTATGTGATTCCAGTTTAACTCAAGCATAGGGCCTGACAGATAATGCTCGCCGCGTTATGTGATTCTGTTTCACTCAAGCAATCATGGCATACGATGTGGAGAATGACGAGGCAGGCATTATTTGACAGGCCTCACAGATAATGCTCGCCACGTTATGTGAATCCATTTTCTCTCCAGCAATGAGGGTACACGATGTGGAGAATGACGTGGCAGGAATTGTCTGTCAGGCCTGACAGATAATGCTCGCCACGTTATGTGATTCCATTTGAACTCAAGCAATGAGGGCATACGTTGTGGAGATGATGTGGCAGGCATTATCTGTCAGTTCCACTGAATAAACGATGGTCTACGATGTGGAGGATGACGTGGCAGGCATTTGCTGTCAGTTTCACTCAAGCAATGAGGGTATACGATGTGGAGAGTGACGTGGCAGGCATTATGTGTCAGGCCGTACAGCCTGGAGCGCATGCGCCGCGCATTCGGCGTCGGGCTGATGCAGTACGGCATGATCCGCGGCACCAAGGCCAAGAAACCCTAACTTAGTGTTCGGGCTTTAGGGTTTAGTGTTTACACCGTTGAGTGATGAACGTGCTCGCATTGAGCACGGCATGATCAGTGAGACCAAGGCGAAGCAACCCGCATTTAGTGTAGCGGCGCAAGTTGTAAGTGAAGCAGAGTTTAGGAGCGTTTCGTCAGATTTGAGGTTTAAGCGCCGAAATCAAGCGCGGCCAACTCGGGGTCAATTTTGGTCAACTTGCACCGCCCTCACCTCGCACGACGGGACCAAGGCTCAAAAAACCGTAACTTAGAGTTTGGGCTTTAGGCTTTACCCTTGTCAGCGCGGCTACAGCAATGTGTAGTCAACTGTAATCCGATTGAGAAACACTTTGCCGCGAAACTTGTATTCTATCAGGCGTCGTATCAGGGCGGTGAACGGTGATCGATGCGAAGGTTGAATCCGGGTTGGTCGCGCTTGGTTCCAGCGCTTGAAACAAAACTTTGATGAAGCGGTGTCAAATTTACTTTCAGTTTCAACACATGTGCCGCTACATTATATCAGGATTCCTAATCCGTGTGGGCAAATAGAGGAACATAAGGGACCTGCGTCTTACAGCACTTCATTTTGCTGGCAGGATTAATAGCAGCTACCGAGCCACGCAGCCCGCATGCAGAAACACAAGTGTAGTGCCATTTACTAGGCAACGGAGGCGGATTTATGCACGTGTTTCTAGGTAGCTGCTGGGTCTCCAAGTGTCTTCATGTACTAACGATTCGCCCTTTATAGCGGAATGTGCCACACATTTCCTTGTGCCCACCCGCATTCCAGTCTAGTTTCTGACACGCGTCGCCACAGTACCGGGCGGTCTTGCGTTGCGGGCAAACTTTAAAGTCCTTGAGCAGGCCCACAACCTCGCACGATTCGTTGTGGCAATAGGTACCCCCCTCCAGCGCCATGCTACGCATCACGTCGAGATTGTTGACCAGACTACGCGCCCCTCCCTTCCGCAGCCAATATAACACGCTGGTCATGACATCCGGAGGAATGTGGTGACCCTCCATGAACCCAGCCGACGAGGCAACCCCGGCGGACTCCTCCACGTGCCCAACCTCGCGGGCGTATGGCTTGTCTTTGTACATGTCATCGGCAAGGTGCAAGCAATCGTCGGCGAGGCCATTCTCGGCGGCCTTACGCATCCATTGCATCATCCGCCGCTTGCTCCGCGTGACGCCGCAACAGAGGGCCCGGCATATAGTGCTCGCCACGTCATGTGACGCCGATTAATTCAAGGAACGAAGGTCCACAACGCGAGCATGACCTGTCAGATAGTATCTGCCTGGCCCAACGGCGACCAAGCATGTACATCGAGGAGAGATTCCGCGCTGCACCCCCGTGACCGGCATCTGCCGCCCGCCTGTACCACTCCGCGGCCGCCGGGTAATCCGGCGCGGCCACGCCCTCGCCCAGCTTGAGACTGCACCCGAGGTTGAACGTCGCATCCGGCAACCCGGCCTCGGCACCCTTTGTGTACCACTCCACGGCTTGCTCGTGCTCCTTCCTTTCGTCGTGGATACCTCCCAACACATTCATAGCGTACGCGTGCCCTTGCCCCGCCGCCTTCTCCAGCAATGCCGTGCCCTCCTCCGCCCAGGGTTGGCACCCGCAAATATTGTTTAATCATCATTCGGTCAGGTCACCGCATCGACGCGCCTCGGTATGGTGAGCTTCTCGAAACGCGTACTAGGTGGAAAAAAATGCGAACCCTACATCCGCCGTGGGCGATCTGCCGCCCGAGCCCGTCAAGCCCGCGTGCCCATCTGCTCGCCTCACTAAAAGGTAACCCTGGCTGAACTGCGCTTCGCCCTCCCCCCTGGCGGCCCTCTGCCTCACGACGTCGGCTCCGAGCGCAACTACCAGCGCCAAGGGGTCGGGCCAGGCAGATATCGCTCGCCATGTGAGTCACCGCATTTTGAATTGCATGCGATGACGTGGCGAGCAAGGTAATCCGCGGGGCCCTACTCAGGAGCTTACACTCGTCCACTTCTCAGCTCAACTCGAGCCGAGTCTGTCACAAGAAGACACCCTACACAACCTAAGCACCCCCTATCACCCCTTTAACACGGGCTACGCAATCCCTACGCGCACCCCCTATCCCACACAAAGCGCTCAAGTTGAGCTGAAAAGTGGACGAGCGTAAGCCCCTGGCCCTACTGTCGGGTCTTCCGCCTGCGTCCTCCAGTCGCCGAGCGGGTTGACGTTTACGTTCGCGAGAGCGGCGGCAGCTCCCGCGGCGCCCGCGCCGCCAGTCCTGGCCGGCGCGCGCTTCGCCGCATCGCGTTCCGCTTTCCGGCGCTCCTGTCGCGATGGCGGCATCGGATGCAACGAGCAACCGAGCCCGCGGCCTGGGAAGGATCCAATTGTGCTTCGTCAGATCTGACGAGTGGCCGGGTTTCAACCACCACCCTTCGCGTCAGGGAAAGGGCGACGGGCCGGGCGACAGGCAGAGTGTCACGCTCACGTCGTGCAATCCGTCGAGGAGGGAGGGTGTCGTTGCGCACGCAGGGCGCCGCGCGATGTACTCCGGGGCTGCCGTTGGGGATGCCCAACCCGTGCTTGTAGCGTTCGAGTAACCCTAAACCTGAAACCCCAAACCCCAAACCTTTAGAAAATATAAAACAGTGCCCCGGACATGTAGCCGCAGCTAGCTAAGTAGCTAGGGGAGCGCTCGGTGCACTACTTTTTGTCACACTTTCCAGCCACTGACGAAATCAACACTGATGAAGGATATGGCCAAGGATCCGCCATGGGTAGGGTCACCGACCCCCCCCCTGGTTCGGCCGAGCCGACCGAGGGACAGGTGATGCGCGCACGGTGCCAACGCAGGGCGCACCAGCCTCGGCGCACTCAGCTGTGTCCCCCGGGGGCACCAGCTACCCCAAAACAGCCGTCCCTCCCACTTTATTACAAGAAAGGAACAAAACGCTGAGAACGAACAAAACTTCGAGACCACCAGTCAAGACTATCTATGAAAGCGCCTGACTCAGTAATTAGAGTATACGCGCTTCGGTCATCTTGAAGTGTTCACGTTTCTTCGATTTGGTTTCCAGGTCTTTTATTGTCTGGATCTCGAGCGACTGCATGTCGCTCAAGACGCACTTCGTCC
>Ga0307489_10002596_pt1 | contig 12078 bp, 24 predicted proteins | sample SB12metaG_FD_202247 | JGI IMG/M metagenome (GOLD analysis project Ga0307489, IMG submission 202247) | Sea-ice brine microbial communities from Beaufort Sea near Barrow, Alaska, United States - SB 1.2 | ecosystem: Environmental > Aquatic > Marine > Coastal | place: USA: Alaska | collected...
CGGGAATTCTACCCTACTATTCCCGACGATTTGATAGGCCAGCGCGTAGCGGGCAGAGTACCTCTCTTTTCCCGGTTCACCGCCTCTTCACCGCCTTTCACCGCCTTTACTACCTCGTACGCGCGCCTGCGCCTAGTGCTACGCCTCTCATTTAGGTTTATATTCGGCTTTTCTATCGTGGGACACCGTTTTATGATAGGGTTTTTCAAAGGTTTACACGAAAAAACGCTCGTGGCATCTTGGAAGATCTCTACTTACGCCCGCACCCGCGCAACACGCTCGAGCTGCGCACGATGGCTTCCTCCTCATCTGCATCCTCCGCCTCATTCGCCTCCTCTGGCGGCGGCGGCCGCGGTCCGCTCCGACGGCCCGCGGCGCTGTACCGTCCCGAATTCGTGGTGATGCAGAGCTTCAACTTTGGCTTCGACGACGATGTAGGGTGGATTTCGGTTGTGTTCTCTGCTCTGCTACGCTGGGTGTCCGCCGAGGGTCGAGGGTCGGAGCAAAGAAACCCGCTCGTGGCCTCAGCTACTCGTGTTCGAATCAAAGCAAGAAACACTGTTCCGAACGTCCCTCAAAGACTGGTGAGCGGTCCACTCGCTTCACCAAGGGAACCCTTGTTTTTTCGTTCAGATCCCGACGTCAGGCATCAGATCCCGTGCCGACAGACCGTTTGATCGGTCTGCCCGCTTGAGGTGACGGATGGGTTGGTCGATGCTCACCATGTGAGCGCCTTTCGCCTTGGGGCTCGAGGAAGTCGGAACGTTAGTAAAACACAAATAGTTGCTCACTTCCGGACGCTCGTTTGCCGTTTCTTGAGTCGAAACGCATCATATGACGTGGCGAGCTTCGCCCTCGACCCTGCGAGGAGGATGGTCACCTTCCGGTGCCGCTGCCTCCTGGTAGGGCGGTGCAGGTTAACCCCATGTTGACCCCATGTTGACCACAGGTTGACCGCAGGTTGACCCCAGGTTGACCCCAGGTTGACCCAGGGTTGACCCCAGGTTGACCCCAGGTTGACCCCCGGTTGACTCCAGGTTGACAGTACTTGGTTCCAGCGCTTGCAACTAGATTGAGATAAACCGCTTTCAAGTTTTGCTTTCATTTCAACTTGTGCCTCTACCTCTGGGTGGTAACGCCGAGGTGGAGGAACAGACGCGGACCAGCGCACTGGGGGCTGGGGCTTACACTCGTTCACTTCTCAGCTCAACTTGAGCGCTTTTTATGGGATAGGGGGCGCGCGTAGGGGTTGTGTAGCCAGTGTCTAAGGGGGTGTTAGCGGGGTTTTAGGGTGTGCAGGGTGTTTGCTTGTGACAGACACGGCTCAATTTGAGCTGAAAAGTGGACGAGTGTAAGCCCCTGACTGGGGGGTGACGCCGAGTTGGATGAGTACGACGACACTCAGCCTTCGCCGCTACTTGATATGCTCAAGGTAGGGCGGTGCAGCAAGTTGTCCCCTGGTTGGCTGGACACGGGGGCCAGCGCGAAAGCCTGGTGCCGTATCATACACGCAGAAGCGTCTCTTTCTCGACCCCGGCTTGACGCGCCTGGTTTCAGCGCTTGAACCTGACGGAAGATGATGTTTTGAACGTTGCTTTCGATTTTAGCTTGCGCCGCTACATCAAGGCAATGCCCGACCTCTTCGCGAAGGAGGTGCTGGCGCGGCTTGACCCTACGGACACGTGCCGTGGTCGCGCAGGTGTCGAGCCTCTTCCTGACGGCGGTGGTGGACTCCGGCCTGCCCCGCGCGAGGAAGAGCGCGGGGGTGCCGCTCAAGCTCGTGGACTTTCTCGGGTCCGTCAAGCAGCTGGCTTGGGCAAAGTCGAACGGCTGCCCGTGGCATGGGGGTCATTTAAAACATGTACTCGACCGACGTTGAATCGACGAACCCCGCACTCTTGTCAACCTTAAACAAACGTCGGCCAAACATCGTTTACCCCGGCATTACGCGTTTTGCGCACCGCAAATCGCTCACTCTCTCGCACGCGCTCTCCTCATCTTTCCCGCTCATAACTCCCTGAGTCCCCACGTCCGCGCGTTCGTATGAGCATATACTCTGATAGTAGTCATGCTCCGATTTGGGTCGGGTGCGTGTTATCAATGACCCTCCTGCGTGGCACACGTGGACGACTGAACTCATTGCTACGTTCGGGCACCTGGAGGTGTTGCGGTGGGCGCTGGCGAACGGCTGCCCGTGGGTAGGGGCTTACACTCGTCCACTTCACAGCTCATCTTGAGCTGTTTTTGTCACTGAAACCTGACAACAACCCTGCGTATGCCCAACAGAGTGCTTACGTTGAGCCGAGATGTGTACGAATGTAAGCCCCTGCCCGTGGGACGAGGGGACGTGCGACAGCGCTGCTTGGAGCGGGCACCTGGCGGTGCTGCAGTGGGCGCAGGAGCACGGCTGCCCGTGGCGTGGCGCTCACTGCTGCGCGCTTGCCGCTGAGGGCGGGCACCTGGCGGTGCTGCAGTGGTTGAGGGAGGTTGACTGCCCGTGGAATACAGTCACCTCGCAAGTATGCGAAGCCGCGGCTAAGGGCGGGCACCTGGAGGTCCTGCAGTGGGCACGAGAGAACGGCAGCCCGTGGGGCTACGGGCGGTTCTCAGGCGTGTGTCAGGCCGCCGCTAAAGGCGGGCACCTGGCGGTGCTGCAGTGGGCGCGAGAGCATGACTGCCCGTGGGATGCCACTGTGTGCTCACTCGCCGCCGGGGGCGGGCACCTTGCGCTGTTGCAGTGGGCGCTGGAGCATGGATGCCCGTGGAACGCTGGAACTAAGCGAGTGTGTGAGTCAATGGCCCGGGGGCACCCCGATACTCTGGCATGGCTGCGGGCGCAACCATGACACGAATGGTTCTCGCACACACACACAGAATACATCGACACAACTCTACCGTATCCCTTTGTACCCATCTCCTTCCTGACTCTGCCTGTCTGGTTCTTGGTTCGATACAGACATACACACACATGAAATAAAGCACAAACTGGGAGTACAAACACATGCCAATATTACATACACTGAAACAGCGCCTCCTTCGTGCCCGCACTCACGCCGTGCGAATCACCGAATCCCATGTTCTCTAAAATAGGTTATTATGCGTTCTTGCTAGCTCGAAATGAGCACTATAATGCTGCGTGTGTCAACTCTACCGAATCCCCCTACTAGTATACCCGCCTCCCTCCCGCTCGTGCCCTGTGGGTTTGATTGCGTTACTACTGGTCATTGAGGCTGGCGAGTTCCTGGTCCATGAGGTTCATCTCCTCCTGCATGCGCCGCCTCTCCTCCTCAAACACCGCCTTCATCCAGGGGCTCGCACTCGTCCAGCTTTCAGCTCAACGTAAGCGCTTTGGTGCGATACATTGAGCGCGTTCAGTAACACAAACGGCTCAGGTTGAGCTGCAAAGTGGACGAGTTGAAGCCCCAGCACACTCGTCCACTTTTCGGCTTGACGTGAGCAATCTTGTGGGATACATTGGGTGGTTACACTAACAAACGGCTCAGGTTGGGTTGAGAAGTGGACGAGTGGAAGCCCCTGCCATCTCCGTATCTGACATGTCCCCCTTGAACCCGCCCTGGGATGGCCGCCCCCCGGTCGCCGCCACCTCCTCCCGCAGCCCGCCCACCTTACCCCCCGCGCTGCTCGGGCGTTGTTTGGGCACGTGCATCAGTGCCTCGCTCAACTCCCGCAGCTGAACCTCGAAGTAGGGCCATACACCGTTCATAGGCTGCCGTTTAATTCACGACACGATTGTTCACAACTCCAGTGTCCTCAGGGCGGCCCTCGTACTGCCTTTGACTGGGTACTGCATGCCACAGCATAGGTTGCTGATTAACTCAAGAATCGAGGGTTTCAATCTCCCGTAAAGACTCGTCAGGGCGGCCCTGCTCCTCCAAATGCGTTGGATGACGTGGTGGGCAATGTGTGTTAGGCCAGAGCAAAACCCTGGTGCATTCTTATACATGCGGACGCATCTCTCTCACACTGGCTACCAAGGGGGCCAGGGCGAAAGGCTGGTGCCTCCTTGTTAACGCGGACGCGTCTGCCCCTCTCTTGCTCGACCCTACCTCGCCACGCGCGTAGTCGATCTCAGCCTGCTCCGCCTCCATGGTGAGGCGCTCAACCTCAAGCTGGGCCATCTCCGCCGCCATCTGTGCGCGTTCCGCCGCGTTCGCAGCCTCCATCTTCGCGATGGCGCGGGTCTGTTGCTTCTCGAACACTTGGCCAGCTTCCACCGCCCGGTCTTTCTGGGCCTTGATGTAGAGGCGCAAGTTGGAACTGAAACTAAGGTTTGAAGGTGGTAAATGATATCTTCGCTTCAAGCGCGGAAACCGATCGCGTTCAGCCCAGGGTCAACCTAGGGTCAACCTGCACTGCCAAACCTTGATCAGGCAGTGCAAGTAAAGATTGAGAGCGAAACTTGGAAGCAGTCGCCTTGTCTTTGAGTTGCAGGAGCTAAAACCAGGCACGTTGAAGACGGGCTGAACCGATTTCAATCTGCACCGCCTTACCTTGAGCTCCTCCTGCATCTTGCGTTTCTTCTCCTGTAGCTCCTCCGCCATCTTGGTGCGCTGGTTCTCAAACTCCTGCTCCTGGAAACTGGGCCTGGCAGACATGGCTCGCCACGTCATAGGATGCCATTTCACTAAAGGCACGAGGGTTCAAAGTGCATTGGATGACGTGGGGAGCGATATCCTGCTTGCCACGTCATAGGTCGCCGATTCACTCAATACACGAGGCTTCAAAGTCCATTGAATGACGTGGCCAACAATATTCTCCAGGCCGTACCTGGAAGATCTGTGCATCGGCCTCCACCGCCACCATCTTCTCCTCGAACTCATCCTCTGCCTCGTCCATCCCGGGCGCCAGGTGGGAGAGTCAATGAGCACAAGCACTCGAACCGATCGGAGCATGACTTACCTTAGTGTGAATGCTCGTGCAGATACGCGGAGGAGGAGGAGGAGTAGGTAAGGAGGATGGGGGGGTGGAGGAGGAGGAGGGGGAGGAGGAGGAGGAGGAGGGCGAGGAGGGGGAGGGGGAAGAGGAACAGGAGGAGGAGGAGGAGGAGGAGAAGGAGGAGGAGGAGGAGGAGACTCAACGTCGGGCGAGTGCTTGTTGCCAATAATGCCCCTGCCATGGCCGCCAGCTGCGCCTCTATCTCGGCGTATTCTTCTCGGTACATTTCCACCTTCAACTCACAGACCTCCTTGGCGTCCGTGCGGGCCGTGGCGCGCGCCACCTCACGCGCCTCAGCCCAGGGTACACACTAAGAGCTACACTATGAGCAAGCAGACAGACAGCACCGGGCCTTACACACGTCTGTCCTTGAAAGCGGTCATAGGGCCATCACCTGTATACACGAGCAGGCTCCATTGGATGACTTGATCTATGGAATGACTTGAACGGTTTCAGGAACAAACAGCTCAACGTGCTAGCGTCAGCCGTAAAACGTACTGAGGTAAGGGGCCCTACCTCACGCTTATCATCAGCTTCCTTGCGCGCTTCGGCGGCGGAGGCATCAGTCGCCTCGATCTCAGCCATGATCTCGGCGATCTCCCCGTCCGTTTCTGCTTTGAACTTGGCGAGCTTGCCGTCGCTCAGCGACTTGGCGATGGCGAGTCGGTCATCGAAGATTTTTCTTCGTGCCGCGATGCGCGCCGCAGCATCCTCCTGCCAAGCCGTCGTCCAGGGTCTAGCGGATGTTGCTCGCCACATTTACAGGTGTAATTATAATCAACTGACGAGCTGCGCAGTTCTGGTGGGGGGGGCAGATGGGGATGGCGCGTAGCGCGGTATGGTCACGATTCCTGTCCTTGCGACATACGAAACTCATCCTGATCAGAACTCCGTATATGAGTAGAGGGTTCAACGTGCGTTGGATGATGTGGCGAGTGTTGCCAGGCCCTACCGATGTCGCCTTGAGCGTGACAGCGCCCAGCTCCGCCAGCCCCTCTGCACGCTGATCTGTGAGAACCTTCCTCTCTGTACAGGCGCAAGTTGAAATTGACAGCAAAGTTTGAAAGCAGTTCATCATGTGTAGCTTAAACGTTAAAGTGCTGAAACCAAGCGCGGTCAACCCGGGGTCAACCTGCACCGCCCTACATCTCAGCCGCCAGCCGCGTCGCCACCTTCTCGTGCGAGTTCTCCGCGCGGGTCACGTTCTTTGGGTGCCCGTCCACCACAAACGCCTCCAATCAGGGACACCAGAAGCGACAGCTGATGAGTGTGACGCATCTGATTGGACAAAAAAGAGACAGCAGTCGAGTGCGAGTCCTATGATTGGACATGAAGGCGACAGCCGTTGAGTGTGAGGCCTCTAATTGGACAATAGAAACGACAGCTTTCAAGTGTGAGTCTGCTGATTGGTTCGATCGATACCACGTAAGACACCGAGTTTCGTTTACGATACGACAACTGTCGAGTGTAAGGCCTCTACTTGGTTAAATGGCTGCGTGGTGGATGACTTGGCGAGCCTCGGTGCACTATCCAGTATATGACCTGGCGAGCACCTCTACACTATGCGGCGGATACCGTGGCAAGCACGGTGCGCTTAGTGATGGATGACGTGGCGAGCCCGTTTTGCTCGTCCCCACCTGCGCAGCCTCCAGGATTTGCACGGCGCGCGCCATGGTCTCCTCCGCGTCCGTCACGGCGGCGTTGGCCGCCCCTGCATCGGCATGCAGCTTCGCGATTTGCGCCGTGAACTCCGCGGTGCGCACCGCCGCCACCTGCGCCTCATTGTACCGGCGTAAGTTGAAATTGAAAGCAAAGTTTGAAAGCGGTCCATCACATTTCAGGTTCAAGTGCTGAAACCAAGCGCGTTTAACCCGAGGTAAACCTGGATACACCCTGGGGTGAACCTGGGTTCAACCTGGGGACAACCTGGGGGCACCCCGGGGGTAACCCGGGGTCAAACTGGGGTCGACTCGGGGTCAAATTGGGGTCGAGCTGGGGTCAAGCTGCACCGCCCCACCTTGTCCGCCGCGACGCGCGTCATCTCCGCCGAGGCGGTGCGACGCACGGCGATGGCGTCCGACACCACCGCCCTGTCGGCGGCGCGGGCCGCGGCGCGCTCCTCCGCCCGCGCGTTGGCCTCGTCACCCAACCGCGCTGACTCCTGCGCCTTGTGGGAGGGTCGTTGAAAACAAGCACTGAAACTGAGATCAGAGCATGACTCACCTTCAGGGTGAACGTGTATACAGACGCGCGGAGAAGGAGGAGATTCAACGTCAGTCGAGTGCATGCTCTCAACAACCCCCCGATCATGCCGACGCGAGGAGGAGGGGGAGATTCAACGTTTGTCGAGGGCGTGTTCTCAATTTTCTCTCTGCCTTGGTTTTAGCGAACTCCTCTGCTGCGCGAACCTTGGCGTCACCTGCGGCCTGTGCCTCTCCGCGGCGCGCCCGCAGCATGTCAGCCGCGGTCGTGTATGCCTGCTTCGCGGTGTCGAACTTAATGCGGACGGCATACATGGATCCGCTGAACTCGGCGGCAGCGGCATCGCGGGCACCGGCGCGCGCCGCATCCTCGTCACGCGCCACCGCAATTTGCTCCGTCACTGCCGCAATCACCGCCTCATCATCGGTTTCCTTTGCCTTACACGAGAGCCATTGAGAACAAGCACTCGAACGAGATCGGATCAAGACTTACAATCAGGGTGAATGGCTCATACGGACGCGCGGAGTATGCAGAGAACGAGGAGGAGGTTCAACTTCGGTCGAGCGCCTGTTGTCAATAATCCCCCAATATGCTCATGCAGATGCGCGGATTATACAGAGGAGGAGGAGGAGATTCAACGTCGGTCGAGTGCTGGTTCTCAACAACATCCCCTTGCCGTAATCGCATCCTCCACCGCCTGCAACCGCGCCGTCATCTTCGCTTCCTCATCCGACTCCAACCGCACAATCTCCGCTTCGCCGTTTTCCTCCGCGATGTAGCAGCGCAAGTTGGATTTGAAAGCAAGAGTTGAAACCACTTTATGATATCATACTTTCAAGCGCTGAAACCCTAGGCGCTTCGAACACGGGTTTTGAAACTGTCAGCCTGCACGGCCCTACCGCCAGTTTGTACTCCTCAGTGTGCGCCGCGTGATTCTCCTCCTTCTTTGTCTGAACGCCCAACGCCTTGTCGTACTTCGTTTGGGCGTGTTTGACCAGCGAGCCTTTCAGGAGGGTCATTGAGAACAAGCACTGGACAACATCGGAGCATGACTTACCTGCAGGGTCAATGCTCATACATACGCACAGAGGGGGAAGGAGGAGGTGGAGGAGATTCAACTTGAGAACCAGCACTCGACCGAGATCGGAGCATGGCTTACCTTCAGGGTGAATGCTCATACCAGCGCACGGAGAAGGAGGGGGAGATGCAACGTCGATCGAGTGCTTGTTCTCCATCCCCTCATACATATGCGCAGAGGAGGAGGAGGATATTCAACGTCGGTCGAGTGTTTGTTCTTAATAACCCCCTCATACGGACGCGCGGAGAGAGGAGATTCAACGTCGGTCGAATGCTTATTCTCAAGAACCCCTCTGCCTTGCTCTTTGACCACCTTGTCGCGCTGCTTGGTGACAGGCGCCAGCGAGGCATCGAACTTGGGCTTCTCCTCCTTCTCCCAGGTCTTCTTCTCGGCCGCGTATTTCTCCTCCACGGTCACCACTGCTGCCTTGGCGGCCTCGTAGGAGGGTCATTGAGAAAATAACTCGACCAAGATCGGTGCATGCCTTACCTTCATCATGAATGCTCCTAAACACACGTGGAGGAGAATGAGGAGATTCAACATTGTCGAGTGCTTGTTCTCAAAAGCTCCAATATGCCGGAAGAGGAGGAGGAGGTGGAGGAGGAGGAGGAGGAGGACGAAGAGGAGAAGGAGGAGGAGGAGGAGAAGGAGGAGGGAGCGGAGGAGCAGGATCATGAGGAGGAGATTCAACGTCAGTCGAGTGCTGGTTCTCAAAAACCTCCTGCCGTGATTTCCTCTGTCTTCTTCGCGGGCCGCTCTTTCTTCTTGCGCGCTAACAAGTCCGCCTCGTCACGCTTCTTGTCCTCCTCCAGTTGCAGGTACATGAGCTTGATCTTCGCCACGCCCTCATCCTCGCACGAGGGTCTTTGAGATCAAGCACTTGAACCGAGATTTGGCATGCATGCTCGCATGACTTACCTTCAGAGTGACTGCTCATACAAAGGGAGGAGGAGGAGGAGGGGTAGGAGAAGAAGGAGGAGGAGGAGGAGGAGGAGGAGGAGGAGGAGGAGGAGGAGGAGGAGGTGGGGTAGGCGGAGGGAATGGAGGAGGAGGAGGAAGAGGAGGAGGTCGAAGAGGACGGATCAGGATATTCAACGTCGGTCGGGTGCTGCTTCTCAATAACCCCCCTGCCTCACGCTTCTGAGACGCTGATTCGCCATCCACTTTTTGTTGCTGTAGCGTCGCCTTTTTAGCAATGATGCGTTTCTCCTTCTCCTTCTCGGCTAGGTCGAAGGCGCGAGATTTCTTCACGTTGTCTTTCTCAAGCTCGCGCGATTGCTTCTCAAATTTGGAATTTTCTATGTCGATCATGCGTCCGCATTCGTTGAGGCTCTCTCGCAACGCCCAGATGTAGCGGCGCAGGTTAAAATTGTAAGCAAACTTTGAAATCAGTTCATCATATCTTAGCTTCAAGCGCTACATTTGAGCGCGGTCAGGGGTCAACTTGAGGTCCAGCTGGGGTCAAGCTGAGGTCAAGCTGGGGTCAAGCTGGGGTCAAGCTGGGGTCAAGCTGGGGTCAAGCTGGGGTTAATCTGGGGTCGACCTGGGGTCAACCTGAGCTCAACCTGAACCGCCCCACCAACAGCTGATTGGACACCACAGCAGTCTCGGACCTTGAAGCTTTGGCGGCGGCTTCGGCCTCCAACGCATCCGCGTCCCAGAATCCGACGCGAAGCTGCGTGATTTCCGCCTCGGCCTCCATCGATTAGCGGCGCTTGTTGAGATTGAAAGCAAAGTTTGAGTGCAGATCATTATAGTGTAGCTTCAAACGCGCACGCGAAGCGCGATCAACCCAGGGTCAACACGGGGTCAACCTGCACCGCCGTACCATGGATTCCCGCACCATCACCTCCATGGCAGCGATGCTTTCCTCGCAATCTGTTTCGAAACTTTTGATGCGTGCCTCTTCCCTCGCTATCCATGTGGTCAACACCAACTCCGCTTTATCCAGCCGGCCGCCCTCAGCCGCCGACCATTTGGCCTCCGCAACCGACGCGGTTGCTAAGCGTATCTCTGCGGCGGCGATGTCGGCCTCCTCCATGCGGATTGCGCGGTCTGGCTCCCACACGTAGAGGCGGAAGCTGAAATTATAACCAACGTTCAAAAAGCGGCTCGTTCATCATATTAAAGCGTCAATCGCCGTAATCAAGGAAGGTCAAACCAGGGTCAAACTGGGGTCAACCTGCACCCTGCCTCTAGTGACGACACCGCCACCGCCGCCTCTACCGCAGCGAGTCGCGTCCGGACCTCGAGCTTCAGTACCGAGTCATCCGCCGGGACGGCCGCCTCCTCCGCCTGCATTCTCTCCAGATCCTCGTGGCGCTGTGCAGGGGCTCACACTCGTCCTCTTCTCAGCTCAACTTAAGCCGTTTTGGTCCATGAGCCGTTTTATGTCCACTTTCTGACGAGTTATGACCCATGTATCTTCTGAAGGTACCCAACAAATTCCACAAAACGTGCTTACGTTAAGCTGAGAAGTGGACGAGTGTAAGCCCCTGCCGCTGCGCGAGCACCTCCGGCCATTTCTCACGCGCCTCATTCAACTCAGCTCCATTCTTTGATTCGGCAAGTGCGAGCGTTCGAAGGTCAAGCTCCGACCGTCGGATCGCTACCTCGGTGGAGGCCACGTCTCGCCGCGAGCTGAACCGGAACTGCCGCTCGGACAATGCTAATGTCTGCTCAGTTTTGGACTTCGCCAAGGCGTCTTTCATGGCCTCGACTTGCGCCGCGGCACGCGTGCGTTCGCCGTACACGCACGCTGCGGACGCCGCGGCAGCTACAACCTGATCCGCCGCCAGCTGCCCTTGCGCCTCCGTGGCCTCCGCAGCGCTGGCCTTCGCCTAGGGCCTGGCAGATGTCGCCCATCTTGAGTCTGGTGGCATCCTATGACGTGGCGAACCATATCTGCCAAGGCACACCAGGGACAAGCAGACACGTCATCGACGCGCATTCTGAACCCTTGCTAACTGAGTGACGTGACATCCCAAGGCGTGGCGAGCACTGTGAGCCAGGCCCTGCCTTGGCTGCCTCGAGTGTCTCCTCGCCGCCGCTCCTCTTCAGCAGCGCGTTGCTCTCTTTCATGCGCTCCTCCGAAGTTTCATACACAGCGCCCGCTGCGTCGAGCTTCACGGCGAACTGCTCTTCAAACTCCGTGCGAGCCACAGCGGCATCCTCCATGGCGCTGCGGCCGATGGTGATGCGGTTCATCTGCAGGCGGATGAGCGGGGCAAGTTGACAGGATGTGAGTACATCACGCTGACAGTATGCGATCACTCAACTTGACATCACGTGAGTCTCGCATTGACAGTTTACTCTGTAGGCTACTGAAACGCCGTGTTACAGATATCCTCCAGACTGCCCCCATACTTGACATAGTATACCAATTACTTGTCAAACAAATGGGTACTGGTTTCCCGTTGGTAGCAGAGTCAGGCGGCTGAGACTCTCACCTCATCCAGGTCCTCCTGCACTAGGCGCACCGACTCCCGCCCGATCTGGTCTTGAAACTTCTTGCGTTCATCCAGCAGCTCCTGGCGATTATCTTTCTCGGTGCTGCTGATTGCCTTCGCGCCCGCCTCCCGCGAGGGCCTGGCGGACGTTGCTCGCCACGTCAACCCACGCCTCTGTTATACACGTAACGGCACTCTATGATGTGAGGAGCATTATCGGCCATGTGAAGCGCCTTGGGGCTCGATGAACGGTAAAAGAAAAACGAACAAAAAACGCCAGCGAGCATGCTTGCCACGTCACCCAACGAATTATTGTATGCACGTTCATTGAGTCAAACGGCACTCTGTGAAGAGGCGAGCAATGTCCGCCCGGACCAGGGATTTTAGGTCCTC
>Ga0307489_10002597_pt1 | contig 12077 bp, 11 predicted proteins | sample SB12metaG_FD_202247 | JGI IMG/M metagenome (GOLD analysis project Ga0307489, IMG submission 202247) | Sea-ice brine microbial communities from Beaufort Sea near Barrow, Alaska, United States - SB 1.2 | ecosystem: Environmental > Aquatic > Marine > Coastal | place: USA: Alaska | collected...
GAGCCGAACCGACTCTGACCACTAAACTGTTATACTCGACAAGGGGCTGACGGCTATTAGTACTCTATTGCCTATCAGGTGCCATTCGGCATAAGTCTTAACGCGCTTTTTGTAACCTTTGAAAAAGTGCTGATGAATTACATTACCTTTGTTATCAATGACCACTACACCTGGGTAAGGGATACCGTAATGTTCACTGTCTGTAGCATATTCATTGTTAACAATATCGTAGACCAACATAGTTTGTACTCTTTGGTCAGAAAGTAATGAGTAACTTAAGTTTTTCTGCTCGGCAAAGGTTTGTAAAACATCAGTATTATCATAAGAAATAGCCGCTAAGCCATAACCTAATGCCATTAATTGTTCGGCATGAACATTCAATTTTATTAGGTATTTTTTTTACAAAAGGGGCACCAATCGGCAGAGCGGAAAAATAAGATAACTAAACCTTTATCACCGCTGCGTTGTTTGATATTAACTTGCTGCTGTCGCGTATTGACAACTAATATTGATGGCACTTTTTTACCCACGTTGGGCCGACATTAATACTTTTATCTGCGAAGGCATTATTAGTTAATAACAACAGCAGCAAAAATGATGTGGTTATTTTTTTATGCCTTGTTAAGTTAATTATATTGTTCATTTAGATTACGGCCTGTATTAATAATGACCATTGACCACTACTAAGTAAGGCTAACAATTGCCACTTTGCGGACATAAAGTTGAAGTATCAGTTCTATATTTAATGACTACTTTGTATTATGAAGCTGACGTTTTCTAAAAAACAGTACTAGTTTAAATAATGAAATAACCAGAAATAATAAACAAAAAAACACCAAATAGTCATTTCTACTACATAAAAACTCTGTGAAATGTTCATCACATTTACACCAAGTTAACGGAGGCGAAATGCCTCAATACTTAGAGTAGAAAAAATTCAAATATTATGGGCATCAACTGAGCAAGAAAAGAGCAAGAAAAGAGCAAGAAAAGAGCAATATGATCGCGCAAGCCTTTTAGATCTAGTGAAGATATATCGACGTTAGTTCCGAACGGTTTCTTTTACTACAACCTTCACTAACAAGGCGAACGGCAATGGTAAACGCAAAGCTTTCCATAGGGGGCGTTTGTTTTTAATGTTGTGAAAACAGTTGAAAAACAGGCCAGAAACATTTGACTTTCGCTCTTTAATTGATTTAAAAAATAACGTTATTCTCGTAGTCATCTTAGTGTTTTTTTTGTTTTTTGTTTTTTTTTCTCAACTTTAGCTATAATCAAAATAACGGAATAAAAAGAGTAATCTATGGACAGAAACTCAAAGAAGGGTGTATCAAATAAAGCCATACAAACTGTTTGTATTGGCGGTGTGTATATCATAGATAAACGCATTGGTTATGACAGAAGACTTAAAAAGTACAAATACCAAAAAAATTATGACCGTAGACTCAGTAAATGGGGCAAAAGTATTAACCGACGCAATCTGTCTATTTATATTGTTATATAAAAAATTCGGTCGCAAGCGACCGAGTTTTAATATAACCCAAAGCTTTATCGCTTACGATAAAGCTAACGAAAACCTTGAAAAGACAAGTACTGGAAAGTTTCGACAGGGCTACGCCCTATCAACACTATCCAACACAGGGGCCAGCCCCAAGATTTACGCTTCGCTAGTTAACACGTAAGTGATCAATATAGACCCCATAGTTATGTGTAATCAAAGCGACAGAACGTCCGAGCATGTATAAAGCCCCGATTTGGCATGCTTACCTACCACTTTCAGGCATTACTACTTACTTGTTTCATCAGAAAGCATCATTCGGTTTTACGCACAGACTTGGGAACTTATCATTCTAGCGACTAAACCCTCAGGTAATTTTTTTTATTTTTTCTCTCTAATAGCATTAATTCCGCCCCAAAAAGAAATATGGTTTACCTCTGCTTTATCATTAGGATGTATGAACAAACTCATGCCAGTCATAGAAAATAGCTGTCGTTCACTCTCAGGAAAAAACATCTCATTCTTAACAAACTTCCCAATATTAACTAAAAATTTCCCTCGTTCTTCAGTGATAACTAAAGTAGTTTCAAATGGCTTCGTTATTTTATATTTGCCTAGAATAGACTTGAATAACTTAGGTGTTAATGTGGATTCAACTTTTTCTGTAGGTTTAAATTCATCCCAATGGTAAATCTCACTTGCTTTAATCATGATCTCATCAATCAGTGAAGTACCATTTTCGCCATTAGTCATAATCACGATCCCATCGCCCGTTTTTGTGTGAGCAAATAAATGAGCCATAAACCCTTCATTAGCGCCACCGTGACTAAAAGAAATGATTTTGCCTTCACCTGCTATGAAAAAACCAATCCCCATAGGTGGTATTTGAGGTGTGAGCATTTCATCAATGGTACTTTTAGAGAAAAAAGAATCGTTATTACCTAAGTCTGCTAGCTGAATTTGTGAAACTAGGCGTAATAAGTCAGATGGTGTTGTCCATAATCCCGCAGCAGATAATGTTGCATACGTATGCGCACCACCAACTATAGGTTTACCATCCGCATTATGGGCAACTGCCGCATTACTTTTTAAGTCACCTACTAAAGGTTGACTAAAGCTACTGTGTTGCATCATTAAAGGCTCAAAAATAGTTTTTTTAGCTAATTCGGTTAATGTGCTTTTAGTTTGATCTTGTAAAATAAGTTGGGCTAAAGTTGTCCCTCCTCCTGAATATCTGAATTGAGTGCCTGGCTCAATATCTACTACAACAGGGGCAGAATTTGCAGGTTTGACACCATTGAGTAATGAAGTAATAGAAGGGACGTCAGCACCATCTTTATAGCCTGCGAAGCCATGTACAGTAGTACCCGCAGAATGACTGAGTAATTGGCGTAATGTAACTTTATTTTTACTAGCCCATTGATGAGGAGGTAATTGCCAGCTTTTAAGTAATGTATTTACATCTACATCTATATTTAATCCATTATCTTGACGGTATTTCATCAATACACTAGCAAAAACAGGTTTAGAAATGCTTGCTGCTTGAAAAACCGTATTCTCATCAATAGGTCGATTACTTTTCAGGTCAATAACGCCCTCAGTGTGCGTCCAGCTAATTTTGTTATCTTTTAGAAAGGCTATCGAAACAGCAGGCACTTTATAATGTGCCATTCTTTCTTTTAGACTACTAAGCTTTGATGGTTTACCCTTTATACGAACAGTAGGTTGAAGCCCTTCACTTATGGCTTGTATATCCTCACCAGAACCATTTGCTTGAGCGTTAAAGGGGAAAAAATTAGCCAGTATAAAAAAAACAAATATATTAAATTTCAAAGTTCATCCTTATAATTTCATAAAATCAGTAGGTTATTTATAACACAGTTGGACTACGAAATAATAGGTAGAAAACGAGTACCAATCGTTTACCTTCAGAAAGCTCTGTTGTGAGTAGCGGATATTAAGCTTCAAGCAATTTTTTAACGATTAACGTTTAAGCCCACAAGGCTACTTTAAACCTAAATTCAGTTAATGACTGCTTTAGGTCACCAAACGATATAATGTCAACGGCAGCAACGATCCTTTGAGCGGACATTAGCCACAAGCACCTACTAATGTCGTCTGTGCACACCAAGGGAACATTCGCACTAACAAATATTAGTGCACAAAAATAAAGTCACCTGGGAGATTGGGTTTAATCGTCACTTTTGCCACAAAGCCGACCTAATTTAGACTCATATTCATCACAATAAATAGTCAGCTTAGGCCCCAACAATGTCATTAACTTAAGGTTAAATTATTTATTTACAGTAAGTTAGCTCGTTGGTACCTAGCTATGAATTAAAAACATAGAGAAATCACCAATGAGCTGTTCAGTATTTAATTCAAATAGTACAAAATTTAACTAGCGTAACGTAAATCGTAGAATGCTAATAAGGCCGTTAATTGATTTTGATCAGGTGATTTACTCGCATCAACATTAATAACAAGGTGATTAGGATCCAAATTTTGGCCTTGATGGCATTTGGCCCAAAGTCAACAAAAGCCAGTTTACCCGCTGTAACCTCTAAAAAGCTCATCGTTATTTCGTTTGATTTATCATTTTCTTCAATAGAAAAACTCATTTTAATAATGTATTTTCAATATCATCTTGAAAACGTAAACGGTAACGGTAACTGATACTACTGGAATCGATTTTTAAAAATAGGCTGCCTAGAGACTAAATATTCCATTCTATTTTCCCTTCTGATTTATTTTCCAACAGTTTTCTGTTCTCTAAATGAACTGTCGTCAGTACGAACGTTCATCATATTTTCACTGTTGAACCAAGAACTTTATGCACGACCAGCAATATTTCTTTTTTGGTTGAAGGTTTTATGAGGTAACCTTTTAAGCCTAAACTTGCCCATTTCAGTATTAGTTCTTTGTTTTGATTTCCGGTGAGCGCAACCACTGCTACATTTCTACCTCCGGATATTTGATGAATTTTTTTTGTGGCGTTTAAGCCATCCATCTTGGGCATAAAAAGGTCCATAATGATCAAATCAAAGTGGTGCTCTTTGATTTTTTTCAGGGCTTCAAGGCCATCTTGTGCTGTATCAACGTCTAATTTTTCCTTCAACAATACGCTTACCAGCATCTCTCGATACAAAGCGTTGTCTTCCACAACCAAAATTTTACTGCGCTTAACTTCTTTCATTTCCGGCGCCGTAATAATTGGATTAATCGTTTCGTCTTGGTCTCTGTTTTCAGAGGGGGATACTTCACCTTCTTGTTGAATAACTGAAATATCTATATTTTCAAAGTTTTCACTTTTTTTTCGTTTTGGAGGAGAATTTTTTATCAAGCCTTCAGAATGAAGAGACTTAGTTTTCAGCGCAATTTGTTGCGTAACCAATTGACTTAATATATTGTCTAAGCCTAGCGTAATGTCATTTTCTAACGTTGTCAGCAAGGGTTTAATATGTTCTTGAGTTATAGTAGACATTAGCTGCTGTGCCGATAATTCAGGCGATACAGGTATTTGTTGCAGATCTTCGGTTACTTTGATGATATCTGCTTTGCTGCGATTAACTTTTTCTAATAAATTTTGTTTACAACGGCTAGCTTCATCAATTTGCAACGCTAATTCTTCGTCTATTTGTTCAAAAACCTCTTCATTGAATTCAGTAATATCACTATTATATTGGCAAGCTTCCAAGCCGTTGTGAACAATCATCAATAAACGAAATTTTTCATATAAAGGTTGATAGACAAAATAATCATCAAATAATTCTTTCATACAGCAACGAAAGGCAATAGATGACTCTTTATTGTTGCAAAGGAGAATACTAGAGTGCGGGTAATCGAGTGTTCCGTTTTTAACCAAAACTGAATAGAATTCGATGGATTTTTCAACGCTAGACAACGCAAACAAAATTACCGAAGGTTTAGTTTTGATGAGAAAGCTTGCGGTGTCTTTATTTAGTGCAATGGTACGATATTCTGATATTTGAGCAGAAAGAATTCTTCCCGCGCCAAGCACGTCATCTTCATTTTTATGTTCAAAGATCAAAACCACTTTGGGATGACGACTACCTAATGTTGCGGATTTAGCTTTCATTGACAATGACTCCATACACTTGTTTCAACGCGGTGTTTACTGAGACAATTTGTTGTTTACACTCAGCTATATTCTTGTTTAATGCTATGTGTTCTAATGTTTCTAGTAGTTCAGCCATTTTCTCTGCCCCGACTGCTTTCGCGGATGTTTTTAAAAAATGAGCTTCCGCCTTAATAGCACTGAAATTCTGAGTGTTATACGAAAAAGCAATTTTACTTACCGACGTTTTTGCCTGTTTCAAGAATTCTATCTCAAATTTTTTTGCCAGTGCCACATCGTCCCCGATTAGGTCGCGCATAACATTTCTATTTAATATTTGCCGTTGTAAATTAGTCATTGAAATACCATTCCTTTAACACTTCCCTTAAATCTGTAAGTTGAACTGGTTTACTAACAAAACTGTTCATACCTGCTTTATAACATTGTTCAGCATCGCCAGTCATTGCGGCGCCTGTTATGGCAATAATAGGAATTTGGGTCAGATTATTCGAATATTCTAACTTGCGAATTTCTTGTGTCATTTGATATCCATCCATTTTTGGCATATGACAATCGGTTAGAATCAACTTATACTTATCTCGGTTGTTATTCCATTTCTCTATTCCTTGTTCTCCATCTTCTGCTAGGTCACATTCATGCCCTAAATTACTCATCTGTTTTAGGATGATTTTTTGATTTAGTTCGTTATCTTCAACAATGAGAATGTCAGCATTAAGTGATTTTACTTGTTCGTTTTCAATACATTCCCCTAACTCTTCGAGGTTTATTTCGTCTAAAACGAGTTCATGACTCTTTTGCCAACTATTGTTAATTGCCCCTATAAACTGAACTCGTGTAATAGGTTGGGTGCTTATAATACGGATATTGGGAAAGGCTTTTCTAGATTCTGTTAAATGAATATCATCTATTGCAAGTATAATTTTGTTCATTTTAGAAAGCAGAGTAAGCAATAACTCAGTATTTTTTCTTCCTACAGCAAGGTCTCCAACAAAGATTAAGATCACATCAAAATCTGTAGAAAAATCGAAATCGAGATTACAGGCAACAAAAGTAACCTCAGCCCCTTCGTTAACGAGGTACCGAGATAAATTTTCTTTTCGATTGCTATCAACTTCGCTGACATCTACAAAAGCAACGTTAACTGACGATAACGTCTCAACATCTAAGGCGTTGGTTTCTTGAGATAACCAAAATGGCACTTCGACACAAAAAGACGAGCCTATTCCCTTTTCACTGGTCAAGTTAATGCAACCGCCCATCATTTCGGTCAATTGGGCACAAATGGCTAGGCCTAGCCCCGTGCCGCCGTATTTTCTTGTGGTAGAGCGTTCGGCCTGACTAAATGGCATAAAAAGCTTTTGCTGAGTCTTTCGATTAATACCAATACCGTTGTCAACTATATTAAAGGTTATCGTACTGACATATTTGTTACTTTCTTTGACTTCTGCAAGTAATTTAATACAACCCGTTTTTTCGTTCGACGTTGACGTAAATTTAATCGCATTGCCAACCAAATTAAACAATATTTGCCGCACACGCATTGCGTCACCACAAACATACATTGGAATATTGGGGTCCTCATAAACTTCAAAAACGATATCTTTCTTTTTAACTGTAGGAATAAAAACGTTAACCACATTGTCGATAATCTCTGAGATAGTAAACGCACGTTCTTCTATTTCAAGTTTACCTGCTTCAATCTTGTTGATATCAAGAATGTCATTAAGGATGTAAACTAAATTCTCTGCCGATGTTTTGGCCGTATCAATGAGATCCATCGATTCTTCAGTTTGCTTAGTTGTGGTGAGCAAATCAAGTGAACCGATAACACCATTCATTGGTGTTCTTAGTTCATGACTCATCATCGATAAAAAGTCTGTTTTAATTTTACTCGCTTGCTCAGCATGCTCTTTAGACAAAACCAACTCTTTGGTTCGTTGATCTACTCGCTCCTCCAATTCACTATTAAGTTGTTTCAACTTTTGTTGGGTTTGATGAAAAGCCGATTGGTCAATGCAGATACCATCGACACGATGATACTTTCCAGATTTTTTTTTCCCCATTTGTCCAGTACCGATTAGATATCGGATTTCTCCATCAGGCATTACCGTTCTATATTGCTGGTTAAACAACTTCCCCGTAGACAATGACTCTTCAATAGCGTGGATCATGCCCGGTGTGTCTTTTGGGTGTACTTTGTCAAGCCATTTGTCAAACTTACCTATGTCTTTAGATTTTAAACCTAACATTTCATTGGTTAACCGATCCCAACTCCATATCCACTCGTTGTCTGTATTTAGCTCGGCAGACCAAGTACCTATTCTACCCGCCTCCATGGCAATTTTTTTGTGAGTGATATCACGTAGAAAAACATTGAAATAAGTATCACCGTTATCCTTCTCTACAACAATCATCAGCTCTATGGGGATCAGGTCACCATCTCGCTTAAGTGACTGAAATTCAATTGTTTTGTTTAATATACTTTCGTCTCCTGAAGCTAAAAAACGCTTCAAACCTTCTCTATGTTGTTGCCTTTTATCCTGTGGTATTATTATCTCATTTAAGGAATGGCCCAAAACCTCTTCCTTTTTCCAGCCAAATATCATTTCCGCCTGAGGGTTCCATTCTCTAATTAGGTCATCAACATCAATTTGGATAAACGCATCGAATACAGTCTCGATTATACGTTTTGCTTGTAGCTCTCGACGAAGTGCGAGTTGATCTGCTTTTTTTTGAACCGTGAGATCCCTTTCATTTACGATGAAACCAGCAATTTCGTTGTCAGCATTAAGATATGGATAATAATGTATATCCATATATTGTGCCTTAGCATTCGGGTAATCAAACCACGCCTGATAATTTATGTTTTCACCTCTTAAACAACGTTCGGCGTTGACTTTTATTTTTTCATTAAAAAATTGCTCACCAAGAACCTCAGCAACCGTATGTCCAATCAGCTCATCTAACGTTTTATTAAATATTTTCAGATAGGCAGGATTAGCCGTAAGGTAAATATAATCCTTATCCATCATTGCCATCATATCGGAGGAAGTCGAAACAATACACTTGAACTGATGTAGTGCCCTCTCAGTCTGTTTCCGGTCCAAGATATGATTCCATTCCCTTAAGACCCGTTCTGCCAAATGCGCCATCTCTTCAAACATTGAATCACTTTTAATAACGTAATCCAATGCACCAGACTTCATGGCATTCACGGCCATTTCTTCATTACCAAACGATGTCATCATAATAATAGGAAATGTCCTGCACTCTACTGAGCCGGGTAGTAATTCTAATCCTTCACCGTCTGGCAAGCTATTATCAAGCAGCATTAAATCCGGTAGTTGATGTGCCAGTATTGATTTTGCGTCTCTCAGTGTTTTAGCATGGGTTATCTGCCAAGATAAATGGCTATCTTTAAGGGCACGGGTAATTAAAGCCGCATGGGCGGCATTATCTTCGACAACTAATATGTCAAGTTCTCGCTCAACGGACATGACTAATCCTTTTTATATTTATGACCATGGATATTGATTCCAGGTAAGCTAGTACGATCCGAGGTTTTTCATTAGCGTACTGAACTGATCAAAATCAAGTGGTCTAATAATATAGTTTTTAACGTGGTATTCATAAGCTTTGACTGCATCTTTTTCCGCTGCTGTAAGTTTGATTTTTTCATGCCTATATCACGATCTCATTATTAATTAAATCAAGCATTTTCAATGATCATCGGTATATATACGATATAGACCCTGCTAATTTAATATCAACTTGTAATAAGGCCTATCAATGGTTGTCAGCCTACAAAATATCATAAAATCTATGGCAAAAAAATTAATGCTAAAGTCAACAAAGCGTAAAACAAGGTCATTAACTTAATGATTTAACACATACGTTTACAGCTCATTGGGTACTTGTTGGGTGTGAACCTTTTGTCTATCTTTGAAAACTGACGTGGGCCGAATAACACTTAAACTCTTCGCTATATTACTTATAAATAATCTAGAAAGCTCAGCACCCGCTAATTCAACATAAATCTAACTACGTTATCTTTCAGTTGATGAATTGCAAGGTAACATTGATTTTATATTCATAACGCATGGTTTTTTAAGGTAATGTTGGTTCCATTTTTTCATGAAAATCAGTGACAGAAGCTAGATTTTTCGTTAGATACTTTGCATGTAAATCTTGTAAAACACCTTCTACTGAAAGATTCGAATAATGCTCAATATTAAGTCGGGTTTTGAGTTCCTTATAATCTTCAGCACCCCAACGTTGGTGGTATAAATCAGTAACCTTGGATGTAGGATAAGCTTGTTGATCTGTTAATGACGAGACTAAACCCATACTTGGCCTAATGGAAGATCAACATATACGAGTCTTAAATTAAGTGATTCGGTTGATATATTATCTTTTCTACAACGACGAAGAGACTTTTCTATTCAAGGAAGATTAACAACATCGCTATACTTTCCACTTTCTATAAAAGCTTTAACTACATTATAACTTTTGACTATTTACATACAAAAATCGATATTTTTTAGCCTATGTTATTTATAAAGCCAAACAACAGTATAGCCTCGGTCATAAACTGCTATACCCGTCGAGTAGTTTATTAGTTAATGGTTAAGAGCCATAGCACTCGGGATAAATCTTTTGATTTAAACCATACAACTATCGAAGTTGAATTTCTAGATGGGTATTGAATAAATATCAATACCTGATAATTAATCAGTCGAAGCAAATCTCAATAAAAGCTTTTCCTGAGTCAGAGCCAAATGGGATAATAATGACATGCCCTTCATGTATATGATCAATGGTATGGTTTGTTCCAGATACGACCATAGGAGTGGCCATATCAAATTCATATCCCTTCTTACTCAATTCTTTTTTTGCTCCTCCACTGACCATATTGGTGATTTCGCCGACCATATCGATAATTTCTTCATCTATTTCTTCGAGTTTCTCACCTACCATGCGCTGCATGATGCGAAGTGCTAGTGATTTTTCGAATGTAATAGATAAAGACCCTTTAGTTTTCGATCCCACCATACCAATTAACCCCGAAACATCCCCCATTGCAGCATCATTTTTTTTTATTCTGGGCTTTTCATAGGTTAATTCTGTGTGCCCCATCACATCAATAACATTTATTAGTGCATTTATAAACGGATTAATAAATTCAACATTCATTGTTATGTCATCCTCACTGTTCGAATACTAAGTGGAACTTTATAAAATTGAAGCCTTTCACACATAAACTATAGTACATAACACGAAAAATGAGTGTTTCTTTGAAGTGGTCCTAATACAACTTTGTGACTGGTGGCTTTGTTAAGAAATGCACAGAGAAATAAGAAAGGTCAACAGATAAGGTCAAAGGGGCGATTTAAGCCCGTGGCAGGCATATTTGTCATGCGACATTCATGGCAATAGTTTTCGTATATTTGGTAGCCGTCAAAAGACAAGTTTAGCAGGGCCCTGTAGAGGGTGGCGTTTTTTTTGAGGGCACCTGAGCACACAGCTTCATTCACTGAGTGTTTTGCTAACATTAAAAACATACTCGCTGCATGCACTGCGTGCATCTTAGAACAGTATTTTTTTGCAATACTGTGCATGCGTTACCACTTGAGTTTGTTGCTCTGTGTGGCGCAATGATCTGCCATACATAGGCAAGCTTGGTTAACGATCAGATATCTCTACCTTTGTTCATTGAAAATGCTTAATTTTATCGATAATGAGATAATGATAGCTACATGAAAAATATGACACTGTTAGCAGAGCAAAAAGCCATAATTAGAAGCTAGTCACGAAAATTTCGAGGTAAACGTGAAAGTGATCGCTTTAAAGCCGCTTTACTGCGTAATGAAGGTTGGTCAACACCGATGATTGCGCAAGCATTACGCGTGCATGAAACCAGTGTCGTGCGCTTTATCGATGATTATCTCGACAGTTAAAAATTAATGATAGAAAGTGGCGCTCATAAAGTTATTTACAGTTTCATTAGACCATTACATTCCTATAACTATCTAAAAAACTGTAATCTTAATATCTCCTGGCTTTTAAAACTGGGCTTTATCTTCTATTCATTTTGAATAACAAATGGCTCTACATCAATTTTGAAGCTTAAGGTTTACAAATAGCTCTAGTGCTTTAAATGCTAATCGCTGCCTTCCAATTATTTGATTTGAGCTGCTTTATAGTTACTATGACACTTCCTCATTGATATTGATAAAGCAATGTATTTCCTTTAAAATCATCCATAATATGTGATTAATATGTAATGCTAAGTTCACTTAAAATTAATAAAAATACGGACTAGGTTGTGATAAATACCTGTGTACAAGATACAAAGTGTCACTAGCTTAACGCTAGTAACGAATAATGTATTAGGTTGATACCCCCTAAACCTGAAAAGCCTGTAAATAAGCTGCTCGGGTTTTTTTATATCTTAGCGATGTCATATCACTTTGTGGCATT
>Ga0307489_10002598_pt1 | contig 12074 bp, 9 predicted proteins | sample SB12metaG_FD_202247 | JGI IMG/M metagenome (GOLD analysis project Ga0307489, IMG submission 202247) | Sea-ice brine microbial communities from Beaufort Sea near Barrow, Alaska, United States - SB 1.2 | ecosystem: Environmental > Aquatic > Marine > Coastal | place: USA: Alaska | collected 2017-05-06
AATTCTTCAACCCCGTTCTGGAAGTAGTCCGGTTTTATCTTCATCCACTCGCCCGTCTTCCGACTGTGGGGTGTATATGTAGACAATGGGTCTTTGAGAACTAAGCCCTCGTCGCCTCTGTCCTTCGAGGCATGTAGTAAATTCTTCACGTCTTCCCATGTGAACAGGGTCGACGCTCCGTTGTGTTTGATCGGTCGCACCACCTCTACCACCGGGTGAATCTCAGTCACAATGTCGAGCAGACGATTGCGACGTGTCTTCAGAGGCAGGTCTGTCAGTACCTCGTCGTCGACCTGGAGCACGTCCCAGAGACGCAGCACAATAATTTTGTTATTCGAATTTTGTTCGACCCCATCCCCATCGTGTGACGCCGCTGAACTCTCGTGCATTCGTTTCGCGCTGAATGTTTTGAGGCTTGAACACCCCCCAAATGTGTTGCGTTCGATGTCCCAGGTCAGGATCTCACCATCTAGAATGCATTTGTCCACTTTCAATAGCCTCTCCGTTTGTATCTTTTTCACAATTGATATGTATGTATTTGTGTAGTTGTTTCCAGTTCTGGAATACAATCTCATATCCTGACCCGATTTGTGCAGCTGAATCCTCCAGCCATCGAATTTAGGCTCTACCCAAAATCCGTTCTCGAAAACTGTCTCAAGCTTCGTCTGCTGTGGTGTGAACCGCATTGATAGCATGGGACGGAATGGTTTGAATATCTCTACAACAACGGCGTCTAGGCGCTTGCTCGGATCTGATAGTTTGCGAGTCACTTCGACCAGATTGATGTTGACCTTGAAGTATGCGATGGCGTCTGGGTGGTATACAGAGAGAACATTACTTTCGGAAAGAGGAATATGGAGGTCAAGCAACACCTGCGCTACGAGCCATTTAATTTCAATCGGTGAGCATTGGTCCATCATTTTTTCGAATAATTTGATCTGTTCTCGCTTCATGCCGTTGCAGTTGAGAGCATGGAGGCTGTCAAGGAAGTTGTTCGCGTCGTCAATTGTCCATCTTTCTTTTAACCCGGCATTGTGCGCCCTGTCGTTGAGTACAGAGTATAAGACAGTGGCAAAAACCCCGTGTCCTATTCCAGCACTGCATTTGTACCAATCGTTGAGACGCGTTGTACACGACTGCGTAGGCGCGAGGTCCAGTGCTGCAATGACTGTCTTGGCAACGCCAGTTTCCTTGAGGCCGTACGTCGCACGCATTTCCGTTTCATCGCTCCTTGCGTAGCCCGGGAGCAGAAGGCGCATTATCGCCCACATGTCACTTGCGGGCTGTGAGCGATGATCCGCGAACAGCTCTTTCAAATAAACACATTTTCTTTGATATGTGACACCATCTCCGTTTTTACCGCACGCCAAGCGCTCGAAGAACTTGCAGAGCGTGAGCCACGGCATGGCTGGCATGTTGTTAATAAATTTCAACGAATTCTTGTCTTATGATAAAGGACAAATATGTCCGTTATTTGTTGACTGAAAATACAGTCAACAAATAACGGGCATATTTATAACGGGTTAATTGGGTATATTAGATCGTTCCAAATAGATTACAAACCAATCTTATTGTACTCCTTGAATTGCATGAAATATAGCTATATTGGTGAAACCATAGGGGAAAGATCCGGGTATACCCCAGAAGAATATATTTCTGTGTTGCTCGGGTAGTGCGTTCTGAGAACGTGTTTCGTTTTTGATTCTGTCTCGTATGTGTATTCAGTTTCATTCTCATGAGGATTCTTTCGCAACAGGTCAAATTTCCGTTTTTCGTGAGTTTTGGCTTGCTGTCTCTGACGTAAGGCGCTACGGTAATCGGGACGACATCTTCGTTGATCTACCCTCAGCTCTTTAACGCCATCAATACTATCATAATCACTGTAACAACCCTCACCGGTACGTCTTGCCACCTTCTTCTTTTTGACAGTTTCTATCAATGGAGCATTTGCAGCATAGAAAACCTTGTAATCATGCATTGTTCTACCCATATGAGAATGAATCATGTTTTGGACTACGAGTAGGATATTCGGATCGCGTTTATACTTATTTTTCCAATGGTCCATAAACCCTAATGCTGTCAATCCATTCATGGTCGGGAAGTAAGCATCAGCCCCATTATTCAGTAGTATCCCTACCGTACTTATTCGGTAAATGTAATCGAGCTCATATTCAGACCAAACGGGTCTGTCACCCTTGACAGACATCGCAGCAATAAACAGAGCGGTGCGTCCATAATTATCAACCGCGTCAATAAATCCATGTTGCTCATGCAATTCTCTACATATCGTTCTAATAATGTCATCACTACGACCATGTCGCACGGCCATGTGTAAAGGATAGAACCCATTATTGTCTTTTAAAAGAAGGGTTCCTGTATGTTTACAGAGTTCTTCGATTATATCATCCCGCCCTCCAAGCTCAATAGCTACGTGAAGAGGTGTACCACCAAAAACATTTCGAGGACTCTGTCCAGTATTGTTCATTATAGACAATTTGAGACCTGGAAAATCATCCTTCAAAACAGCCTGTAGTATGGGGTCTATTGGCTGAGAACCACGGGGCTTATAATAAGCCTCTACAGCCACATATCTGGGGTCCAACCCAGCTTCCATGTCGTGATGATAACCCGGGTGTAGTACAGGGTTATTCACGAAACCAAGATCGGCGGGGTCTATGTATGCAGGCCAAATTTTATCACACCAATATTGTTTGTCTATATACTTACTCATTTAACAATAATCGTATTTTCAACACATATTCGATTGGATCAAATCGGTTTAAGTACTCGACCGTCTACAATACGAACTAAGACTCACATTTATTTATTTCAGTGTTCGAATAAAGTGGTAACGCATAAACATCGAAGTATCAACGGTTCCCATATTCGTTTCTATTATTTACTCAACTTTCATGACTTCAAGAACTATCAATTTGAAAGTTCGGTGAGACTATTTCCAGTAACATTTGCATGTCTTCATCTCTACATCTTATTGAACATACTTATATTCTACTTTACATACCATCCTTGTTCACGTGTTGGTGTTGGTGGTCTGTACTTGAATATCGTATTGCTATTATTTTATATAAAAATGTATTCTAATATTACATGACTTATTTCTCAACTGTCACGACCGGTCCAGCAAATAGTGCAGATACGTGGACAATAAACCGTTTCTCTAGCGGGAATTGAGTATGTTCCGAGTTTGTCTTATCCTTGACAGCGTGTGTGTTGAGGATACTGGTAGGAAGTATGAAGGTATGGTGTCCCACGTATGCACTAACACCACATTGTGGGTTGTGTGAGAAACAGTGCTCTATGTTACCACTGGTAGCTATCGGCATATCCCGGTCCTCTACGAGATCTTCTACGGTTTCGGGGTCCAACCCCATCTGCGCCTCACAGCACTTGTTTACAAACGGCACCAGTTTTGCCATGACCTCCACGAGTCTGGTAGAGTGGTTCGGGCCAAACTTCTCATTGTTACGGACACCGGAGAAGCTCGTCACTAACTGGGACATGTTGAGTTGTGGGCAGCTCATAGAAACTACAACCGGTACCCGTTTGAAAAAGGATGGTGTGAGAGTTATGTTCTTACTAATGCGAGTGTTTCCATACTGCAGGAAAGCATCTGCAGCAACCCCATATGTTTCACCAGAATCATTTCCAACCGCAAAGTCGGCAGAGCTAGTGATACGTGCATCTCCAAAGAGGAGGTCTTGCAAAACCTGTGGGGTAGCTAGCGCCTGCACCGGTATCGTGGGATCGATATAGACAGCATCTCTGTCGGTATTTGTAGCACTTTTCACTTCAGTGTTTTTTGTGTGTGATTCAGTAGTTTTTGTATCCGAATCAGTGGTAGCAGGTCCAGTGGCGGAAGCCGTCGTAAGCCCAACGGCTTCCAGTGGGGTACATATAACGACGTTCACATTCTCTGCACTCAGCGCCGTTGCGATGTTTTTCTGTACATTATGGTTATATGAAGTACTTTCGTTGCACTTCTCAACCTGGTCAATGCATGGGGCACTAATCGGAAGGTATATTTTTCGTGTGACACAACTCCCTGCTGTCGTTATGTGAGCACAACATGTCGATGCGATTGGTATGTTCGCTTTGTTACCAGACCGGTTACCAGACGAGTAAGGCTGTGTTGCATGCAAGAAGGTGTCACAAACACGTGTCATTATACCATTTTCGGTCACCCCCATCGCGGTTGCGTACATCGACTCGTTTTTCGCAAATGTATCAGAATTAATACAGACCGCTGGGACACTTTTGAGGCTGGGTCGTGTGTATGGGTATGTAGTGGTCGCAGTATTGGTAGTCACATCGGGTGCGAGGTCTTTACGAGAAGCGAAGACATTCTTGAGACTCGCTAACACATATGGGCTTGGCTTGCTCTTTTTTATTAAGTCTGATTTCACTGCAATGAGATCCGAGACAGCTTGTGAAGATGTTGTTTGAAGCGTTACAGGTGTCGCTGCTTCAGTACGCAATGTATCAAATTTACGCATTCTTGCGTGAACCCTTGACTTGTTCTGCGAAATCCAGTTATTGGATAGTGTTTCCAATTCACGTTCTGAACGAAGAACCTCATGTGCCGGTGTGGCGGTAGATACATGCATCTCTGTGATGAACACTGCAATGTCTTATATATATACAGAGTCGTCTGCCACCCACAGCATAGATATTGAATTCGAGGTGGTCAAATAGCTATGTCGCGTCAACCCCCACCCCACCAGACCCATCACACATATGAACAACCTTCTTGTATGAAAGAGAATCTACTATCGATCTGGATATGGATGCGAGAACACATGGATATCGAAATTCAGAACCGCACGACTGCCATGATTGCTGAAAACAACCTGGTTTCTGTAAGAGACAATATCGAGAAAAACAAGGAAAAGATCCTGGTTGAGCAGGAAAGTGCTATGAACGAACTTCGTACAAAGGCACGCTTATGTAAAGGAGGGACAAAGGAACAGCGTGTTGTGAAACTCAAGAAGTTACTGCCTCTGATGCAGCGCTTCAAAAAATATCGACACCAGACACAGTTGGCATCACAGCAGCTAACTCTACTCGATGTGCAGATAAACGCTTTCGAGAACGGGCGCTTCCAGAAAGAGATGACGGACACATTGCGTGCCGGTGTAGTAGCAATGCGGAAAGTTGGGATCTCTGACGATGCCTCTGCTATGGACACAATCGTTCTGGATATGGAACAAACAATGTCAGACCAACGAGAATTAACTGACTCGATGTCATTATCGCTCGTAAACAGTATGGATGACAATAACTCTGATGAGGGTCTCATGCGTGAGTTGATGCTATTGGCAGGGGACGACGACGACCCCGAGGACAATGAAGAGGTACCCAGTAAAACAACCAGCAACATATACGATGTACCCACCATACCCATGGTTGCTCTACCACCCACGCCTGTATCGGTCACGGACCAGGTCTCGCCTACATATGAATCGACTGCGGTCCCAGACGCGTCTATTGCCTATGTACCAGAGAACTCGGACACATATGAAATTGAATCTATGCAGAATGTAGAGTTATTAACGTAATTCAATGTAAAATCAAGCTGACTCTAATGAAAAAATCAATTTTCCCTGCTTCTCTTTGGATGACTCAAATAACCATTACTGTCATTGTTGCTACTTCCTAGTGTGACTAGCGTAGCCTTGCTAAAAGTAGACGGTATGTTTACTGGGACTCGCTTTGTAATACCTTCCGAGAAAGTATTACGACTGTCTTGTATCGCATTTAAAATGTCAACACCACCACCATTTGATTTATCCATATCAGCAACCGCAACACTGTCAGATGTATTATAACCTTTACGACCCATATCAGTAGTAGCAGTAGTGCTAGTACCAATACGTGCCGCTACACCACTGTATGCAGCCCCCGGCACAGACACATTTTGTGCCTCCTGAACACGAATCTCTTGCTGTAAGTCTTTACGAACTTGAGCGCGATTAGCTGAACTATCTGAAGAAAAATAGCTCATGGGTGCATCATCTGTATGTGCAGTAAGTTTCTGGAACAGAGTGTCTGCAACCTCTTTGTAATATAAACGATGCCAATCCATAATAAATGGAGGTGTTGCATTTGTAAACTCGGCATGAATCGTTCTATTTTCATCCAAAACACGCCATAGACGATTTGCAGCCTCGTCATGTAGTCGCTCTGCATCATTACTTTTACGATTCGTACCGGCCCCACCACCACGCACCAATTGCTGTCTCAATAGCTTGTAACCAACATATGTGTTAAATGGGGTGGAATATGTGGGGTGTCGACGGAGAAAATTGATCAGTGTTCCATATTTGATTGACTTAACTTTACCCTTGAGGTGTGGGTGGTACAGACAGTCTTGTAGTGCCACCTCATATGCTGTCTTTGCCACAGAGGAAAACGACTTTTTCTGGTTCAATTCAAAAATAAGCTGTAGAGCCTGCGCGACCCGGACGCTGATGTGAACTACATGCATCTGTGCTTGGAAGCTCTGCATGTCATCGTGGTCCACTGGTAGCTTAGATTCGAGTGTTTGTTTCATATGAGGGACGTAAACCTCCCACATTAACTTGCGTAGTCTTTGCATATCATCCTCGTTCATGCTCTCATACGCGTTGTTACATTCTGTCTTCAGGATCATAGTGTTCAGGTCTAGGAAAGAGGTTCCTGCCACAAGGTGTGCTGCGTGTTTGTCTTTTTCCATTGCTGCGTAGAACTCGCTATGCTGGTCCACTGCAGGGTCGAAGAAATCTCCCATACCGCGATCAAATGCTTCGCGCTTTGTCTGTTCATTCTGAGCTGAAAGAGATGGATCGAAATTTTCCGAAAATCTTCCTGGTATGAAACTAGACATCAAATATTCTGAGCTGATATAGCCGTTTCAGACAATGAGCTTGCCCTGTCACATTCTCTCTGTTATATAGGCCGTTTATGACTCACAACATATAGAGTGGACCGGAGATCAAGGCCGCTCCGTTTTGATAACCACATCCGTTTGACAACGGTGTCACAATATCAACCAAAACATAAACACTCAATTGACATACCTGGTATATTTAGTCAACGACACTAACCGTTGAAATATGCTCTACACTAAACGAGTAACACTCGTCTTTTTGGTACAGTTTGTGTGCACTCTATCCTTTGTTGTGTATTGCTTACTGATTGTAATCAACTTCGCAGAAATGTTCCACAAAAACCTTACCCATCTACAACGCAAGCGCGAAAACGACAGCTGGTTACAAGCCAGGTGTAAAGAGCAGGAGTTTGTGCATCACATCCGTCATCACATAGACCTTTGTGACACAGTCGAGCGAGATGCATTGACCAATTCATATCTCAGTGCAATACAGTTGGCGCTAGACGGACTTCATTTGTGTGGGAGCTACAGTTGTGAGAAAATTTTCATTTCACTAACACAGTCTTTACGGTTGAGTATATACACATGGATTGCGTCACTCACCGTTATTTTGGTACTGTTACCGGTGTGTGTACTACCCCTCTACAGGAAATGGCAGCGAAATTTGTTACTACATGAAAACCATCTAGCTGATAACCAACTGGTACCCAGCGTATACATCCGCGACCAAGTCGGTACTATGAAAGATGTCCCTTTCCACAACAGACACACATTGACAAATTTTGCTACTTCACATTTTGGTATAGACGCGCGACAGAGGCGGATGGTGGGAAACACTAGCGATCTTAGTAGTAACAATACAGACACAGTGTATGGTGGCGGTAATCAGTTTGCGTACGCAAATCAAACACGCTACCCGGTCCATGATCACCAACTCTGATACTGCCACTTATAAACTCAACAAATTGGTTCATTGTATTTAAGTAGATACACAGTTTCACATTATCCATCATAAGAATAACGGTCCGTCAGCGCAGAGTAAAACCAGCGATGGCGGTCCGAAAGACACCTGCGGAATTAGCCACGACAGATACGATTGAGAGGAATAAGTTCAGGAAGGATTACCTGTGGGAATGTCGCGGTTTGTGTGTGGCTGTCCTCGTGGTTTCCATTGTCCTATGGCCATGGATGTGGCACAAGCAGTTGCAGCTCAACTCACCGTTCGTCCCCGTGGTCAAGCCCGTTACCACACCACCTGGGCCACAGACTACCGAAACTGACTCGGATGTTCGGGTTGTCAGTGACACATTCTCTTACTACCCGACCAACTCGTCAGTGACTTTATACGAGGCTTTTTTTGAAAGGTCTAGTATTCTGCTGGTCCCGTACATCACGTGGTCGTGGTTCTCAGTGGCGGTTCGGATGCACGAGGACGATGCGTACGATATGCTGCTCTCGCAGCTGTTATTGAACGCACTCTTCTACTTCTTGTGGTTCTTAATGGAGAACCAGGAGGCATATAAGAATCACTGGGTTTGTGCTGTGGGCTTTTCGGTCCATGCATTACGCATGTATGTGTATGCGTGTAATGCGGAAACCTGTGACGGTAGGCCTGGGGATAGTGTAATGTTGTATACGTGAATAAAAAGTTAGAAACATATAAATTGTGAATTATGACATCAAGTCTATTTTATTAATTGGGTTCTGTTGCAAACTAACATTTAAACACGTGTATACCAATAACAGTGATGGACAGCTAAAGGTATCACATAGAAATACCACATACGCCAATTAAACAGATATATAAACAGGCATAGTACATAGACCTACTATTACATAGAAATACTTTCGCATAGACCTTAGACCCACTATTGTATAGACGTTATATCTACCACCACATCGAGATACTATCGTATAGACACATTACAGTGACTGCCGTGAAATCATAATATCTACCGGCTCATATGGTCGCGCACTTGAGACAGCGCGTGCAAATACACGGATCTTGTCTCCATAGTACTGTAGAGAAAGCTCGTTTGCGGTCTCCATGTACGGCTTAATCGAAAACATACCCGTCTTGATACGTTCGGAGCTAGTATTCCCGATACCCTGCCCACGTGTGTAAAAATTCATACGCTTTTTCTCTTGTTCCGATTGACCCATTGCAGTCTGCAGGCTACCATCATCGTTATATTCGGCTTTGATGTCCTCAGGCGTGTTGAAATTCCTGCGACCAGCTTCTGGGTTAAACATGTTTGCCTCTGCGGAGGGGATATACATCTGGATAAGATCTCCTGTCGCTACATGGAATGCACCATTCAGAACCGTACGAAGACCGCCAATCTGCACAGAGGCAACCGTGTCCCCCTTGTAACCATGTGCACACGCGCGACCGACTGAATAACCAACAGGAACAAACTCCCTGTACTGATCGGCTTTTTTGGTAGATTTACCATCCTTAAAGCACATCTGTTTCAGTGAAGATCCCTGGAGCTGACCCATAAAATGGTAGTGACTAGCCAACATAACCTTCTCGTCAACAGTCGTCTCTCCAATAGTAGTCACAACGCTCGGGTATGCATATTTGGTCGCGGTTTTTGCGGCATTCGAGTCGATATGCTTGGTGCAGGCGACAGCGAGCTCGTCTTTTGCCATACACCACTTGTCATCGTTGTTGAGAAGGTTCTCCTCAGTACCAGCCATTGCAGCTAGTACATCATAGTTAGTACGACACTGCTGCATGTGGCGAGAACCCGTCTCGATTAGGGTATTCGTCATATTACCAATGCTGCTGTGTGCCATGTTGCGCGACTAGTAACTAAGTAACTGAAAGTCAGAACTATAAACATCATCAATACTCTCGCCTATATACTAACCCTAAACGTGCGCTACGACATATATCGTCAAAAGACATATGTAATGGCATTGTATTGTATGAAATATTATGCAGTTCGGTAAAACTCATAACATACCAGTTTGCTTAAGTGTCTACAGCTCGTTGTGTGCCAATACAGCTCGAATGTGTTTTGTAAGCAACGATGATTCATCCCCATTAGTAGAATTGTTTCTGTCTTCCATATACATTCCATGTACCCGCTGTATCTCGTCGAGCGAGATGCTCTGCAATGACAATAAAACGGCATGCATCACCAGAGACAGACAGAGTACCATGCATAGTATGTGAACGAAAACCCCTACCCATACAGAGGCATCTACTTGTGACCTCCACTTCAGTGTGACCACAAACCCAGACAGGCTTGCTGTGGACGTATCAAACGAAACCACTATAGATGGGAAATCGTGTATCAGTAGAGTATTGAACACGTCTGGCCAATGTTCCACGTCATACACTTGCACGGAATTGTGTTCCCTGCTAAGGTTTTTTGCAGGGAATGACTGCCCCGACCGCTGCAGAAGGGTATTGACAGTATCCATTATATCTTTCTTCATGTTTACTCACTTGATCTATACAGAAACACTCTTCTTGTCATGCGCTCGTGTATATACGTATGCACACTGTGATTGGATAATTCGACATAGTCTTGCGTATATACATATGCATACCGTGTTTTCAGTGCTGGTATTACTTCTACTAACATGCGAGTTTTCTCGATCTATTTCTATACCGATTGTAGACTCTGATGAAGCATTTCCCTTTTTGCGAAGCGTCGACACACCGTTGCAAATTATGCGATGGGACTCTGGGATGTCAATTCAACTACTGAGTAGCTGCAAACTTATCCGTATTACACGACGAGGCGTACGCTGTATATCATCTAGAGACCACCTCATTACAGGGTGGCAGCAGATGTTTTCCTCTTCAAAATTGTCCCATATAAATGGGTCATACCCGTCTTCTATGTGTATTCCACGAAATGACGCCCTGTGTGTCATGAGTAGCGGTATGCGCTTCTTCCCTACGAACACAGTTCGCGTTGCTGATAGCTCTGTCAATAAATGCATAAACGGACAGGGTCGTACTCTCGTCGGTGATTTTCAGAAGCAATTAGTAAACCGAACAGTAAATATAAATGACACTATTGATGATGTAAGTCTATGTGACGTCCTCGACACAAACCTAGACGTTATCTACGATCCAGTAAACAATAACATCTTTGCCCGACAGTTGAGTAACGAGCTTTGGCTCTATGCATCACTTAGTTTAATGATACTTGCGGTTGTAGTTCTGACAGCAGAGGCTATAAGCCAACGGACTCGGAGCAGACTATCACACAACCTATTTGCATGGCTGTTGCTTACAGGACTCGCTCTGTTAATGCTGACCAATATTGATGGTCGCATGCACACATTTGTAACCGTGGAAGATAGGGCATTTGTTACAATGTCATTTGTATACATTGTCGTAACTACATTATACTGGTCATTTTCTATGGCAGAAATAACCGATTCGAATGCTAACGTACATCTAGTAGTCTCCGAAACACAACGAGATGGTGTAAATGCAATGCTTGGGAGTATCCACTTTGCTACGTGTGTACTCTACGGCACACCAGACAACGCATATGTGTCTGGGTTCTTCTTTGTTTTTCTCTTCAGGTGCTTGCAAAAGTTACATGACGCGCACCAAAACCATTCAAAATGGACCATGTTGTCGAACACCGTTTTGTTATTGGATGTGGCATACACAGCAGGCATCTTTTCATATGGTGTAATTCCCCACTTTACAGACGACACCGAGAGCATTTTGTATGCCGCGTCGCAGTACGTGATCTGCGATACACTCGCAGCCAGCTACGTCTTCAGCGCCACTACCCACTCAACGGATCCTATGCCATTGGTGAGTGACAATTCTAATGCAGACTCGAACAAGCCCTCAGACAGCTCAAAGTCGAATGCTTCCCGGTATTTTAAACCACAATTCCAAAACGCCATGCAACAAGCAGACAACGCCCAAGAACAAGCAGGTGGTTAGGGTTGAGACCCATGGACACCTGTTAGTACTCTTCTATGATAAGACCATATCTCTTCAGCTGTTCAAAACACATAACCTGGCTCCGCAAATAGCAAAGCTGCGCATCCACAGATTCACCTGTCGGTACCGACATACTGATATGCCGACACGTGAAGCAAAATGCGTTGAAGCTGTCCCGCAGCTCTAATTCTATTTCCACACATTCCCGTTCTAACGCGGTGACATCCACCAGTACGTTACAAAACGTAGGGG
>Ga0307489_10002599_pt1 | contig 12072 bp, 11 predicted proteins | sample SB12metaG_FD_202247 | JGI IMG/M metagenome (GOLD analysis project Ga0307489, IMG submission 202247) | Sea-ice brine microbial communities from Beaufort Sea near Barrow, Alaska, United States - SB 1.2 | ecosystem: Environmental > Aquatic > Marine > Coastal | place: USA: Alaska | collected...
GGTGCTCACCACGCCATCCACCGCATAGTGTACCGGTGCTCACCACGCCATCCACCGCATAGTGTACCGGTGCTCACCACGCCATCCACCGCATAGTGTACCGGTGCTCGCCACAAAAACACTCGTGTAAGTGTTCAGGGACAAACGGCTCAATCTTGAGCTGAAACATGTACTGCCTGCACGGCCCTGGCAGGCGGCGGGCACGGGGGGCGGCAGGGCCCTGCTCACCAACGTTTCAGCTGGCACTATACGCCGTTTGCGCATGAATTCACTTGAGTTATCCCTCTGAAACCACGTGAGCTATCCCTCTGAGTACCTCAAAGATGCTCATATTGACCAGAACATAAAACTTGGGTGAGTAAGTCCCTGGGGGATGGCACGCTGGAGCTGGTTGACATCGAGGAGCCCATCGTGAAGATCAAGCTGACGGGACCGGCGGCGGCGGTGATGACGGTCCGCGTGGCGGTGACGCAGAAGCTGCGCGAGAAGATGCCCACCATCGCTGCCGTGCAGCTCCTGGGGGATTAAACTATGCGCGAATGCCGCGATTCGTTTAGTGGCTTAGAAGCAACGTGCTGCCCGGCGGCGTTCTCCACCGCAAGCGCCTGCGTCAGGAGAGCAACTGCGGAAGGGACACTCAAGAACGTGAAATAATCGAGCGGATTCCTGTTTTGTATGCTGGGTAACTCAAGCCCGAAACCGAAACCCGAAAACCCTGTAAGGGCCCCTTTCGGGCCTACTTACGTGACAGTCCGTTCGCCTGGCTTTCTCGTGCAAGACAGTGCCAGGCCCAGCATGTTATTGTGCCAGACGTGTGTTCCTAGTAATAGCTCTTCATCGAGGCCTTGTTATCGTTCTTTTCAGCTCGATCAAGCTTCATGGAATGGCTTTCGGGGGGGTCTCACAGAAAAAGCCTACGTAAGTTGAGCTGAAAAGGGACGCAGCAACGCGCGCGCGATATGCTCGTGCCTCATCCACGCCGCATACCAGAGGATCACTCTCGTCCTCTGGGCGGTTAGGGTTTAGCATTTAGGGTTCGTCCACTTCTCGGCTTGAGGTGAGCACTGTTTGCCTGATGCATTGGGTGGGTAAACGGTCCAGCGGTTCAACCGGCTCGGATTGAGCCGAAAAGTCGACGAGTATATGTTCCTGCCGCCTACCAGAGCTGCGCTGCGCCAGGGGCTTACACTCGTTCACCTCAGAGCTGCCGCGCGCCAGAGGCTCACAGCAACGCAATGCGCGCCGCTGATACTTCCACTCCGCGGGCAAGCACCAAACTTCAGGAATACGCAGATAATACGAGCTCCGCAACGCCACCAAAGTTTGGTACTTGACCGCGTGGTGGAAGACGCCCGTCTGCGCCGCGCGCATCGCGAATTTAGCCATTTTTGGTAATTGTGTACCTGAACTAATGAACACATAATCTTGTGCCCTGATGGACGATTTTGAAACTGTCATCAGATCGACATTTATTTTATTTTTGAGAGGGATGAGACCCGAGGACGTCGTCTGGCTACTCAGCCCAGACACTTGCGCGGCCTCCTCGCCGCCGCCGCCACTACACGCACCACACATATCACGACATTCACAATATCAGCCGCTTGCCGGACGCCGAACGCGCGCGGCGGGGAACGGGCGGGCAATGGGCAATATGGGCGCGGGGTGCCTTCGGGTCGTCAAAGGAGTTGGTCGAAATCTCCTGCTCCCTATCTGGTGCGCGAGCGGCGGCCCCGGCCCGGTCCGGATTAACGCCACGTCACATTTCCGTCGTGCGCGGCTGTCGTGCGCGTAGCGTCGCCGCGTCGCAGGCTGCACCCTCACCACCTCCCCCCTGTGTGCGTGCAGGTTGACTGCGCGCTTGTTCACATACTTCAGGTGGGCAACCCGTGCAAATTCATTGGATTTGGTGCATCCAAGTGCCCACTTTGTTGCCCCCCCCGCCTCCGTTACCTCGCCGCCGGGACCCCCCTGGCCACACGTACCCTGAGTTCGTGCTTATTGTGCACCAGCTCACAGTCGCCACAATGGGTCCGCCGCTCGTTCCCTGACGGTTCGCTCATAAGTGCACCCGTACACACCCTCCCTGGCCGCGGCCGCGTAATCGTACCACCGGGAATCGCGAGTTGAGAAGTGGGGAGAAGGGAGGACGAATATTTATTTGGAGAACTCCATTTGCACGTGCCCGGCCCGACGCTGAGCGCCGCACTCCACGCCCCATCTCGTTCCGCGCAGACTCGGATGGCTGGTCAAATTTGCAGGCCTGATCGGGTTCGCCACGTTCCTGTCGCCGGCGTTCTTGCGCATCGCGTGGTTCTACTACACGGACCGCCGCGTTGTGCGCGACATCCGGTACGGCGCCGCGCCGCGCAACCGCCTCGACCTCTACATGCCGGCAGGGCCGCGGGCCGCACCCGCCACAGGGCCCCTTCACACGCTCATCTCGAGCATCCTCTTCGAGGAATGAGCTGCATTGAGACCACAGAGTCTGACCCACAGTGCGTGGTAAGATGCTCCTCGCAATAAGTAATGTTTCCGGTTGGAGCAAAGCGAGGCAGACTGGCTCTCCCCATTCTGCTGAGCACTCGCACACGTGTTACCACACGACATTTTTTTATATTGGTGTGATGAGGTGGTTGCCTGGTCAAAACGGCTAGCAGTTGAGGTGAAGACAGGACGTGGTGTACAGTGCGGCCCTGGCCGGCGGCGGGGAGCGAGTACGATGGTGAGGCGGTGGAGAGGAGGGTGGCGGGCGGCGGCGGCGGCGGCGCCGCGGGACCACAGGGGGCGGGGCGCGCGGGGGAGGTAGGGGCGGGGGCGGGTACGGCGGGGGGCGGGTCGGGCGGGGCGGGGCCGGGGGCAGGGGGATACGGGGCGGGGGGGGGCGGGGCGGGGCGGCCTGTGGTGGTGTTCATCACGGGCGGGATGTGGATCATCGGGTATAAGGCGTGGGGCGCGCTGTTGGCGCAGAGCCTGATGAAGCAGGGATTCATCGTGGCGTCCCTGGACTACCGCAACTTCCCCCAGGGCACGGTGGGCGACATGATCCAGGACGTGGGCACGGGCATCGGGTGGGTGGTGAAGCGGGCCGAGGCGCTGGGGGGTGACCCCAAGCGTGTGGTGGTGGTGGGGCAGTCAGCGGGCGCGCACCTGGGCGCCACGGCCATCCTGCGGCAGGCGGAGTGGGAGCTGGGCGGGTACGGCCTGTCGTCGCCCTGGTCGCCCGCGCACCTCGCCGGCTTCGTGGGCATCTCGGGGGTGTACGCCCCCGAAGACCGCAGCCTCATCCACCACTTCAACGGCAAGGTGGGGGCGGGGGGCGCGGGGCAACTACAGGCCGCTTCACATCGGTTGAAACCCGCGTTGAACGCGCCTGATTTCAGCGCTTGTAAGTAACACATGATTAACTGCTGCAAGTTATGCTTTCAATTTGAATGTGCAGCACTACAGTAAGGGGCTGTACCGCGAGCTGTTCTGGTCCATCATGGAGGTGGGGTGCTGCCTCTGCATGCTTTGTAAGGTCACCTGACCAAACGATTCACTGCTGTGTATGGCCACCTGACCAGACGGTTGAATGTGTTAGCGGTTGCGGTAGCGGCCCCACGGTACGGCGGGGTTCTCGGGGTCGCGCGCCGGGGAGGCGCTGCCGCGCGCTTCGCCCGTGGCCATCTTGCGCGACCCGTCCTCCGCCGGATGCGCCCCCGGCAGGGACAACCCAACATTGCCCGCCGTGCCATCGTTACGCATTTCAACCTGCGTTCATTGATTGCAATGGCATCCTATGACATGGCGACTAATGTCTGCCCGGCCCTGACCCTCGGGCTCGCCGCGGTGCAGCCGCCCGTTCTGCTGTGCCACGGTACGGCCCGGCAAGATATTATTTTTCACGTCATGAGCTACCATTCAACTCATGAGACAAGGGTTCCAAACTCGTTACATGCCGTGGCAGGCAGTGTTTTTCTGCTCGCCGCGTCATGTGATGCTATTTGTCTCAAGACGCCAGGGTTGAAAAATGCGTGTAGAGGACGTGGCGGGCCGTACTGGGGTGTCCCTGGGCGGCGGGGCGGCGGATACCTCCGCGCCGCCGCAGCAGTCCGCCGCCTTCGCCGGCGCCCTCCGCGACGCCGGCGTGCGCGTGGTGGAGCGGTACTACCCGGGGAAGACGCACACGGACCCCTTCGTGACAGACCCTATACTGGGCGGGCACGACGAGCTGCTGGAGGACATCGTGGCCTTCATCCGGGGCGGCTGCGGTGCCGAGCCAGAGGCGCGCGTGCGCCTGCCCGCGCTGCCCGCGCTGCTGCCCAGGGCTCTCGTCGCCATAGCGCGCACCATGGTTCCGTTCTGAAGTGAATTGCGCACCGTGGCGGAGTGAGAACCTACCAAAACGCATAAACGTTCACTTCCATCTATCTAGCCCTAGAATTGGAAGAAAAGGAAGGGATGGGTTCCGAGGGTCTCCGCTCTGAAGTGACCAGACTGTTTGACACACACGCCTCGCCAGGCCACCTCACTTCTGGTGCCTCCGCTATCCTCTGCCTACTCAGGGAGCTGATGGCGCTCGCACGTCAGTACGGATTTCCCCTTGAGTTATTAGACCTCGGAAATGCCACGTTACGCGATCCGACTGCTTGAACTCGTTCCATGTGCCCCTTGAAATAGTGTTGGCATGTGATACGTTGGGTTTGAGTCGACGTTTTTGTTGAAGGTATTAGACCAAGGGATTTTTGGGCGCTTAATTGAAGGTCTATCGACACCCGTAAAAAGAATAGTCCTGAAATGGTGCTGAAAAATGCAGGCCTTCCATCTATTATTTTCTTGGGTTACGGATGTCGAACTGGACGCACTCACATGGAACGTGTTTATTTGCGCTCGTTACTGACGTATGGATGGCGCTCCACTGTCTTGCAAGAGTGTGATCGGCATACCAGTGTTAGCTTCAAAATCGATGTGCAAGTATACTTTCGCCCACGCCCGGTCGACCGCTGCTGCCTCACATCGATATCTCTTTCTTCCTTTCCTAACAAACGCATTCGTGTGTGTATAGTGTCGGACAGTGCTACGGGGGCCAGGGCGAAATCTGGGTGCCTCCATGTTCTCTCTCCTTGATACTGCTGGCCTTGCCTTACCTCTCCCCCCGCCCCCCGCCCCATCCCCCCTCAGCCCCTGCCGCCGTTGCCCCGCCCGCCCCAGGTGCCTAGCGCCCCCTGCCCCCGCGACCGCCGCGGCCCTTGCCCCGCCCGCCGCCCGCGCCGTTGACGCGGCGCTGCGTCTGGACCACCATGCCGCCCTGACCGCCGCCGCGCATGTCGCCCTCCATCTTCTCCAGGAACGACAGCGTCTCGCGCTGCCGCTCGCCGCGCTCCTCCTTCGCAACCCCCTCCTCGCCCAACCGCTGGTCCGCCAAGAACCGGTTATCCTTGCGCAGCTCGCGCGCGGCGCCGCGCTGCTCCTGGTTGACCTGGCGCCGCAGCCGCTTGGCCTCGGCGCGCTCGCGGTTGGGGTCGTAGTCGCGCCCCGCCTGGTGCCCCTCCTCCTCGTACATCGGGTTGTACTGCTTGATGGCGTCGGCCTTCTTGGTGCGCCACGCCAGCGGCGCGCGCGCGGCGCCGGCCAGCGCGCTGCACACGTCGGCCTCCAGCGCGGTGCACGCCTCCGCCACCGCCGCCAGTGGGCTGGGGCCTTCCAGCGCCGCTGCTTCCACGCCGCCGCCGGCCTTACGCTTCCCCTTCGCTGACGCCGCCGCCGCCGCACCTCCAGCGGCGGCGGGGGCGTCAGCGAGCGCGGCGCGGAGTCGAGCGGCGGCGGTGAGCACCGGGGCGAGGAGCTCGCGCGCGGACGCGGTGCGCGCCACGGGGCGGGCCAGCACTCGCAGCGTGCTCACCGCGGCGCGCAGCGCGGCGCCACGGTCCGCCGCACCGCCGGGCAGCCAGCGGGGGTCACCGCCGCCGCGCCCCGCATCCGCCACACCCGCAGACGCCGATGATGAGGTAAGCATCGCCGCGAGTGACAACATCACACCCCCGTTCGCGCCTCTCGCCACCGCCTGTTCCTGCACCTCGCCCTCGCGTCCCTTCTGTGTCTTAGCCTTCTTCTTCGCCACGACCACCGCCGGCGCCGCGCCAAGGTCCGGCGCCAGCCACGGCCCGCCCACCTGCTCCTGCACGTGCACCGGTAGACCCGCTCCCCACGCCCCGGCCGCAGCCCCGGCGCCGGCCCCAGCCCCGGCGGCGTGCACGATGCCCGAGAGCAACGCGAGCGCCTCGGGGAAGATCCTGCCGGCGGGCGCGGAGTACGCCGCGGCGAGGGCAGACGTGATGACGGCAGTGACCGCCTCCCGCGCCGACCGCACCGCGCAGTGTGCCAGCACATTGCCCAGGTACAACGCTGCTGGGGTGGTGACCGGGTGCTGCTTGTCGGTGGTGGGGAACACGTCCGCGAATAGCGCCAGCAGCAGCAGGGTGCGGGCGGGTGGCCACCCTGTCTCGTGGTCGCGAAGCGCGCGGCGCAACCTCGCCGCCATCTTCTCGAGCCGCGCGCGCGCGGCCGTGGCAGCGAAGAACGGAACCGACGCTGCAACGGCGGCGATGTTAGCGGCGACGACGTCCAGGTGCGCGACAGGCAGCGGCGCCGCGCCGGCAAGCACCTCGAAGCGCTGGAGCAGCAGGCCCAGGAAGCCCTGCGTCTTCTTGCGGTTGTCGGTAGCCAGCGTCGGCGCGTGGCACTTCCGGATGCGCTCCAGCGCCACGGCGGTGTCCTCCGCGGACAGCGCGCCGATCATCCCGTGCATCTCCTTGGGGGTCTCCGGCATCGCGAACGTGAACGGCAGTGCGGTCACGGGCTTGGCCGCCTTCTCGTCCTCGGCAGCTTTCTTCGGCTTCACCTCTTCCTTGTCCTCCTTGTCCTCCTCCACCTCCTCCTCCTCCTCCACCTCATCATCCTCCTCCTCCTCCTCGTCATCTTCCTCCTCCTCGTCGTCATCCTCCTCCTCCTCGTCGTCATCCTCCTCCTCATCGTCATCCTCGTCATCCTCCTCGTCATCCTCCTCGGCTGCTGCCCGGAAGAATTCGAGCCTTGCGACAAGGTCGTCTTTCTTGCCCGTGGCGGCCAGCCCACGCGCCGCCAGGAGCACCTTCAGGTCCGCCACGTGCAGCTTCTTCAGATCCTCCAAGGACGCCAAGTCGTCTAAATCCCCTCGACCCTCATCTTCCTCCTCCTCCTCCTCCACCACGTCCTCCCCATCTTCGCCCTCCTCCTCCTCCCCCTCCTCCTCGCCTTCCTCCCCCTCCTCGTCACCACCCTCCTCACTGCCGCTCACCTCCCCGCCGTCCTTCAGGATCCCCAGTTTCCGCAGCCGCTTCTTCCCGCCCTCCAGCTCGGCTGCCATCTTCTTCACCTGCCCCTTCAACATCTTGGTCTCGTCCATCGGCACCGCCCCGGCCCCCGCCCCAGCCTCATCCCCAGCCTCATCCCCAGCCTCATCCTCCTCATCCTCTCCCTCGTCGTCCTCCTCATCGCTGTCTTCACCCTCGGATCCCTCCTCGTCCTCACCGTCCTCCCCCTAGGGCCAGGTGCACAATGCTTGCCACGTCATGTCATGTCAAAAGGCGAGCGTCTACAATGTGTTGAAAGACATGGCAGGCATTACCCGGCATCACCCACCAAGCACTACATCCTCCTTTTCCGAAGAGGAGAGTGTGGACAGGTACAGCATGAGCAAACCGTGAGATGACACATCGTCTGCCAGGCCCCACCTCCTCCTCCTCAATGTCGAAGTTGCCCTGAAGGTCGTCGCCCCCCTGCCGCCCGTCGGCGCGAACTTTCTTGTCGCCATCCTCGTCGTCGGAGTCGTCGGAGTCTTTGCCGCCCCGCGCCTCGCGCCGCGCGTCCTGCCGCCGCTGCTTGGCGCGCCGCGCGGCGTACCCCCCGCCCCCGCCGGGCCTGTCGCCGCCGCCGTCGCTGTCCTCCTCCTCCTCGTCCGAGTCCTCCCGCATGCGCTTCAGCCGGCCCCACCCGCAAGGCCCGGTATCAAAACGGAGCATTCCGTTGGTGACATGACATCCACGTTGAATGGCACTATGTCATGCAGAAGGAGGTAGAGCGACCATGACCATACTGTCGGGGATGATACCGAGTGACAGGCGCGGGCACGGGGTACGGGGGAGTACACCGGTGCAGTACTCCGTGCACAGTGTGGGCCCGACCCGCTCCGCCTCCTCCAGGTGCGACACCTCCGCCTGCTCGACCTCCTCCTGCGTCCGCACGCGGTCTGACGCCCGCCCGCGCGCCTCCAGCGCCAGCTCACGCGTGAACTTGTCGTAGTCGTCCTTCACCTCCACCACCTTGGCCGCCGCGCGCCCCGCCGCCGCCGCCGCCGCCGCCCCCGGCGCCGGCTTCAGGTGCCCCACGCCCTTGCTGAGCGCGGCGTGGAACAGGCCGGCGCCGCTGATGGAGCGGAAGTCGTCGTCCAGTTTGTCCAGCAGGTCCTCGTCCGCCTCCTTGCGCTTCGCCTTCTCCGCCTTATAGTACTTGCTCTTGTCTATCAGCTCTTGCATCACCTCCTTCTTGGTCTTGCGCCGATCGGCCGGGCCCGCGAGCTCCTCGTCGCCGTGCTCGCCGTCGCCGCGCTTGAGCGTGAACCCCCCGCCGTCGCCGCCGCCGCCGAAGTGCAGTTCGCGGGTTATCTCCTGGTCCAGCCCGCCGTCGTCCTCGTCGTCCTCGTCGCCGCCGCGCCCATCGCGCCCGCCCCGCCCGCCCAGCGCGCCCTTCACGCTCGCATGTGCCGACCGTCGCGCCTCCTCCTCCGCGCGAATCGGCTGCCCGCCGTGCGTCAGCATGCCCCCGTTGTCGTCGTCGTCGTCGTCGCCGCCGCTGTCGGCGCCCGGCCCGTCCAGCGCGAAGGACTTGCCCGGGCGCAGCTGCCGCAGCCGCGCGCGCGCCAGCCGCCCGATGCTCTTCTCCTCGAGGGTCATCGTTGGGTTGTCCTCCCCAAAGCGCCGGTCCACGAACGCGTTCGCCTTCCCGGCGGACTGGTACTCCTTCAGCAGCGTGTTCTGGCGCTTGGTGACGCCCGCGCTGCGAGCCTTGGTCGCATTGCCCCTCTCCCCCTTCACCTTGCGCCCCAGGATGTCGAACTTGCGGGTCTGCGACCGCGCCTCGAACGCGGAGGGGGTATCCACAGGCGCGGCGCGTTCCTTGAAGGAAAAGCGGTGCTTCCCGGACGGCGACTTCCCATTGGCGCCCGCGCCGGATGACCCTGCTCGCTTGCTTTTCGCGGCCGATTTTTTCTTAGCCATAGTGGGTGGGTGAAGCGCGGCGGCGTGAGCGGCGGCGGCGCGGGGTGGTGCCCGGTGCTGGCTCCCGAAGGTCGAGGGTCTGGTACGCTGCTCGACCCGACGGCGCAGCTGCCTTGTCTGCGAGTGCGGTTTGTGACAGCGCGCTGTTACAACCCTACCCCAATGGAATCTTGGGGGCGCACGCGGCGGCTGGGACGGCGGCGGGTGCGAGCAGTAGTGGGCATTCGCGGTCGAATCCAAGCAGATCCGTTCACCCCGGCCGCGGCCCCTTTCGCTTTCGCTTTCACCCCCAGCGGATCTGCGCACAATATCCATACTCATATACCAAAATGTGGATATCCACTTAAGACCTGTTGCGTGTTCGGCCCGCCATTACCTCCGAGCCCCACAACGTGCGAGGCGCGCGGGCGACATGTCAGCGTGTGGGTCAATGCTGATGAGCGGCGGCGGCGCCCTCGCGCGGGGCGTGCACCGCCTCGCGGCCGCCTCTGGGAATGGGAAGAGTAAATGTTTTGGCGAGGCCCGGAGCGCGCACCAGCGCCTGGCGAGCCGCGCGCCGCGCAGCCTGCGCGTGCCGCTGGCGCCGGCCGGCCCGCTCACACGCTCCTTCCACGTCGCCGCCTCCTCCGCTCAAGGGTGCGTTCCCGCGTCATGCGTCATTCACTCGCCGTGTTTCTGGAGTTGAGTAGCCGACAGGATAAGAAAAAATAAGAGGAAAAGGAGCGCCTGGGTGCCGATGCCGGCCGGCGCACCCGACCCTGGACCCCGGGAGCGACAGGACAAAATGCTGAGCTCTGACGCGCGCGAGCTCCCCCCGCCCTCGACCGAACCGAGCAGGTCCGTCCGCCTCGGGCGCGGCATCCAGCGCCGCTTCACCGCCGGCCCCGCCGCCCCCGCCTCCGCCACTGTGTCCCCTTCCGAAGCCACCGGCGCCGCGGCGGAGTCGCCGTCAGACGCTCCGATGGTAGGGCCTGCCGCATATTACTCGCCAGGTCACAACCCCAGCGACAAGCGTTCAAAGTGCTTTGTGTTGAATGACGCGGCGAGCAATATGCGGGCGGCGCTACCCAACGGTGCTGTTCAACACGATGACGCGGCGGAAGGAGGTGTTCACGCCGCGGCCGGAGAACGGCAACGCGGTGAGCATGTACGTGTGCGGCGTCACCGTGTACGACTTCAGCCACATCGGCCACGCGCGCGTCTACGTCGCCTTCGACGTCCTGTACCGCCAGCTCATGCGATGCGGGCAGAGCCGTAACCTCAGCGTTTGTTTCAGCTGGCACTTGAGAGTGTCTTTGAGGTATTATACGTTGGGATGGAGGCAGTGGATTCAGGCACTAACGTCAACGGCTTGCGGTTACGCTGGGGGGGCATACTTGTGTGTATGGCCCTATATGCGGGTACGACGTGACGTACTGCCGCAACTTCACCGACGTGGACGACAAGATCATCAAGCGCGCGAATGAAAACGGCGAGGAATGCGACGCGCTCACCAAGAGATTCATCGCCGCGTTCCACGAAGACTTGGTATGGTCCCTTGGCAAGCTGCTCTGCTCGCCACGTCATCCACCTCACAGTGATCCGGTGCTCACCACGTCAGCCACCTCATAGTGTACCGGTGCTCGCCACGTCATCAACCACGTAGTGTACGGCGCTCGCCACATCATCCAGGTCGTGTACCGGTGCTCGCCACGTCATCAACCACGTAGTGTACGGCGCTCGCCACATCATCCAGGTCGTGTACCGGTGCTCGCCACGTCATCAACCACGTAGTGTACGGCGCTCGCCACATAATCCAGGTCGTGTACCGGTGCACGCCGCGTCATCCACCCCGTGTGTACCGGTGGTAGCCCCTGCGGCACGGCAGCGCTGGGGTGCCTGCCGCCCACGCTGGAGCCCCGCGCTACGGAGCACATCGCGGACATCATCGACCTCACGCAGCGCCTGCTGGACAAGGGCTTCGCCTACGCCGTGGACGGTACGGCCTGCCTAGTATATCTCACCGCGTCACAGGGGGCCATTAGCTCAAGAAACGAGGGACCTAAGTGCGTTGGATGACGCGGCGGAGCAATGCGCGGCGGGCCCTGGTGGACGGGGACGTGTACTTCGCGGTGGACACGCTGCCGGAGTACGGGGCGCTGTCCGGCCGCAAGCTGGAGGATAACCGCGCGGGGGAGCGCGTGGCGGTCGACGGCCGGAAAAAGAACGCGGCAGATTTCGCGCTGTGGAAATCTGCAAAGCCCGGGGAGCCCACTTGGGAGAGCCCGTGGGGGGCGGGGCGGCCTGGGTGGCACATCGAGTGCAGCGCCATGATTGAGAAGGTGCTGGGGCAGCGGATTGACATCCACGGGGGCGGGCAGGACCTGGTGTTCCCGCACCACGAGAACGAGCTGGCGCAGTCCACGGCCGCGTGCCGGTGCGGAGTGGACCACGGCCCCATCGGGGGTGCGGCCGCGGCCGGGGCCAGGGCGGGGACCGGGGCGGGGGCAGGGGCCGGGGCCGCGGCCGCGGCGGGGGGCGCCAGCGAACCCTTCGTGCGATATTGGGTTCACAACGGTTTCGTGAAGGTTGACTCAGAGAAGATGTCCAAGTCTCTCGGCAACTTCTTCACCATCCGCGACGTGCTCAAGCTGTACCACGCCTTCGCACTGCGGTATGGCCCGCCACAATTTTCTCCAAAATATCCTTCAACACATGTCGCTTACATACCGCCGGCCTGATGTTTTGAGTGATGTCCACCGGGCCCTACGCCGCGATTCATGCTGCTGGTAGGGACTGT
>Ga0307489_10002600_pt1 | contig 12069 bp, 16 predicted proteins | sample SB12metaG_FD_202247 | JGI IMG/M metagenome (GOLD analysis project Ga0307489, IMG submission 202247) | Sea-ice brine microbial communities from Beaufort Sea near Barrow, Alaska, United States - SB 1.2 | ecosystem: Environmental > Aquatic > Marine > Coastal | place: USA: Alaska | collected...
GGAGGAGGAGGAGGAGGAGGAGGAGGAGGAGGAGGAGGAGGAGGAGGAGGTGGAGAAGGAGGTCCGATGACGTGGCGAGCAATATCTGCCAGGCCCTACCGCGGCGGCCTTGCGCAGCTCTGCCTCGTTGGTGCACGCGTCCATCAGCCAGGGGCTCACAATCGTCCACTTCTCAGCTCAACGTGAGCCGTGTCTGACACAAGAGAACACCCTACGCGCCCTAAACACCCCCTTAACACCGGCTAAACAACCCCTGAGCGGACCCCCTATCCCATACAAAGCGCTCAAGTTGAGCAGTAAAGTGCACCAGTGTAAGCCCCTGCCATCAGCCCGCGCTGTTGGAGAATGTCGACCACGTCGCCCAACCCCGGCGCATCGGCGGCGGCGGCGGGGTTGGCGTCGGTGGCGGCGGCGGCACAGCGCATGCTGCGGAGGCCGCGAACGGAGCTCACGGTACTTCGCAAATGCTGGCTCGCGAACGCTCCGGAGGTGGCCACGGCACGCACGGAGGAGGATGCTGTTAACGTGGGAGAAGCAGCCGTGGCGACGGCGGCCTTTGATGAGTGCCCGCGCAGGCGCAGCGCCACCCGCGCCGCACGCTGGCAGCTCATCCCCTACCACAAGAGTCACACACACGTCTTGTCTTACACGGCACCGCACCGATTGGTTTCAAGGGTTATCCAAAAAGGTTGTGCAAACAAAACGGAGGTGACGGGCGGGTGCGGGAGCGTGGGGTTGGGCGGCGTATCTACCAAGGGGCGGACGGCGCTCGACATTGCGGTCGGGGGTATCGCGGTGGAGGAGCGGAAGTCGGGCTCGTGGCGCAGAGTGGCGCGTCCAGTGCTGGTGCCGTTGGCCAGTGCCCCTTCGATAATCAGGTCGGTTGCCACATGTTTTCCCCGTGCCGACCGGGCGCGGGCGTGCCGTGGTGCCGACGCATCGCCAGGCGACCAACGCTCACATCATTCCTGTGTGCACAAACCAACGCGCAACAGCGCGGCGGGGATGGCCCACCGCCGCCCCGCCGCGGCGGAGTTGCACGACTTCGCCCCCACGGCACGAATGGAGGGGCAGGGGCTGGGGCACGCGACGGCTGTCGACGTATCAACCGACACGAATAATAACAACCAAATCCATGAAGAGCAAACTATGGCAATGGGCATGCTGGCTTTCGGCGCGGCGTGGGGCTGCGCGGTGGGGACTCACTCTCGCCATATCCACGACTTCACCATTTCCGGCCCTTCGGTCATATCGATGGCGGCAGGGGAGGCGGCGGGGCTCGCGACGGCTGTCGATATAAACGCCGACACGAACAACAACGAGCAGCGACCACCAACGCTCACCACCTTCGTTCCCTTGCATGTAAGCCATGAGCCCGGCGTCGTGGCGGGGGCCAGCGCAACCGGGATGACCCACCGCCGGCCCACTGCGGCGACACTCTCCGCGGCAGCTGATGCGACGGGTCATGCGACGGCTGTCTTCATGCACGAGACCAGCAACGACCAGACTGAAGCCCACGGTACAAGAAACAAGCAAAATAAATTCGGCACCTCCTCCGTTGAAACAGCAGGCGCGACAACGGCAACGGCAACGGCACCCGTGACGACAGTTGTGTCCGCGGTGTCGGCGGCGGCGGCAGCGGCGCCGCCGGGGATGCCGGGGAGCACCAACCGCCACCGTCGGGGCGCCGCCGGTTCTACTTCCTGGAGGCTGCCCCAGCCCTCCTTGTCCACACTTCTCCTGCTGCTTCTGGTCGTGGGCGTGATGCAGTATCACAGGCATATGCACAGCGGGTGGGGCCAGACTCCTGACGGACATTGCCCACCTCGTCATCCTCCACATTGAGACCCTCATTGATGGAGTACAACGGCATCAGCATCGCATAACGTGGCGAGCAGTGCCAGTCTGGCCTTATGGGCGGGGGCGGCGACGGGACCAATGAAGCTTCTGATGACGAGGGTGCCCACTACGAGGATGCAACTCAGGCCGGGGCTTACACTCGTTCCCATTTCCGCTCAACTTGAGCTTACTTTACCCCTTTCCGCTCAACTTAAGCTGACTGTGTCCCCCATATAACCCAACGACACCCGTGGATGTGTCCCGAAGGTGTTCAAGTTGAGCTCTAACGTGAGCGATGCGTCCCGAAGGTCCTCAAGTTGAGCTTTGAAGTGAGCGTGTGTGAGCCCCTGAACTCAGGCGCGGCGAATTTGGCTACCGTGGAGCACGCGCGGGGCACTGCGAGCTGCGGGCGGCGGCATCGTCGCGGGCTCACCGGCAAGGGTTCCGTGCGACCCGGAGTCGGGTAGGGCCCGGCAGAAATTGCCCGCAATGTCATCGACGCGCATTTTGGACCCTCGTGTTTTTAGTCAAATGGCACCCTCTGACGTGGCGAGCAGTATCGGCCAGTTCATATCCGCGGGGGCGAGGCTGGGTAAGAAGGAGGATGAGGGGACATGGGGCGCAGATGCCCTGCCTGGGGACTGGGTGAGGCGGTTCAGGTAGAACCCATCAAACCCACGTTGAAAGCGCCAGGAACTCAGCGCTTGAAACTGAAATATGATGATATGCTGTCAATTTTGCTTGAATTTTGCTCACAAATTCAACTTGCGCCGCTACAACTGGGGCTTCGACGACGGTGCGTCGGACGACACGGATGAAGCAGGCGAGAAGCAGATTAAGTCGCCCCCGTCCATGTCTGCCACGGACGGCGCAAAAACCAAACGACCTTGCGTGCTTCCTGCGGGTACGAATCGGGCGGAGAGTGTTAGGGGGGGGGCGAGGCAGGCCGGGGTGAAGCTGGCGGGTTCAAGCGCACAGCTGGCAGCCTCTGGTGCTGAAGTGCAGGGGGTTGGTGCGGTGAAGAGCAACGGGGTGGGAGAGTCAGCGCCGGCGGCAGCGGCGGCTGCAGCGGCAGCGGGCGGAGCGACAGCGGGCAGGGCGGAAGCGGCCGGGGCGGCAGGAGCAGCAGCCGCGGCGGGGACGGTGGCGTCCGAGGCGGGGGCAGATGCAGCAGGCGTTGCGGCGCGGCAGTTCCAGCAGGAGCTCCACCACAACACCAGGGTCGAAGCCAAGCGCCTCCAGGCGGGTGCTTACACTCGTCGACTTTTCGGCTCAACGTGAGCGCTCTCTATGGGATAGGGGATGCATTTAGCTGTTGTTCAGGGGGTGTTTAGGAGGTGTTAGGGGCTGTTAAGGATGTATTAAGGGGTATTACGGGGCATTTACGGTGTGTTTTCGTTTCAGAAACGGCTCAGGTTGAGCTGCAAAGTGGACCAGTGTAAGCCCCTGCCTCCAGGGCGTCTTCTCCCTCATCCTCGGCGTCAGCCAGGTGGCCGCCGAGATGGAAACCAATGAGGCCAAGAAAGAAGGGAGATCAAAAAAACACATCAGCCTCCGCGATGCCGCGAAGCTCCCGCCGCCGCCGCCGCCACCGCCGCTGCCGCCGTCGCCGCCGCCGCCGCGTCTGGGCTGCGGGACAAACGGCGGCGGCCCCGTATGCGCTGCCGGCAGGGGCTTACACTCGTTAACTGTTCAGCTCAAAGTATTCGCATTTATGGTGTAGGGGGTGCATTCTGGGGGTCTTTAGGGGCGTTTACGAGGTGCCACTGGGTCTGAAGGGGTCCGAGGGGGTGTATTCGTGTGATGACCGGCTCAAGTTGAGCTGAGAAGTGGACGAGTGTAAGCCCCTGCCTGCCGGCCTGCATCACGGCGTATGCCAGGTGATGGGGGGGAAAGTCACGCAGGTCAAGAACCAAAAGGCGGTCGTGAAGCGAGACTTGGTGAGGCGGTGCAGGTTGACCCTATCAAACCCACGTTGAAAGCGCCTGTAACTGAGTGCTTGAAACTAAAATATGAGGAACTGCTTTCAAATTTTGGTTCCAAATTTGACATGCGCCGCTACAGCTTGGTGAGGGAGGCGGGCGATAACGTGGGGCACGAAGGTAGGCCGGTGCAGGTTGAACCCAGGTTGACCCCAGGTTGTACCCAAGATGAACCCAGGTTGAATCCAGGTTGTACCCAAGTTGAACCCAGGTTGAACCCAGGTTGTACCCAAGTTGAACCCAGGTTGAACCCAGGTTGTACACGCGTGGATTCACTTGAAGCATCCTGGATCTCTACTCACGTTTATCGAGCCCTGAGGCGCTTCACGTGGCTTCATACTTTGAAGCTTAACTATGATGAAGTGAATTAAAGTTTTGCTTTCAATTTGCGCCACGACTAGTACACGAAGGCGCGAGCCTTGCAGCCGTTTATAAAGCCACCATCAGCTCCCCGAGCATCGCAGAGATCGCTCTAGGTTGGATGCTGGCGTCTTGGGCAGGGGCCTACATTTGTTCACTTTTCAGCTCAGCCTGAGCCGTTTCTGTCTCAAAATCACCCTTAATACCCCTTAATACCCCCTAACACCCCCGACACACACTCTAAACAACCCCTACATGCACCCCTGTCCCACATGAAGCGCTTATGTTGAGCCGAAAAGTGGACGAGTGTAAGCCCCTGGTTTCGGGTATCCAACGTTCCCGCGGCGGAGCCCCCCGCGCGCCCCCCGCATTTTGGCTTTGCCGCTCAGGAGGGCCACTCCGCGCAAAGCGAGGTTCACAACGCGTTCTATCACGGCGGGCAGTGGAGTCCAACGTCAGTAGCAGTCCGGTGGGATGCCCTTGAGAAGGGCGTGACAGTGGGCGCGGCGGTGGTGTGCCCGCTGCCGCCGCCGCGCCAAACCAAGGCAGGGGCTTACACTCGTCCACTTTCCAGCTCAACGTAATCGCTTTTCGTGGGATGGGGGATGCGCATAGAGGATACGTAGAAGGCGATTAGGGGGTGATATGGGACATGAGGGGGCGTTTGGGGATTACTTTTATTGTTACAAACGGCTCAGGTTAAGCTGAAGAGTGGACGATTGTAAGCTCCTGAACCAAGGTGGAGCGCGAATCTGAGGTGGAGGTCGAAGATGAAGGGATGAAGAGGGCGAGGTTGAAAGCAGCGCAGGAGCTGGTGTGGTCGGCGGCGGCGGCGGCGGAGGCGGCGGAGGCGGAGGCGAATGATTTAATAGCAGAGGGGAGGTAGGGCCTTGCATATTCTGCCCATCACGTCATCGGCACGCATCATCGAGCCTCGTTTCTTGCCTCAAATGGCATCCTATGACGCCCATTGCCCGCCACGTCATCAGTACGCACATAAAACTCTCTTTCATTGGATTTCATGGCATCCTGTGACGTGGCGAGCAGCGTCTGCTAGGCCCTACGGGCAGGGCAGCGGTGCATGCGGCAGGGAGGCAAGGCTTACACTCGTTCACTTTTCAGCTCAACGTAAGCGCTTTCTATGAGATATGGGGCGTGTTGAGAGGTTGTTTAGGGTGTGTTTAGGGGGTGCTAGAGGGTATTAGAGCATGTTTAGGGTACGTTTTTGTGTCAGAAACGGATAAGATTGAGCTGAAGAGTGGACGAGTGTAAGCCCCTGCAGGGAGGGCGGCGTGGGCGAAGCGGATGGTTGGGCCCACGGCCAAGGTGGGGCGGTTGCCAGTATCAAAACCCGTGTTGAAAGCAGCTATGGTTTCGGCGCTTGATACTATAATATGGACGAACCCGTTTCAAACTTTGCTTTCAAATTCAGCTTGGGCCGCTACACCAAGAAGGCAGCGAAGGCGGCGGCCGCGGCGGCGGAGGCCCAAGCGGAGATCGACCGGGTGGATAACCGGTGGGCCGAGGGCTTCTGGAGGAGGCGGTTCGGGAGAAGGCGAACGCTGTTGGACGCCGGGGCTGGGCTACAATACTCGCAAGCAGACCGTTTTTGGAGGAGACGGTTTGAGATGAGGCGATTGCTCTCGGATGCAAAGGCCGGCGCCAGCGGAGTACATTCTGAGGCGGCAGCGGCAGTGTCTACAGCGGCACGGTCGAAGGCTGAAGCAACGAAGAGCGAGATCGCGGTAGAACGGCAAGTGTGCTCCTGGAGAACACGGCTAGGGAGGAGGCGACCGCTCTCAGATTCCAGCAGCGGCGGCACAGGCGGCGGCGGCGGAAGCGGCGAACCTGCTCCCCCCAAGTTGGGCGCGGTGGCTCTCCTATTGCGCCTCGACAAGCCCGGGCAGTTTCCGGCGGCGGCGGTCGTACGGTCCTTCGACGGCGGTCGGACATGGGGTGCGCTGGAGCAACGCCCGCCGGGAGTCGGGGCGCCGCTACCCGGTGCCTCCTGCGCCCCTCTTCTCCGTAGGGTTCCTAAACCCTAAACTCTAAACCCTGAACCATAAACCCTAGACCCTTAAACCCTGTAGGACCGAATGAACCACATAAAGCTCGCCACGTCACCCACCACATTTTAGGACCTAGGTGTTTATCGAGTTCCGTCGGTATCCTGAGTGAACAGCAATGCTCACCACGTCATCCACCACGTTTGGGGCCTCGACTTCCAAGGCATCCTATGATATGTTGAGCGTTAGTTGCCTGGCCTCCTTGCCGCTGCCGCCACCGCCACCACTGCCGGCGGAAGCGGCGATAGTGGCAGCAGCGGCGGCAGCGGGACTGACGGAGGCAGGGGCTTACACTCGATCCCGTTTCAGCTCAACTTAAGCCCTTCTGTCCACCGTACGGCCCTACTCAACTCAAGAACGTGTCCTGGAGTTGCTCAAGATGAGCTCTAAGGTGAACGAGTGTAAGTCCCTGGACGGAGGCGGCAGCGGAGCGGAGGGCAATGGGCTCGCGGCGGCAGTGGCTGTGGTGGTTCCAACGAACACCCCTGGGCAAGGGCTTACACTCGTTCATGTAAGAGCTCAACTTGAGCAACTCCAGGACACATTCATGAGTTAAGTTGGGTCATACAGTGGACAGAGTAGCTCAAGTTGAGCTGAAATGGGAACGAGTGTAAGCCCCTGCCCCTGGGACGATGATGTGCGTGGCCAAAGACGCGTTGGTGCGCAAGGGATTCCGCCATAAGGGGCGGGGAGATCTGGACGGGCCACCCGAGCCTGTGGCGGTATGCGCTGAGCGGATCGGCGGGATCGACAAGTGCAAGTGCTGGATTGAGGCAGGGCTTACACTCGTTCCCATTTCCGCTCAACTTGAGCTAACCTTGCCCCTTGCAGCTCAACTGAAGATTGCTTTGTCCCCTAAATAACCCAAGTCATCCCGTGGATGTCGCCCGAAGGTGCTCAAGGTGAGCTCTAACGTGAGCGATGTGTCCCGAATGTCCTCAAGTTGAGCTTTGAAGTGGGCGAGTGTGAGCCCCTGGATGGAGGGCGGTCCCTTGGCCGCCGCGGACGTCATTGGGCCCGACGGGAAAGTGCTGGCGCCCTTACCGCCCATCGCCGCTGCCGCTACCGCCGCCACCGTTGGTGGTGTTGGTGACGGTGGTGGCGGCGGCGGCAGCGGCGGCAGCGGCGGCGGCGGCGGTGTTGGCGGCGGCGGCGGCGGCGGCGGCGGGTCCTCGTGGCTGGCCGCGGCGGCCATCTACCCAACGGGCACCGACGGGAGGCTCCGCGCGATGCTTCGCCCCGCGGCTTTGCCCGCGAGCGGCGGCGGCGGTGTTGGCGGCAGCAGCGGCAATATCGTCGGAATCCCATGGGTGCACCTCTCTGACCTCGTGGTTCCCTCGGCGGCGGCACTCGCGGCAAGGGCTTACGCTCGTCCACTTTTCGGCTCAGCGTCAGTGCTTTCTATGTGATATGAGGTGCACTTAGGGGCTGTTTACTGGATGTTTGGGGGAATGAGGGGGTATTAGGGGTCTCAAGGGTACATTTTGTGTTGGACACGGCTCAGGTTGAGCTGAAAAGTGGACGAGTGTAAGACCCTGGCTCGCGGCGGCGGCGGCGGCGGAGGATGCGGTCCCGGCGTGGACCCCCGCAACGCCCACACGGGTGCCCACCGGTGGGGGTGGGGTGGCGGCAGGGGCTTGCACTCGTCCACTTTTCAGCTCAACGTAAGCACATTTTGTCGGATATGTTGGGTGCATTACTCCCCCCCAGTCTATTACACAGGGGGACACGGGGAGGTGTGACCAAAGCGGCTTAGGTTGAGCTGAGAAGTGGACGAGTGTAAGCCCCTGGTCGGCGGCGGTGCCGCTGATGGACGGTCGGCTGCTGCTCATCAACCACGCGGTACTGCCCCTCGGATACTGCTCTGACACGTCATTCAACGTGTTTCCAACCCTCGGTAAACCCAGTCTCCGGCTCTTCGAAGGTCCTCAAGGCCCTCATGTGATTGGTCGAGAGAGTGATTCACTTAAATTTGATGAGCTGGACTTTTTGCTCTTTTCGCGCAAATTCTGATGGTAATCCTTTATTGTCCCTGATTGGTCCACGGACAGGCCATCATCTCCCCACGTCCCTGATTGATCGATTGGCTGGATTTGGGGGATTCAGGGGGTTGTCTTACGGGAGACTGGGTTTTTTAAATAGATTAAGCGGCGTACTATGACGCGGCACGCCATACCCGCCAGGCCCTACCAAGCGGTGTTTGGGGCGGACGGGCGCCATGTGTTAGCGGCAGGGCTTTGCAGACATTGCTCACCACGACCACGACATAGGATGCCACTTTACTCAGGAAGCAAGGGTTAAAGTACCTTGGATGAAGTGGCGAGCTGCATCTGCCAGGCCCTTGTAATCGGCGAGTATTTCCAGAGACGGCGGCGACACATGGTACGGAGGTGCAGGATGCCCCCCTCAAACCCAAGTTGAAACGGCCGGGAACTAAGCGCCTGAAAGTCAAATGTGATGATCCGCTTTCAAGCTTTGCTTTCAAATACAACTTGAGCCGCCACAACGTGGTGCGCGTATGACCATTGGAAAACCTCGGCGGAGGTCCCGAAGCATATCCTGCCGCCCCAGGCAGGGGCTTACACTCGTCCACTTCTCAGCTCAACCTAAGCCGTTTCTGACACAAAATACACCCTAAACAGAATGCGCTTAAGTTGAGCCAAAGAGTGGACGAATGTAAGCCCCTGGCCCCAGGCATTCACCCCGGAGCAACAGCAGCTGGCTCGACTGTTGGAAGAATCAGGACAATTCAGAAAGCATGAGGATGTCACGGTAGGGCGGTGCAGGTTCACCCTATCAATATCCGTGTTGAAAGCGCCTATGGTCTCAATGCTTGAAACTGGAATATGAGTAATCGCTTTTATTTTTTGCTGTCAGTTTCAATTTGCGCCGCTGCATCACGGACTCAGACGCGGCGGCGCTGGCTGCAGCGCAGGTAGGGCTGACTCCAAGAGTGTAGGGTTTAGTTTTTAGGGTCTTGGGTTTAGTGTTTAGGTTTAACTCCTAAACCCATGCTTGCCGCATCATCCGCCTGATTCGAGACCCTCGTAAAGCATTCAAGGCCATCGAAATGACGTGGCAGGTTGTTATGAATTGACTCTAGACATGGGCGGCGGAGACAGCTGCGGTGGGGAAAGCGTGGGCGGCGGCAGAGGCGGCGGCGGCGGCAGGGGCTTACACTCGTTCACGTTAGAGCTCAACTTGAGCAACTCCAGGACAGATTCATGAGTCAAGACACGGTGGACAGAAGAGCTCAAGTTGAGCTGAACTCGGATCGAGTGTAAGCCCCTGGGTGAAGGCAGAGGCGGAGGCGGAGTTTCCCTTGTTCGACACCCGCGCGGTGTCCTTGGAGGAGGAGGCGCCGCTCGAGTGCCGCCCGACCGCCGAACCGACCGCCCGACCGACCGGGCAGGCCGCGCAGTCGACCCACGCAGGTCACCCAGCTGGAGCTGGTAGGTCCCATTAAGGGCCGGTAAAGTGACCCCAGAATGTACCAGTTGAGAGGGGTATATTTTGATTTTAGGGGGGGGGTAGGGGGGTAATTACGTGGGTCGTCTCGTGAAGATAAAACCCGAAGACCTACACCCAAACCCTAAAGTGCTTTTACAGCATGTTAATTGGCAAATTCTGGGGTCACTTTACCTTTACCGGCCCTTGGTCGGACCTAGCTGGAGCCGGTATGGCCTGGCAGATGATGCCGGCCACTGCATCTCCCAAATTGCAGACCCTCGTTTCCCGAGTTACATGGAATAGGCCGATTTCGGTATACCGCTTCCCGCGCTGAGCGCTGACGCTTTGCCCGCAACTCTGTATGGGCATTCAACCTGACGCCCGCTTTCCCGCGCGGAGCGCTAACGCTTTGCCCGCAACTCTGTATGGGCATTTCACCGCGGCGATATACCGGAATTGGCCTATCGTAGACCCTCGTTTCCTGAGTCACATGGGATTACATGACGTGGTGAGCATAATCTGTGAGGCCCTGGGAGGTGGGGTGAGGCAACCCGGGGTGGGCAAAGGGTGTCGGGCAGGGGCTTACACTCCTCCGCTTTCCAGCTCAACCTGAGCCGTTTCTGACACAAAATACATTCTACACACCCCCCCAGAACCCCTAAGGCCTCCAAAACACCCCTTGAACAATCCCAGATGCATCCCCTATGCCACAGAAAGCGCTTAGGTTGAGCCGAAAAGTGGACGAGTGTAAGCCCCTGGTGTCGGGCGGTGAGCGGCGTGGGCGACCCCGCAGCGGCGCAGGAGACGGGGGGGGGGCGGGTGACACGTGGCAGTCACTCGAGACACGAGGGGCTGGTGCATGTGCTGTATGTCAAAGATGGTACTACCCTCGTGCACGCTGTAATCGACCCGGCCGCCATCAACTAAGTTGGTGTGCTAACCGCCACTTGACAATATTGTTTATCGGGCATATTTACAAATTATTATAAACCTTCCGCTATGATAAGGAGGCTAGTATGTTATGAACCTAGCACAAGCACCTATAGCACCGAGCAGTAGGATTATCACCGGAGAGAGCATATATAGGAGCCCCATTGATACATGATGACAAACACAATGCTCTATGCCATCTTAACAAAAAATGGAAAGTAACAAGATTGTGAAGCGTTTCACAGCTTCGAGTCAGCCTTAGCCTTGGCATCCGCCTCCGTCTTGGCAACCGCCTCCGCTCAGGGGCTTACACTCGCCCACTTTTTGGCTCAACTTGAGCGCTTTCTGTGGGATAGGGGGTGAATGTAGGGCGTGTTTGGGGGATATTTAGGAGGTGTCAGGGGGTATTAAGTAGTATGAGGGGGTGTAGGCGGTTTTTTGTGTCAGAAACGGCTCAGGTTGAGCTGAGAAGTGGACGAGTGTAAGCCCTTGCCTCCGCTGCCTCGATCAACTTGGAGAGCTCCCCCGCGCGTTGACTTTCCATCGTCTCGTCGCACCCCCCCTCTCGATACGGTCGTGCATGCCATCGCCTCACCACGTCATGCTCACGCGCCACGTCATCGGATACCCTGACCACGTCATGCGCCACGTCCTCAGATACCATGACATCTCTCCATTAACGTACATCGAGCCACCAGGCGCGCACAAGGTGAGCCTTCACCAAACTCCTCCGCCATTTCAAGCGGATAGAGCATAGGGTGTGTCAGGGAACCATGGACGAAGTGCGTCTTGAGCGACATGAAGACGCTCAAGATCCAGACAATTCAATACCTGGAAACCAAATCGAAGAAACGTGAACATGTCAAGATGATATGTAGCGCGTATACTCTATCTTACTGAGCCAAGCGCTCTCATAGATAGATAGGGTGTCGGCGTCGGATGCCGTGCAATTCAATCTGACCGGATCCAGAGGAAGGGCCGGCGCCGGATGACGCTGGATGACATGGCGGGCTTCATTGTTCGGGCCTGACCATGTGCACGCCCCCCACGAACACGTTGGGCACCGTGCGCTGGTCGGTCATGTCCGCCGACCAGGGTCGTTCACCAGTTCAGTTCACATTCGGGGTTTATGGTTTATGGTTTGGGGTTGGGGTTTAGGGCTTAGGGTTTAGGGATTAGGCTGTGTGCTCGCGGTGTACCCGTGCACCCGTGCACACTCGCCACATCCTCCTCCCTGGTCTTCCCAAACGTGCCCTGACTGTTTGCTCACAGAGCACCAGTGTACTGGTGCACCCTCGTCGCCTCCTCCTCCCTGGTCATCCCAAGCGTTCCCTGACAGTTTGCTCACAGTGCTCCAGTGTACTGGTGCACACTCGCCGTATACTCCTCCCTGAGTGTGTCCCTCGTCGGGCCACTCGTTCGCTCTGCAACTTAGTCTGACT
>Ga0307489_10002601_pt1 | contig 12068 bp, 13 predicted proteins | sample SB12metaG_FD_202247 | JGI IMG/M metagenome (GOLD analysis project Ga0307489, IMG submission 202247) | Sea-ice brine microbial communities from Beaufort Sea near Barrow, Alaska, United States - SB 1.2 | ecosystem: Environmental > Aquatic > Marine > Coastal | place: USA: Alaska | collected...
GCTCGCGCGTGCGTTTGCGACGCCGTGCGCGTGCGTTGTGGCCGCGCACAGGTACACGTTTTCGTCGTATGGGTATTTCCGGATTTTACTCCTGAATGCTACCCCCTCTCAAAAATCGACTCTTAAGTCAAAGATCGCGACAATGGCGCGCTACGCGCCAGTCCAGTTTGACCTCCCCACCCCATCTGCGTAGGATATATCATAGACATTTTAATTTTTTGTGCATTGCAGTTGGCACCGAGTTCAAATCGCCTGGTTTCAGTTCATGAAACACAACTGCAAGGACATGCTTTCAAGTCTTGCTTTAAACTCAAACTTGCGCCCCTGCATCGAGGAGAGCCTAGCGGCGCTGACGGTGCCTTTTTTCTTCCTGGTGGTTTCGGCGACAACCTTCGGCGTGTTCGTGTATTACATCGAGAATATAGGGGTGAAGGTAGGGCAGCGTAGGGTGACCCCATGTTCACCCCAGGTTGACCCCCCAGGTTGACCCCAGGTTGAACCCAGGTTGACCCCAGGTTGACCCCAGGTTTACCCCATGTTGACCCCAGCTTGACCACAGCTTGACCCCAGCTTGACCCCAGCTTGACCCCAGCTTGACCACAGCTTGTCCCCAGCTTGACCCCAGCTTGACCCCAGCTTGACCCCAGCTTGACCCCAGCTTGACCCCAGCTTGACCACAGCTTGACCCCAGCTTGACCCCAGCTTGACCCCAGCTTGACCCCAGCTAGACCGCGCTGGGTTTCAGCGCTTGAAGCTGAAATGTGATGCAGTGCTTTTAAACCAAACATTGCTTTCTGTTTCAGTTTGCGCCGCTACATGAAGGGTGAGGGCGGGGCAGACGCGGATCCGACTTTCGCATCGATACCGCACGCGATTTGGTTCATATTCGTCACGGCAGGGGGGCTATGGAGAACAGGCACATAACCGACGTTGAATCGAAGAGACGAGCCCCGAGCCCCGAGCCCGCGCATATGTATGCGCATTCTATCGAAAGGTAAGTCATGCTCCGATGTCGGTCGAGTGCTTGTTCCGCATCTGTATTAGCGTTCACCCTGAAGGTAAGTCATGCTCCGATGTCGGTCGAGTGCTTTTTCTCGATGACCCTTCGTCACGATGACCACCGTGGGTTACGGTGACGTGTTCTGTGTCAGTGCTCTGGGGCGGACGGTAAGGCCTTGCTCAAACGATATCCCGTCTTGATTGCACCCTAAACCCTCGCCCTAAGCCTGAACCCCAATATCCCACACCCAAAACGCAAAACCCTAGAGCCGACATTCAGATCCATCCCGCACACGTATTTGATTCATGTTCCCCACGACGGCCACCGTGGGTTACGGCAACTTGTTCTGTGTCAGCACTTTGGGTCGCACGGTAGGAACCGGCAAATCATTGCCATATGAATTTCAGGGTGGTCTTCCCGGTGTGGTCCTACTCAATACAAGACGATTAAAAGTTTTTTTTAATGACATTTCGAGCAATTTCTGCCAGGCCTTGAGCGATGGTTAACATTTTTGCGATGGTCTTCGGCGTGCTGTTCCTGTCGATGCCCATCGCGATTCTAGGGAATAACTTCGTGCTGGTTTGGAGCGAGCGCGATCGCATCACGGTCATCTCCCGCATCAAGGCAGGGCCCTGCATGGAGTCCCCGTCCCCTGACTGTTTGCTCGTACACTATTGTCGCTGCCCCTGCTGCTCTAAACCCTAAACCCCGAACCCTGAACCCTAAACCTTAGACCCGGCTTGTATCACCCATACCACCTTTTAATAAACATCCCCCCCCTGCGCTGAGCGGCATCCCCTAAGTGCGTGCTCTTAGTGCACCAGTACTCAACAGACACGGTGTCCCTTAACTGCTGTATATTCGATCGTGTGCCCCTACATCACGGAGGCGCTGATGAAGGGAGGAGTGAACAAGGATTCGGTGGTGACGGCGTTCCGCACGATTGACAAGGACGGCGGGGCCTGACTGTTTGCTCGTAGCGTACCGGTGCACCCGTACACACTCGCCGCATCCGCTTCCCTGGCATGGCCACGCGTTTCCCTTTCAGCTCAGCCCAACTGTTTGCTCATAGTGTTGCAAAGACCCTACAGGACGGGAGCGGCGGGGTGAACCAGGAGGAGTTCTTTGCGGCGATTTTGGATCTCAAGGTTGGGACGGTACACACCACACCTACTCACATACACAGTGCGCCGGTGCACACTAAACGTATACCCTCGCACTATGCACTGGTGTTAAGATCGCATATGCCACGCCATGGATGCTATCCAAGCACGCATTAATCCCTCCTTCGACAAATTAATCGCCGTCTTATGACCCAGCTTGCGACATATTGTCTAACCAACGCTAGCAACGGTGAAGTTTAAACCGAACCCATGACACGAATCCACGCACTCATCCACTTATCATGTAAGGGCATCCTCTTCGACACTTCCACAAGGTGGAGATGAAACCGAAGCAGATGAAAAAGCTTTGGCACTCGCTAGATTTGGACGGCAACGGCGACATCCGCATATCCGAGTTTGCGGCGATGTTGTTCCCGGAGATCGAGGACGTGATGGATGAGCATGATGACGATGACGAGGGGCAAGGAGATGTCCCGGTGGGGCTGGGGCGGCATGTTAAGACAATGCGGCTCCCTGACTAAATGCTGGCGGTACACCATGTGGTTGCGGTCACCAGTCCCAGGTGCTTTCCCAGCCTTCCATTATCGACTAAGAATAGACCGATTTCGGTATATCGCCTGGGTGAAATGCCCATACAGAGTTGCGGGCAACTCGTCAGCGCTCCGCGCGAGAAAGCGCGCGTGAGGTTGAATGCCCTTGGAGAGTTGCGGGAAATGCGTCAGCGCTCGGCGCGGGAAGCGATATATCGAAATCGGCCTATTGTGTAGCGGTACAGTACGCTTGTGATTGTGGTCCCTGTACTAATCACCGTGTGCCGGTACACATATGATTGTTGTCCCTACTATTACTCACTGGTTCCCATTCACATGTGATTGCGGTCCCTGCTACATGGTGCTGGATCCAGTGATGATGAAACTGATGCTGCAGGCATGGCCCGGTTTCAAACAAGGTTCTTTGCTATCAATCTGATTGAGTTGAATGGTGAACTGGTGTGGATGATATGATACCAGTCCTTAGGTGAAACGTCTACACTAATTCCGTGCCGTGTTGGGTGATGTTCCTAAGCATGCTAACTTGGGCTGCATTTGGCCGTACGAGTGCACTCTTTGAATAATGTGCCGTACCAACACAGGAACCTGGAAACTAGGTGTGTTTTGGGAGCGTACATGCGCTGCAATCGCCCCAAATCGAACAAAACCCCCCAAATTTGCCGAAAATCGCCTCGTCTAGAGCCTGGACTCTCCAGGACAGCGAGGGTGCGTACCTGGCTCGGAATATTATTTGAAGAGTGCACTCGTATTAGATGAAATGACCACAGTCTGACAGTGACATGAATGATACCGGGCCTTAGCAACAGGACAAGGTGATAGCGGACATGAGCAGCAAAATTAGCGGCTTGTCGTCAACTTTAGCGCGGATGGAGAAGATGATTATGAAGGCGAATGGTTGGGTGGTGCAGGTTCATCCCAGATTGACCCCAACTTGACGCGCCTGGTTTCGGCACGTGAAGCTGAAACATGATGAGCTGCTTTCAGACTTTGCTTTCAAATTTCAACTGGCGCCCATATAGATTGGCGGCAGTTCAACGGCATCGGAATTAAATTTAATTATGCGAGAGCCAGGGTCATGAGAGATGCGAGGTTATTGAAGTTAGAGTCAGGGTTCTGGGTGTATTGACTGGTGCGCGGGTGCGGACTACGCATATCGACTGGGGGATCAATTGGGAGGGCGCGTGGCGCGGTCTGGTCACGATCGTTGACTCAATAGAGCATAGACCCTCGCCCATCTACGCAGTTCAGTCCTCGTACCAAATGGTCACATTTGCTCCTCGCTGAAATGCATGTTTGTACGCGCGACGTGTGTTCCATATCTTGATGTTCTGGATTTCGACGGTCTAATAAACCCTTGGGGTGGGAAATCAAAACGTGCGGCGTTCTGAAACGGAGAGGTTGCGCCGCATCAGAGCTTTGTGAAACTTGACGAGTTGACTCAAAGAAAAGGGACAAAGAGCAAATGTGCCCATTTGGTACGGGGACTGAATTGCGTAGATACAAAATCAGCCTTCCAATCTCGAAGGCTGACGTACACAACTCCAATTTGCATGAGAAATCGTCTATTAACTCTACAGTACCTTATTCAAATTATGATCCCCCCCCCAAACCCGATCTGCGTGGTGGTGAGGGGGTGCGGAGGCTTTACGTACAGCTTTACAGCAATAGCGAAATACTTGTGCCGCATGATGCCTTGTGCCCACCCGTTGTCCAGTCCTGCTTTTGGCATGCATTGCCGCAATACCGGGCAGTCTCACACTGCGCGGACTTTGAGTTCCTTCAGCTGTCCCAAAGCCTCGCACGCCCCATTCCAGCAATATGTACCCCCTTATAGCGCCATTCTATGATAAATAATGGAGACTGTACCACTCGGTTGTGCCGCAGGTCGCCTTGTGCCCACCCGTAGTCCAGTCAGCTTTCTGACATGCGTCGCCGCAATACCGGGCGGTCTTGCACTGCGGGCAAACCTTGAAGTCCTTCAAATGGCCCACAACCTCGCATCCTTCGTTGCGGCAATACTTAGCCCCCTCTAGCGCATCTCTGCGAAACCCATCGATGTAGACCTCGCCACTAGCCAGCAACGCGCGCGTAGAGTGACGGCTACGAAAGGAAGCGATGCTCCAACTCTCGCTGGTTCGGGGGTCCTGGTGTGCGCTGTTTCTCAAAAGCCCAACACTAGCTATCTATCTATAACGCGTCCTGAGTCCGCGAACTGGGCGGACGTCATTAGCGACTGAGATGTGCCGCATTGCGCCTTGTGCCCACCGGTTGTCCAGTCCTCTTTTTGGCACGCGTCGCCGGAATACCGGGCAGTCTTGCATTGCGGGCAAACTTTGAACTCCTTTATCTGTCCCACCACCTCGCACGGCTCGTTCCAGCAATACATACCCCCCTCCACCGCTTGTCTGCGTGACTCGTCGAGCTCCGGGACTGGATCATGTCCCCCCTTCCGCAACCAATGTACAACGCTGGTCAAGACATCCGGTGGGACGTCGTGCACCTCCATGACCCCCGCTGCCAGGGCGACCCCGGCGGCCTGCACCACCAGCCCAAGCTCGCGGGCGTAGGGTTGATCCGCGTACATATTGATGGCGAGTTTCCAGCAGGAATCGGGGCAGCCGATTTCAGCGCCCTTGCGCACCCAGTGCATCGCGCGCCCCTTGACAGGGGCTCACACTCGTCCACTTTTCAGCTCAGCGTGAGCGCTTTCTGTGAGCTTGGAGATGCATTTGGGGGTTGCGTAGGGGGTGTTATGGGGTATTGGGGAGGGGGTGGGGTGTATTTTGTGCCGGAAACGGCTCAAGTTCAGATGAGATGTGGACGAGTGTAAGCCCCTGCCCCTTGCTCCGCGTGACGCCACGCCCTAGGGCCTGGAAACAGATGCTCGCCGCGTTATGATATGCGATCCAACTCAAGGAACGAGGGTCTAAGACGTGGAGGATGACGTAGCAGGCATTGTGTGATAGGCCATACCCCGGCCTAGAGTGTACATGGTGGAGAGGTTGGCTGCGGCGACCCCAAAACCGGCGTCGACCGCGCGTCTATACCAGCCCGCCGCCGCCGCACTGTCGCGCGCCACGCCCACCCCCTGGTCAAGGCAAACCCCGAGGTTGAACATCGCTTTCGGCAACCCGGTCTCGGCGCCCTTGGTGCAGCGGCGCAAGTTTGAATTTGAAAGCAAAATTGAAGCAACAGTGAAAGCAGTTTATCACAATCTAGTTTTAAGCGCTTTAGATACAGGCGCTTTCAACTTGGGTTTGATAGGGTCAACCTGCACCGCCCTACCTTGGTGCGCCACAGAAAGGCCTGCTCGTGCTCGTTCCTATCGTTGTGCGAATCTCCCAATTGAAGCATAGCGTACGCGTGCCCTCGACCTGCTGCCTTCTCCAGAAGCGCAATGCCCTCCTGTCCCTAGGGTTGGCAACGCAAGCACGTAATATTAGAGGGAAGGTGAATAGCGACGCATGGTCTTGTGAGCGACGCATGGTCTTGTGAGCGACGCATGGTCTGGTGAGCGAACGGAGGTGCTTCTCATGCCAACCCTACCTCAACCTGTGGCGATCTGCCGTCAGCACCCGAAAGGCCCGCCCCATCTGCACCCGCGACTTCTCTTATTAAACCACAACCCTGGCTGAACTGCGCCGCCCTGTCACCCTCATCAGCCTTCTGCTTCACGACTTCGGCTCCGAGCGCACGAAATAGTGCCGAGGGGTCCGGCCAGGCAGATATAGCTTGCCGCGTCAGCCGCAGTGTGTACCTTTGTCTCTGGAGTTGACGACATCCTATAGGGTTGAGCTGGCCAAGGATGTCCCGAGTGGTGGCTCGGCGGGGCGAGTACGGAAAGTCCCGCCCGGGGAACCGGCGCGGTCTACGGCGCCTCTAAGGGGTCGTGCGATAGTGTCGCCGGGGGCGGCGGCGCGTTCGTTGCGGCGGCGCCGCTATGCACTATTTCCCGTGCCATCGTCCAGTATGACGTGTCGAGCAAGGCAATATCCGCCAACTCATACCGCAGGGCCCTACGAAGGGGTCCTCCGCTTGGGTCGTCCAATCGCCGCCCGGGTGCACGCGTGAGTGTGCGAGCGCGGCGGCGGCTCCCGTGGCTCCCGCAGCTCCCGCAGCTCCCGCCTGCGCCGGCGCGCGCTTGGCGGCATCGCGCTCCGCCTTCCTTCGCGCCTGGCGAGATGCCATGTGAATATCTGAGTGTTTGAGGGTTACACCCACGGCGTTACACCCGCCGCACCCGTTCGCTTGACTGGCACCGACGAACGGCAGATGCGCAAAGGGTCAATCAAGCGTCTGTCGTCGGTGCGGCACGGGTGGGGTGTGTGCGTGTGGATGAATGTTTGCAACGGCCGCGGGGGTGAAGTTTCCGACTGAATCCTTCCCCCCATCGGATCGGCGTCACAAACCTGTCACGAATTTCGGCAAAAATCTGGGTTGCCGATTCGGGATTCGGACGGATTCGGTGGCGGAGGGTCGGATTCGGACGGATTCGGGCGGATTCCGGGAGTGTCCGCTCCGGAGACGAATCGATAAGGTACCCTAGCGGGCTGTGATACTCATGCAATCCAATCCCACTGTAACTTTAATCCAACTATGACAAAGTGCGTGAAACCACTTAGACACTTAGCAACAAGTAGTGCTAAGTAGTCCAAATGGAGCCTTCTGATTGGTCGAGCAGGCACTAAGTCAGACTAAGTAGCACTAAGTCTCACTAAGTGTCTAAGTGGTTTCACGCACTTTGTCATATAAGGAGACAGGTTTATAAGTTTAGCACCTCGACCTCTACGCGGCACGATCCCCTCTACAGGTACCCTAAGAAACTGAGGTAGATCACACTGATTTACAGTTTAGGGTTTGATAACTCGAGACTGGTCGGCCGGGTGTCGGTCGTGAGTTCCAGACACACGGGAACTCACCACTGAACCTTCCAGTTTCTTAGGGTACAGGGGCTCCGACCGCGTAGCTATGGCGACATGCGGCAAAATTCTTTGTAAAGCCCGCTTTTATTGCGACCGCATGCGGCGAAATTCTTTGAAAGCCCCGTCAGCACCCTGTTAGGTCCCCTCCCGAGCGCGAGCGCACCCCGTACGTCACCGACAGTGCGTTCCTCGACGGAATCCCCGGCCCGGGCGTATCCCATAGCGTGTCGCCTGTCGCCCGCTGCTTGACGCGAAGGGTGGATGTGTGAAACCCGGCGGTGTACCAATAAGCTCGTCATTTTATCCTGAGCCTCTTCCAAGCTGTCAAATATTCCTCATCCTCAGCTCGGGTTGCTCACGCGTCAGATGCCACCGTCGCGTCAGGAACGACGCAAAGCCGAACGCGATGCCGCCAAGCGCGCGTCGGTGCAGGCGGCAGCGGCGGGAGCGGCGGAAACCGGGGGAGCTGCCGCCGCCGCTCCCCCGAACGCCAACGTGAACGTGTATCTCGGCGACTGGACGACGCAGTCAAAAAACCCCGAGGTTTGGCCCAGACGGCTATTGCTGCTCGCCACGTCATCCAACGTCGCGTACGCGGGCTGCACACCTCGAGTCAACCACACGTCGGCCGGCAGCGTATCAGCGACGCCCCAACACACCGTCCACCCGTCAGATTCCGTTTCGAGCACGCTTGTTTCATTCCGATGACTTTGATGGTGCGAAAGCAGTGGTGAAACCTCGTCTCTTGCGTTACATGGCATCCCGGCGACCGGGTTATGGGTGTCCGGCTGGCCCTACCTTCTGGAGCTGTTTGATGCACTCGGAGCCGAGGTCGTGAAGCGCAAGGCTGACGAGGGCAGGGACTTACACTCGTCCCCTTCTCAGCTCAACTTGAGCCGTGTCTGACGCAAGAAAACACCCTTCACACCCTAAACACCCCCTATAAACACCCCCTTTTAAACGGGCTACTCGTACAGAACCCCTACGCGCACCCCCTATCCCATACAAAGCGCTCAAGTTGAGCTGAAAAGTGGACGAGTGTAAGCCCCTGGACGAGGGTGACAGGGAAGCGCAGTTTAGCTGTGGGGCAGGGGCTTACACTTGTTTTTCAGCTCAACTTGAGCCGTGTCTGACACGCAAAAACACCCTACACACCCTAAACACCCCCTAGCACCCCCTGAACACGGCCTACACAATCCCTACGCGCACCCTCTATCCCATAAAAACCGATCATGTTGAGCTGAGAAGTGCATGAGTGAAAGTCCCTGCTATGGGGCCTGGTTACTCAGCGACGTGTGGATTGGTATGAATACGCTTCCGGGCGCGGCCGGCAGATCGCCGCGGGAGGAGGGAGGGTTGGCACTTTGCACCGAAACGTAAGGACCCAACTTGTGCCTCGACTGGCGTAGGCAGGGTTGGCACTTTGCACTTTGCATCAGGGCGCCCCGGATCCGGCGGATCCGCGCGGACAATGCAACTGCCGGACCGGATCCACACCCAAAACACTTCAAAAACAACCCCGAAACGCGAATGTCAGGGACCAGTTGGCGTACACCACGAACGGCGGTCTTTGACGTCGTGAACATCGCTCAAACTCAGGGAATACTGAGTTTGGATATGTCAGCCCACGTGACCAAAGTTTGAGCGATGTTCACGGCGTCAAAGACCGCCGTTTGGCGCGCGCCAGAATTACTTTCCTAATCTAATTAATTCAGCCTTAATCTCGATTATTAGTTGAAAGGGTACATTTTTAACCATTTGACCCATATTTCAAAAAAACCCAAATCATGGAACTCGGAAACCTTAAACTTTTGGTATAGGTGTAAGGTGAGCTGGTTCTGACATCCGCCCGAAACGCCCAAAAGCGCCCGAAAACTCGCCAGATCCGGCCACATCACCAAACTGCCGGACCGGATCCGGACGACACCCAATTCCCAATCCGAGCCCAGCGGCTGATGTGGGCACCTGATGTCCAACGACTTATTCGCGGGTGCCAACCCTGACCGGAGGAGGGCAAGGCGCTTCTGGAAAAGGCGGCGCAGCAAGGGCACGTTTACGCGATGCACGAGTTGGCATGCGTTCTCCACGGAACGAAGGACTACGTGCCCGCCTATGAGTGGTTCACCAAGGCAGGGGCTTACACTCGTCCACTTCTCAGCTCAACCTGAGCTAATTTTGACACACAACACACCCTATACAATCCCTAATACCCCTTGACACCTCCTAAACACCCCCTACACAACACCTCAATGCACCCCCTACCCCAGACAACGCGCTTACGTTGAGCCGAAATGTGGACGAGTGTAAGCCCCTGCACCAAGGCCGCCGAGGCTGGGTTTCCGAACGCGATGTTCAACCTTGGCAGGGGCTTACACTCATTCAGTTCTCAGCTCAACGTGAGTGCGTTTTATGGGATAGGGGGTGCCGGGGGGGGTTGTGTAGCCCGTGTTAAGGGGGTGCTTAGGGGGTGTAGGGTGTTTTTGTGTGTCAGACATGGCTCAAGGTGAGCTGAGAAGTAAACGAGTGTAAGCCCCTGAACCTTGGGTGTTGTTTCGACCGGGGGGAGGGCGTATCGCCCGACTACCCGGCGGCGGCGGACTGGTATAGGCGCGCAGCAGACGCGGGAAACGCGCCAGCTGCGAATAACCTCTCCACCTTGTATACTGTCGGTCGAGGTAGGGTCTGGCAGGTGATCCTGCCACATCCTCCCCCTCATGTTAGACCCTCGTTCCCTGGGTAAAGAGCACCACATGACGTGGCGAGCATTATCTGCCAGGGCCTTGAAGGGCCTGGTAGATGTTGCTCGCCACGTCATATGATACCATTCAACTCAACAAACGGGATCAGAATTTGCGTGCAATGATGTGACGGGCGAAGCATGCCTGGCCCTAGGGCACGGCGTCACGCGTAGCAAGCGGCGGGCGATGCAACATTTGCGCAAGGCCGCCGAAGGTGGCTACGCTGCCGCGTGCTCAAAACTCGCCAGGGCCCTGTATGGAAACTTTCCCCACGCCCGCGAAATCGGACTCGTGGCGGAGGCCCCGTACGTCGTCGCCACGCCGGGTGGGGGGATGGAGGGGCATGACGTCCCCCAAGATGTACTGAACAGCGTGGTTCATTGGTTGCGGCGAGGGCTGCATGACCCATTCGCGGCACTTTACGTGCTGCGTAAAAATGCGCTGGAGGGGGCAGCGTATTGCCGCAACGAAGGGTGCGAGCTTGTGGGCCAATTCCAGGACTTCAAACGTTGCCCGCTGTGCAAGACCGCCCGATATTGCGGCGATGCGTGCCAAAAAGAGGACTGGACAACGGGTGAGCACAGGGCGTCATGTTGCAAGTTCGAAGGTTACGACCCGATGCCTAGCTAGCAACGCACGCGTACACGCACTTTGTCCCGGGAACCGTAGACGGCTCGATTGCAATGCCATGACGTAGGCTGTGGGTGTTGACATTCCTTATTTCAATCTCGACTTAATTGGCGCCCCTCGCATGGAGCGGCAACCCCCGCAAGTCTTTGTCCGCCGCCCGCGATTCCCTCTGCCGTACACCCGCCACACAGAAGCACTTGCATGAGCAACTGTCCAGCCTCCGCTGCCTGACCTGCAACGCACGCGGCGCACATTTCTCATATTATCAATCCAGTCACTACCGTGAGTGTGCCGATATACTACTGTAAGTGCTGTGCCCCCCGCTACTACATTTTACGGCGCACGCTTGCGGTGGCAACTTCGCAAGTCCTCATCTACTCACGCCAAGCCCCTCTACCAAAATAAATCTGAGGTTTGAGTGGCGAGTAGCTGATTCCGCTACACGGCCGCCAGTGCCGACCGGCCGATTCGTCGACCTGCTTGAGTTAATAACCGTCAGATTCACCTTTTATTAGGGTGCAGCGATGTGACCCCACAGTGTCTCATCGTAGAGGGGTTCGGACCAAGTAGATCTCCCTCTAGTTTAAGCCACCCCGCCGCCCAAAGCTAGAGGTGGCAACCCACGTAGATCCTCGTCCGCCGCGATGCCCTCCGCCGTACATCCGCCACACATCATCACCTGAATCAGCAGTTGCCCAGCCTCCGCTGCCTGACCTGCCAGGCACGCCGCACACGCCGCGCTGTACACCACAGTTATTGGGCTTTGGGGCTTGGGGTGTTTAAAACCTAAAAACCAAAACCCCAAAACCCTTGTCTGCCACACCATAGGAAGGCACCGTCGTCATATTATGAACCTAGCTACTACCATGCGTGTGCCGAAACACTACGTGTTGTGCCCCCCGCTATTACGTGTTACGGCTAGCCCCCCCATGCTTGAGGTGGTAACCCCCGAAGGTCCTCGTCCGACGCGATGCCTCCGCCGTGCATCCGCCGCACATCATGACCTGCATCAGCAACTACCCAGCTGCCGCTGCCTGACCCGCCAGGCACGCCACGTACGCCGCGTTGTACGCCACAAGTTCCGGGCTTTGGGGGTTAGGGTT
>Ga0307489_10002604_pt1 | contig 12060 bp, 18 predicted proteins | sample SB12metaG_FD_202247 | JGI IMG/M metagenome (GOLD analysis project Ga0307489, IMG submission 202247) | Sea-ice brine microbial communities from Beaufort Sea near Barrow, Alaska, United States - SB 1.2 | ecosystem: Environmental > Aquatic > Marine > Coastal | place: USA: Alaska | collected...
ACTCGTCCAGCCCACTCGCACTCGATTCGGGCCAATTACCAAATCATACAGGCTAAACTGGTCGATCGTAACTTCAAACCCCCGTTTCGAAGTGTTTCCGGGAATTCGGGAAACATGCGGATTTGACTGTAGGAATCCGAGCCGAACTGGAATCCCTCAGGAATCCCCCAGGTCAGAACAAAATCTACCGAACGGTCGGTCGGTCATTTGCCGACCGCACAACTCAAGATTTTTTTCTGCCAGCTCAGCATTCCAGTAGTGCACGATGGGCGCGATTAGTTGTTGTCCAAGCACAAACGGGCGCCCCTCCCTGCCACACGTATCGAAGTACTGGGGGCACGAGCAAAATAGATACGGTGGACGCCGCCCCGCGTCCGCCCCGACTGTCCGCCCCTCGAGCCGTCGCGGACGTTACCTTTTGGATCTATATTGGAATCACAAAAAAATAGAAAAGCGAGCCCCAGACGGCACGGCACCCACCGAGCGCGAGCAGCAGAGAAGAGTTGAGGGCGGAGCCTTGCGGTCGGCGCCCGCGAACATGGCCATCTACATCAAGGCGGGGAGCGACACGTTCTCCCCGTTTGAGCTCAACCAACACGCGGGTTTTGTCCCCTGAAGCCATTCGAGGTACCTCGTCGGTGCTCGAGTTGAGCCGTCGCGGAACTCGCGTCCGACTGGGTCCGGGCGTCCCCTTGCCAGCTCAACTGCCAGCTGTCACAGCTGTGCATAGCTGCAATGTCGCTGTAGGTGTGTCCCCTGCAGACACTCAAGTTATCCCCCGTGGTAGAGCCTCAAACATGCTCAAGTCCGGTTGCCGACGGGAACACCCAACTTGAGCGTCTACGAGGCACCACGGGAACCAATGCTAGCTCCGAGGCCAGGGGAGGAGGAGCAGGCAGCGAACGTGTGCGGGTGTAAAATCAGTGCGGTACACTCTGCACTCCGAGCAAGCAGTCAGGTACCCCGAGTGCGGGACCCTGCGTCACGGCGTTCAGCCTGCTAGCGAAGACGGTCGGGCCGTGTACCTAGACGAGAAGCTACAGCGCCCATCTAACCCCCATTCTGCAGCGTCGCCTCGGCACGTCCTGACATCTATCTCTCAAGTCAATTGTCAACTTGGGGCGGTGCAACTTGAAAGCAGTCACCTCGAATGTGAGTTTGAAGAGCTGAAACCAGTCAGTTCCAACACATGCTGTACTGTTGGCACCTGGATATTGCAGTCGTCAGCCACCAAATGCAGTGGCGAGCAGAGTGACAAGATATGATATGGTGATCCTGCCCACAAGATGACAAGACGACAGAATCGATATAAAATATGACCTTGAGTCACAGTATCGATATGGGAGATGGCCGTATCTCGATATGGAAGATGACCCTATGATGTCGATATCGATATGGGAGATGACAGTATCGATATGGGAGATGACAGTATCCATATGGAAGATGACCTTATGATGTCGACATCGATATAGGAGATGACAGTATCGATATGAGAGATGACAGTATCGATATGGGAGATGACAGTATCGATGTGGGATATTTAGTCACTCTGCTTGCGAGGCGGCCCTGGTCGCCGGCGTCGAAGCCGCTGGCGAACTGGACGAAGAAGTATGCCTTGTCGCACCCTGCGACGCGCGCACGCTGCATCGTCGCCGCGCGGAAAGCCGACAAACTGTCCCAGACCGTCATGGCGCCCTCCGTAGCGGTGGGGCCCGCCAGAAGGTGCTCAAGATGCCCCTCCTCGTTTACCAACCCTCGTTTCTGAGGTTACATGCCACCAGCCTGATGTTGAGGGCGTCTTTAATCGCTTGGTTGATGCTGCACAGTAGGGATAACTACAAGAACGCTAATTATGATATTGACAGAAAGGACTCAAGCAACCAAACCCAGCAGGCTGTGTTGCTGGTCGCGGCACGAAGAGTGTCCGGGCCTCCAACACCAGATCTGCCTGGGTGAACAGAGATGGAGTTTCACCCCTCGCTAAGGGACAAAGTGCACTTTCGCCGGAGGCCCTACGCGGAGGAGATGGGCACCAAGATGAAACTCGGCCACGGCAGCCACAAGCCAAAGGTTGGGCCTCTACACGGTCCGACCCCCCCCTACTTTGAGAAACTGAGGGGTAGATCACGTGAAACTTATATAGTCTAATTTTAGGGTTGAATGACTCAAGTAGGCTCTGAAAAAGGTCGGTCGGCTAGGCCGGCGAGCCCCCGGGCGTCGCACCCTGAAACCCAAAGTTTCTTAGAGTAGAGGGGATCGGAGCGAGTAGCTGGCAGATATCGCCCTCCACGTGAACCACACGCATTTTGAACACTCGTATCTTGAGTAATCTGGCATCGTATGACGCGGGGCCAGCACTATCTGGAAGGCCCGAAGCTAAGGTGATGACAGATGAGCAGGCGCTGCAGAGCGCGAGTGACTTCGTGGGCGACTTCGTGGTGTTCTCCATCGCCGGGGGGCTGGTGTGGTGGGCAGGGGCTTACACTCGTCCACCACTCAGCTCAACCTGAGCCGTTTCTGACACAAAATACACCCCAAACACCCCCTGATACCCCCTGATTCCCATCGCTGGGTCGCTGGTGTGGTGGGCAGGGGCTTACACTTCCACTTCTCGGCTCAACGTAAGCGCTCTCTGTGAAGTAGGGGATGCATTGAGGCTTAGTTGAGGGGCTGTTTAGGAGGTATCAGGGGGTATCAGGGGGTGGCAGGGGGTGGCAGGGGGTGTTTGGGGTGTATTTTGTGTCAGAAACGGCTCAGGTTGAGCAGAGAAGTGCACGAGTGTAAGCCCCTCGTGGTGGGAGACCAACAAGAGCGCGCAGAAGGACGCGGCAGGGCCGGATGACATTGTAGACCCTCGTTTCTTGAGTTAAAATCGGTGTTGGGTCTGGTATCGAAGCCATGGTATCGAATCCCGTTCGATATGCTATAAATCAGAAGTGTCTATTTTGAGAATCCCGCCGACCGACTCGTCGACAGTCCGACCGGGTCGCGGTCCTCGAGTAAATAGACCCTCGGTTTCGAGGAGATAGAACGAACGGGTCCTGTTTACACAGAGCTTAACATGACGTCCAGTGGCGAGAAGGAGATCAACAACTGAGGGTGTGCAATGCGGTGGATGCCGTGGCACGCACTGGTGCACTACGCGATGAATGACGTGGCTCGAGCGTTATCGAACCCAGACCCAAACCCTGAACCCTAAACCCTAAACCATAAACCTTAATTCGGCCCTGGGACGCGGCGAAATCGGCCAAGGCGGCGGAGGAGCGAAGAGAGCTGACGGCGGCGCTGGCAGAGCAGAGGCGCGGGTAGGGGCTGTCACATTAGTGTTTGGCGGCTAGGGTTTAGATTTTAGGTTTGGGGTTAAGGTTTAGGGTTGAGGCTTTAGGTCGCGTCATAGCATGTCGCTAAACTCAAGATGCGAGGGTTCATAATGCGCTGGATGACGTGGCAAATTCCTGGCAGTTGTTGCCCGCCACGTCATAAGATGCCGTGTAATTCAATATTTGAGGTTTCACATGCGTTGGATGACGCGGCGAGCAAACGCCTGGCAGATGTTGCACGCCACGTCATAGGACGCCGGTTGACGCAAGAATTGAGGGTTGCCGTACGTTGAATGACGTGGCGAGCAATATCTGTCTGGCCTTTCACGCGGGTTGGACGAGGTGGTAGGGACTGATGGATGTTGCTCGCCATGACATAGTCCTCTTGCTTTTAAGAAGTGCCGGAGCTAAAATAATTAGATCCAGCAGGGGTAGATCCGCCAGACTGGGTTGGCCAAACTGGGTTGGCCAAACTGGCTTCGCCGATTTCTGCCTAAGTGTCAGTCGTAAACCGTCGTTTCTTGAGTCAGTTTAGGGTGCCTGGCAATACTAGGTCGGCCAAACTGGCTCCGCCGATCTGGCTCGGCAAAAGGGGGTCGGTGCATTCTAAAAAGCAAGAGGACATAGGATACCATCCAACTCAGGAAAGAGGGGTTCAAAATGCGCATGATGACTTGGCGAGCACTATCCATCAGTCCCTACAAGGTGGCAGCGGGGATGCGCGAGTTCGAGGAATGGAGGCGTGAGATCACGGTAAGGATGGCAGCGCTGGAGGGCGCCAGGGCCGCCACCTGACACTCTGTTATGATGCTTCGCTCTGCCGTATGAGCAATCGTAGATGCGCAAAATCGAGTGCGGCCGGATTTAGCAGATTTAACAGATTTCACGCCACACGAGGCGTCTAGCCTCCGAGTCTATATATATATATTTATTTACAGCCACGGAACCAAACTTCTCTTGCGATGAGTTGGGCTCTGTATATCCACGCCTGTTCATCCAATTTGTCCATACCCAAACTCCGCTTCTCTTGTTATGAGCTGGGCCCTTTATTCACTTTGGTGCTGATTGGGCGGGGTTCCCCATTGTGTTGGCGCCCTCTATGGGATATGTTTTATTCATTTACATAACTTGGTCGAATGGTCGACATGACAACTGTATAACCATTCAAGGGTGGTTGACCACGCAAGAATGCATTATGGCGGTGGAATTTCAAAGTTTATGGAGGGTGCGTGTGTGGGTGTATTTGTGTTCCCTGTGGGGCGGCGCGGTTGGAGGAGCTAGAGCGGCCAGCGCGCGGGGGTGCGGGGGCTGCGTGGTACCGCCGGCCGTGGCGGGGGGCGGCGGCGGGCTAGCGGGGGGGCGAGGAGCTAGCAGCGCCAACAGCTGGAGCGGCGGGCGAACGGGAGATGTTGGGGTGGCGTGGTACCGCCGGCTGTAGCGGGGGGCGGCAGCGACCCAGCAGCTCAGGTAGCGGCGGGCGCGCCCCCACGGTAAGGTCGCGTTGTCCCGCCGGTCTTGGAGGGGGCGGCGCCGAGCTAGTGCCTGGTATGTGAGCTAAGTAAGTTGGGTAGGTAAGTAAGGGATCTGACAAGTTAATAACTGATCCAAGTACTTACCCAGCCAAGCAATTACTTACGGCTCACAGACCAGGCACTAGCAGCACGCGGGGAGTACACGTGGTGCCGCCAGCTGTGGCCGGGGCCGGGGGGTGACGCCGAATTAGCAGCACCTGCACTAGGAGCGGCGGGCGCACGGGGAGTATGCGTGGAACCGCCGGCTGTGGCGGGGGGACCGAGGCGGGCGGCGGCGATCTAGCAGCAGTTATTTCCAAACGACGGCGGATGCCGCCGCCGACTGACTATGCCCGGATCACACTACTCCGGGCAGCCATGCTCCCGCACCCACTGCGACACCTCCCAGTGCTCGTGAGAATCGGCGAATCTAATCGTCCGCCGGTTCCATGGGCAGCCGTGATCGCGCGCCCACTTCAACACCTCCAGGTGCCCGCCCCGAGCGGCGGCTTCACACGTCCTCACATCCCACAGGCAGTTGTGCTGCTCGCGCGCCCACCTCAGCACCTCCAGGTGCCCGCCTTCAGCTGCGCGTGCGCAGACCGTCCACGCTTCCCACGGGCAGTCGTGCTCCCGGGCCCACCTCAGGACATCCAGGTGCCCGCCCTCAGCGGCGGCGGCACAGGTCCTCGCGTTCCACGGGCAGTGGTGCTCCCGCACCCACTTTAGCATGGCCAGGTGTCCGCCTCGAGCGGCGGCAACACACACACTCGCATCCCAAGGGCAGTCGCGTTCGCGCGCCCACCTCAACACCTCCAGGTGCCCGCCCTTAGCGGCGGCTCTACATGTCATCACATCCCACGAGCAGTGATGCTCCCGCGCCCATCTCAGCACCTCCAGGTGCCCGCCCTCAGCGGCGCGGGCACAGACCGTCCGCGCATGCCACCGGCACCCGTGCTCCCGCGCGAACTTCAGCACATCTAGGTGCCCACCCGCAGCTGCGCGTTCACAAGCCTCGTCACCCCACGGGCAGTGGCGCATTTGCGCCCATCGCACCACCTCCAGGTGCCCGCCCGCAGCGGCGCGTGCACACGTCGCCTCATCCCGCGGGCAGCCGTGTTCGCGCGCCCACCTCAACACCTCCAGGTGTCCACCCTGAGCGGCGCTTGCACACGTCAATTCGTCCCACGAGCAGTGGTGCTGTCGCGCCCACCGCAGCACCTCCAGGTGCCCGCCCCGAGCGGCGCTTGCGCACGTCCCGTCAAACCACCCGAAAAATGATTCACACCACTGGTCCGTTTCCCACGGGCAGTCGTGCTCCCGCGCCCACTGCAGGACCTTCAAGTGCCCGCCCGCAGCGGCGCGTGAGCATGTCGTATAGTCACAGGGGCAGTCGTGCTCCCGCACCCACTGCAGCACCTCCAGGCGCCCGCCGTAAGCGGCGGCTGCACACGTCCCAATATCCCACGGGCAGCCGTGGCCCTTCGCCCAAGCGATCAGTTTGACGGACCTGCAGAACGCGGAGACCTTCAGCGGCGCCTCCTTGTAGGGCTTGACATGCATCGCCCACCACGTCATCCAATGAATTTTGAAGACTGGTTTCTTGAGTCTGACGGCATCCTATGATGTGGCGAGCAATGCTCGTCAGTCCCCCTACCTCCTTGCTCGCCCCCATACGCGGTTGGCCGGAATTCAGCACCGCCGAGCGAAGAGCGCTGTTCCCCGCCCTCCCGATGGGGTCTGGCGGATATTGCTCGCCACGTCACAGGCCGTATAGGCTGTTTAACCCAATAAGTGAGAGTTCATATGCGTGTCGATAACGTGGCGGTACACCCGTAATTCAACCCCACTACATCCCTAATACACCCTGAATACACCCCTTATACACACCCAACGAGACCCTCATACATCCCTGAAGCACTCCCAATACACCCCTAATAAACCCCCAACATCTGCCAGGCGCTACCTCCCCAGCATGGCGAGGTCAACGGGGTCCAGCAGCGGTAACAGCACCCGACAGGAGGGGCATTGAGAACAATGGTTCAGGGTTTAGAGTTAAGGGTTTAGGCATTGAGAACAAGCACTCTACCGAGATCGAGTACTCGTTCTCGTACGAGTATGACTTAAAACATTCGTCAGGGTGAATGCACATACAGACGCGCGGAAGAGGGGAGGAAGAAAGAAACACAACTTCGGTCGAGTGCTTGTTCTCGATACCCCCCCTGCCCGCTCGAAGATATCGCGCTTCTCGAGCAGAGGGCCGAGCAGCTCGTTGGGCGGGTCCCACATCTCGGGGTGCCCGTACCCATCACCATTTTCACCCGCGTTGGCCGCGCCTCCGTTCTCAGCCCCCGCTCCCTCCCCGTCTCCCTTCTCCCTCCCCTTCCCCCCCGCCGCGCCCCCGCCCTGACCACCCTCTCCCCGCGCCCTCCCCGCCCCCCCCTTTAGCAAGCGGCGGATAATGAGGAGAGCAGCGACAGCGGCGGCGGCGGCGGCAGCGGCGGCGGCGGCGGCGGCGGCGACGGCGGCGGCGGGAGGTGGGGTTGGCACCGGCGCCGGCTCCGTCGTCGGCTTCCGATGGATGCCGTGAGGGGCTCTGTTGCCGTCGATGGAGGTCGAAGGTGGGCAGGCCGCAACCTCAGCGTCAGCGTCAGCGTCCCCACCCGCGCTCATCGCACGCACCTCCTTCGCGAACAAGTCGGGGTTCTTGATCAGGTCGAGCGGCGGGCAATTGTTGTCGTCGTCCCTCGTCGTCCGATAGGGTCGGCGCAGACATTGCCCGGCACGTCCTCCAACCATTCCGAACCCTAGTTTATGGCGTGATGGTCAGATTCAAATGGCAGGCATCCTGTTGCTGGCGAGCATTGTCTGCCAGGCCCATTGTCCGACACGTAATACGGCGTATGTGAAACCCTCGTGTGTTGAGTTGAGTTGATTAGTACCGTATGACGCGGCGATGAACATCTTCCAAGGCGGTACCAGCCCGTGCGCGTCGCCGCCGGGCGCAGCGAGGTCCTCACCACCACCACCGCCACCATCGGCCCCCCCCGATTCCGCGTGTGCCGTCGATACCGGGGCCCCTCCCGCTGCGGCCCCGCCGCCGGCCGCCTGGCCGCTGCCGCGCGTCGCGCCTCGGGTCCGCATGCTAATCCTTGCACGCCGACAGCGGGACGGAGGGGCGGCCACGCAGAGTGGCGCCACGCCGCGCCTGGCTGCGGCGAGACAAAATCCCTCGGATTCCCAAACGAAAAAAAACGTTTGTCCTCCAAACGGTCGGCCGGTCCATTTGCTCATCTGCCGACCGCACAACTCTGAATGGATTTCGCCGCCGCCGCCTCGCGCCTGGTCCACCCACGCAGCGCATCTTGCGGTGCGCGTGTGCTATCAACCTCCCCAACAACTGTACAGACTAGTAACAGCCCAATCCGGCCCGTTGTGGCTTCACAACGCGGTGACAACCACAGCGGCGGCGGCATGGCGCGTACCGGTGCATCCATGACTAAGAGCAAGCAATCAGAGGCGGCGGGTGGGATGGTGAAGGCGCTCACCCCCGCAGGCGTGGTCAGCGGCGGCCCCGCGGGCGGCCCCGTGGGGGGGCAGCTGACGCAGCGCCCGGGCGCGGTGTCCCCCGACGGCAAGCGCCTGTACCTGTGCTCCGGCGACGCCGTGCGCTCATTCTGCACCGCCACGGGCGCGCCGCTGGGCCCGCCGTTGCTGGGCCACATCGCCGCCGTCACGGCTGTAGCATTCCACCCGGGCGTCCCATCCGGCACGGTGCTCGTCACCGCGTCGCTGGACGGCACGCTGCGCACGTGGAACGCAGTGGACGGCACGCAGACCTCCGTGCTGGCGGCGCCTGGGGGGGCGGCCGTGGAGAGCATGGTTGCCCCGGGCGGGAAGTGCGCTAAAGGGAGCGACACTGTGTTCATTTCGTGCTGGAAGGGAACGAATGGTGGTGGTGCGGCCGAGGGCGAGACCGGCGCCGCCGCCGCCGCCGCAGCGGGTTGCGGGCGCATTCACGCGTACAGCCTGAAGAAGGGTTGCAGCGTGGAGCGCATCATCAAGACGGCGGCACCGCCCACGCTCGCCTGCTCCCCGAGCGGGACGTTCCTGGGAGCCTTCGAGCGGCACACGGTCCTGGTGTGGCCGCTGGAGAGAAAGGAGGGTGGCGGCAGGGCTTGACAGATAATGCCTGCCACGTCATCCTCCATATTGTAGACCCTCGTTCCCAGAGTTAAACGGAATCACATGACGTGGCGAGCAAATCCTGTCTGGCCCTATGCCTGCTTTGATGCTTTGTCATCCTCCACATTTTAGACCCTCGGTTCTTGAGTAAATTGGGATCTCCTGACGTGGCGAGCATTTATCTGTCAGGCTATAAGCGCCGGCTCCGCGCCGCGCGTTCCGCTTCGCCTGCACCACACCAAGCCCATCACGGTGATCGCGTTCGGGCAGACGGATGAGATTATTGCGGCGGGCGATCACACTGGGCGTATTCTGATGTGGCATGGGTTCGCGGCGGCGGCGGCGGCGGTGGGGGCGGCGGCGGCGGGGACGGCGGGGACAACGGCGGGGTCGACTGGGGCTGGGGCACCTGGCGCGGCATCGAAGATGGAAGTCGGCGGCGGCGGCGGCGGCGGCGGCGGCGACAACCGCGTCGGATATTCGCTGGGCGATAAAATCCCCTGCACCACGATGCACTGGCACGCGCAGGGCGTGGAGTGCCTGACCTTCTCCGCGGATGGCGCATACCTCCTCTCCGGCAGGGGCTTACACTCGTCCACTTCTCAGCTCAACGTAAGCGCTTTCTGTGGAATATGGGGTGCATAGGGGTCGTTTAGGGGGCGTTTGACAGGTGACAGGGGGCATTCTGGGGGGGGTTGGGTGTATTCTGTGTCAGAAACAGCTCAAGTTGAGCTGAAAAGTGGACGAGTGTAAGCCCCTGCTCTCCGGTGGCGCCGAGTCCGTGCTCGTCATCTGGCAGCTGGAGGAGGGCCGCCGGTCGTTCCTCCCGCGCCTCGGGGCGCCGCTGCGGTCCATCGTGCACTTCCCGCGCGGTAGGGACTGATGCATAGTGCTCGCCACGTCGTCAAGCGCGTTTTGAACACTCGTTTCTTGAGTCGAATGGCAGCCTATGACGCGGCGAGCACTATCTATTAGTCCCTAAGTGGCGACGCCGCACGCATCGCAATCGGCTGCGCTGACAATGCGGTGCGCGTGGTGTCGCTGGCGTCGCTAACGGTCGAGACCACCGTCCGCGGCGTGCGGCCCGCCACGCTACGCCCGCTGCCGCCCGCCGCGCACCCCGCCGCCGCAATCGTCGCCGCCGCGGTCCGCAAGGCCGCCACCCACGGCGCCGGAAGCACCGATCAGTCTGCGGTGGGCTACCACCCGCAGCCCCCCCCGGCGGCGGCTTTCGACCCTGGCTCCGGCGCCGTGGCACTGGCCGCAGTGGGCGCCGGGCAGGGGGCTTACACTCGTCCACTTTTCAGCTCAACGTATTCACGTTTTCTTTTGTCATTGAAACCCTGTATCACCCACGGTAACACACAATAAGTGCTTACGTTGAGCCGGACAACTGGAGGAGTGTGGGGCCCTGATACTGGGCTGCAGCTTTACGACCTGCGCGCGGACCGCCACGTGGCTGATTTGGACGTGGCACCCAAGAACCTGGTCAGCGGCGAGGGCGGCTCCGACGAGCCCATGGTGAGGCGGTGCAGCTTAATACCTGTGTCCGCAAGCACGGAATGAGTCGTTCTTCGCCTTGGGTCCCTGACTGAATGCCCGAGTGTGATACTATGTGATCTTACCACGTGCTACTCTTTTCGAAGACGCCTGCTTTCGCGCTGAAACTAAAATGTGATGAACTCGCTTTCAGACTTTGCTTTCAAACTCAACTTGCGCCACTACACTATGGAGCCTTACGTCAGCCATGCGGTGTTCAGCGTAGACGGGTCCGTGCTGGTCACGGTGGACAGAAGGTCCGAACGACCAATGCCGGGCCTCGAGGGTGGCGCGGTGGGCGGCAGTGTGGGCGCAATGGGCGCCGGGGCGGCGGCGCAGCCGGAGGAGACGCTGAGGATTTGGGAGCGGCGATTGGTTGCCGCGGCTGGGGAGGGGGAGGATGAAGATGGGGGCGAGGCGGAGGCGGCGGCGGCGGTGCCGGGGCCGGGCGGGTTTGTGTGCGTGTGCGTGTGCGACGCGCCCCACGGTAGGGTAGCGCCTTCAGATTGTCGTTCGCGTTTGAATCCCTGTCCCCCGGTTCTCGAATTACATTGTGTCCGGTGAGCGACATCTAAAGGCGCTACCAAGATCTGCCGGGCCCTGCCCCACGGCGCAGCGGTGACATCCGTGACGCTGCGCGGCGTGGCGGGCAGCGGGGAGGCGATGGCGTGCACGGTGAGGTGGTGCAGGTTGACCCTATCAGACCCGCGTTTAAAGCGCCTCCATCTAATCTTTTGGAACTGAAATGTGATGTACCGCTTTCAAACTTTTCTATCAATTTCAACGTGCGCCACTACACCATGGTATCATTGGACGGCGACCTCAAAATGTGGACCCCGTCGAGCGTGGCGCGCGGCGGCGAGCGCGCGGGGTGGTTCTGCCGCTCCGCCGCGACGCACGCCGGGGTGCCCCCGCCGTCGCTTCACGCCGCCTCGTTCTCACAGGACGGCTCGCTGCTCGCCACGGTAGGGCGGTGTGAATTCAACGGATGAAACCCATGTTGAAAGTGCCTGGAACTATGCGCCTGAAGGTACGAGTGCAAAAAGAGCATTTCAAGTCCCATAAATAAATTGTCTGGGCTCCTACAATATAACAAACTACTTTCAGCTTTATTATCTTCTAATTTCAACTTGCGCCGCTATACCACGGCGGGCGTGGATGTGGCGGTGTGGGATCCGGACGCGTGCGCGCGGCTGCAGACGTTGGCGCCCCCCAACTGGAAAGCCGCCCGCGCGCCGCCGACGATGACGGGCGTGGCGTTCGTCGCTGGGCAGCCGCTGCTGGCGGCAGGGCCTGACAGAATATGCCGGAATTTCCTTTCGAGGCATTTTAGGGAATTCCAGATTTCCAGAATATTCCGGGAATTTTGGCACTTTATCCGAAATTTAGGTACTCTCAGGAATATTTCGGGGCAGTATTGAAATGTAGGCAGAATGCTCGCGGGAATTGGAATAGGAATTATATGAAATTCCAAAGGAATATGTGGTCAGTCCCTAGCTGGCGGC